>Ga0181588_10002359_pt1 | contig 16337 bp, 19 predicted proteins | sample 071ome_26_FD_148607 | JGI IMG/M metagenome (GOLD analysis project Ga0181588, IMG submission 148607) | Coastal salt marsh microbial communities from the Groves Creek Marsh, Skidaway Island, Georgia - 071409BT metaG (spades assembly) | ecosystem: Environmental > Aquatic > Marine > Intertidal zone...
CTCCATACCGAATATGGATCTTTCACAAAATCTGGGTCAAAGATTTCAAAATCGTTCGCCCAATCTGACACTGGATCAACTGCAGTCATCATTCCCCCCGGGATGACGTGTTGGCATGGTTGCCGCTCACCAAATGCTAGCGCGCACTCATTCACATGTACAGCGTCCAGGATTCGTTACAAACGTGATGGGTCGAACCCAAGGGGAAGTTCTAAGCGATGCTGCGCCAAAAGGGCTTCATCGGCGAGCAGCTCTGCGGTTGCACCATCTGCAACGACTTGACCACCGCTCACGATGACCGAACGACCACATAGCTGCAGAGCGAGCGGGAGGTCGTGAGTGACGATGAGTTGTGTTTGGTCCAGGCCAGCAAGCAAATCAATAAGTTCCCGCCGGCCCGCCGGGTCAAGACCAGAGGTTGGCTCATCAAGAATGAGCACGTCGGGGTTCATCGACAGCACCGTTGCAATCGCAACCCGACGCTTCTCGCCGCCACTCAAATGATGAGGATTGCGATCTGCGTAGCCTGAGGCCCCCACTCGAGCCAGAGTCTGTTCCACGAGTGCGTTGAGTTCGTCACCAGTCACACCAAGATTCGCCGGACCAAACGCCACATCTTCTCGAACCGTCGTCATGAACAACTGGTCATCGGCATCTTGAAATACTGCACCAACTCGGCGACGAATCTCACGCAAATGATCCTCAGTCACCGAAGTGTCGCCGATCGCAATCTCACCCGACTGCATCGACAGCAGACCATTCAAATGCATCACAAAAGTCGTCTTACCTGAACCATTTGGGCCAAGGACCGCTACTCGCTCTCCAGCGCTCACCGACAGAGACAGGCCAGTCAGCGCATCATGATGCTCACCCGGGTATCGATAACGAAGATCGCGAACCTCAATCGATGACGACGGCATCACACCACCGCCAACATCAGTACGCCGAGACACACCGCCGGATACACCATCACGACAACCCATTCGTTCAACGGGGCCCGCTGAGATGCCATTGTTGGCATCACCCCTGTGTAACCGCGGGCAAGCATCGCTTGATGCACCCGCTCACCACGCTCATACGACCGCACAAACAACGCACCTGCAGAGGACGCAATCGGCTTCACTTGCCACAACCAGCGCGGATCATGACCCCGGGCCACCATCGACCGCCGCATACGACCAAGTTGCTCAACGAGCACATCGATGTACCGCAACATGAACGAGATAATGGCCACGAGAAGCCGTGGTACTCGAAGTCGAGTCAAGCCGTGAAGCAAATCGGCAACCGGCGTTGTTGACGACAGCACAATGCTCATCGTTGCACCAAGACCCGCCTTCACCAGCACATTCCACATGGCCCACAACCCATCAATTGAGAGTGCGATTCCTGCAACATTCACCGATTCCCCGCCGCTGATGAAAGGAATCACGAGAGCGAAGAGCACGAACGGCACGATCACCGACAGACGTCGTAGATACCGCGCGAACCCGATACCTGACATCGCAACAACAATCCACGCTGCGACCACGTACACGCTGAAGGCAGCGACCTCGGTACGTGGCGTGACGGCTCCGACGACAACAACTGCGAACACCGCCACCAGTTTCACTTCAGGAGAAATACAATGAATTCGGGAATTGCCAGCGACATATAACCGCGTCACTGTTGAGCCATGGGCACCTGACATCGCAGCGTTGGTCAGACCATCTGGCGGCGTCGAGCCGAACGGGACGCGCTCACCACTCCGCCACCCACCAACAGCGTCACCGCAATTCCTGCGATTCCGGCGACCGCAAGACTCAGCGTCTCGTTTGACACCCCAGCAGTTGCGTAATCAGAGAACAGGCTCGAACCAAATGCATGGTCGTTCGCCGACTCGGCGAAACCCTGGTCAATTGCAACTCGCTCAAGACCATCCGGACTCGATGCTGCAAACTGGCTGATCACGACGCCGACAACCACAGCTGCAACGGCGCTGCCAATAAGAAATGGGCGCATACCGACACGAGACTTCGCTTGAAGCTCGTCGGAAGTGAGGTGTCGGGCACCAACGACAAGGTCGGGACGCGATGCCATTACTGCAGACAGCACAAGACCGGTTAGCACGGCCTCACCAATTCCGATGAGGACATGAACGCCGACCATCGCCCCGAAAACCGTGTCGAATGCGACCGGTGCAGATGCTCCGAACAGCCACTCAATCGAAAAAGCTGCAGCGGACAGCACAACCGAAACCCCAGCCGCAAGCGCTCCCGCTCCGACGACGCCGCCGCTTGTTCGTGGCATCAACTTTCTCACGGCGAGATATGTCGCCCAGCCACCAAAGGCCGTCACGATTGCCATATTGAGCGTGTTATATCCGAGAGCGGTTAAACCACCATCTGCAAACAGCAGCGCCTGAACGATCACCACCACTGAGACAACGAGCATCCCGACCCAAGGACCAAGCAACACTGCGGCGAGTGCTCCACCAAGTAAGTGGCCTGTTGTGCCTGCCGCCACCGGAAAGTTGACCATCTGGGCAGCGAAGATAAACGCAGCGGCAACGCCAGCAAGAGGAACCTGCCGGTCACCGAGCTCACGACCCGCATGACGAAGGGCGAATGTCAGCAGAACAAGCGAGAGAATTGCAGTAACAACCGCTACCGAAGGCTGCAGAAACCCGTCAGGAGCATGCATTGCTATGAGTGATGTCACATTGGAGACCGTACTGAGTGGTTTTCACTACTGCAAGTCGTTCGCAATAAATTTCGACGCGCTGCGACAGTCCTCGCATCGTGAACCGTGACTTCTCGCCCCAAATGATCAGCCATTCAATGTCGGGCAGGAAACGACATTACGACTCGAAAGAGACGTAGGGTGACTCCATGTCGATTGACGAGGTGCTGCGGGCTCGTGATTTTCGAGTAACTCGCGCTCGCCAGCTCGTCTGGGAGGTGCTGACGAGATCTGACAGCCATCGCAGTGCAGCAGAAATTCTTGAAGAAGTTCACCAACTTGATGACTCCATTAACGCGTCATCGGTGTATCGAGCGTTAGCCCTCTTCTCTGATCTTGATCTCGTCCGTGAATCACATCTCGGAGAGCTCAGCACCTGGGAAACAGCCCACGAAGACGAAACCATCCATCTCGTATGCGAGAAGTGCCACACAACGATTCATTTCAGCACTTCAGTGGTAGATCGACTTCGGGCAGAGGTTCAACGCGATACTTCATTTACTCCGACAACGATCGATGTCCAGATCTCAGGGCATTGTGCACGCTGCTCATCAACGAAATAAAGTCGAGAACATCTCGCAATTGAGATGAGGAGCACTTGATGGGGCACGAAGTTCTTGTTGTTGGTGGCGGCATCGCTGGTCTTGCTACCGCACTCAGCCTGCACGCAGAAGGAGTAGATGTCGCTGTCCGCGAGTCTGTTCCAAAGGTCGAGCCCCTCGGTGTCGGCATCAACCTGCTTCCTCACGCAATTCGCGAACTCGACGCACTCGGTCTGCTCGGCGAACTTGAACAGGTTGGGGTAGCTCCAACCAACCTTGCGTATTTCTCGGCTCGCGGCCAAATGATCTGGGAAGAAGCCCGCGGTCGTGCAGCCGGTTACAAATGGCCACAACTCTCACTTCACCGCGGAACCCTTCAGGTAGCGCTTCATCATGCGGCAGTCGAACGACTCGGCGCCGACCGAGTTGTCACCGGGCGACATCTCATCTCAATCGATCAACATGACGATGGAGCAACCGCACATTTCGAATGCCGAGACGGCAGTGGCCAGCAAGAATCAATTGACGCAGCGATTGTTGTCGCCGCAGATGGCATCCACTCCACAGTTCGACAGCAACGCTTCCCTCATGAAGGAATGCCGCTCTGGAATGGCGCATTGCTGTGGCGCGGAGCAGTTGAGTACGACCCGATCCTCGACGGAAACACCATGGTCTGGGCCGGCCACCCGGATCAGAAATTTGTTGCCTACCCCATCAGAAATCTCGACAACGGCAAACAACTCATCAACTTCATTGCCGAATATCGCACCGACGATAGAGAACTACTTGAACGCGAAGACTGGAACCGAGCGGGCAACCTTGATGACTTCGCACCACGTTTCGATGATTGGGTCTTTGACTGGCTCGACATTCCGACGCTGCTTCGTGCAGCACCGGGAACCTTCCTGTTCCCGATGGTTGACCGAGACCCACTCGACCAGTGGACCCAGGGTCGCGTCACTCTGATTGGAGACGCCGCACACCCGATGTACCCGATCGGTTCAAACGGGGCATCCCAAGGAATCCTCGATGCGCGTGTGCTCGCAGGATGTATCCGAACCCACCGCAGCAACCCCGATCGTGCGCTGGCGATCTATGAGGCACATCGTCGGCCGCCGACATCAGCGATCGTGTTAGCGAATCGGGGTCTCGGACCAGAGATGCCGATGCGACTCGTGCAAGAACGCGCTCCCGACGGTTTCGACAGCATTGATGACGTCATTTCCAAAGAAGAGATCCTCGAAGTCACCGACGGATACCGACGAACCGCCGGCTTTGCTCTTGAGGCTCTGGCAAGTGGCAAGTCACTTATCGATGGCGACTACGCAGAACTCCCCGCGTAACTCACTCAGTTTCACCCACCGGTAGCGCCGAACGCTTCCCACTCTTCATCTGTCCACGGTGCACGAAGCTGGGTGGTGACAAAGTCAGAGGTCCACCGCACCATGTCGATCCATGGGAGATCAGCACTCATTACTTCAGTGAATGCCATTCCATGAAGGATGAGCGCCACATCTTCCATCGACAGTTCGATTGAGCGTTCGTCACCTTCGCCGCGCGACAACTCCTCGGCGGTCCAGACATCTCGCAGCCGCTGCTCGAGCTCAACCACATGTTCAACATCAAAACCCCACCCAAACGCACCCACATGCGACGAAGGTGAACTACCCATAAACGAGTCGAGGACAATTCCTAAAATTTGATCGATTGACGATGCCGCCTCTCCTGGCAACTCGACAAGGCGAGGTTCCGTCATGACAACTCGCTGAAATCGTTGGGGCCAACAACGGCCTCGTCACGTTCAATTGCCACCCAGATTCGCTCTGCAACCGCCTCAGCAGATAGCCCTGCGCCAAGTTTTGGAGCCACGCCAAATTGTGGACGGTCCGACAGCCCGGTTTCGGTATGCGGAGGGCGAACATCAATGCACTTCACGCCCTGGCGGCGCCAGTCACGAGCCATCACCGCAACAGCTGCTGACAACCCAGCTTTGGCCGCCGTATACACACCGGTTCCCAGCATTGTCGAGTCGACTACCGCACCCGTGATAACCGCTATTGATCCACCCTCGGTCATCACTGGAGCAACAAGACCGCAGACGGCAAGTGGACCCACCAGGTCAACATCAATCATCGACTGCATTGCATCAGACCTCACACGGTCGACAGGGCCAAAGCCAACAGCGCCGCTCGCAATGATCACCACATCTAGGTGACCCAATTCTTCGAGGGCAGCGTCGACAACTCGTTCGCGGTCTTCAGCCAGAGTGATGTCTCCGGGGACATGCAAACGCTCTCCACCGGGACCCGAAGCCGAACGGGAAGACGTCACCACTTGCGCCCCCCTCGCTAGCGCGTTCGCAGTCAGCGCCGCACCTAACCCTCCGGTACCGCCGAATACTAAGACCGTCGCATTTGCTACATCCACCCCCACAGTTTGTGGCTTCGGCTCATCGCCCTGCACTTCGTGCTCAGGATCTGTTTCGAGTTACCGTCACACACATGAGAACATCAGTGAACGATCTTGTGCGCGCAGCAAAGGCACGAATTGAGGAACTATCTGTCGAACAACTACAGGCCGAAATTGCGGCCGGGACGTGCACGGTCATTGACATCCGAGACTTCCGTGAACGCCTCGAAAAAGGTGCCGTACCAGGAGCGGTCTCAAGCCCTCGCGGGATGCTCGAGTTCTGGTTTGATCCCGATAGCCCGTACTACCGCGAGCAATTCAAGTTCGATGACCGCTATGTGCTGTATTGCGCGGGAGGCCAGCGATCTGCTCTTGCGGCTGCTGTGCTCAACGACATTGGTTATACCAACATTGCGCATCTCGAAGTCGGCTTCAATGGTTGGGCCGACGCCGGTGGAGCCGTTGAAGATGTCAGTGCCGACTCGAAATGGGTGAAGCGCTCATAACCCATCTGCATCCCAGCTGTTGCCTGCAGGGGTAGGCAGAGTGTCAACAATGCCGGTAAAACGAGGGAGCACATTTGTTTCAATGCTCTGGTGAGGACCCTCGATGAATCTGGTTGATCTTTCTTCTCGCACGCTCGGCCAACTTGGCGATGTCGGCCCATTTTCATTTGGGATGTGGCGTTTCACTGACGCTGACCTCAGTCGCCGAACAGAACTTGTCGATGCCGCGTTGTCTGCAGGGATGAATCTCATCGATACCGCCGACGTCTACGGACTCGATTGGAATGGAACCGGATTCGGCACGGTCGAGTCGGCACTGGGCGAGGTCCTTCAAAACCGGCCAGAATTCCGCGACCGAATGGTGCTCGCAACGAAAGGTGGCATTGTTCCACCAACACCGTATGACTCGTCACCCGCTGCGATTACAGCAGCGTGCGAGGCATCGTTACGGCGTCTTCAGGTCGAGACCATCGACCTTTACCAAATTCATCGTCCAGACATGTTTGTGCATCCTGAAGCGCTCGCCAAAGCGCTTTCATCTCTTCGGGATGCGGGGAAAATTCGTGAAGTCGGCGTGTCGAACCACACGATCGCTCAAACGACAGCGCTTCAAACCTTCCTTCCATTTCCGATGCTCACCACCCAACCGCAGTACTCGGCTCTCGACCTCACCCCTATTCGCGATGGAACGTTCGATCACTGCATGGCATCTGGCATGACGCCAATGGCGTGGAGCCCACTTGCTGGAGGTCGACTCGCGACCGGGGAAGGCATTTCACCTGAACTTCTCGCCGTGCTCGACGACATCGCCGCACGCGAAGACACTGACCGCGCCGGAGTCGCCCTTGCGTTCGTGCTCGCCCACCCTTCGCGCCCAATCGCCATTGTTGGAACCCAAAGCGTCGACCGGCTGAGCGGAACGGCTGCCTCAGCAGATATCAACCTTGACCGCAACGACGTCTACACAATTATTCAAGCCTCAGAAGGAGTTCCGCTTCCATGACAACTCAGCCAGCAGAAGTGGCATGGTTCGGGGCGCTATGCGACGACGACTACGAATTCTTGGGCGTCCCTGAGCCACACCGCGCAAGTTCTTGGACACACTGCTCAGACATTGTTCGAACAGCCGATCGAAACGGATTCGACAACGTCCTGCTTCCATCTGGATACGACCTCGGTATCGACTCAACCGCTTTTGCCGCAGCGATTGCGACCCACACCGACAACATCCACCTGCTGCTTGCCGTTCGGATCGGTGAGATGTGGCTCCCACAACTTGCCCGCCAGCTTGCATCCATCGATCAATTTGCAAATGGTCGGCTGACGATCAACATCATCTCTTCTGACATTCCGGGTGAAACCTTGGCCTCAGCACCTCGCTACCAACGGACGCGGGAGTGGATGCGCGGATTGCGATCACTTCTCTCAGGTGAACAACTTGAGATGCACGGCGACTTTGTCGACCTGTCAGTTGCACCACCACGGGCCGCAACCGTCGACGGCACATGTCCTCCGCTGTACTTCGGAGGATTCTCCGAAGACGCCAAAGACGTTGCTGCTGCCGAGGCCGACGTCTTTCTCACCTGGCCTGACACCGTTGCTTCTGTCGCTGCGACCGTCCGAGAAATGCAGGACCGCGCCGCTGCATATGACCGCGAGCTTGTTTGCGGATTGCGCACCCACGTCATCGTTCGAGAAACAGAACAAGAAGCACGACTAGCAGCAGAGCGGCTCATCTCTCGACTCGATGCCGACACAGGTGAAGCCATCAGAAACAAGTCGCTCGATTCCGCCTCGGTTGGTGTACAACGTCAAGCGGCACTGCGTGATTCTGCAACCGATGACGGTTATGCGGAAGACAATCTTTGGACAGGAATTGGACGCGCTCGAAGCGGCGCCGGTGCGGCAATCGTTGGCGATCCCGATCAAGTGCTCGCAAAGCTGAAGGCCTATGAAGATGCAGGAGTTGGCGCCTTCATTCTCTCGGGCTATCCACATCGCGAAGAATGCGATCTGTTTGCGAACTACGTATTACCTCGCATGAACCATGCTCCATTGAAGCCACGGTGGACTCCGTCGCACTGAACTTTTGACACAACCTCACTGCGGCCACAAATGGCTTGGCAGTAAACGACGGTCAGCGAATTGCGAGCCGTGTCTCGATATCGAAGAAGTGCAGATTCTCCGTTGACACGGCGACCGATGCGGTGTCGCCTGATTTCACTTGCGAACGCGGACTAAAACGCCCAACCGCATTCGCTTGACCCTCAACCGGTTGAGTGTCGAGGGCGTCCGGGTCGCCTGAATCAACAGTTGGAGCATCAATTGAGAAGTGGACCATCAGCTCAGAGCCCAGCGCCTCAATAAGTTTGATAGGGACCGACAGTTGCTGTGATTCAGCAACGTGAGGTGCTTCTGAGGCATCTTCAAGGTCTTCAGGGCGAATACCCACCACGACTGTCCGGCCAGCGTAGTCACGCAATGCAGGCCGAGACTTCAGCACCTCATCACTCAATGTCAATTGATGGGATCCGAGCGTCAACGCCGCTGAGTCACCATCGACTGACAAGGTTGCGGCAAACAGGTTCATCGACGGAGAACCAATAAATGCTGCGACGAATACGTTCACTGGCGAGTCATACAAATTTTGTGGGGTATCAACCTGCTGCAACACACCATCTTTAATGACCGCAACACGATCACCCATCGTCATCGCCTCGACCTGGTCATGCGTGACATAAAACGTCGTCACTCCAAGGGACCGCTGCAGGGCAGCGATTTCGGCACGCATCTGGACCCGAAGCTTCGCATCAAGGTTTGACAGTGGTTCGTCCATGAGGAACGCAGCCGGCTCACGCACGATTGCTCGCCCCATCGCAACGCGCTGGCGCTGCCCACCTGACAATTGTCCGGGCTTGCGATCGAGATAGCTGGTGAGTTCAAGGATTTCAGCAGCCCGAGCAACACGCTGCGCGATCTCGTCTTTCGACACTTTTGCCAACTTGAGCGCGAAACCGATGTTCTCTGCGACTGTCATATGCGGGTACAGCGCATAGTTCTGGAACACCATCGCGATATCACGGTCTTTTGGTTCAACATCGTTGACCACCCGGTCACCAATACGAAGTTCACCGCCACTGATCTCTTCGAGCCCAGCGATCATCCTCAGCGCGGTTGACTTTCCGCAGCCAGATGGCCCCACCAAGACAAGGAATTCGCCATCGACGATGTCGATCGAAAGATCCTGAATCGCCTGGAACCCATTTGGGTACACCTTGCTTACGTTGTCCAGCGTGACTGTCGCCATTGGGGTGCATCTCCTCGTCTGTGTGTATTCAGCAACCGCAACCACTGCTGAACGCCGGAACTCATAGTAATCGCAAACTTTCTGAGCCTGCTACGTGCTGCGGACAGTGATTCCACTGGTGCAGGTAGCCTGAACCTCGTGAATCAGGTGAAGAACCGTCTCCAAACCCTTGGCCTCCTCGATCGAACCTTTTCAGTTGCCACAGATGAGGATGTGACTGCGCTCGTTGCGACTCTCGATGAGGATCATCTAGAGGCGCTGAACGAACTTGTCGGCGGAGAACCAGATGTCGTCCGAGTTCGAGATGCCATCAGCAGAGGCCGGCTCGACGGAACCATGGAAGGCATCGCCATTGTGCTCACTGATGCGTGTCTCGCAGACTGCATCGAGCAACTTGGAGACGCTGCTGACTACCCCAGCACCGACGACCTCAACGGCGTCCTCCCGGGCATCATCGAGCGTCACGGCATCGCAGCAACGCGCATCATGCTCGCCGCAACGATTGCTGGCGAAGCGCCCGCTGCAGCCATCATTCGGGAGATTCTGAAATCAGACGAAACGCTTGGACTTCCGACGGTCGAATCGAGTTCAGTTGTACCGCTTCGGGCCGAAAACGCGTCTGACGATCGAGACGAACTTAAAGCTCGCCGCAAAGAGGCGAAAGCGAAGAAGCAGGCTGAAGCACGGGCTCGAAAAGAGCAGGCTCAGCGCGCCAAAGGTCGCTGAATCGGGCGTCGCGGCAACGCAGTCCACAGCATCACCAAACCACCCACGGCGATTACCGCAGCCCCACCAAAGCCGCTGCGCTTGCCAAAGAACTCAGCGAGTGTTCCGAGCAACAGTCCGCCAGCCACGCTTCCGATTTCAAAAAAAGCGGTGAATGAGCCAACTGCTGATGCTCGTTCAGATTCAGGGACTGCGTCAATTACCGCAGCCATCAATGGCGGGTAGTTAAAGGCCATCGCCACACCCAGCAATACCGCCGATGTCCATAAGGCCCAGATCGCCGGAACTAACGCAAGCAGCAACATTCCCGCTGTCATGAAAATCAGAGCAAACGTCACCATTGGGTGCGCTCCGAGCATGTCAGGAAGTCGTGCGGCCAGTAGGCGTAGCACGACACTCGTCAAGCTGTAGACGAGAAAGAGCCCTCCTGCGCTTGCCAATCCAACCGACCGAGCATGATCAGGGATAAACGCTCCATAGGCAGAAAATGCTGCGAGAGTGCACATGAGAACCAGCCCGGGCGCAATCGCCGCCCGGTGAAAGAGCGGTGCCTTGCTGTCAGTTCTCGGAGCACGTCGATCAACACGAGGCGGAACCGCTCGAGACACAACAGCTGCCCCGAGCGCAAATATTGATGACACGGCAAACAGCAAGCGATAGCGGTCGCCAGCGAGAATCCACTCACCAATTACTGGTCCAATGCCGATCCCTGTGTACACCGCAATCGACAGATAGCTCGCCCCTTCGGCGCGTCGACCTTCAGGCGATAGATCTGCGATCAAGGTTGCTGCCGCAACAAAGATTGCAGCTTCGCCAACCCCGGTCAGCAGTCGAAACACCAAGAACACCCCAAGGTTGGGCGAGAATCCTGCGAACACGCCAGCGACTGCAGTAACGATCGCTCCAAGGGTCATCAACGACCGACGGCCGTACTGGTCACTCAGCCGCCCGATATACGGTCGCACCGCAATTGCCGCAACCGCAAATGCAGCGATCGATAAGCCAATGCCAATCTCTCCCCCGCCCAACTCGAATTCAACAAATCGAGGAATAGCAACTAACGCCATTCCGACATACAGAAAGAACAGCAACATTGACGCCGTCACGGCCACGAATGGCAGGGTGACAAGACGGGAGGGAGCCCCCGTGTGATCAGCGACCGGTGTCGCCGTTGGCATCTACAACCTCAGATCAGCCGGGTTGCGGTTCTTTTGGAAGTCCGAGGACTCGCTCACCAACAATGTTGCGTTGGATCTGGCTGGTTCCACCCCAGATCGTTTCCGACCTCGAGAAGAAGAACGACGACATCATTGCGCTCACCGGGTAACCCTCGCGACGACGATCTCGCAAGGCTCCAGGCCACGAACCGCTTTCAGGGCCAGCATCAATCAGCATTGACTCAGGGCCAAAGATGTCAAGAGCGAGTTCCATTGCGGCCTTGTGCATCTCAGACCAAAACATCTTGTTCGTTGCACCAAGGGCAATCGTTCCCATGTCTTTGCTCTTGTTCAAGGTGCTCGTCAAATTGCGTAGACCATTGACTTTAAGAATCTGCACTTTCGTGTAGTACTCCATCAGTCGCTGACGGATCAGCGGGTCATTGATTTGACCATTCTCTTTTGCGACACCGACGAGGATGCGGTACTCCTCTTCGAAACGTCGATAACCGGTTGTTGCTGACTGTCCACGTTCAAAAGCGAGCGTCGAGTTCGCAACCTTCCATCCGTTATTAATGCCACCAACAACGTTCTCCGCTGGGCAACGGGCGTCGGTGAAGAACACCTCACAGAACTCGGCGGTGCCATCAGGCTGGGTAATTCCTCGAACCTCAATTCCTGGTTGACGCATTGGAACAAGCAGATAGGAGATTCCTGCATGCTTCGGCGAGTCAGCATCAGTGCGGGTGAGCAGGAAGCAGTAGTCGGCGTGATGACCCTGGGTCGTCCACACCTTCTGGCCGTTGATGACCCACTCGTTGCCATCAAGCACCGCAGTCGTCTTCAGGCTGGCCAAGTCTGATCCTGAGTTTGGCTCAGAGAAGCCCTGACACCAACGGATTTCACCCTTCAAAATTCCGGGTAGGAACTGCTGCTTTTGCTCCTCGGTTCCCCACTGCAAAAGAGTGGGCCCAACAAGCGTGTCGCCAAAGAAGTCACCGCGCATTGGGGCACGCGCCCGGGCGAATTCTTCTGCAAGCACAACACCTTGCATCGTTGTGAGGCCCTTACCGCCATACTCAGCAGGCCATGTCGCGCAAATCCAGCCACCTTCGAACAGCTTCTTCGGCCACTCGCTATTGAACTTAGATTTCTCTTCCTCGTTCATTGAGAACCCTGGCTCAAACCAGCCATCTGGAAGGTTGTCCTTCAACCAGGCGCTGATCTCAACGCGAAAGTCCTCGGCCTCTTGGGGGTACGTCAAATCCATATGGGTATTCTGCCCCGCTTCTCGTAAGAAGAGGCAACTGACCTCGAAACACAGCGTTCATTTTTCTCCAACATTCGCGTCATGAACGCGCGAAACGATGTGGACATGCCATCGCCTAGCACCCTGCTGTCTCCCCAAGAATCAGCCGTCTACGCAGTGTTAGAAGCGCACAAGGGCCGTGTCGTCAGTCGCTTCCACCTCATTCGTGAAGCGGAGCTCTCCGACCTCAGTGACCGCAGATGTGATGCATTGATCTCTGCAATCCGAACCCACATTGGCGCTGATCGCATTGTCACTGTTCGCCGTCGAGGGTGGATGCTGACCAACTGAACAAACTGGTCACAAACTAGAAACAATTCGGCGACACTTGCGAAAACTTCATCGCATACCTTCTCTCTCGTCCCGGGCAGCGTGGCCGGTGGGACGCCCCTAATCCCATCACTACAGAGGAGGTTCACGTGAACTCACGTGCTCTACGAATTATCTCCGGTTTGGGCGGAACGGCAGCGTTAGTTGCCCTCATGCCTTCAATCGGATTCGCTCAAGAACTCACCCCCGACGACGTACAGGTTGTTCTCAACAACCTCTGGGTGTTCATCGCCGGAATTTTGGTGTTCTTCATGCAGGCAGGCTTCGCTCTTGTTGAAGCAGGTCTTACACGGGCAAAAAATGTTGTCAACATCTTTGCGAAGAACATGGCCGATGCAATCGTCGGCATCCTCGCCTTCTTCGCAACTGGATACGCCTTCGCGTTCGGTTCAGGCGGAAGTAAATGGCTTGGAAGTGACAACTTCTTCCTCAGCGGTTTCGATGACTACTCCGCCTTCGACGGAGGACTCAGCCCCGCAACAACATTCTTCTTCCAGGCCGTGTTCGCAGCTACTGCAGTGACCATCGCTTCAGGCGCAATGGCGGAACGGACGAAGTTCACCGCATATTTGGTGTTTAGCCTTGTCATGTGCGCCTTCATCTACCCAGTCGTCGTTCACTGGACGTGGGGCGGCGGACTCATTGCGCAAATGTCGATCGGTGACGCCGTTTACTCCGACTTCGCTGGCTCAGGCATCGTGCACATGGTTGGCGGTATCGCAGCCCTCATGGGAGCGATGTTTCTCGGTCCTCGCATCGGCAAGTACGCCGCTGACGGAACACCCCGAGCCATCCCAGGCCACAACATCCCCTTCGCCATTCTTGGTGTCTTCATCCTGTGGATGGGATGGTTCGGGTTCAACCCGGGCTCCGAACTTGCTGCCGACCAATACGTGATGTCAGTCGCTGTCAACACGATGATCGCAGCTGCTGCCGGTGGCCTGTTCTCAGCTATCACGATCTGGTTCAAGGCAGGCAAGCCAGACGTTGCAATGGTTGGAAACGGCGCACTTGCTGGCCTCGTCGCCATCACCGCACCATGTGGAACTGTCGATCCGCTACCCGCTGCTCTCATCGGCGGTATCGGCGGCATCATCGTCGTCTACTCGGTGTACTTCTTCGACAAAGTCAAGGTCGACGATCCTGTTGGCGCAATTTCCGTTCACGGAGTCTGCGGCATCTGGGGAACGCTCTCAATCGGTCTCTTCGCTAAGTACGACGATGCGTTTTTGGGTCGTGAGAATGCTGGCCTCTTCTACGGTGGAGGCGTTGATCAGCTGCTCATGCAGGCAGTCATGCTTCTCATCATCATTGCGTGGGTGTCGATCACCACGGCCATTCTCTTCAGCATCATCAAAGCCACCATTGGGCTTCGGGTGTCGGCAGAAGAAGAAATTGAAGGTCTCGACGTACTCGAGCATGGACTTGCTGGCTACACCGGCGACTCGGTCACGGTCAGCTCCTGAGAACTCCCTGAAAGGAAACGAATCTCATGAAACTCATCACTGCAATCATCAAGCCGTTCAAACTCGACGAAGTAAAGGATGCGCTCAAAGCGATCGGTGTCACCGGTATGACGGTGACCGAAGTCCGAGGCTTCGGTCGTCAGGGCGGACATACCGAGACCTATCGAGGTGCTGAATACAAGATCGACTTTGTCCCCAAAGTCAGTATCGACGTCGTTGTTGACGATGCCGTCGCGAACGATGTTGTCGATGCGATCTCATCAGCTGCGAGCAGCGAAAAAATTGGTGACGGAAAGATCTGGATCACCGATGTCGAACGCCTCGTACGAATCCGCACAGGTGAAGAGGGGCCTCAGGCGGTCTAACACCGACAGCCAAGGGCACCGTCGCCCGCCCCTTTCCACCCGTGTGCGGAGTAGGGGCGCTCCCGGACCGTTCTACGGTCCGGGAGTTGCGCGTCTATGAACAAATTCGAACATTCCTGAAACATTCCAGAAACATCTCGCACCTAGGTTCGGGACCATGTCAATCGATACCGGAGATACCGCATGGGTGCTGATCTCAGCTGCCCTCGTCCTGTTCATGACGCCCGGCCTCGCATTCTTCTACGGAGGAATGGTCCGTTCGCGACACGTTCTCGGAATGCTGATGCAGAACATTTTCTCAATGGGCATTATCAGCGTGCTGTGGTCAGCGGTCGGCTACTCAATCGCATTTGGTGGTGAAGGTTCACTCATCGGAGATTTCAGTCACGTCTTCCTTGCCGATACCGCCGGAGCATCAGGATCAATTCCTACCCTCGCATTCGTTGCGTTTCAGATGATGTTCGCAGTGATCACCCCTGCCTTGATCACCGGCGCAACCGCCGATCGACTGAAATTCAGTGCGTACGCTGTGTTGATCAGCGTGTGGGCGCTACTCGTGTACTTCCCAGTTGCCCGATGGGTGTGGAATGAAAATGGCTGGATTTTCTCGATGGGCGCTCTGGACTTCGCCGGCGGCGCAGCAATTCACATCAACGCCGGCGTCGCCGCACTCGCGGTAGTGCTCGTGATCGGAAATCGAATCGGTCACGGTTCAGAGCCGATGCCTCCACACAATCTCCCGTACACGGTTCTTGGCACCGGAATCCTCTGGTTTGGCTGGATGGGGTTCAATGCAGGTTCAGCACTTGCCGCTAATAGCGTCGCTGCACAGGCAGTGGTCAATACACATCTCGCCGCTGCCGCAGGAATGCTCGGGTGGCTGCTCATCGAGCGCAAAAGGGCGGGCCATGCAACCACATTGGGAGCCGCCTCCGGTGCCGTTGCCGGTCTCGTTGCAATTACGCCATGTGCCGGATTTGTCGGCGGAGCGTCCCCGCTGATCATCGGCGCAATCGCTGGCGTGCTGTGTTACGCAGCCCTTGGCTTGAAGTCGAAGTTCAACTTTGACGATTCGCTTGACGTCATTGCAGTTCACCTGATCGGCGGCATCATTGGCACCATTCTTCTTGGATTATTTGCCTCCACAGATGTCAACGAAGGCGGGTTTGATGGCCTCTTCTATGGCGGAGGCGCCGAACTCCTCATTGATCAGACCGTCGCCGCTGTAGCCGTGCTCGCCTACTCATTTGTCGTCACGTTCATCATCGCAAAAGTGATCGACTCAACCATGGGCCTCCGGGTTGAAGCGGTCGCCGAACGCACCGGTCTTGACCAAAGCCAACACGCTGAGTCCGCATATCAGGCATGATGTAGGTATGAGGCTCATTACCGCAGTCATCAAACCGTTCAAGCTTGACGAGGTCAAAGACGCTCTGAAGAGCAACGGCATCACCGGCATGACCGCTACCGAAGTCCGTGGGTTCGGACGACAAGGTGGCCAC
>Ga0181588_10002360_pt1 | contig 16334 bp, 10 predicted proteins | sample 071ome_26_FD_148607 | JGI IMG/M metagenome (GOLD analysis project Ga0181588, IMG submission 148607) | Coastal salt marsh microbial communities from the Groves Creek Marsh, Skidaway Island, Georgia - 071409BT metaG (spades assembly) | ecosystem: Environmental > Aquatic > Marine > Intertidal zone...
CGCCGGGCGGAGGCGGTCACACGGCGGCTCCGGTAGGACACATGCAAATGTTGCAACAAACCCAAGCAGCGGCGGCTGCGGCCGCTGCTGCCGCGCAACAGCAACAGCAAATGGAAATGGAACTCGAAGGTTGGGAAGATGAAATTCAGATGCAACTTTAGCGAAGAAAACAGAGCGATCGAAGTCTCTCTTTTTTCTTCGCGTCTTCGAAAAGGTTTGGTAATATATAACCCGAGTTACTAATTTCCGCTCGCGTCGAGGAGAGAGCGCGCGTGTCATACACATTTAGAGAGACAAAGAGAGAGAGTGAGAGAGACAGAACACAGGTGAAAAACTTGATTCTAGATACGCGATAAACACTCTATAAAACGAGAGGAGGAAAAACTTATTTAATATATTTGTACACAGCATGTAATACTTTGAACCTTTGAGGACCACACAAATTCTTTGAACGCGCGCGCGCGCTTTAAACGCAAAGAATGGCATCAAAAATGTATCGCTGAGCGCGCATTGAAGATACAAACAAAAAATAGAACGCCACATGGCATTCACGTCCGCCACGCTTCGCTTCGCTCCTCCTCTTCCTCGTCGTCGTCGTTCATCTTTTTCGCGGCGACATTGTTTATCCATTTCCAACTCTGGTGTCGCGCAACACGACCACGCGTACCTTCGGCACCGATCGACCCCGGGCGAATACGCACCGACGAATTTGACGCTGAAGCACGCGTGTTCGGATCATTACCCGCTGGATTTGTTTCAGGCTGTGCTTTCGTTTGGTCGCGACGGAAAGGAGTTGAGAAGGAGAGAACAAAATACAGTTGCAGGAGAAAAAGACGACGAAGAAGAAGATGGCGTCGAAATGTCCGTGATCCTCCCAGAGTCGGAAGAGACTGTTGCGAACATATTCTCCGCGCTTGGAAAACCGGACGATGATCCGCACTGGGCGGATGTTTGGCACGGCGGTATCGCCTTGAATGAATACTTGGTTCTTGCGGATGTGGCGCACGGTGGCGGCGGCGGTTCGTTAGTGCGAGGAAAGCGCGTGTTGGAACTGGGTTGCGGCGTCGGATTAACGGGGGTCTTGTGTGCGATGGAAGGGGCGAAAAAAGTAACCATGACGGACAGAGAACCGTTCGCGTGTTATTGTGCGGTGGCGAGTGCGATTGCGAATGGGTTTGGTACGGTGACGAAAGCGCTGGATGAAGACGCGAGCGTCGTAGACGGATTGGCGCAGATGGACGTTGGTTTGTTAGAGAATGTAGTCGATAGAAGCAGTAGAAGTAGACAAAAGTGCGAATGTGTCGAGGCAAAGATTATGGATTGGTTCAAGTTGGACGAGTATCTAAAAAAGGAGGATGATTTTGCGTACGACGTCGTCATCGCGTGCGATTGTTTGTATTGCGAGGAAGCGGTAGAAGCTGTGGCATCGATCGTATTCGAAGCCTTTTCGAGAGGACGACGACGACAACAAGAACAGGATGTCTCGTCGCCGTTTACGTTCCTCCTCGCCGATCCACCGTCTCGATTCCCGCAAAATCACGCGAAATTTCTTGAAATTATGCAAGAGAAGAGCGGCGTGAACGACGTAAAGAGAAAAGATACGCTCTTGGCGGTTCGGAATCCGTGTCAAGAGGACGAGGGCGAAATAGTCGTCAAGATTTGCGAATATACGTTTCGTTAGGAAGTGTTTCTTACATGATCTTCTTCTTCTTGTAATTGTCTATGTACTATTATGCGCGCGAGGTTAAACAAAATGCTCGAAGCGCTACTTGCGTTACTATTTCAATTTCGTACTCTTCCCTTCCGAGTCAATCATGTTCACGTCGTGTGCTTTGGCAATCTCCATGAACACTTCCATGGACAAATCGAATGAGTGCACAGCCGTTGTTCCTTTAACTTTGTCAAAGTAGTGATATGGGATTTTACTTCGACTCGGACGCCAATTTGAGAACCCATACATGTCGACAGAGTCACAAAGATTGAGCATAAACAACATGGCGAAGAAACCAGACATTGGTTTGCGCTTGTACGCGCCTGGATGCTTCAGCTGCTCGACGGCTTTACCTTCCTTGATCAATTTTTCGTTCTTCTGGCGGCGTTCTGCCGCGCGTCGTTGTTCGAGAACGTCTTTCAGTTGCAACCAAATACCATAGCCTTTGACGGTGAAATCTGGCGAAGTCAACACCGGGACAACCGGAAGCTGTCCTTGCGCTTGCATCCGAAGAAGTTTCGGGTACAGTTGATTTCTCAGCGTGTGCAACACAGATTCGTACATGACTAAAAACGCGTCGGTTTCTACGACCGGCGTTCTTTGCGTGATTTCTCGCGCCCAGTGAAAATTGATCATGTTAAATGTCGTCTTCGAGCCGACGTAATCGGTAAATCGACCGCCAACTGGAGCATTGTTCATTCGTAAAACCGCATCGTGCGCATCGATGTCTTTTCCATGTCTTGTGGTGAGTAACGATCCACCGTTACCAACAACCGCGCACGTTTTGTAACGCCAGGACGGATCGCGGGGAGGTAACGCATCGTAGAGATGTTTCGTAATGCGAAAGGTTAACCCCCGCGTTCCTGGAGGTTTTGACCGCAACGCTTCCTCTACACCAGCGCCCGCAACTTCAATTTTTACATGTTGTTGCTGTTGCTGTTGCCCAACGTCGTTACCATCGCCTCCATCGCCACTATCACCACCGGAACCTAAACCAACGTCGTCGCCTTCGTCGATTACCGTCTCTGCTTCAGCCGCTAAGGCTTCCCCGTCCGCATCCGCGGCACCTTCGCTCCCCCCGCTATTTCTATGTCTCAACAAACTCCTCCGTCGTCTTATGCTATTTGCCGTCGCCTCCATCTCCGCCTCTCCAACGCTCTTCCAGTTCGGCAAATCTTCCGCCATCCCGACTTGCGTCACGGCGTACACTCTTCTATAGTAATTCATCCCGTCCACTCGCGGCGTCGGATCGTACTTAAATAACCCTCTGTGCGTCAATAAAGGAACCGACCCGTTAAAATTCGCCTCCAAAGCGCTCCTCTCGCTCCCCGGTTGGTCCACATCGAACGGAAGTTTCGAAACGAGCCATCCTCGGGCGAGATGCGGCTTATTCCCCGCCGTCGTCGTCGTCGCTGTTGTCGCCGCCGCGACCGCATCCGAAGACGACTGTTCCGACGAGCTCGTCGTCGTCTTGCTACTCCCGCTACCGCTATCGCTACTCCCGCCGCTGCTATCACCGCTCCTCTTCTTCTCCTCTTCTTCCGTCACCTCTACTAAGTGCGCGTCCACCGTCGACTGCGGCAAATCATGCGCGACCACGCGTTCGCGCTCACCGCCATCGTCGTCATCGTCGTCGTCGTCGTCGTCGTCTCCAAACGTCGTGTGGAATACGTGGTCGAACGAGTGCTTCATCTCGTCCAAAACTTCGTGCGCTTTTTCCTTCAGCATCGCGGAACCGCTCTCCGTCTTCGCGTTCCCATCTCCTCCTCCTCCTCCTTTGCCGAGTCGTATCCTCACCCGAAACGTCCTCGCATTACCACCCGTCGCCCTGAGCGCGAACAACGCGAAAAAGGACGTCGCAAGGACGAGCACCGCGACGAGCAGCGATGAAGGCGTCGAGAAGAACGCGCTGCGTCGATGGTGATGATGATTAGGAAATCTGCCCCCTCCGCCCCGGGAAAAAAACAGAGAAGAACCGCCGTTGAGATTCGCTTTCGGCGTGACCGCCATGACGTCTCTCTTCTTCACCACCTCGACTTCCTGCTCTCCTTCTCGCAACCGGTTACGGGACGTTACGTTTTTTTGGTGGTGCGGAGTCTCTTTCCCCGTCGGGTGCGAAACAAAAAGCAGAACTGTTTAAGGTTTTGGCTCCTCTCTTCGCGAGCACTTTTTTGGAAACCTCTCTGCACCATATACAGATATACATATGTGAGTCAGCGCGTATTGAGTTGTGCCGTTGTAAATTTCTTGCTGTATTGTACGGTATTTTGCTACTATACGAGTGTACCAAGTCGGGTCGTAAACGTTACAACGCGAGTGTGAATACGTGTATGATAAGGTGCTAAGCTAAAAAAAAGGTAAATCCACAAGTCTCTCTATCTCTACGATGATCACGCGCTCTCTTCTTATTCAGTGATCACTTTCGTCCCCAACCCTTTGAAATCCCCTTTTTGCACTTCGTCGACCACCGTCACGTACGAGTACATCTCCTCGTCGGCGTCTTCGTTGTCGTTTCTTCGTCGGGAGATTTGGACGCGGATGCGCTTCGGGACGTTGCGAATGCCTTTGGACCAGACGGCTTTGTTCAATTTCACGTCCACGCGGACGTCGGACGTTTTCATCATCTTTTGCGCGAAGGTTTTGATCTGGTTTTTATCATCGCGGAAGAAGAGACGAGAGAGAGTCAGTACTCGTTTTCGAGAGAGAGACGCAGAAGTGAACGAAAAAAAAAGTGAAAAAAAGCAGCCTCGTCTCTCCCTTTTTGGGGTCATCGGAAATTTTTGCCTCTCGCGCGGTCCTACATACGAACTAAAAAAAACGAACGCAAAACGCGACGAGGAACAGCGACGAGGGAGAAACCAGCACACGCGAGAACATAAATACACGCCGCGCGCATTTCCACCGCCCATACCGCGTCGCGTATTTCGCGAGACACATCCCGCGTCGCGATTTCGAGACCCCATTTTTCGTCTTTCCCTCCTAAAAAACTGGGCAACAAAAGCGCTTTGGGACCAAAAACAGAGGCGCATTTTGGTGCAAAAAAAACGTCGGAAATCACGTCCGAACGATACGTACCGCCTTCACCGCGCGCGGAGCTCTCTTCTTAAAAGTAACTCCGTGAGTCGCTTTGCCCAAGTTGATGGTATATTCTCTCGTTACGACGTCGTCGGCACCCATTTTTGTATGTGTTATGTCAGATAGATTTTTAACGCGTAAAATTTATGAAGGGCTTGCGCTTCTCCGTGTGTGGGGGCTTCTTTTTTTCGTTTTTTTCTTCTTGTGTTTTGACGGAAATTCACGAAAACTCATTATTGACACTCCCTTCTAAACGCTCTACTCTTCTTCGCCGCTGACTTCGCCGTAGTCGTCGTCTTCTTCGCTGCCGCTGCTAAAAGCTAAATCCTTCGTCGCGCCGCCTCCTACGTTATTTTTCCTACCGCCCCTCCCGATACCGTCTTCTTGGTCGTCGTTATCGCCGAAGAAGACGTCCCCGTCTTCGTCTCCGTCGTTTCGGTCGTCTTCGTCTTTGCGAACGAGCTCGTCGGGCTCGACGAAGTCGCGAGAGACGCGCATGGCGGTGGTCGTGCCGTCCGAGTCGATGGTGACGACGATGATGGATTCGTGCTCGTCTTTTTTATCGTTCGTTTCTTCTTTTTGTTCTTTTTGTTCTTCTTCTTTGTGTTCGGTTCGTTCGTTTTCCTCCTCGCGCGTGGTCGTCGTCGTCGTCGAAGCTTTCTTCTCTCCTCCTCCTCCTCCCTCCATCTTCTCCACCGCCGCCGCCGACGACGACGCCGCCAACCGATCCAACCCGTCCCTATTTGCAACAATCTCTAAGAACTCCTCGTCGATGACCCCTCGGTTCAGCGCGAACGCGTACGCTTTCGTCTTTTGCCTCGCCGTCCGCGGAATGGTGCCGTTCCTCTTCGCCGCCGGTCGCGGGTTCGGCGTGCACTTCAAGCACGACAACGGTTTCTGATGGTGCGCGTTTAACTCGATTCGAGGAAGACACTCGAGCCATAAACCGGAACGCATCAAACCGAGATACGCGCCGTATAAGTCAGAGGGCGTCGCCACGGCGGAGGAGAAATCGACGTCTTCGAGAGAGAGTTTTGATGACGATGATACGGACGAGGACGACGAGGACGACGACGCGTTGTCGACGATTTCACATTTCGACGCGAATTCGGTGAATGAAAGTAAACGCGCGACTCCTCCCGCGGTGTTCTCGTCGTTGTGGTCGTCTCCGTCGCGACGCGGGCGTCGTTTGAGGAGGGAGGAAGGAGAGGCGCGTTTCTTGGTCGTCGTCGTCGTCGTTTTTTCGTTCGGTCCGGAGGAGGTCATGATACTCTGGGGAAAAATTCGAATTTCGTCAGAAGAAATAAAAGGCATAAAAGCATAAAAGCGGCGAGAGAGAGAGAGAGAGAGAGATGGCAGCACCGACGAAACTACCGACATCGATGGAGCGCGTCAAACGAGCGATACGCGAGAAAATCGAATTCATCCAATCGAAGAAAGATGAGCTCGGAGAGAAGGGTTTTCGGAGAGTTTTAGAGCGCGATTTGAATCTTCCCAAGAGAGCTTTGGACGAAGAGCCGATGAAAGGAGCGATTGGAAAGCTGTTGATGCGGGTGATTGAAACCGGAACGGTCGAGGACGACGATGAAGAGGAAGACGAAGATGACGATGACGATGATGATGAAACGGACGAGGAAGAGGAGGAGGATTTTTCGGACTCGGAAGAGGCAAAGCCGAAGAAGAAAGTGAAAGCGAAACAACAACAACAACAACAAAAGAAAAAGACGGCAAAAGCAGAAACTTTGACGAAGGAGGCGCCGAACGCGACGGTGTCGAAACTTCGTCAAATGTGCAAAGATGCGGGCATAACGAAAGCGACGCACGTTTTTATGAAATATAAGACGAACGAGGAAAGACAGACCGAGTTGGAGAAGTTATTAGGCGAGTACGATTTAGATATTCGATCGAGTTCGAAAGACGTCGCAAAGGTCAAGGCGAAGATCGAGCGAGACAAGGACCTGGAAGACATCGATGCGTCGAATATCATAGAAGGCGGGAGACGAAGGAATCGGACGCAAGTGAGTTATAAAGGGTTGGACGCGTCCGAGAGCGAAGAAGAAGAGGAGGAAGAAGAGGAGAGCGACGTGGAGATTGAGAGCGACTCCGACGAAGAAAGGAAGAGGAAAAAGAAGAAACAGAAGAAGACTTTGAAGAAAAAGAGTAGCTCTACCAACAATACTAGCCTGAAAAAGTCGCCGAAAGCGTTCACCGCGGCGAGTTCGAGCGAGGACGACGAGTGACGATTGTTTTTTGAAGCAAAAGCAGCAGCGGCGCTATAGAATTCTAATATTAGTAAACAAACATCTAAAAACTAAACGTGTTGCACTACGACAACGCGTTATTTACTCTACTTTGCCCCCCTCTTCCTCCTCCTCATTCTTCTTCTCCTTCTTTCTCTTCTTCTTCTTCTCCTCCTTCTCTAAACGTTTCTTCTCCTTCAACTGCGCGATTTTTTCTTGGATAAATTTCTTCTTCAGCGCTTCCCTCGCTTCGACGGTTTCCATCTTTGCCTCTTCCGCCTCTCGCCTCGCCGCTTCCGTCTCTCTCGCCACGTCTTCGACCAACCGGCGCTCTCGCTCTCGTCTCTCTTCGTCTCTGTAATCTTGCTCTTCTCTTTCCTCCTCCTCTCTTCGCCTCTGGTCCTGGTACTCGTTCCACTCTCGCTCTTCTTCGTCTTCTCGTCCGCGGTACCTCTCGCCGTCGTACCGGTTTTGAAAATCGTACGCGTATTCCTCCTCTACATCTTCATCTTCTCCTTCCTCCTCGCGTCGTTTCCGCCTAAAATCTACGTCGAACCCGTCTTTAGGTGCTTTCAGCAGTACCGTTCCGTCGTCGTCTTCCAAATCCTCTTCTCCGCATCCTCTTCCTCTCGACGATAACCTTTCGTACAAGCGCGCCTTCTTCTCCAACATCACTCTCCTCCGTTGCCTCTCCTCGTCTCGTTCCACCTCGTCTCGTTCGTTCCGCGCTTTCACGCCTCCGTTTTCGCGGTGCATGCCTTCTCGCCGCGCGTTTTTTACGCTCTGAATCTTCTTCAATCGTCCTCCTCTTCCCGTTCGTCGTTGTTCTTCGTCTCGGTGCACGCTAAACTCCTTCTCCGCTTTCGCGCGCGCTTTTTCCGCCTCTAAAAAAAGAAGAGAGGAATGCGCGACGTTTTCGATCGGTTTCCGCTTCCGCGGGAGCGATTGGCCCGAGGCGAGCCAGCCGAGATTTTCTCCTCTCTGTTGTTTTTGTTGCTGCTGTTCTCTCTCTCCTCCTCCTCCCGTTTTTGCCACCGCAAAAGCTCGTTCCGACGAGGACTTCATATCGCGTCTTTCTTTATCGCGTAAAATCGCGCGGGGAAATTACGAAATTGGAAAAAAAAAAGTCGCGATTTTTTCTCTTCATTTTTTCGGACGTCGATCGATGTTCACCATGAAGCTTCCGCGTCTTCTTCTTCTGCTGCTACTCCTCCTCGGGTGCGCGTTCTCGTCTCATTCTCTCTATTTCTCTCTCTCTATTTCTCTATTTCTCTCTCTCTCTCTCTCTCGTAAACGTTGTTCCTTTTTTTTCCTTCATATCCAAAAACTCTCTCTCTGTGTTTGTAACTGTAATTTTGGATGGAATATTCTCTTTCGCGAAACGCGCGTGTGTGCGCGTATTCACGCGTTTCTTTCTCTCTCTTCGCTTCAAATTCATCGCGTGCGTATGTATCGCGGTTGGACGTAAAAAAAACGCACGCCACAGGCACTTTTTCTGTTGCGGTTGTCTCGCGAAGAAGTCAACGACAAAAATCGCCTTTGGGAGCTGCAATAAGCACCAAAAAATGAACCAGACGGAGATATGGACATCGATCGAACGGAGCGAACCGGACGCGTTCGTGTGGCTCGGAGACGCGGTGTACGCTGATACTCGCATCACGTTTGAAAGGCGGCATTATTTTGGGCACAGTTTTCACCGAGCGGCGTACGACGCGGTGAAGCGGTTTCCGGCGTACGAGAGGCTGGCGAAGAAAGCGCGGATTTTGGGGACGTGGGACGACCACGATTACGGCATGAACAACGCGGGGAAGTATTGGATGCACAAGAAAGAAGCGAAGGAAATGTTTTTAGATTTTTTGGACGAAGGCGCTGAAACGGAGAGACGATTGGAAAGAGACGGGGTGTACGAGAGTTATACGGTGTACGAGGACGACGAAGCGAAACGAGGGAGATCCGTGCAGATTATATTGTTGGACACTCGGTGGAACTTTGTCGATGGGTCGTCGCCTGAAGATGAAGAGGCAGATATTCTGGGTCCAAAACAGTGGGAATGGTTAGAGAAAGAGTTGATGAAACCGAGCAGCGCGGAGGTGACGTTAATTGGATCCTCGATCCAAGTGTTCGCCGAGCTCAATCAAATGTATAAAGCGGTGAATTATAAGATCGCGAGGGAATTCGGGAAGTCGATCGAGAATTGGGGATCATTTCCATCTAATCAGAAGAGATTAATGCGTCTCGTCTCCAAAGCAAAGGAGAGGAGGGTTATATTCTTATCCGGCGACGTGCACGTGGGGATGATTGACGTTCGAGCACCCGGGTGTCATTTACCATACGAAAGTATCGACGCGACAAGCTCTGGAATCACTCACGTCGCGGTGGAAGAAGTCCGACCGAAATGGATGACTTATTTCTACAAGAAGATGACGCCATCAAAGTTCATGCCGAGATGGTGGTACCCGAAGAATATCGTTCCCGATATTTACATGGGGTTAAACTTTGGAGAGGTGTTGATACATTGGGATAAAAATAGCCTGGACGTGAACATCTTAAACGAGAGCGGTAACGTCGTCATCTCCAAAGAAGTCTCATTTTCCTCACTAGAAGCGCCAAAAGTAGGAACAAGAAAGCAACCTTCATACGAGACATGTTTCCGCGAGCGTTCGATGTCTGATTTTCAAAAGCAAATGACCTTCCATAAAGCGGCATTTTTCATTGTATTCCCGTGGTGGGTAGTATTTGTCGTAGGATTTTACGCGTGGTACAAACTGGTCGTAAAAACAATCTGTTGCAACCCGAGCATAGGTCGGAAACGACGCACGAAAGCAGATTAATAATGCCATAGCAACAATTTACTTCGATTTCCCAACGATATATGATACAAGTTAAGTCGTCTCTATTTCTCTCTCTCTCTCTCTCTCTCTCTCTCTCTCTCTCTGCTATTTTAAAGCCTCGCACTCACCTCTATCTAAATCTTTCTGCAACTTCTTCACGTCCCCTCTCTTGATTTTCCAATCCCCGCCGCTGGTTTTCCCATCCGCACTTGGCGCTAAAAATCTCGGCACTTCTTTGGATGGATCTAAGTTATACGTTTCCCGAATCTCTCTCTGCGACATCCCCAATTTCGCCAAATACAAATCGTCGATCAAAGTCTGACCGGTCGTCCTCGCATCTCCGCACAATTGCACCACGCAATCCGCCAATATGCTCGCTTTTCTCCACGTGTCTCTTTCCCCAAGCTTAAAATTTGTTGCCGCTAAACTTTCGATAATTGTCGCCGGCCACAACGCGTTCCCGGTAATATTCGATCCCTCACCTTCCGCCGCCGCGCCCAACGCCACCATGGACATCCCACATTTGGACATGTAATACGCCGTCTTTCCGGCGTATTCCGTGTAACTCTTCGGCAAAGGTGGTCCCATGCTCACAACTCTCCCCCACTTATTCTTCAGCATGTGTTTCATGCACTCTCTGGTCATGATAAACGCGCCTCTCGCGTTGATGCCATTAATCAAATCGTATTTATTCGTCGGCGTGTCGATCATGTTTTGCCACCACAACGCGCTCGCGTTGTTCACCAATATGTCCACGCGTCCAAAATGTTTCACCGTCTCTTCCACCGCTTGAACGCACGCGTCTCCGTTCCGTAAATCGACAACGACCGGTAACGCTTTAACGTTTGGATATCTCGATTCGATTTCCGAGCACACGGTGTAAATCGTTCCCGGAAGCGTCGGGTGCGCGGTGACGGTTTTCGCGGCGACGACGACGTGACATCCACGGGCGGCTAACGCCAGAGCAACTTCGCGACCGATTCCTCGAGAGGCACCCGTGATGATGGCCACTCGGTTGGTCAAGTCCGGAGGGAGCGGGAGCGGCATTTCTTTTTCTAAAAGCGCGGAGGTAAAAATGACGTCGCTATCCGCTTTAAGGTCGAGAAGGAGCAAAAATACGAGCGGATACTCCATCGCATGGATGATACATATATAATATATAACAGGATATGTTTTTTATATCGGACTATTACACGTGCGCAAAGCTTCTCTCTTTCTCTCTGTCCCTCTTTTTCATTCGTGAGAGTTCATTCCATTTCCATCGGCGAGGACCCGCTGCCGGACCTGTTGTTTTCTTCGTCTCCTTCGCTGAGCGGCGATAAACCACTCCCGCTCGTTCTCTTACGCAAAAGAGGCGAGACGGAGACGTTTTGTCCGGCGGCGATTTGCGCAAAGACGTGCGAGGACAACGCGTTGACGTCGATGGAGTTATCGGTGTTGTTTGTGGAGAGTTGCGTGAGGAGTTGTTGGAGTTGTTGCATGCTCAAACCGCTGTTGCCGTTGTTCGCTTTTTCGGCGTCGTCGGAGGAGCTGCTCGTGTTCAAACTCGCTGCCGCTTCTTCCGGGCGTAAATACGGGTGCCTGAGGATACTCGGGACGTCTATTCTATTCTCCACTCGTCGCTCTAAACATCTCTTCATCAAATCAATCAGGTGGTCGTTCTTAACCGGTAACGGAGGGAATTCGATGGTATGGTTTGGGTCGGTGATCGCGTGCAGCTTTTGCACCAAGCCGTTTATTTTGCTAAACGGCGTGTGGCCGTACGCCATTTGGTACAAGATGCAACCCAGCGACCAAATATCGCTGGCTCTTCCGACTGGAATCATATCGCCATAGGCGGATTTTTGGCCGTTGAGAATAGCTTCCGGGGACATGTAGTTGATAGTACCGACTTGATGGTCACGAACGATATTCGTGTGATTCGGCGCTTGGTTGTGATTGATAGCTTTTGCAATACCGAAATCGATGAGCTTCAGAGTTCCTTCGACGAAGAGAAAGTTCGCGGGTTTCAAGTCCGAGTGCACGATTCGAGCTTCATGGATGGTTTTCACCGCTTCGACCATTTGCTCGAAATAGAGACGCATGAAGTTGTCGTCCACGAGTTGCGCGTGACCGCTCTCAGCGCGTTGGCGCTCGCGCTTGTTCAACATTTTCGCTAAATCAATCTCCCCAAACTCCAAAACCACTAATATCAACCCTTCGCTTGGACAGACTTCCGCGTCGACGATTTGGACGATGTTATCTTTCCCTCGAAGACGTTTCAAAAGTTTGATTTCATCGATGAAGCCATCCACGGTTTCTTTCTGCTTGCCTTGTAAACGAATCCTCTTCAACGCCATGATCTTCCTCTTTGGCGAGACGACTTTATACACCTTACACGTGCCGCCTTGGCCTATGCACTCTAATTTGGCGTATCGAATGCCATTTACGACTATGTGTTGATCGTCTTCCCGCTTCATGGGCTGCTTGGAGGATGAGGATGTTGGTTGCTTCTTGCTCACCGGCGCTTGCGCGGTTGACGATTGATACGCCGCCGAGGCACTCGATTCATTCTTATTCTTACTGCTATGATTTTCTGTTGCTGCTGTTGCTGAAGATGCCATGATCGGTCGCGTGACCGTAGTTGTCGTGGCTGACTTTTTGCTCGATTCTAATGCCGCCGCTAGCCGCGCGCGCAAACTTTCGGTTTTCTGAGCCGTGAGCGGATTGTTGTTAGGCGTCGCGTGCGCGTGATGATTCGCCGTTGCCGTAGCCGTGACGGTATTTCCTGCATTGGTGCGATCGCCGCTCAAACTTGAACTCGTGGTGGATGTGTGTTGATGCGCCGGCTGCGTCATAGTCGGTTGCTGTGAAGTCAAACACCCCGTGGTGTTGTTCATCAGCGTCGGATCGTGAACGTACCCACTCTGTCGACGTCTCGCCGCGGTGTGTGACACCGTCGGTTTCGAATCAAACGTCAAAGGTTTCATCGCTGACGGTGGTTTCTTCATCGCACTAGTGGTATTATCACGCATCATTCTCGCACCGCCGTGCAACGTCGCCGTTCTTCCGCCTTCAGTCACGTCTCTCACGTACGGCGACGGAATCGCCGTCGTAAAATCAATATTCTTTCCTTGCACGTCTTCCAACATGATTTCCAACGCTTCTTTCGGTTCACAGTTAGCTTCTAATCCTTTCTTCAAAATTTTAATCGCTTTCTCGTCGCCTTTCAATTGCCCGCCAAACGCCGCCCACTCGCACCAAAAAATCGCATGCGTCTGTCCGATGCCTTGCGACTTCAAAAACTTAAAGGTATCTCTCGCGTCGTCCGTGTTGTGGACCATCTGTTGTCTCGCATACCCTAAATATACCCTCAAGTAGTCTTCATTCTTCGCGTTCCCACTTCTCGGCAACGTTTTCGTCGCCAACTCGTACAAGCGATACAACGACACGCCGTTCCTCGACCCGGTCACCACGTTCACTTTCCCGATCATCTTCTCCGCAAACATGCTCTCTTCTCCCTCTAAAAACTCCAACCACGCCTGCGGCGACGTCGGATTCGCTCTCACTGCCGTCGCGCGTTCCACGCGACTTGATTTCTCTCTCCACGGCGTATCGCCTTTATGTTTCAAATACTCGCCTAAAATGCCTTCCCACGAGCCTCGGTCGCGCGAGGAGCGCACGTTGGTTGTGATAGTTTGCGTCATGTTTTCTCTCTGCGTGCCGTTCAAAGAGATGGTCGCGGTAGAATTCAGCTTTGGAACGTAATCGGACAACCCTTTATCTTTAGTCGCCGTCGCGTTCCCGCCGTCCTCGTTCGCGCGCTGCTCGTACCTTTTTCCTCCAACAACAGCCACATTCTCCTTGTTCTCATCCACCGGCGCTCGATGATGATCACGATCGCGCATCGATTGATGACTCATATCGCGCGAAACAACGACGGGATATCGAGAACAGAGGAACCGCACGAGAACTAGTTCGCGCGGAAACGGGCTTTTCTCTCTTCTCCGAAGAAGAATCGATCGATGATGCGCGGCGCTCTCGGTCTTCAAAATTCCAAACGGTCCTCTCTATCTCCTTTTTTTCCCCGAGAGGCGGAGGAAAAAAATCTCTCTCTCTTCTTTTGATACCGCGAGACAACTCACCGCCGCGCGCGCGTTGAAACCAACCTTTCTCTCTCGCCTGGAAGTGTTTGCGCAAGTGTGGTGCTTTGCGTCTCCGTCCGCGCGTTTGTGCGCGTGATGTTTATCGACCCGGGAGATACGTTTTTTTTTTTGAAAAGTTTCGTCCCCCTGTTTTTTCTTCGTTTTTTATTTAGGGTTTCAATTTGTTTTTTTCTCTCTCTCTCAACTTTTGAGCAAATTTTCTCTCACTCTTCTCGCCCCTCGCGCGCGCGCGCCTTTTGCGAACTTTGAATGAGATGACGCGCGAGACTTAAAAAGAAGAAGAAGAATAAGAAGAACGCGCGGACGGTTTAGTTGATTGTATTTCTACGAGAGCGTGCGAGTTCTTCGTTTACAAAACAAAGAGAGAGAGAGAGAGAGAGAGGAATGATGCGATTTTTTTTCCCGGCGTTGACGACGTTTTACTTCTTCCTGCTCATCGTCCTCGCTCTCGTCTTCTTCCCTTCGATCGAAGCGATTCGACCGATGGTTGTTTCGAAACGACCGGAAGAAGAAACGACGACGATGGTGAATTATAAAACGAACGAGGCGTTGCGCTCGGCGTTCGATGCTCTGGCGGAAAACTGTCGCTTCGCGTCGAAAGGGAAACGAGTCGGGGCTGTGATTCCAATCGGCCGTTCGGTCAATGGGTTTGAGATTTTCGCGATGCGAGTGAGGAATGTGCTCGGGAACGGTAGAGATGAAAACGGAGAGGAGACGAAGCGCGGCGAGGAGGAGGATGGAGAAGACGGGGAATACGACGACGATGAAAACGCGCAAACGACGCCTTCGTTTGGATTTATCGGGAACATGCACGGCGACGAACCGGTTGGGAGAGAAATAGCGCTGCGTTTAGCCGAGTGGGCGTGCGGAGAGGACGACGAGGAATCGGTTTTCGGAAACGATGTCGAGATTGCGAAGAAAGTGAAAACCAAAGCGACGCTGTATTTCATCCCGACGTTGAACCCGGACGGGTTTGCCAAACGAAGACGAGAAAACGCGAACAATATTGATCTGAACAGAGATTTTCCGTTTATCGAGTTCGCCAAACCGGAATCGAAGAGAGTGCCGCATCACGTGAGAAATAGGAGAGTGAACGATTTGTACGACGACACGTTGCGACAGTTACAACCGGAAACGAGATCGATTATCGAGTTTAGTAAACGAGTCAATTTGACCGGCGCGTTGAATTACCACGAGGGCGCGTTGGTCGCTAACTATCCCTGGGACGGAAATCGCGATGGATCCACGAGGTACTCGCGAGCGCCGGATGACAAGATATTCAAACACGCAGCGTTGAAATATGCGCACTCACACGGGGAAATGAAAGATTCTAAAGAGTTTGTCGGAGGTGTAACGAACGGCGCGCAGTGGTACCCATTGTGGGGAGGCATGCAAGATTGGCATTACGTCAAGACGCAAACGTTAGACATTACGATTGAAGTGAACGATCGTAAATGGCCTGCAGAGGACAACAAACTCGGTGAAATCATCCATGCGCATTGTAGAGCGTCTATTGATGCTGCTCATGACGTGATGTTCGTTTCTGCTCGCGGGTTCGTATTTGATAAGAGCTCGAACGAAGCTTTGGAGAAGTGCGAAGTACGCGTTGAAAATTTAGATTTTGATCGTCAACTCGTCAACGAAGGCCGAAGGAATGCACCGCCGTTGCCTGTGTTTACGAATAAGAGAGGGTATTTCGTGAAACCGGTTTTCGTAGGCGGTAAGAAGAGTGGAAGAATGAGCACGTTTGAAATTATGGTGACATGTCCGGACGCGTCGCAGACACATCGGCAAAAGATTACAGACGTGGACGTTTCCAACGGCGTCGATTTAGTCGTTCGCATCGCTACTTCGAACGGTAAAAAGAAGAAGAACGAATTCGAGTTCTTGTCACCCTCGTCTTCGATGACGAGTACTGTTGACGTGAAGCATATGGCTTCTTTGAGAGCTTCTTCTTCTCATCTCCACGGTGGTATGCGCTCGCCGCGCGGTGGCGTCACTCGAATCTCCCCGAAGAGTAAGCGAAGTAAATACGTTTTATTCGGCGTAACGATAACTTTTATCGTCATTCTCATTCGACGCCAACGCCGTCGACGCGCTAAATTGAATGCAGTGAGGAAATTAGAAACGAACGGGCAAACGTTTTTGAATTCGCCAGTGCCGAAAGCGAGTAGTTTGATATCATGAGAGATTAGTAATGAAAGCGTTCGATGTAACGTATTAGTAGCAGTAGTAGTAGTAGTAGTAGCAGTAGTAGTAGTAGTAGTAGTAGTAGTAGTAGTAGTAGTAGTAGTAAACAAGTAGCATCATAATAGAAACAGGCTTCATCGTT
>Ga0181588_10002368_pt1 | contig 16308 bp, 17 predicted proteins | sample 071ome_26_FD_148607 | JGI IMG/M metagenome (GOLD analysis project Ga0181588, IMG submission 148607) | Coastal salt marsh microbial communities from the Groves Creek Marsh, Skidaway Island, Georgia - 071409BT metaG (spades assembly) | ecosystem: Environmental > Aquatic > Marine > Intertidal zone...
GCCCGTTGGAAGCGTCGGCGGAATTCACCGATGCATATCGAGCCGGAGAATTTCCCCTCGACCGCCGCGATCTCCAGCCATGCCATCATCGCCGCGCGCGAGGCGGGGATGGACGCGCTCGGCTTGTCGAACGCGGTCCTGTTGGCGCTCTGGGAAGACGACCGGAACATCGACGATCCCGACGTCATCGCGGCGATTTGCGGGGAGTGCGGTCTCGACGCGGCCAGGATCATGGCCGGGGCCGAGGCGCCGGAAACCGCTCAAAGGCTCAAGGACGGAACCCAAGAGGCGATCAACCGCGGCATCTTCGGCGCGCCGTCCTATGTCATCGACGAGGAATTGTTCTGGGGACAGGACCGGCTTGATTTCGTCGCCGAGAAACTGGGCGTCGCCTGATCGCGAGTGATGGGGGAGAGGTCAAAGCCTTCGCGAGGACGACCGATGACGTGCTCCTCCGTCGTCCTGGCGTAAGGCGGGATCTCGCGACGGGTACCCCAGGCGACAGGCTTTCGGTCTTGTGGCCGATGCCGGGAGGCCCCGCCTTACGCCAGGGCGACGGGGGAGAATGGCCTGGGCGACGGGGTCGCCTAAGCCGCCAAATCCTCGCCCCGGAGCGCCTTGTCGATCAGGGCGATGCTTTCCTCGAGACCGTATAGCGCGACGAAAGAGCCGAAGCGCGGGCCCTGATCCTGGCCCAGCAGGACCTGGTAGAGCGCCTTGAACCAGTCGCGCAGGTTTTCGAATTCGTGGCGCTTGCCGACCTCGTAGACGACGGTTTGGATATCCTCCGCCGAGGTGCCAGGGGCGAGCTTCGACAATTCGCCGGAAAGATCCGTCAGCGCCGCGCGCTCTTGAGAATCCGGCGCGCGATAGGTCTTCGCCGGGCGCGCGAAGTCCTGATAGTAGTTGACCGCGTATCCCGCCAGCCGGTCGAGGAACGGGTTGGTCTCGGGCGAGGCTTCGGGCGCGTAGCGCTGGATATAGCCCCAGATCACGCTGGTATCCTCGGCGTGACAGACGCTTGCCAGATTGAGCAGCAAGCCGAAACTCAAGGGGACCGCGTCGCCGGGCACGTCACCGCCATGGATGTGCCAGGCCGGGTTCTCGGCGCGCTTCTCGGGCTCCTCGGCGCCGGCCTTGGAGCGGAAAGTCACGTATTCGTCGGTGTTCTTCGGGATGACGTCGAAATACAGCCGCTTGGCCCGCTTGGGCTGCTGAAACATGAACAGCGACAGGCTTTCGGGCGGGCCGTATTTCAGCCATTCGTCCACCGCGATGCCGTTGCCCTTGGACTTGGAAATCTTCTGGCCCTGGTCATCCAGGAACAGCTCGTAGGTTAGGCTTTCCGGCGGCGGCGAACCGATGATCCGACAGATCCGCGAGGAGGCCTTGACGCTGTCGATCAGATCCTTGCCGGACATCTCGTAATCGACGCCCAGCGCGTGCCAACGCATGGCCCAATCGACCTTCCATTGCAGCTTGCAGGCGCCGCCGGTGACCGGAACCTCGACCTTCCCGCCGCTCTCCGGGTCCTCGTACACAACAGTGCCCGCGTCCACATTGGTCTCGATAATCGGCAATTGCAGCACGTCGCCGGTGCGCGGACAGATCGGCAGGAAGGGTGAATAGGTCCGCCGGCGCTCCTCGCGTAGGGTCGGCAGCATGACGCCCATGATCTTGTCGTAGTTGCGCAGCACATCCATCAGCGCGCCGTCGAAGGCGCCGCTGGTATAGGCCTCGGTGGAGCTGCGGAACTCGTAGTCGAAGCCGAAGGAATCCAGAAACCGCTGGAGCATGGCGTTGTTGTGGTGGCCAAAGCTTTCATGGGTGCCGAACGGGTCGGGCACGCGGGTCAGCGGCTTGTTGAGGAATTCCGCCGTCGCGTCCTGGTTCGGAATATTGTCCGGCACCTTGCGAAGCCCGTCCATGTCGTCCGAGAACGCGATCAGCTTGCTCTCGATCCCGGTCAGCCGGGTAAAGGCGTTGCGGACCATGGTGGTGCGGAACACCTCGCCGAAGGTGCCGATATGCGGCAGGCCGGAGGGGCCGTATCCGGTCTCCAGGATCACATGGCCGTTTGCCGGTGGTTTGCCGCCGAGCCGTTTGATGATCTTCCGCGCTTCCTCGAACGGCCAGGCGCGGGCGTTGCTCAAAAGCTCTTCGGAAATCTCGGCAAGACTGGACATGGCTCAATCCCTTGAATGAAGCGCCGCAAGCTAGGCGGGGCCGCTGAAAATGGCAAGGGATTTGGGCGCGCGGCGCTACTCGTCGGCCACCGCGCGTACCAGAAGTGTCGCCCCGTCGACCTCGGTGACCTCCACCAATGTGTCGGCGGCGATGGATGCGCCGTCGAGGGAACGGGCGGTCCACCAGGTATCGTCCATCCGCAAGCGGCCGCGACCGTTCTCCAGCGCGTCGGTGGTTCGCACGCGCCGGCCAAGATAGGTCTGGCCTCGGACATTGACCGTGGGCGGCCCGTCGGCGGCGCGGCGTTTTCTGATCCAGGCGCGTCCAATCATCGTGGTCGCGACCGAGAAGACCGCGAAGATCAGAACCTGGACCCGCCAGTCCAGGGTCGGCTCGATATAGACCACGAGCCCGAGCAGTACCGCCGACAAGGCGGGGAAGATCAGGAAGAACGACATCGAGAGCATTTCAAACCCGGCCAGCACCAAGGCCAGCACGAACCAATGCCAGTGGGTTACGTCCAGGAACCAGGCGAGATACTCATCCATTTACCGGCGCTCCCGTCAGCTCCAGGGACCGCTATCGCTCGGCGGCGCGGGAGGCGTTGAACGCGGAGTGGGGGTTCTCGGCGGCATTCCACCGCCAGAGCCACCGCCAGCATCATTGCCGAAAGCGGATTTCGCCAACTCCCCGATACCGGCGATGCTGCCGATCAGGCTGGAGGCCTCGAGCGGCATCATGATGACTTTCTGGTTCTCCGCCGAGGCGATTTTCTCCAAGGCTTCGGCATAGCGTTGGGCGACGAAATAGTTGATCGCCTGGATGTCGCCGCCGGCGATCGCCCCCGAGACCATGGTGGTGGCCTTGCCCTCGGCCTCGGCGGCGCGCTCGCGGGCTTCGGCGTCGCGGAAGGCGGCTTCCTTGCGGCCCTCGGCCTCCAGGATCTGCGAGGCTTTCTCCCCCTCGGAGCGTAGGATCGCGGCCTGCTTCTCGCCCTCGGCCTGAAGGATCTCGGCGCGTTTCTGACGCTCGGCCATCATCTGTTGGTTCATGGCGTTGGTCAGGTCGCGCGGCGGCGCCAGGTCCTTGATCTCGACCCGCGTGACCTTGACGCCCCAGGGATTGGTCGCGTGATCGATGACCCGGAGCAGTTTCTCGTTAATGTCGTCGCGCCGGGAAAGCACGTCGTCCAGCGGCATGCCGCCGATCACCGAGCGGATATTGGTCATCGACAGCGCCGTTATCGCCTGCATCAGGTCGCTGACCTCATAGGCCGCCTTGGCCGCGTCCATGACCTGAAAGAAGGTCACGCCATCAGCGGATACCGTCGCGTTGTCGAGGGTAATGACATCTTGACTCGGAATATCCAGCACCGTCTCGCGCATCGACAGCTTGGTGCCGACCCGATCGATGAACGGCATGATTAGGTGTAGTCCGGGCCGCAGCGTCCGGGTGTATCGGCCAAACCGCTCCACCGTCCACTCCGAGGCCTGGGGCACGGTCTTCACCGCCGCCGACACAAGGATCAGCGCGACGACAACCGCGGCGATGACGAAGATCAGAAACGGACTTGGCGTAAAGGCTTCGAACATGGTGGGTAATCTCCCGGTGCGGCGCGCGCGGTGGATGCCGCTATTCGCATGCTATAGGCCGCGGTTCTCGCTAGCGAGGTTAATGTGGGGAGCCGTGGCCAGTCTCACAATGCCCAGTCCCGCAATGACCGATGGTGGAATGACCCTTTGACCTAGGCCCGCGCCCTTACCCGCCCATTCCAAACAGCCTCGCCGCCGTACCGCCGACCACGGCCTTGGTGACCTCCGGGTCCAGGCCGGTTTCGACCACGTGGCCGATCGGGTCGTACTCCCCCATGTCGAAGGGATAGTCCGTTCCCATCATCACCTTGTCGGCGCCGAAGACCTTTACCAGGGCCTCGAGCTGATGGGTGGTGAAGACGATGGTGTCGACCCAGACGCGCTTCAGATAGGTGCTCGGCGGGTTGGGCAGATCACCATGCGCGTCGGAGCGGGCACCCCAGGCGTGGTCGATGCGCCCGGAATAGGCCGCGAGATAGCCGCCGCCATGCACCGCCAGGACCTTCAGATCCGGGTGCCGCTCCATCACGCCGTCGAAAATCAGGTAATGCAGAGCCAGATTGGTATCGAACGGGTTGCCGATGACATTGTTGAAATAGAACCGCGAAAGCCGTTCCGCCTGGGTAAAGCCGGCGGGATGGATCGAGACCACGGCGCCCAGCCGCTCGGCCGCGGCCCAGAACGGCGCGGTGTCCGGGTCGGAAATCTCGCGCCCGTTGATGTTGGTGAGGATCTGCACCCCGCGAAAGCCGAGCTTGGTCATGCAATACTCAAGCTCCTCGGCGGCGGCCTTGCCATCCTGCATTGGCACGGTGCCGAGCGCCGCGAAACGATCCGTCCGCTTGGCGATATAGGCGGCGACACCCTCGTTCACCATCCGCGCGGCCTTGGCGCCGACTTCCGGTTCCACCGCGTAGTAGCATTGGTAAGGCGCCGGCATCACCAGTTGCATGTCCAGCCCCATCGCCTCCATGTCGGCGAGCCGGCGGTCCATCCCGCCGGGCAGCATCAGCGGCGTGCGGTCGGCGCCCTGTTTCTTCTGCAGCGCGACGGTTTCCGACACAGCGCCCTTGATGGTCGGCGTTCGCGCCACGTCCATGTGGTTGGCGACATAATCCGCCGCCGCGTCGGCGAAGATATGGGCGTGACAGTCGATGGTGATACTGCTTGGCCGAACCTCCCGACCAGGGCGGCCATGAACGCGGGCGGCGGTGAGATCGTATTTGTTCCAGGGCTCGGTCATGGGGTCATCCTTCGATAGGCTCGCCTCTCAAGTTGGATATCTTGCCGTCAATTCTCCCGAACCACCAGGGCGACGCCGATCGCGGTGATCGCCATGCCGGCGAGAGCGAGGAGGGTCAGGCGCTCGTCGAACATGAAAAACGCCATGACGGCGGCCGTGGGCGGGGTGAGATAGAACAGGCTCGCCACCTTCGTCGCCTGGCTTTGCCGCAACATCAGCAACAACAGGCTATGCGCACCGAGGGAAACCACGATCACCATCCAGGCGAGCGCCCCGATGAAGCGCGGGTCCCAATCGACCACCCGATCCTCCAGAAACCAGGCGCCGATGCCGGTGACCAGCGCTGCGACCGCTGCCTGGATCACATTGCCGGACAGCATGTCCATGCCGGAGCAGTATCGGCGCTGATACAACGTGCCGACGGTGATGAAGCACACGCCGAGGGAGACCATGGCAAGCGCGATCCCGTCGATCTCGCCGAGATCGAGCTTGTGCCAAAGAACCAGGATGAGGCCGCCGAAACCAAGGATAACGCCGAGCCATTGCTGTCGGGTCACGCGCCCGTTCGGCAGCGCGCTCACGATCAGCACGGTCAAGACCGGTTGCAGGCCCAGGACCAGCGCCACCAATCCCACCGAGGCGCCTCGGTCCAGGGCGAGAAAAGTGCTGGAGAGATAAAGCGCTTGGACCAAAAGACCCACGAGCGCGATATGGCCTACTTCAGACCAGCTACCTGGCCACGTTGCCTTGAAGAGGACGCAGAGAATCAGAAAGGCCAGGGTCACGAAGGTGAATCTCAGGCACATGAAGGTCAGCGGCTCGGCATGGGGAAGACCGAATTTCGCGCCGACGAAGGCGGAACTCCAAAGCAGAACGAAAAGGGCGGGCGCGATCCGCATGACCAAAGTCACGGCGCGCCCGCCCTGGTCGCGTTGATAGGCGAGATAATCAAAGCCAGTCGGTTCTGGCTTACTTGTAGGCGGTCACCATGATCTCGACCAAAAGCTCGGGCACCGCGAGATCGGCGCGCACGCAGGCCCGCACCGGTGGGTTCTCGGGATCGACCCAGGCATTCCAGACCGCGTTCATGGCGGCGAAGTTGCTCATGTCGGTGATCCAGAGATTGGCCTGCAGCAGCTTGGATTTATCGGTGCCGGCCTGAGCCAGATAGCCGTCGATCTTGTCCAGGATCTGCTGGGTCTGGCCGGTGATGTCGGCCGAGCGGTCGGAGGCGGTGAGGCCGGCGACATAGACCATGTCGCCCTTGACGACACAGCGGCTCATGATCGGGCCGGGACCGGTGGTTTTCTCGATACGGGTAACGGACATTGCGGGTTCTCCAATTTGCGATGATGGGGAGGGCCGAGGGCGGCACTTTAGACAAACAAGCGGTGTTTATGCCAGTCGTTTGCGCCGCCCCGGGGGTGATGATCTAAGCCGCGGCGCGCGGTTGCCGCTTCAAGGTCGCCTCGTCGATGAGGGCTCGCAGGGCCGGACCGGCTTCCATCATCGGACGACGAAGCTCCGGACTGGCGATCAGTCCGGCGCGGTGGAGCCAATACTTCACCGCCGCGGGATTAGGCTCTTGAAACAGCAAGCGGGTAACGCCGAATAGCGCCCGCCATTGCTGGAGCGCGCCTTGTCGGTCATTGGCGAGATGCAGGTCGCGAACCCGCGCGAAGGCCGCGGTCTCGACATGGGCCGAGGCCAGGATGCCGCCATCGGCGCCCTGGCACAGCGCCGCGTGAAAGAACGCGTCTTCGCCGGTCAGCACGCCGAACCCCTCGGGCTTGGCGGCGGTAAGGGCAAAGCTCTGGGCCGGGTCGGCGCAGCAATCCTTCACGCCGACGATATTTTCCCACTCGGCGAGCCTCAGGAGTGTGTCATTCGCGAGATTGACGCCGGTCCGATAGGGGATGTTGTAAACAATGATCGGTCGGTCGGTCGCCTCGGCGGCGGCGCTGAAATGCTCGAACAGGCCTTCCTGGGACGGCCTTGTGTAATAAGGCACGGTGATCAGATAACCGTCGATCGGCCAGTCGCGGGTTCCCTGGGTTTGCTTGACCAGCTTGGCCGTGTCGCTGCCCGAAAGGCCGAGCCAGAGCGGCATCGCCCGGTCCAGCGTCTCGGCGCTGATCTGGACCAGCCGTTCGGTCTCGGTGTCATTCAGGGTCATGCTCTCGCCGGTGGTGCCCGCCAGGATCATGCCGTCGAGCGGTTCGCCGGCGTAGTGGCGAACCAATCGGGTAAGCGAGGTCTCGTCGAGCTCGCCGTCAATAAACGGCGTGATCAGCGGGAGCCAGATGCCCTGGACCGGGCGGGTGGTGTCAGTGGTAACGGTTGTCATGTCGGTCTCTCCTTGCAAGGGCGCCGGAGAGGACGACCGTCCGAAAACAACAAGACCCCGTCCAATCCGGCGGGGCCTGTTTCGATGTGGTCTTTGTGCTGACGACTACCGCGCGCGACCTCTCGTCCGTCCCCGGATGGAGGACGGTTTTTTCGAGGCCAGGGTGATGTGCTCACGGTGCGTCATGCGCGGCAAGATGATCGGGTGGGGCGGGGAAGTCAACAAGGTCTCGATATCCCGGTCCTCCCAAGTGGTCATTCCAGCGCGCCGTCCGGAATGATCGCTTGCGGGGTGTCGTAGGCCTTGAGGCTTTCCCAATGTGCTTCGACATCGCCCCGGAACAGGCCCTTGGTGATGCTGGAAACCAGCTTGGGGACCACCGTGGTCATGGCGTTTATCGATGAGCCGGAGGGCCCGAAACTCATGGTCGAGGCGATGGTGAAGAGGTGGATGTCCTTGATCCAGGGCGTCTTGCCGGCGGTTTTCTCGACCAGGGCGAAATCCGGGTCGAGATAGGGAAAACGGCCGAGGCGGTCATGGCGTTCGTCATCGGGCGGGGTGTATTTGTCACTCCATGTGGCGATGTTGTCGGCGAAGGCGGAGAGCTCCGGACGCAGGCCGAAATCCATCTCGACACCGGTTCCGGCGATCACGAAATCGGCGGTGAACTCCCCCTTCGGCGTGGTGATCTCAACACCGGTCTCGCCCGAGCGCACGCTGGTCCAGGGCGCGCCGGCGATAAGCCGGAAGTTCGGGTGCCGGGCGCAGCGGTCATAGGTCTCCTGCGGGAAGCCCTCTCGCAGCCCCAGGATCCGGCGCATGAAACGCCAGCGCCACTCATCCTCGAGATCACCGAGATGGGCGAGGAAGCCCTTGAAGGTAAGCCATCGGTACGGCTGGATCACCTGGGGGCTCTCGCGGCGGCTGAACAGGATGACTTCCGCCGCGCCGGCCTCAAGGGCCGCGCCGGCATTGTCGAAGGCCGAGGCGCCGGAGCCTAGAACCGCGACCCTGGCACCCTTCAGGGCCTCGAAGTCGATGGCGTCCGCGGCATGGGCGCGCCGCTCGGTCGGCAGGGCCTCCACCTCCAGCGGCATCCACCAATGGCCCATGCCGTCCTGACCCGTGGCAAGCACGATCTTGCGCGCGTGGATCCGGCGGCGCGCGCCGGTCTCGGTGGTTACGAGTTCAGCGGCGAGCAGACCGCCATCGGGCTCGATCCCGACAACCTGGGTGCCGTTCTCAACCTCCAGCCCGATGGCATCCCGGACCCAGAGCAGATAGTGGCCCCAATCCTCGCGCCCGATCAGTTTGAGAGCCTCCCAATGGTCTTGGCCATATCGGGCGATATGCCAGGACGGATAGGCGAGGTTGGGGATATCCAGATCCGGGCCGGTATAGTCCTTCGGGCTACGCAGGGTCGGCATGCGGGCAAAGGTGAGCCACGGCCCCTCGGCGCCCCGAGCGGCCTTGTCGACGATCAGAAAATTGTCGACCCGTGATCGCTTCAGCCCGAAGGCGGTGGCGATACCCGATTGACCGCCGCCGACGATCAGCACGTCCAACGCCTCGCTCCCGTCCGGGGCGCGGCGTGGCGTCAGCCATGGCATCCGGGGATGCTCGATCAGCGCCAGGTCCGACTTGACCTGGGCTTCAAGCGCGGCGAGGCGCTGTTCCGGGCCTTGGCTCAGGACGGCACCTCGATGCGATAGACCCGCGCCGCGGTTCCGCTGAACAGATCGGTTTTCTCATCGGGGCTGGCGCCGCGCGCCAGTTTCTTGCAGGCGTTCCAATAGACCGGATAGCTGTAGGAACCCTTGTCGACCGGGAAGTTGCTTTCGAACATGCATCTGTCGGCGCCGAAAGCCTCGATACAGGTGTCGATATAGGGCTTCCACGCCTCCGCCAGACGGTCGGAGGAGGGGGGGTCGGCATGCTCGTGAAAGTCGTAGCCGTTGATGCGCATGCCGAGGCCGCCGGTCTTGACGGTTACATTGGGGCAGCTCGCGAGCTCGGTGATCGAGGCTTTCCAGGCGGTGAAAACCTCATCGGTCCGGCCCGTATACGCGCCGATACCGAGGGGGCCGCCGCAGTGATCAAGGATGATCGGCGTCTCGGGAAAGGCGCGGGCGAGATCGGTCAGTTCCGGAATCTGGGGATGGTAAAGCCAGGCGTCGAAGGACAGATCGAGCTTGCCGAGCTCGGCGAACCCGGCGCGAAAACCGGGTTGGCTCAGCAGTTTCTCGGGCACTGGATAGCCGGGATTCATCAGGCTGGCATCCGCGTCCCAGGAGGAGATATGGCGGATGCCGCGGAACCGCCTGCCGCCGGCGGTGATATGTGCTTCCAACACCTCGCGCACCGCCGCGCCGAGGGTGAGATCCGCGTGTCCGACGATCCCCGCGCACATACGCTGCTTGCCGTAGAGCCCGCTGGCGCCGATCGCGGCGACCCCGTTGACGAACTCGGTCTCGCCCACCGGCCTCATGGCTTCGGGGCCATCGGCTCTGTGCATGGCGCGGCATTGCACGAAGACAGTGGCCGCGATGTTGTGGCCGCTGGAGAGATCGGAGGCCAGCTCATCGATCATGTAGCGCCAGCCAGGGCGGTCCCAGATATGATGATGCGGATCGACGATCGGCAGATCCGGCTCGAGGATCTCCTCGTTCACGCGCGCGAGCCAGTCGTCGCGGACCGCGAGATAGACGGGCTGCGAGCTTCCGGTGTTGACGGCGGCCATGCTCATTCCTCCCCGGAAGAAAATTTCACCACGTCCAATGGCGGCGGCTCGAGGCCGGCGTGGCTCAGCATGTGGTGGGTCTGGCCGCGATGGTGAATCTGATGCTGGAACAGATTGGTCAGGCAGTTTCGTAGCGGCAGGCTGAAATACTCCCCGGTTTCAACCGTATCGAAGGACAGCGTGCCCTCCAGTTCCTCGGGGTCCATTGCCTCGCAGAACCCCACATACCAGGCATCCTGGGCGAATTGCGCGTCACGCAGAGGGGCGAAATCCTCGTACAGGATCTCGTCGAGCCGAGTGAAGGTCGTCGGCTTCTTCTCCAGTCGCTCTCGATAGATCAGGTCCGAGAGCAGCATGTGATTGAGGGTTCCCTTAACCGACTGGAAAAAGCCGCGCCGATCCTCGGCGAATTGCGCGGGTGTCAGTTGTCCGGCGACGGCATAAAGCCGCTTGTTGGCCCAGGCGTTGTAGCGCGCGGCCGTCGGTAGATCCAAGAGCATGGGACATCCTCGATTTCGGTTCGCGGGCGCGGCGAGCTGTAACCGACCGCGCGCCTTGTCATGGCCTGCTCATCATGCCTTATCCCGCCGGGTCCGTCATCCAGGAGAGAGATATCCGATCCTCATGGCTAGCGATAGCGACAGCGCACCGTGCCGTTCTTGGTGTTGGCGTGGATCTGGTTGCGCCCGCGCCCGGTGATCCCGAACAGAACCTTGCGCCCGAAATTCGCCTCGACATCAAGGGATCGGAACTTGCCGGTTCCCTTGAAGAAGATGAGGAAACGCCCCCCGCTCGGCTGGCTCCAAACCAAGAGGCCGCCATCGCATTCCAGAACCGCGTCGCGGGACTGGGCGCGGAGTTCCGACGGGGTCACAAGATAAAAGGTCGTCGCGATCGCGAGGCTTATAAAGCCGAGGATTGGCAACTTGCGGGTAACCATCTCATTCTCCCTCGTGCGTTGCGATGATTGTCGTAGGAGAGGATCATGGTAGTCGTCAATGAACGCCGCCTCGCCGTGAAGGGGGTTTGACTGAGATAATCAAAGTGATTCTAAGTCAGATATTTGATCAATATTAAAATATAAATTTTCTTAACCTAAGCCAGCCTAGCGGTGCGTCGGCGAAACAATCACCAACACGTCACCTAAAGGGCGGAGCCGGGTCTCGACCGCTCCTATCCCAACCGAACCCGACATTCAGCCACCGGCAGGCCCGGCACGTCGGCGCGGGTCTTGTAGACGGTGCCGCAGTTGTCGTGGGGGCCGCCGCGGCTTCCGGTGACCACGTAAAGATCCATCAGATCGGCGCCGCCGAAACAGACGGAGGTCACCATCGGCAGTGGGACCGGCAGGCTTTTGCGGAGCGAGCCGTCGGGCTCGTAAACGTCGACCCTCGAGCCATGCGCCATCGCGGTCCAGACGGAGCCGTCCTCGGCCACCGCCAGACCGTCGGCATGGGCTTCCGGCGGGGTCTTGACGAAGGGTCTCCACGGGCCGACGCCGCCATCCTCGTGGACGTCATGGACCCGGATCACGTCGTCTCGGGCATCGGCGTGATACAACAGCTTGCCGTCCGGCGAGAAACCCATGCCGTTGGTCAGCATGACGCCGTCCGAGAGTGTCCGGATCGATCCGTCCAGGTCCACCAGATGCAGATGCCCGGGTTTGGGATCGCCGCCGCCGAACACCTGGAAGGCGAGCGAGCCGGCATAGATCCGGCCCTTGGAATCGGTGGTGAAATCGTTGAAACCGACCGCGACCTCGGTCACGTCGTTGTCGAGCAGGACAACCGAGCGCTCTCCGTCGAAGCTCTTGAAGGAAAGGTTGCGCCCGCCGACCACCAGCCCGTCATCCTCGTGCAAGACGATACCGCCGATGCCTTTGCGATGCGGCACGACGGTCGAAATCTCGCCCGCCTCGTTGATGGAGAAGACGCCGCCGTTCAACACATCGCTATAGAGCAGACCCTTGGACGGGTGCCAAGTCGGCCCCTCTACCAGACCATATCCGGTGGCAAGCTGTTGCATTGGATCCTCGATTCCTCGATGTCGTCTTGTCAGCCGATCAAGCGTCGTCGCCGAGCACTTCCTGCAGCACACGGCCGGCATTCACCGCCGTCGGCCAGCCCGAATAGAAGGCGACATGGGTGATCATCCCCTTCAGTTCCTCGGCGGTGACGCCATTGTCCAGCGCGCGTTGTAGATGACCCTTCAACTCCGGGGTGCGATACAGGGCCGCCAGCACCGTGCAGGTCACCAGCGATCGATCGCGCTTGGTGAGCTCGGGTTGTTCCCAGACGTCGCCGAACAGCACTTCGTCGCGCAGTTTGCCGAGTTGCGGGATGAATTCGTAGACGGTTTGCTTTGCCATGTCGGTTTCCTTCGTTGAGATGGGAGTCATGTCGGGTGTTATCGGCGCGGTTCCTGGTCAAGAACCGCGACAATCCCTTCGAGCTCCGGTGACGGCGCCGGATAGCGCTTGACCACCTCGGGGTCGTGGCCCGGGACGATGCGGGTCACCTCGCCACCGAGCTTCAGAAGCTTGCGGTAGGATTCGAGCATGTCGAAGACATTCTCGTGGGTCTGGAACACCGGCTCCTTCTCGATGCTTTCGTAGTAATGCGCGGTGTCCGAGGCCAAAACCACCCAGCCGCGCTTGGTGTGCACGCGAACCGCCATCAGCCCTCTTGCGTGCCCCGGCAGATGATGCAGGGTGATACCGTCGAACAGGTCGTCATCGCCGTCGTGGAAAACCGCCCGGTCGCCATAGACCATGGCCAGAATTTCCTGGACCTCGGACAGCACGAAGGAATGACGCAGGAACGGATGGGTCATCGCCCGGCCGGTCACGTAGGCCATCTCGGAATCCTGGATATGAAACCGGGCCTTGGGAAACATCGGCAGATTGCCGGCGTGATCGTAGTGCATATGGGTGATGACCACGTCCTCAACCTCTTCGGGACGGACACCGACCAACGCCAGGCACTCGGCGGGGGAGCGCAGATAGGTGCGGCCCCGTCGCTCGCCTTCCTCCTTGCCGAAGCCACAATCGACCACGATCGTGCGTTCCTGGTTGCGGATCACCCAGATGTAGTAGTCCATGGCCAGCGGCGCGTCGTGGGGGTCGCCTTTCATGAAGATGTCGCCGCGGGTTCCGACACGCTCGCCGTATTTGATCGCGAAGGCTTCGTAGACGGGGTCGGTCATGGGAGGCTCCTTAACCGTGGCCTAGACCCTTCGAGACGCCGCTCCGCGGCTCCTCGGGGTGAGTGATGAAAACATTCAAGGCACTCACCCCGAGGAGACACGAAGTGCCGTCTCGAAGGGTCTTGAGCGACAAGATAAACCGACACGGCGGCATCAAAACAGCCGCTTGCTCGCCAGCGCCGCGCCGTCGGAGAGCGCCCGCAGCTTGGCCCAGACAACATCCGAGGTAAGCCGGCCCATGCCGGCGGAGGTATCGAAGCCGCAATCGGTGCCGGCCATGACGCGGGACGGGTCCCCCAGGGCATCGGCGGCGAGTTCCAGGCGATCGGCGATGACTTCGGGATGCTCGACAAAGGCGGTAAGCGTGTCGACCGCGCCGACGATCAGATACTGGTCATTCGCCAGCTGTCCGTTGCGGAACAGCTTGATCTCGTGCATGTGCCGGGGATTGGCAAAGGGGAAGAGAAACCCGCCAACATTGGCTTGCAACAGGCTCGGCAGGATGTCGCCCAGAGGCACGTCCTGGTCATGCGGGGATTCGTAGTTGCCATAGCAGACATGAAGGCGCACCCGGTCACGCGGCAGGCCCTCGATCATCCGGTTGATCCGGGCGATGACCTTGTCGACGAAGGCGATGAATGTCGACAGCGGCTTGTCGTGGAACAGCATGTGCCGCTCGAGCCCGAGATCCGGCGCGTCGATTTGCAGGATAAACCCGGCGTCGACGGCGGCCTTGTATTCGAACGCCAAGGCATCGGCCAGCGCGTCGAGATAGTCGTCGTCATTCGCGTAGTGATCATTCTTGATCGCGGTCGCGACGATCCCCGGTGACGGCGCGGTCATGAAGGCATCCGCGAAGGCATCGCCGGCGGTGGAGAGGGCGGATTTGAAGGTCGCGATCTCGGCGGCGTTGGCTTCCTTGTCGACATAGGTTACCGGATCGATCGCCATCGGCGGCTGCAGGTTGCTGACCGCGCGGCCCTTGACCTGAACCTCGCGGCGCTGTGCCTTGAATTCGGGATAGTTGTTGAGCTCGTTCCCCGCCGGACGGTCCCAGCTGCTTCCAAAGCCGGTCATGCGGCGTTGCAGATAGAGGAAGAAGGCCTCGCGCACCTGCTCGCCGTCGCTGGGGATGTCGACTCCGGCCTCGCGTTGCCGGTCGACAACCCACTGGGTCGCGGCCTCGCCCTCGGCATCGAGCACCGCTTCGTCGATGCTTTCTCCGTTGGAGCGCGCGACATAGATATCGATAAGGGATCGCGGTCGAGGAAGGCTGCCGGCGTGGGTGGTGAGGATGCGTCCCGGATTGCTCGCCATGGTCTTGATTTCCTTCACACGAGTTTCAGGAAGGATCAAAGACCGGCGCGCCCGCCGCCGCAATGGTCAATGACGCGCGTCGGCGCGTCCATCACGCCGGTGATGTCGGACGGCGATCAGGATTCCGACGATAGCGGCGCGAGCTCCGGCGTATGAGGGGCCTGGGCGCTGATGGCTTGAAAGGGTTCGGCTTCCTCGTCCGGCACCGGCTCTTTGTTGATTACCCGCCAGACCACGAATCCCGCGAAAGCGATGGCGACGGCGATGGTGACGAACATGAAGGCCTGGGGTCCGAGGACGGGAGTAAGGGCGGTGGCGAGGCCTGGCAGCACAAATCCCGAGATGGACCACGCGACCAGCAGCGTTGCCGACAACGAGACGTAGTATTGAGGGTCGGCGCGGTCGTTCGCGTGCGCCGTCGCGACCGAGTAGACGGTTTCCGTCGCCCCCGCCCAGAGCGCGAAGATCACGATCAGCCAGATCAGATCGACCCCGTTCGAGCGGGTCGCGGTGATCGCTCCCGCCGTCAGGATAACCGTGGCGAGTATCAGAACCCAACGTCGGTCGATCCGGTCCGACAGCCAACCCAGGGGTAACTGAATGGCGATCATGCCGAACTGCATGAACAACAGCAGCGCCGCCACGTCGTCCTTGGCATAGCCCTCGGCGGAGGCATAGATCGGCGCGAAACCCTGAACCAGCAAGGTGAGACCACCGACACAGGAGAGCGCGACCAACGCGACGGGGGAAACTCGCCAGACCGAACGAAAGGCGATCGAGACCGCTTCCGGCGGCGGTGGCGGGGGCAAGCGCGTAAGACCTACCGGCAGGATGGCCAGGGTGATGAACGCGACGGTCAACAACGGTGCCCGAACCCCATCAAGCGGAATATACGTCAGCAAATGCGAGCCGAGGCCCAACCCCAACACATAGGACATATAGAACACCGCGATCACCCGGCCGCGCCAGGCATTGCCGACCGCGTCGTTGAGCCAGCTTTGCGAGACGATGAACAATCCGGTCGCGCTGACGCCGTAAACCGTCCGGGAGAGCAACCACAGCGTCGCCTCGGTGCCGAGCGCGATGAGCATGACCGAGAACGCGAGGAGCGCGGCCAGCGACGCGAAAACCCTGGCGTGACCAACCGCCCGTACCATCCGCCCGGTCAGCAGGCATCCGGCGATCCCGCCCGCCGACATCGCCGTCAACATGGCCCCGGCCACCCAAGGCTCGAAGCCCTCGGCGGCGAGCTTGACCGGGATATAGGCGAATAGCAGCCCGTTGCCGATGGCGATCATGCTCATCGACAGGACGATGCTGGTCACCGCGAAGGGCGACGACGGCGCGGCGATGGCTACCACGGCGTACTCCAACGATTTAGGGAGCGCCGGGATCGAAGGCTTGTTCCTTCATCCTCGGTCGCTATCAATCTGAAACTAGGAGGCGAATCCCGATCTGTCGCGTCTACATCCGACGCGTGGGTCGCGTTCAGGGCAGTCGGTTTTAAACCACGCTTGGGAATTCAGCGGGGCAAGGGGCCCACCGGTCGTTACAAGGTTCCGCTGAATTGCGTTCCGTTACTCCGCCGCGGCCCCCGTTGCGTTCCAGGCGGAGATCACCGGGTCGCCCTTGATCAGGGTCCGGTGCATGACCCGCGCCTGGGAATGATCGACCGGTG
>Ga0181588_10002379_pt1 | contig 16279 bp, 7 predicted proteins | sample 071ome_26_FD_148607 | JGI IMG/M metagenome (GOLD analysis project Ga0181588, IMG submission 148607) | Coastal salt marsh microbial communities from the Groves Creek Marsh, Skidaway Island, Georgia - 071409BT metaG (spades assembly) | ecosystem: Environmental > Aquatic > Marine > Intertidal zone...
CACAGCAACAATCCTCGGTAACAACTCTGGTAAATACGCCCGAAACTCATCGCGCAGCGCTCTGGAAAGCTCTTCGCACAATAACAACGTCGATTTCAAAAGAGCGTTGTTGCCCCAAAACGTGTGAATGATTTCTAAAATTTCTGGCAAAAATCTTCTCACGTGAGCTTTGATCACGCTCACTAAAATCGCCAACTCTGAAAGCATGAACTCCCGCAAAGCGTCATCACAAGTGCGCATGACATCGAATAAAACCGGGAATACGGTCGGTAAGTAAGAAACACAGTTCAATCCTAAGGAGTTGTGAAAAATGAACATCACTGAGCGAACGACCATGTGTCGATGACTGGACATGGACTTATCCCGCAACACTCTCAATAACGCGTTCAGGGCAACAGTGGGGTAGAAATCGTCGCTCGCCGTGGTCAAGTTCATAAGCGGTAAGAGGTCGTGCGAATTTTCGTCGTCTTCATCGTCATCGTCATCGTAGTTGTCGTCGCCGCCTGCTGTTTTTAAGTTTATCTTATTCACATTCTTACCGTATCCTCCCATGATGTATGCGTTCGCTTCAACTGCAACCGTTTTAGGGATGTTTGCTTTGGCAACCGCGGATTGTTTCACCCCTCGCACGCCAGCCGCAGAGAGTAAACCTTGACCGTACAGTTTAATTTCGTTTTCTTTGTGTGCATGCGGGTCTAGTGCACCGAGAATACCTAAGGTTCGCAACACGTTTTCGCGCTTTGTGCCTTTTTCCGTCGCGACCATGCGTAAAAGTAAAGGAAGCAGCTGCGGGTGATCCGCATACGGCGCGACGACGTAACCGGAGTGCTTGACCAGTTTACCTAAAGTAATCACGGCGATATCGCGTGTGGCGTTTGATTTCAACGCTTGCATGAGCAGAACAAGGAGTTCTGGCACGTGCAACCTCGTCGCCGGTCCACCAACTTCCATGAGCTCTCCGATGGTGGCAATAGCAGCGGCTTTCTCTCGACCGCTTACGGCCGTTCGCACGAAGACCGACGCCGAGGATTTTGCCATGGCATCCGATGTAGAGATTTTACCGTTTTTGGTGTGATCGTGTGCACTCATCGGATCTTCGTTTAGATGTTTCATAGACGTATCATCTTCGTCTAAATTTGGCCTCTCGTTTGTAATGTTACCCGCGTCTCTGTGCTTCTTTTCCTTCTTATTTTTGCGACTGGAGGCGTCGTCGTCGTTGAAATCGTAATACTTATCGCTCGAGTCGTTCGCATTTTCATTTGTACCATTCTTATTATTCGAGTCTTTGCCGTTGCCAACTTTCTCATCCTTATCGCTCTTCCCATTTTTGGCATCTTTACCGTCTTTCTTTTTATCGTCGACAACTCCGACACCGCTGCTCTTCGACTCTTCCGCTTTCGCTCTCAACATCCTCGTTAGTGTTTTCAAAATCACTGGACAAATGTGCGGCGTGAACAATCGAGGACATGCACGGATGAGAGTTGCAATTAACTTTGCCGATTCTTCTCTAATTGAGGATTCCGTTGACCTTTCGAGTTCTGCCAAGAGCTGCAACAAGTACGCTCTCAATGCCGGCAAACAATACCCGGGGTTTCTCGGTGAAAGGCGCGTGCCAATCAACTCGATTGCCAACGCTCTCACGACCACATTTTCGTCGTTCAACGCCACGAATAATGCTCTCAAAGATCTCGCTTGCGATAAGTACGAATCAATCGCGCGACATCCGATCACGAATGCCCTCAAAACTGACGCGCGAAAGTTAGCGTCTAAATCCGCCACCGCCAATTGCAACAACCGTTCCATGATGACATCCCTCGTCGCTTGCGGTTTAGCGTCAGAAGGTCCATTCAGGAGCATCAACGCGTTTCGATTCGAAGCGTTGTACTGACTCTGTCGAAGATACGAAGAGGAAGATGGCTTTTGTGAAATTTGTTTCAGCTCCAACAAGTGGCAGCACGTCAACGCTGCTTCCAATCGGACATCAACGGAAGGATTATCTAAATGTTGAACGACGTTACGTCTCGCAAATTTCAGTAGTAACCGAGACTCAAACGGGAAAGAACGCATAGTGCGCAAGGCGAGTTCGAGCGTACGTCGCGAAACCCTGCGTTCGTCGCTTGTCGCATTAGACGATGGATATTCAAACATCGAGCCTTCAAAACCGAGGAGATTCTGATAATGACTAAACTCGTTGCCTGGGTTCGTCGTCCTGGTCGCCATGGACACGGCGTCGAATAAGCGGCTTTGAATTTGTGGCGTCAAATCTGGCAACGCATCTGTGATTGTTTCCAAAGAAGAGACCAAGGATTTCGATAGACCAACAGCAAACATTGCCGGCAAGACGTTCAACACGTGCGGCTTCCAAGACTCCTGCAGCGCGGCGGCCATTTCACCGCAACATCTCAGCGCCTCGCGAACGCCCGAGCGGAGAACTTTTTCGTTAGCTAATTTTAACTCTTGCTTTCTACGAATTTCTTCCTCGTCGTTTTCGTCTTTCTCTGTACTTTTATGCTTCTTAGTCTTCTTTGCAATTTTGTTACGACCATTACCGGCATTTTCATCGTCGAAATCGCCGTCAAGCTCCTCACCATTATTATTACTTCTATTCTTCCTCTTTTCTCGATTTTCTCTCTTCATGCTTTTCCGTCGTTTTTTTGACGCCAGACGTTCCTCGTTATTTAACGAACCCTCACCGAAAACATCGTACATGACGGCAGAGATTTCCGGAAGGTAGCGCAACAGCGCGCTTCCAAGAGGCTTCTCAAATATGCAACTTTCATGGACGGAATAGTCATTCACGCGAACACTACTTCCGTCGGCCGAGGTGATTTGTGAAACTGCAATGGGTGATCGCGATCGGTAAGTGCCGTATGGTCCTGGCGTTTGAACTCCGTTGCTATTGTTTATGTACCCATCGGGAGACAGGGCACTCATGACAGAACTGGGAGTGAGCCATCCCGGACCATTACTATTGACTCCTCCTCCTCCTCCTCCTGATCCTGATCCTGATCCAATCAAAGCATTGTTGGTGCCGTCGTTATTTGGAGTCCCAAGAACGGGCGATTGCATTAGTGGACGAAGCATGATTTGCTGATTGTTCATTTGTTGTTGATTGCTGTAATTCGAACCGTTCGCTGGCGTCCCAGATCGAGATCTATCCAAAGGCGACGCGCCTCCGCTTCCGTACCCTCTGTTGTAAGTACTCGGAGTGGAAGTGCTATTATTCGCTGTCAACTGTGGCGTGCCTCGATGACTGGAGGTACCGCCAACACCACTACCGCCGCTAATCATGTGCTGTCCCTGTTGATGTCCTTGCGCGGCATAGTAGCTCGAGCCCGCCATGTTATTATCTTCTCTTGCCCTTCGCATGCGCATGAGTTCGTCTGCGCGCATCGCCGGTTCCAAGGCTTTCGCTAAATCACCGAGCGCTAAGAAGCCCGCATCTCTTTCGCCTTGCGCTCGAATTGAGGTTAGCAAAACCCCACACGCTAAGGGTAAATAGGAATCTGCGAACCTTCTCGGTGAAAACGCAGCTAACTTTGGAATCAAATCAATCACCGACCTTCTCACTATGAGACGTCGAGATCGATAAAACTTCAAAACCGTTTCAGCAACCTCTTTATATCTAGAAAGCATAAATTCGCCCGTGTGCCGCAGCAGTTCACCGAAAGCGAGTAAAGAACCGTGGATTTTCTCTGGTCGATCGTTATATTGCGTGTCCGCGAGCATTTTTTTCGCAGACAACGACGAGTGTTTATCGGCCGGCGTCTTTCTACTACTACTGTTTGGTGTCTTCATGGACCCACCGCTGCCGCCGCGAAAGTTCAATGGCGTCGAATCTCCCGGATTCATTGGAGCGTCCAAACCTTTTCTTGCTTCTTCATACAATTTATAATACCATTGCACGCGATACCTCGTCTCTCTCTGCTCGATGACCATCAAGCATGCTCGCAACGCCAACACGCCGGCTAAACGAACGTCTAAACTCGGATCGTGCAACGCCGGCCAAACGGCTTTGATAAATTGCGGCACGTGCACGTTAAACACCGTCGGCGCGTTCGCGGCTAATTCTCTTAAAGTCAACGCGGCGGCAAACCGTTTTCGCTCTTCTCTCACCGGATTTTTCAACCATTTAAACGCTCTGTTCACCTCCTCTTCCACGATATCCGCGGTCACCGCGCCTACGGTAGACACCAACCTCCCCAACGCCTGACTTGCCGCGCTTGCCAACACTGGTTCTGGCCCTTGTCTCATCGTCGTCACTGCTGTCCTCAAATACCGCGCAAATTTGGTCACTTTTTCCACCTCTTCGCCAAACTCGACCGAACATAACTGGTCCACGCACGCCACGGCGGCTAGCCGTTCTCTCAAAATAACGCTTCCGGCTAATTTTTCAATCCTTTCGTGCGCGTCGTTGGTGAACTGCGCGAACGCTCTCGGCGAAGCTTCTCGTGCCTGGCCTTCGACGTATTCTCTCAACGCGTTCCCGCGTTCCTCTCTGAACAAAAGTAAACTTTTCTTCTTCTTACTCTTCGCGCCGTACAGAAAGAAATCTTCCTCGTCGTCCTCGTTATCGTCGTCCTCGTCATCGCTGTTATTCGCTCTGTTATAGTCGTCGTCTGAGTATCCATTTTCCGAGTCGTCCTCGGAGCTGCTCTCGTCTTCGCTCGTCGAGGAATACTCCTCGTTTTCGGATTCGTCGTCGTCTTGTACGGCCACTCCGTAAAATTTAGCGCCGTGGTGCGCGTTCTCGCTCGGCGTCGTCGTCTTCTTCCCCGCGGATTTCGTCTTTGATGAAGAAGAATACTTGTTGTTGTTGTTGTTATTACTCTCTCCCGCGCCGAATCCCATAAACAGCTCGCCACTACCGCCCGATGATTCTTTCCCGCCGCTCATCATCGAAAACAACTTTGTAGAATTCCTCCGCGCGGCGCTCGACGACGACGCCAAAGACGAGGAGACGTTCTTGTTACTGTTACTCAGATTCTTCGGAGGTCTCGCGCATAAATCTCTCAGCAACGTGCTGAACGCGTCCGTCGGTCGCGAAGAAGAAGAAGTGGTGGACGACGACGACGACGCACCACCAACACCACCGGTCTTACTCTTATTATTCACGGAAGAAGAAGCGTTGTTGTTCTTGTTGACGTTATTGTTCGCTTGGCCGGTATTGGTCGCGACGCTCATGATGGCTCAAAAGACAAAAAAGGCGGAAACTCTTCTTCTCTCTCTCTTTCTCTCTCTCTGCTTTCGTATGCGTATTAAAAAAAAGACAGGAGAAGAGCTACCACACTCGCGCAACGAGTGCGGCGTTTGCGATCTCTCTCTCTCTCTCTCTTTCTCGAGAGATAAAGCGCGCGCGAGCAGCGGTTTTAAGATTGAAGAAGAAGAAAGAAAGAAAGAAGAGGAGTTAACCGATTTTATGAAACCCTAAATCACTTTTTCTTCGCATCATTTTGAAAGCCGCCGCAACATATACGCGCGCTCGCATATTTAGCGGGAACTTCTCTCTCACCACATATCACTGATAAATTGTTAGCGTTGTTATACGATTCAAACGATCACGATGACGACGACGACAACAAAAGCAGACGACGTCCAAATCACCGCCACGTTCGTCACGTCCATCCCGAACCCGAAATACGTCGTCCCACCGTCTCCAATCACCGTCCCGGGGAAATTGACGCGATACGGCTTGAGCGAAGTCATCAACCATTTGCTGGACTTGGAGAGAGCGATTCCGTTTGATTTTTTCATCGATGGACACTTGTTGCGAACGTCGTTGGCGAAAATGGCGCAAAAGTTGAACAAGTCCGCGGAGCAGACGCTGGTCGTCGAGTACGTTCCAGCGCAGATGCCACCGGAGGAGGCGAAAGCGGAGGAGAAGAGAGATTGGATTTCGAGCGTGAGCGGGAGTTGGAGGACGGCGATGGTGGCGGGATGTTACGACGGGAGCGTGTACGTGTACGATAGTCGAGGAGAGGAGATTGAAAGCTTGGTTGGGCACGAAGGGTACGTGACGTGCGTGACTTTAGCGCCTCCACCTCCGTCGTCGTCGTCGGGGTGTTTGGTCGTCGCCGGCGGGACGGATTGCACGGCGAGGGTGTTTCGATTGGACGAAAACGGGAAACGGAAAGGAGAGAGGACGCATAAAGTGTTTCGAGGACACGATATGCAAATAAATTGCGTGGCGAGCACGACGACGAGAGCGTCTTCGCCGGAGGACGTTGGAAATAGCGTGCGATTGTTTTGTACCGGGAGCGACGATACGACGGTGAAGTTGTGGAATTTAGACGGCGGGATGGACTCGGGAGAAGACGCGACGAAGAGAGACAAAGAAAAAGAAGGAAAGGACGGAAACAAGAATAAAAGAAAATTAGACGACGAAAAAACACAAAACAATGAAAGTGGAAGCGCGATGTTGACTTTAGAGGGACACACGGAACGCGTGACGGGATGCGCTTTTGAAAATCCTCGATCGTTGTGGACCTGTTCCTGGGATCGATCCATCCGAAACTGGGACGTAGAGACGGGAGAAATGCGAGAGTCGTTCGTAGGTACGGACGCGAGTGCGAGAACGTGTTTAGCCGTGCGAAAACGAGTGGACGATTTAGATATGACGGGAATAGAGACAACGTGCGTGGTCGCTCACGGCGGGACCGATAGCATAGTCAAAATTTGGGATCCGAGAGAAGGCAACGCCAGCGGAGGGACGATGCTGTTGCGAGGACACCAGGTGCGCTTTTTTTTCTTATTGTACGACGACTTTTCCTCTTTCGCATCGACGACAACGCGAGTACTACCGCGTCTCTCCTTCGACACAAATCGCGCCGGTGACGATCAAATAATTTACCTACATTCTCTGAGCTATTCGTGAAGAATAAAATTACTACTCTAATTTTTTCCTGAGGCGTTTCGATTTTTTTTGTGTCGAAAGCGGAAGAGAGAGAGAGAGAGAAAATCAATCGTATCATCGAGCGCACGTACTAACACGCGCGCGACTTCTTCTATTTATTTATTTCTTTACGACAGATGTTTATCAGTTCACTTTCTTGGAGCCCGGTAAATGAGCATCATTTGCTCTCGTGCGCGTTTGATGGTGAAGTGAAGTTGTGGGATACGAGAGGCAACGTTCCGATTCACACGGTGAAAGCGCACGAGGATAAGTGCCTCGCGGTGGACTTCTTCGGTCCAGATAGGTTTTGCACCGGCGGTAACGACGGGAAATTGAAGTTTTATAGCCTTCCCAGACACGACGTAGATGAGAAATAGTTATTATGATGTTATTACATGTACTGTACTGTATGAATAAACAAGCGTCACCATCCGTACCCGTTTGCATACTTTGGCGATTTTACGTCGCAAGTCGCCTCGGCGTGGCCAATTTCAAAACCGACGTATGCTAAATTTCTCCATCTCGCAGGCATCAACACTTTACTCGTCGGGCAACACAAGCCGTCTTCGCGAACGTATTTATTGACGACAACACCTATGGATCCAGCGAAGAATGGATTTCTGGCCCAATTCTTCAACGTCAACGATTTCACGAGCTCCGGGTGTCGAGCCGATACGAACGAAGCGTACGATTCATACTCACTAAAGCCAATGTGCGCGTTTTCCGGTTCTTTGTACGCCTCTCGAATGATAGATTCACCCCAAGGAGGCAACCTCAACCCGCGATCATCTTCGTCATCTTCTTCGATGCTACTGTTGCTACCACTACCGCTACTTCTATTATTTCTACGCGTATTACTCTTTGCGAACTCGCTCAACATCTCTTCCGCGACATCCGCGTCGAAAAGCATCTGATGCGCGACAAAACTCGTCCCATCGTCCGCGTAATGCACGGCGTTATCTATCTCCCCATCATCGTTCTTCCTCCCAGTCGTGCTTCCAGACATCAACCGTTCGTACGTTCTCTTATAACTCGGCACCACGTTCCCTCCAACCGCTCTCACCGCGCGTCCTTTGGAATCGAACAGTTTCATCGGTCTCAGCAAAATCATATCCGAATCCCACACTAAATAGTGTTTAGAGAGTGGCGGGTTCAGTTTTTTCGTCTTGTACGCGCTCATTTTGATGAACTGTTGTAAATACCATCCGCTCAAAGATCGACCCATGAAACTCCCGTCGTTATCGTCGTCGTTAGATTCGTCCGTCGTCGTCTTCTTCTTCTTCGTAAACTTTGCAATCGCGTTCGCGGTTCTCTCTTTCGTCACCCCGTCCACGAACTCGTCCTCGTGGAAGCACTCGATCCCATCCGCCGCCGTCTTGAACTTTTCGCAAAACGTCTTCTCCGTCGTCACGACGATAATCCGTCTCGGATTCACGTATTGCCGCAAACTCATCAACGCCAGCTTATTCGCGCACGTCGGTTTCACCGCGACGACGAGAGCGTCAAACTTTTGCATCGGCACCGCCGCAGGGCACGGCTTCGCTCCGGCTTCGATCGACGGCAAACACTGCGACGACGAAAAAGAAGACGCGTGGTCGCCGACGTTCTTGTATCTCCCACCAACGAACGGCAATTCCCGTCGACCGTCGTTCCCATTCTCCGTCGATGTCATCGAAAGCGTGTTGGTGCACGCGAGAAAGAAAATCTCAAACACCACCACGCAAAATATCCCAAACGTTAACGTCGCGAGCACGTTCCGGTCGCGAAATTTCGGGGGTCTGTGCCCGTGGAGAATCGCTCCGACCGATGCCGTTCTTTTCATGATCCTTCTCTCTCTTGAGGTCGCGCGCGGCGTGCGCCGCTCAAAGCGCTCAAAGCGTCGTCGTGCGTTCGTTAAGCGGTGTTTGATTTGATGCGTCGAGAGAGAATTCTTTTTTCAAAACGGTTTTATTTAGGGTTTCTATTTGGGGTTTAGGGTTTAGGGTTAAAACAGGGTTTCATCGTCAGGTCTTTTTCCTTTTGGTGACGGCGACGATTTGATGCTTTTTCCTTCTTAAAACGCCATAAAAAACAATCCACTGCTGCACGCGCGCTCGCGAGAGAGAAAAAAAAACTCCCCCCCACGAACGCACTTGCGAGAAGGGTTTCATCACCGCAGAGAGAGAGAGAGCAGAAGCGTGATTTTACGCGAACAAGAGATCGATCTCTTTTTACCCGAGTGAGACACAAAAGCGAGAGAGATCCCCCTTTTTTTGGATACCGCAAAAAAAGTGAGAAGATAAAACTCTGAGAAGAAGAAGAAGAAGAAGAAGAAGAAGAAGAAGAAGAAGAAAGTAAGATGCCAGCCGTCGCGGTGAAGAAGAAATCCGCGCTCTCGCAGCCGAAAGTGAACATGAAAACCAACGAGGAGGACGCGGAGGACGAGAAAGTCTTCCTCGAGCGCTCTTTGGAGTTTCAGCAAGAGGGCGACCAGTTCATGCAGAAAAGGCTCTACGCGAAAGCGTTGCAGTTTTACGAGCAGGCGAAAAAATTGATGCCGGCTGGTCACGAGTTATCGTCTAAACTGGACGCGAACAGAGCGGAGTGTTATTTGTTGATGAACAGACACGCTGATGCGGTGAGCGCGTCGTCGGATGCGTTGAAGAGGAACGGGGAGAACGCGCAAGCTTTGGTGACGAGAGCGAAGGCGTACGTGAGCACGCAAAACGAGGCGAGGGCGAAGAAGGATATCGCGCAAGCGCACGCGTTAGCGCCGGAAGATGCGCAGATTAAGCAGTTGCACGATATCATTCACGGTATTGGGAACGGTAAGACGCCTGCTGGGTTAGGGGGCATGAACTTAGCCCCGAGCTCGAAGAAGAAAGGCGGGAAGATGTCCGCGGCGGAGCAGCAGTTGGAGCTTCAAAGAAAGCAACGCATGGAGGCGGAGCAAAGACAAAAGATGCAGGAGCACTTGAGGCAAAACCCGAGCCAAGCGCCGATGATCCACGTGAAGGCGAAGTTAGGGGACGACACGAGAATGTTCGTGTTATCGAGCGCGATCGGATACAGAGATTTGGTGACGACGATGATGAACAAGTTTCCAGACGCCGGGCAGTTTACGATCAAGTACACGGACGACAAAGGTGAGTTGAGACCGTTACAAACCAGAGAAGATTTCCAAATTGCCATTCACTGGACGTCTGTTCGTTTAAGCAAAGCGGAAACGCCGTCTGTCGCGCCGCCGTGCGTTAAACTCACCTTGGTTGAATTGGCCAAGATTGAAGATATGGCCATCTTGGGCGAGGACGGGAAACCGGTCGGGTTGCCGCCGAACGAAGTCGTCGAAATTGACGAGTGGATTTTGGACTTTGCGGCGTTGTTTCGCGAGCATTTGGGCATCGACGCCGAAGCGCACTTGGACTTTCACTCGGACGGTTTGGATAAATGTTCCGAAGCGTTGGATCCGGCGAAGAGTTTGGAGGAGAGCAACGGACCGGGTGGCATTTTATCCGAAGCTTCGAAGAAATTCCAAGAAGCCGCGGCTATGGCCACCTTCAACTGGGGTAATGTCCACATGTGTTCGGCGAGAAAGAAAATGGACGGCGGGAGAGAACCGCCGGCTGAGGAAGGCGGGAACCCCGGTGCGGCTATCGCCACCGCCGCCAACTTTGACGAGGTTGAAAAAGAATTAGCGATTGCGGCTTCACGCTTTGAAGCGGCTTTGGAAATCAAACCAGACTTTGTGGATGCCTCCACGGCCTTAGCTCAGAGACGATACGAACGCGCTAGATTATTATGCGCCGCGGCTGGCTTATCCGGTCCGGATAGTACCAGAAAGCCAGAAAAAGGCCACGACGCGAAGAAGCGCACGGCGGAAGCCGAGCAAGAGTTTTCACAAGCCGTGGACGAATACAGAGCTGCGTTGAAGCAATTACCGGACGAACCTCCGAAGAAGCCGAAGACGGCCGAGGAGTTAGAAGCGCACGAACAAGCGGTCAAGGAAGCGCAAGAAAAAGGCGAAGATCCTCCGGTTTTGGAAGAACCCACCATGCGAGCGCAAGTTTTAGTCATGCTCGGAAACACGCTGTTTGAACAAAGTCAAATGAGAGCGCGCGTCGGCAAAGAATGGAAACCAATCTTGGAAGAAGCTGTGGAGAACTTTAAGTACGCCGGGTGCAATCAAACCGATATCGACGCGGCGTTGAAGGTTCACAAAGGCAACGTGATGGAAGCGGCGGCCAAGTAATAAAAATATAATGAAGAAGAAAGAGAGAAGAGAGAGAGAGATGAGGCGCGCGTCGCCGCATCTCTACGACTAGTAGCGTTTCAGTAAAAATATGAATAACTAAGAATTAAAAAATGACGGTAACGAACGATGATCGTGATATGATAAGAATAAGAACAAGAAACTTTCGAACGTTTTAGTATTAAAAGTACAATGTTTTTTTTCGTTTTGAGTTCTTTAAAACGGCACCTCGTCGTCTGCCCACTCTTGCGCGGGTTCGTACCCGCCGTTGTTCGGGTCGTACGCTTGAGAGTAGTCGTTCGAGTATGCCGGCGGCTCTTGGTTACCGTACGGGTTATTATACGCAGTGCCTCTGCTGGCACCGTAATAACCATCGGAATCGTCCTGTCCCGCCGCCATTGCACCACCAGCACCTGCACCAGCTGCGCCGCCCATCATGCGTTCCATAACCCACGGCGGCGTGTCTCTCCCGGTGAGCCACAAGCCTTCGCCGGTGTCTTTGTGTTTGAAATCTGGCGCGCGTGGGTTTCTTTTATTTTCGCGGTTATCCCACCATCTATCCGGGGCATCAAAAACCGAACGCCACAACGCATCTTTTGGCGACTGGAAACCATCGCCACTCGGTGGCGGAGGCGGAGGCATTCTTTGCTGTTGTTGTTGTTGTTGTTGTTGTTGTTGTTGTTGTCTCATCGGCTCGTACCCGACGCCGTTGGTATTGTTACTCATCATGCTCTCGCCTCTCGCCACGAACGAAAACTGATTCAAAACCACTTTCGCTTTGCTTCTATTTTGCCCGGTTTGCTTGCACACCCACGTGTCCGTGGCCAACCTTCCTTGCACGCACACCGAGTTCCCTTTACGCACGTGTTCGCTCAGGCGCACCGCTTCCTCGTCCCACGCGACGACGGTATACCACGCCGTCTTCCCGTCGTTTTCCATCTCTCCTTCGTTGCCGTTACTGTTATTTTGTTGCTGCTGCTTCCTCCCTTGATTCACCGCGATGGACACTTCGCACACCATCTTCCCGCTCGGCAACACGCGCAGTTCCGGATCACTCCCACAGTTACCAATCAAAGTCACGGAATTGGCCAAAGTCGCGTCCCATTCCACCGTCGCCGGCGGTGCCGTTCTTTGCTCGGAACCAAACTGCGCGTCCCGCTGCGCGTACGACGCGAACGTTCTCAACGACGACGACCCCGAAGATGATACGCGTCGTTCGTTATTCATTCCTCTCGTCGTCGTCGTCGTCGTCGTCGTCATCAAACGACCGTCGCTTTTGCATCCTCTTCTTCTCAAAATAGAAGAAGAAATAAAAGTGCAACAAGATTTAGTAGTGGTAGAAGTAACAGAAGCAGAAGTAGAAGACATCATCGCGTTTAGTAGTGAGAGTCTTTTTATGCGCATATATATGTGTGTGTGTGTGTGTGTGTGTGTGTTATGTTATATCGGCCGAACGAACGAAGACGAGCGCTCGTCGTTTGCTTTTAGTGATGTGAGGATTAATTTTTTTGAGCGGGAAAAAAAGGAAGTTTAGGGTTTTTGTAAAACCCTAAATTGAATTTTGGAGCGACTTGGGGAAAGAAAAACGTCCTCGAACCCGTCACAAGACGCGCGCGCTTTCGCGCTCCAAAATCATCAACAGCATCATAAAATGGAGGCGCTGAAACGAGAGCTCGAGAGGAAGAAGAGAGAAAAAGCGGCGTTGCTCTCTTCTCTCTCCGATAATAACGATAACAAGAACAACAACAAAGGAGATGGCGTTAACAGCGCTCCAACAACGTCGACCAAAAACAAATTCATGTCCAAGAAACAACGCGAAGAACACTTGTTCCGCGTAGCGGCGGCAGCGCGCGAAAGAGAATCAGAAGAAGAAGAAGAGAAGAAGAAGAAGAGAACGAACGGAAACGCGGAAGAAGAAGAAACGACGAGGAATAAAATTTCGTCTTCTTCTTCTGTTGCAGCCGCCGTTCGTGCTTTTGCGGGAGGAGGAGGAGGAGGGAATGCTGGCACGAGCACCACCACTGCGAGTAAGTTCCGCTCGGCGGCGGCGCGAAGAGCGTTCGAGAACGACGAAAAGTCGAAAAACAACGACGAGAAAAGCGGGAGCAAAAACGAGAGAGAAGAGGAAGAGTTGCACAAACGCATCGAACGCGAGGTGAAAAATCTGACGAACGCCGAGGTTATCGCTCGATTGAGAAAGTTGGGACAGCCGGCGAAGTTGTTCGCGGAGAAGGAAGAGGACAGGCGAATGAGATTGGAAGTCGCGGCGAAGAACATCAAGGTGAGAGAAACGGACGAACACGTCGGCGGGCAACAAGCGAACGAGTTGTTGAAGTACAACAGGGAGAAGAATAACAACAACGACGACGGGAATAACAACAACGGGTCGAATAACGATAAGAGCGGTACTAAGAACGGCGGCGTCGGCGGCGACAAGAATAACAACTCGACGACGACGACGACGAACAATTCGAGGAAACTCACGACGAAAGAACAAGAAATAGAGAAGAAGAAACGGGAGGAGGAGACGGCGCAGTTGGAATTTGAACGCGCGGCGAAACGACTGAAGAAACAAATGGACGCGGAGACGGATCCAAACGCGCATCCGATCGATCGAGTCGCGGAACATTTTAAAAGGTTACTCAAAGAGTGGGCGATGGATATAGAGGGCACGAAGTTTGACTCCAACGCGCAAAAGAGGCAACAAGTCGCCAACTGCGAGTTGACGAAAACGCACATGAAACCTTTGTTCAAAAAGATGAAAAAACGAGACTTGCCGAACGACATCGAACGCGCTTTATTTCTCATTTTTGAAGCCATGAAAGCGAGAGATTACAAGAGAGCCACGGACGCGTACGTTGGCGTCGCCATCGGCAACGCCGCTTGGCCCATCGGCGTCACTTCGGTAGGCATCCACGACCGTTCGGCGAGAGAGAAAATCTCCGCCACCACCCAAGCGCACGCCATGCAAGACGAAGAAACCAGAAAATACTTACAATCGGTCAAACGCTTGATCACGTTCAGCCAACGCGCGTATCCCACCAACCCATCCCTAGGTTTTGATTGGAACGGCAACGATAAAAAGGCGTTAGAGCACGCCGAAAGAGCCACGCCGGGATTCTTAAACGCGTCGCTCCCGGCGCTTCCGGACGGCGGCGAACAACAACGTCCCAAGCACAACGCGAACGTTACCGACGACGGCGGTCGCAAGTGGGAATCTCTGATGCGACACGCCTACGATAACGTTAAAACTGGTGGTTGAACGATGCGTAGATTAGTTTTCTTTAGGAATAATGAGAGAGAGAGAGAGAGAGAGAAAGAGTTTAATAAATAGCAAAAGCATTCGCATGTACGTATCGTACGCGTCAACGCGTATTATTTTGTGACTCGCACAGGTTTCATCCTTATCCGTCTCCAAAAATTAGGCGCACTCGCGCTAAAGAAGAAGAAGAAGAAACGCGCGCTCTTTGAGAACACGCAACCGCCGGACAGCGCTCAGAAAAAACACCACGCAAAAGCGGTCGTCGTCGATTTCATCGTCGTCATCGTCATCATCATGCGCGCCGCGTCGTCTTTATCCGCGTCGTGTTCTTATTCTTCCAAGATGAAATCGAGCGCTTTCGCCCCGCAGCAGCGGTTTTTCCCCGCGACGAAGAAGACGACGCGTAGCGAAGAGATAACGAGCAGCCGAATACTCTTCGTCGGTGCACGAAGAAAAGACGGAAGAAGAACGAACGCGAGTTCTTCTCGCGAGAAGAGATTGGCTTTTTCCCCCGGCGCCGCGACGCGCGCGCTCAACAAAAACGCCGCCGCTTTCGGCAACAACAACGTCGTTTTGTTCTCTTCTTACGAAGAAGAGGAAGAAGACAGCGAGGACGAAGAGACGAAGAGAGAAAAAATGGAAGCGATTCAATACGCGATGCAAAGTTTTGACGTGTCTTCCGACGAGAATTTTCTGCCCTCTTCTCCTCCTTCTCTCGGTGGTGGTGGCGGCGATGGTGGGGAGGAAGATCAGGCGCTGAAGACGAACGTGATGGAGTTTGTCGGAGCGGTGAGAGGAGGATCGAATAAGAACGGCGCGAGGAGGAACGGCGGGAAGAAGAACGACGAAGGCGCCGGTGTTGTAGGTAGGAGAGGACGAGGGAGGTATGGCAACGACGTTACGCGAGAACAGCGGCGGCAGAGGGGACAAAAACCGAACAACGGCGCGCTGGTGGCGAGGGAGAAGAAGATGAGCAACCGCGAGGTGAAGAAATCGAGGAAAGTGAGAGCGGTGTTTATGGGGAGCATGGACGACGAAGACGAAGACGATGGAAAGAAGGACGACATGAACGATGAAAGTTTTGAAACTCGGTTTGAGCTGAAGGAAGGCACGAGCGATGTGGTGAAGACGTCCGTGAGCAGTGAAAAAACGAACGGAGAGAAAATCAACGTGCCTCGGATCGAACAGCGAGATGTTAATAGTAACAGAGAAGCCGTGTTGCTTCCATTTTTGAACGAAAATCGAATGCTCTCGGAAGACGACGACGAGTCGTCGCGTATCACTGCATCGAATTTGACTAAGTGCAACGATGCAATTCGTCGATGTACTTCGTTCGAGGAAGTTTTGCCCCTCGTGAAAGAAATGCGACAGTTTGGCATAACTCCGGTGGAGTCAACGTACGTGGCCGTTATGATTGCCTGTAAAAACGCAGGAACCCCCGAACGCGCTATTGAGGTCTACGACGCCTGTCGAATGTCGGGAATTGAAGTTTCGAAACGAACCATGTTGTTGACGATCGAATGCGCGGTCAAAGCGAAAAAGTTGCAACCTGCCATGCGCGTAAAGGAAGACATTGAAGAGCGAGGGTGGACGTTGAGTCCGAAAATTTTCGATCAGTTGTTAAAGTTAACCATCGACGTAGACATGCCCGGAGAAGATCGCAAAGGTCGCTCTCCAAAAGCTCGATTGGTGCGAGCGTGCGTGTTATTTGAAGAGATGACGAGCAAATCAAACGTGGAGCCGTCTCCGGTGGCGTTCAACGCGTTGTTAGTCGGCGCGGCTCGAGCGAAAGAGCCGCAGTTAGTCGCGCAAACGTTCGACGAAATGACCAGTCGAGGCGTCGCCCCGAGTCGAGAGACGTGCGAAATTGCCTTGAAAGCTCTAGCCGAAGGCGGTG
>Ga0181588_10002393_pt1 | contig 16218 bp, 14 predicted proteins | sample 071ome_26_FD_148607 | JGI IMG/M metagenome (GOLD analysis project Ga0181588, IMG submission 148607) | Coastal salt marsh microbial communities from the Groves Creek Marsh, Skidaway Island, Georgia - 071409BT metaG (spades assembly) | ecosystem: Environmental > Aquatic > Marine > Intertidal zone...
CGCCTTGAACGGTTTTTCCACAAAATCATATGCGCCGAGTTTGATCGCGTTCACCGCCGTTTCGATATCGGCGTGACCGCTGATCATAATAACGGGAAGATCAGGCAGATTTTCCCGTGCGGCCTGCAGCAATTGAATCCCGTCCAGACTGCTGCCTTCCAGCCAGATATCGAGGATCATAAGATCGGGCGGTGTCTCTCCGATATGCGCCAATGCCTCATCACTGCCACCCGCTTCGCCGGCGTCATAACCTTCATCCGACAAAATTTCGCAAATCAGCCGCCGGATATCGGCCTCATCATCGACAACCAGAATCTTACCCGGCATTTACGTTCTTCTCCGGATTTTCGCCGACCAACCCCTCTCGGGTGTCCCCGCCCGGGAAAACGGCTGCGGACGGAAAGTGCAATGATACCACCGCCCCGGCGTCGGGCCTGTTCTGAAGCCTCACCTCGCCGCCATGGTCTTCCATGATTTTTCCGACGATAGCGAGCCCAAGACCGGTGCCCTTTTCCCGCGTCGTGACATAGGGCTCCATCAGTCTCTCACGGTCTTCATCCGGAAGCCCCTTGCCGGTATCGGATACACTGACGGTTGCTGAACCATCATCCGAACATTCCAGAAAAATACCGATCGCGTGCCCCCCTTCCGGCGGGTCCACGACGGAAATTGCATCAATCGCGTTTTGAATAAGGTTTGTCATTGCCTGGCCGATCTGTCCCCTGTCACACAATACCGGGCACTTTCCGGTTTCGCCATCCAATGAGATTGCGATGTCGCGATGGGCGGTCTGGAACAGGATTTGCGCCTCGCGGCAAATTGATACGAGGTCTTCCGACGCCATAACCGGTGCGGGCATTCTGGCAAAGGAAGAAAATTCATCGACCAGCCGGCCGATATCGGACACATGCCGGACAATGGTTTCCGTGCAATCCTCGAATGCCGCAACGTCTTCGCCAATCTGAGGTGTATATTTGCGCCGCAACCGTTCGGCCGCGAGCTGGATCGGGGTCAACGGGTTTTTGATCTCATGCGCGATTCTTCGTGCCACGTCCGACCACGCGGCTTTACGCTGCGCGGCGACAAGCTCGGTAACGTCATCGAAGGTGGCTACATATCCCTGTCCGGCGACGTCGCTGCTTTCCGGTGAAACCCTCACCACAAACGTCCGGTTTCCTTCCCCATCCTTCAGGTTGATTTCGCCATTGACCTGCCGCCCGTCTGAGGAAACGGCTTTAGCGAACAGCGCCTTACACTCCGGAATAAGGTCCACGAGATCCCGGCCGATGATATTGTTTTCCTCGCCAAACAGCAGGTTTCCAGCAGCCCGGTTGATCACATTGACCTTGCCATCGCGGTCCAGACCGACCACACCGGAAGAGACCCCGGACAAGACGGTCTCGATAAAATGACGCCGGTCATCGAGTTGCCGGTTGGCTTCCACCAGACTGTCGCGCTGCGCCCCAATCTGTTGCGCCATCCGGTTAAAGGCGCGGCTAAGCGTGCCCAACTCATCCGGTGCGGAGGCTTCGTCCACCCTGACACTCAGATCACCGCCTCTTACACCTTCAGTCGCGTTGACCAGCTCGCTGATCGGCTTTGCCAAGCGGGAGGCGAATACCAGCCCCACCCATACCGCGGCCATCAACAGCATAAGTGACACAAACACAAACATCGTCGCCAGAGTGATCTCGATTTGCGATCGCCGCCCCTCAAGCTCATTGTACCGTTCGACGGCCCGCCGCGTGCGGTCGATCCGGCTCAATACCTCCGGCGCGACTTTCCGGCTGACATCCAGATAGGCATCGACAAAGGGCTCCAGCTTTATCAAAGCACGAATACTGTCGCCCTCCGGTGTCCGGAAAATAACGAGACTACCGGTTTCCCGGACTTTTTCCATTGCCCATTCCGGAACCGGGTCGCCGAAGAGAATAAAACCGCTGCTGCTCCATCGCGCAAAAAGACGCCCCCGCGAACTTCTGACGACCGCCTCGTCGAGATCCCGCAGAGAGGCCTGTGCGGCCAGAACTGTCTGAATAAATTCCGGATTATCGGAAATCCGCCGGGCCGACCGGGAAAATTCGTTGGCCAGCGCCAATACATCGCCACGCAGTGAACTGCTGTGCTCCTCGACATAGGCATTCGCGATCGCGTCGGATTCATTCAACGCCGTTCGAACCAGATTATTGAACCACGCCTCAACGCTCAGGCTGAAAACCACCGCCGAAGAAATCGCGACGATTACCGTTGGTGTGATCGCGACCAGGCTAAACAGGAGCACAAGACGCGTGTGAAGGCGGGATCCCACCGCGCCCCGCCTGCGTTCCATCCATATTCTTACGATATGAATTGTAACGATCGTAAAAACGATCAGGAACAGAGCCGCATCCAGCTGAAGGAAAAATACGATCGACTGAACCCGGGTTCCAAGCGGCGTCCAGCCTGTCCAGGCGGCATAGGTCGCCAACGCCGATGCGAGGGCAGCCACAATCACAAGGACTGTAAGCTTGCGCGCCAGCCCAACCCGTTTCGCCCAGCCGGAAAATGCGTTTAACCGGCCGCGAAATCCATCGGACCCGTGGCCCACCTGCGCCGGCCCGACATCTGAGTCATTCGAACCAGTCACGATTTCCGACCTTTCACAACCTCGATGTCGAGGTCGCGAATCTTCTTGCGTAAAGTATTCCGGTTTAGGCCAAGCACATCAGCCGCTTTGAGCTGATTTCCCCGCGTCGCCTCCAGGGTCAAGGATATTAACGGGCGTTCGATCTCATGAAGAACGCGACCATAAAGACCGGAATGCGGCAACATCCCGCGATGCGCCTCGAAATATTCCCGAAGGTGTTTTTCCACCGCGGAAGAAAGGCTTTCATTCTCCGTCACGCCCGTGGTCGTCACCGTCTGCAACTGTGCGAGTTCCTGGTGAATAATCTCACCGCCGATCACCGGCTCGGTATATAGCGCTGCCACACGGTGCATCATATTTTCGAGTTCGCGGACATTGCCCGGCCAACTATGGGACTCAAGCGCCATCATCGCATCCGGCGCAATGGTTTTTACCGGCGCGCCTGAAGCGGCAGCCTGATCGATAAAGTGCCGCACCAGGTCTGGAATATCTTCCTTGCGTTCCCGCAGTGGCGGCAACTTCATCGGAACGACGTTCAGGCGGTAAAAGAGATCCTCACGAAACTGGCCGTTGCGGATCAACTGGCCAAGGTCCCTGTGGGTCGCGGAAATTATCCTGACATCGGCCTTGAGCGCATTCCGCCCGCCCACGGTCGTGTATTCCCCTTCCTGCAACACCCGTAACAATCGCGTCTGCGCATCAAGCGGCATATCCCCGATTTCATCAAGGAACAGGGTACCCCGCTGCGCCTGCTGAAACCGCCCGATACCGGCGGTATTCGCCCCCGTAAAGGCGCCCTTTTCATGGCCAAAGAGCTCGGCCTCAACCAGATCGCGCGGAATTGCCGCCATGTTGATGGCAACAAAAGGCCCGTTCCGGCGCTGCCCGAAATCATGAAGCGCCCGGGCGACCAGTTCCTTGCCGGTTCCCGACTCACCGACAATCATTACCGTCAAATCGCTGGTCATCAGCCGCGCGACCGTCCGATAAATCTCCTGCATGGCCGGCGACCGCCCGATGAGCGGCAATTTTTCATCTTCGGCGGCCTCATCGGACTCCGCAGACTCCGCGGGGGACGACGCGGCGCGCTCTAGAACGCTCAGCAATTCGTCAAGATCGAACGGCTTTGGAACATATTCATAAGCTCCCCGTTCCATCGCCTTGACCGCAGTCAGCAAGGTGCTCTGCGCGCTCATGACAATGATCTTCATCTCGGGCCGGGCCTGCCTGATCTGGGGAACCAGATCGAGCCCGTCCACATCCGGCATACGCACATCGGTTATGACGATATCGCCCTCGCCCGCCTCAACCCATTGCCAGAGAGTACTGCCATTATCGGTGGCCCGAACATCGTACCCGGCATTGCTGAGCGCGCGGTCGAGCACCAGGCGGATCGCCCGGTCGTCATCGGCGATAAGAACCGATTTGCCGGTCATTCTTCCGTCTCTTCGATCGTTCCGCCGATCGGCAGAAAAACCCGGAATTCGGTACCGTCCGGCCCGGTATCGAACTCAATAATCCCGCCATGTTCATCAACGGCCTTGGCGACAAAGGCCAGACCCAGCCCCGTGCCATTCAACTTTGTTGACACAAAGGGGTCGAATAAATTGCCGGCAACGATGTCCGGGATGCCCGGCCCGTTATCAATCACCGAAACGCACAAGGGCAAATGCACCCGGCCCTCACCGCCCGGCAGCATCAGGCTGACGCCCCGGCGAAACGCCGTCCGCAAAATAATCCGACCGGTTTCGGGGTTTATCGCCTCAGAGGCGTTTTTCACCAGATTGAGAAATATCTGTACCAGCAAATCCCGGTTTCCCGGTACAGGCGGCAAAGACGGATCGAATTCCTTCGAAAACTCCACATCCTGCGCAAAACCCACCGAGGCGGAATCGATCACCCGCTGCAAAACTTCATGGATATTGACCGGCTTGCGAACCAGGAAATCGGTATCGCCAAAGACATCCATCCGATCGACGAGGCCGCACACCCGGTCTGTTTCGTCCTGAATCAGGCGGGCCAAAGATTGATCCGACCCGGAAACCGACCGTTCCAGGAGTTGGGCCGCGCCCCTGATCCCGGATAAAGGGTTTTTGACCTCATGCGCCAACATCGACGCCATTGCGGTGACCGACCGCGCCGCCTGACGATATTCATGTTGCCGTTCAAGCGACCGCGCGGCCAATTGCTGATGAAAGGACAATGTGACGCTGCCGCCGTCCAAACCCACCGGAGACCCGCTGATCATAAGCGACCGCCCGCCGCCGCGCGGCAATTCAAGGTCGATACCGTATTCGAAAATACTGATCCCGCCATCGCGCACATTGCGAACAAGGTCAATTACGGGACTGTCCGACGGCAAAATCTTGTTCAGCTTGTGACCGATCAGCCGGTGCGCGCCCCGTTCAAAGAATTGTTCCGCCGCGCCATTCAGATATGAAATCTCATCCGACGGATCGACGACCACAACCGGGAAAGCCATGGAAGCCAAAATCGCGTCCGCTTCAGCGTAACCACCGGCGCCGGGCGAATATTCTGAATTGTCGGGCATTATGTAATCGCTTCAGGCCGCCGCCTCTGTTTCGCACAGCGGCCGGTAGAATGAATCGATAATTTCGAAGACTGTTTCCGGTTCCGCAATTCCATTGACTTTGGCGCGAAATTCAGCGGATTTCGGCAGGCCCTTGGTATACCAACCCAAATGTTTCCGAGCCATACGCATACCCGGCACGGCACCATAATGATGCAACATTTCCTCGTAGTGCCCGCGCATCAACCCATATTGTTCCGTCAAAGGCGGCGGTCCGGTCCGCTTTCCGGTTCTCAAAAATTCAATCACCTGACGCAGAAACCACGGGCGCCCATAAGTCCCGCGCCCGATCATCACCCCGTCTGCATTGGATTTTTCCAGGATCTCGTCAACATCTTCAAAGGTCGTGACATCGCCATTGGCGATAACCGGCAAATCGACCGCTTCCTTCACCCTTGCGATGAAATCCCAGTCCGCGTGCCCCTTGTAGAACTGGCATCGCGTCCGTCCGTGCACGGTGATCATCTTGATGCCGACATCCTGCGCGATCCGGGCGAGCCGGGGCGCGTTTCGTGAATTATCGTCCCAACCGGTCCGCATCTTCAACGTGACGGGAACCTTTACCGCTTTAACCGTCGCTTCGAGAATCCGGGCCGCCTTGTCCTCTTCCCGCATCAGAGCTGAACCGGCATGGCCGTTCACGACCTTTTTGACCGGACAGCCCATATTGATATCGATGATCGCCGCGCCGCGATCTTCATTCAGCTTCGCCGCTTCCGCCATGACTTCGGGTTCGCAGCCCGCCAATTGCACCGCCATGGGGTGCTCCTCCGCGCAATTAGACGCCATCTTGAGCGTCTTGCGGTTGGCGCGAATCATGGCCTGGCTGGCGATCATTTCTGAGACGACGAGTCCCGCGCCCTGCCCTTTCACCAGACGCCGAAAAGGCAAATCCGATACGCCTGACATCGGCGCAAGAATTACCGGGTCGGTGATTTCCACAGACCCAATTTTAATGGCTTTTTTCAAGGCAGCCCTATCCATTTGCCTAAATTTAAGGCGAAACTACTCTTGATTGACGCGAAGCGAAAGAACAATCGTTCAGGAATCAACCCCGATGAAAACCGTCGCCAGTTTTACGCCGGGATAAGCAAGGGTTACAAGCAGCCAGGCAATCATCGCAACCCGCGCACCACGGCGCCCGCGCAGACCGACAAATTGCCGGGCCGCCGCCAATCCGGCGACCACGGCAAGCGCGGAAAGGGCAAAAATCGTCTTGTGATCGGGGTTAAGCACACTCCCGCTATGAAAAAATTGCACGCTCATTCCGGTCGCGATTCCCAGCGTCAGCACAAGCAAGCTGGTGTGCAACAGGGTGGTCTCAAGTGCCTCCGACCGGGCGAGAGTCGGCAATACGGACGCGTATCGTCCCTCCACCTTTGATTTCAGGGTGCGCTCCCGGATCATTGCCGACACCCCCGCGACCGCCGTCAATGTCAGCAACCCGTATGTGACGACCGAAAACGCGATATGCGCCCATACCCAACCTTTGGGAAGCGATTGGGTCAGAACCGCTTCGCCCGACGCCGGAAAAACCATGGCAAGCGCACCGAGAACGGCAAGATAGGGCATCAGCAGTACCGAGAGAGCGCTCGCGTCGCGGTTCAGCACCGCCAGCACGAAAAACAGCAGAAGGGTGGCCAGGATCGACACCCAGATCGCGCCGGCAAACCCCGTATCCCAGACCCCGTGGAATTGCAGTGCGATTACAACGCCAGTCCCGGCGATCGCGGCAAGTAAGAGCAAGTTCAGAGTTCGCTCAGCCTTCCGAAGCGCGGCAATCGACCCGGCAAAGAGGCACAGCAGCGCCGCGAATGCGGCTATCAGATAGGGGTCGATCATAACTGGATCATACAGGAAGCGTATCGACTTATTAAACCGGATGAGATCGAATCACGCATGGTTGGCTTTGACAGGCGGCGGCGATACCGTCAGATAAAGATCATGAAGCGGATGGACACATATGCCTAGCTGCACCGCACTGGTCCTGTCGGGTGGCAGCGGATCACGCTTTGGCAGTGATATTCCCAAGCAATATCAAATCCTTGCTGGAAAATCGATATTGCGGCGCGCGGTCGAATGCTTTCTGAGGCATCCGCAGGTCGACGCGGTCAGGGTTGTGGTGCGCGACGGTGATGAGGATTTATATCGCGCCGCGATCGTCGACCTGCCTGTTCTCCTCCCGGTAACCGGTGGCGATACGCGTCAGGCATCGACCCTAAACGGTCTGGAAAGCCTTACCGGCGATCCGCCGGATCTGGTCCTGATCCATGACGGGGCGCGGCCCTTTCCTTCCCACGCCCTGATCGACGGGGTGATAGGAGCCCTTGAAACCCATTCAGCGGCCATCCCGGCAATTCCGGTCAGCGATACGCTGAAACGTATCTCGCCCGACCGGATGATCGAGGATACCGTCGACCGGTCGGCGCTGGTCCGGGCGCAAACCCCGCAAGGATTTCGATTTGAGGAGATTCTGGCGGCGCACCGCAAGGCATCCGGGCGGGAATTCACCGATGATGCAATGATCGCGGCGGAGGCTGGTCTCTCGGTTATCCAGACCGACGGGGACGAGGATAATCTGAAAATCACCACGCAAGGCGACATAGCCCGGGCCGAGAGGATATTGGGGATGGGCGGCATGATATTTCGAACCGGAAGCGGGTTTGACGTTCACAGTTTCGGCCCGGGCGATCACGTCATTCTCGGCGGTGTCCGGATCGATCACGATCAGGGGCTGGTCGGACATTCGGATGCGGATGCCCTTCTCCACGCATTGACCGACGCGATCCTCGGCGCCATCGCAGAAGGCGATATCGGAACCCATTTTCCACCCTCCGACCCGCAATGGGCCGGCGCGGACAGCGCGCTCTTTCTGCGTCACGCGGCAGAGATGGTCTCCGCGCGGGGCGGTGAAATTTCCGGACTGGACGCCACTATCATCTGCGAACGGCCCAAAATCGGCCCGCATCGCGACGCCATACGCAACCGTATAGCGGAAATCCTCGATTTGCCGCTTGAGCGTATCAGTATCAAGGCGACGACGACGGAACAGCTGGGCTTTACCGGGCGCAAGGAAGGGCTGGCCGCGCAGGCCATCGCCACCGTCATGTTGCCGTCCGGCCGCTGACCGACAACACCATGCCGTTTTTTCACCCCGCCTCGCTTCTCGCCACCTGGTTCGGGCTCGGCAGACTGCCGGGCGCGCCGGGAACATGGGGATCGCTTGGCGCCCTGCCCCTCGCCTGGTGGATCGGCACAACATACGGAACCGTATGGTTGCTGGTCTGTGCGGCGATGATCTTCGCCCTCGGCTGCCGGGTTTCGGGCCAATATACAAGGCGAACGCACCATGCCGACCCGGGCGCTGTGGTGATTGACGAGGTCGCCGGACAGCTTTTGACACTCTGCGCCGCGCCGATCAGCCTCTGGTCGCTGATCGCCGGGTTTATGCTGTTCCGCCTGTTTGATATCGTGAAACCTTGGCCGGTCAGCCTTGCCGATCGCAAAATCAAGGGCGGTTTCGGCATCATGCTGGACGATGTGCTGGCGGCAATCTATGCCGGTGCTCTCTTGTTCCTTTTGGACCGGTGGGTAATTCAGGGAGGATGAATGCTGACCCCGGAAATTCTCGGCCAGGCGGAAGCCCTTCTTGAACTCTGCCGGAAGAACGCCCTGAAGCTGGCAACCGTCGAATCCTGCACCGGCGGGCTTGTTTCCGCAGCGCTGACCGCCATTCCCGGCTCTTCCGACGTGTTCGACCGCGGTTTCGCCACTTACAGCAACGAAGCCAAGAACGAACTGGTTGGGGTACCGATGCAGCTGATTATCAATCATGGCGCGGTCAGCGAGGAAGTGGCCATCGCCATGGCGCAGGGCGGGCTCAACCATTCAAACGCCGATATCGCGGTCTCTATCACCGGCGTCGCGGGACCCGGCGGCGGAACGGAGACCAAACCGGTCGGGCTGGTGCATTTCGCCGGCGCCCGGCGGGATATCGGCGTATCCCCCTTTCACACGATCTTTCCAGGCGATCGAAACGCCATTCGCGAACAATCGGTCAGACAGGCGCTGACGATGATGAATCAGGCCGCGTCATCGGACCCGTAAAGCGCAGCCGCCCTGATCTCGAACGCCGCCACCATCCGGCGTACAGCCTCATGAAAAAGAGGTTCCATCACCGCACGTAGAATGCGAGAACGGAATTCGAAATCGATTTCAAATGATACTACGCATCCTGTTCTTACTGACTTAAATTCCCACTTATTATTCAAATGCTTAAACGGGCCTTTCTCATAGGTAACATTAATTTTATTAGGCGCGTCGAAATACACCCGTGACGTGAAGGTCTCTCTCAAAGCCTTGAATCCGATGACCAGATCGGCCAGCACCATTTGCGCGGCTTCATCACGCCGCAATATCCGGGCGCCAATGCACCAGGGCAGAAATTCCGGGTATTTTTCGATATCCGCGACGAGCCCGAACATCTGTTCGGCGCTATAGGGAAGTTCGCGGCTTTCCGAATGGGACGGCAAGGATAATCAGGATACCAGCTGTTTCGCGCGGGCGGCGCGCATTTCCTCGAAATCGCGGTCCGCGTGATAGGACGACCGCGTCAGCGGTGACGCAGAGACCATCAGGAATTTCCGGTTCCGGGCGAGATTTGAATATTCCTCGAACTCTTCCGGGGTAATGAACCGGTCTATCGGATGGTGTTTGGGTGTCGGCTGCAAATACTGCCCGATGGTCAGGAAATCCACATCGGCGCAGCGTAGATCGTCCATAACCTGCACGACTTCATGCTTTTCCTCTCCAAGCCCCACCATCAGACCGGATTTGGTGAAAATCTCCGGATCGATCCTTTTAACGGTATCGAGCAGACGCAGAGAATGAAAATAGCGCGCGCCGGGCCTCACGGAAGGATAAAGCCGCGGCACGGTTTCCAGATTATGGTTGAACACATCCGGCTTTGCGGCCACGACGACTTCAAGCGCGCCGTCCTTTCGCAAAAAATCCGGTGTCAGGATTTCGATTGTCGTGTCGGGTGAAGCCTCCCGGACCGCCGCGATGGTTTTCGCGAAATGCGCGGCACCGCCATCTTCAAGATCGTCCCGATCGACCGACGTAATCACCACATGACGCAGCCCGAGGGACGCCACCGCTTCCGCCACATGGGCGGGTTCTTCCCTGTCGAGATGCTTGGGCAACCCTGTCGTCACATTACAGAAGGCACAAGCGCGGGTGCAGACCTCCCCCATGATCATCATGGTGGCATGTTTCTGCGACCAGCATTCGCCGATATTGGGACAGGCCGCTTCCTCACACACCGTCACCAGGTTGAGATCGCGCATCAGCGACTGCGTTTCGCGGTAAACCGGCGATGTCGGCGCTTTTACGCGGATCCAGTCGGGCTTTCGCGGCGACGGGTTATCAGGCTTATGCGCTTTTTCAGGATGGCGCGGACGTATTTCTGCGGGATTAGTTGCCATCAAAAATGGATCGCCTTGCCATAAGCGTCGAGGACGGATTCATGCATCGCTTCTGAAAGCGTCGGATGTGGAAACACCGTATGCATCAGCTCGGCTTCAGTCATTTCGCCGGTCTTGGCAATGACATAGCCCTGAATCTGTTCTGTTACTTCCGGTCCGATCATATGCGCGCCGAGCAATTCTCCGGTTTTGGCATCGAATATGGTCTTGACCAACCCGTCCGGATCGCCGAGCGCGATCGCCTTGCCATTACCGATCAGCGGGAACTTGCCGACCTTGACCTCCCGACCCGCCTCTTTGGCCTTTTCCTCGGTCAATCCGACACTCGCGACCTGCGGCCGGCAATAAGTACAGCCGGGGATGTTTGAAATATCCAGCGGATGGGCGTCCAGCCCGGCAATATGCTCGACGCAAACCACCCCTTCGTTGCTTGCCTTGTGGGCCAGCCAGGGCGGACCCGTCAGATCGCCAATGGCGTAGACGCCGGGCTCGCCGGTTTCCCCCCATTCATTGGTGACGATATGGGTTTTCTCGACCGTAATCTTCGTGCCCTCAAGCCCGATATCCTCGACATTGCCGACGATTCCCACCGCGAGGACAGCCCGGTCCGCCGTGATTTTTTCTGTCTTGCCATCGGCCAGCTCTATATCCGCGGAGACGTTGTTTTTGCCTGCCTTGAGACTATCGACAGTTGCCCCAGTGTGAATGGTCATGCCCTGCTTTTCGAACGCTTTGCGGGCCAGCCCGGAAATCTCGGCGTCTTCAACCGGCAGGATACGGGCCATTACCTCAACGACCGTCACCTCTGCGCCTAAATCACTGTAAAAGCTGGCAAATTCCATTCCAATCGCGCCTGACCCGACAACCAGCAGGGATTTCGGCATCACATCGGGCACCATGGCCTCGCGATAAGTCCAGATCAGTTTACCATCGGGTTCCAGCCCGGGGAGCGTGCGCGCCCGCGCGCCCGTCGCCAGAACAATGTGTTTCGCGGACAATTCCGACTTTTTGCCGTCCCTGTTCTCGATTGCGATCTTGCCGGACCCGGCCAGCTTTCCCGTACCATCGAAAACCGTAACCTTGTTCTTTTTCAGCAGATGCCCGACGCCGCCATTGAGCTGTTTCGCCACAGCACGGGACCGCGCGACGATCTTCTCCAGATCGAAGGAAAACTTGCTGCCGGACAGGCCAAATTCATCTAGTTCACCCAGCATATGATTGATTTCGGAGGTCCTGAGCAACGCCTTGGTCGGAATACAGCCCCAGTTGAGACAAATCCCTCCAAGATGCTCGCGTTCCACCAGCGCTGTTTTCATCCCGAGCTGGCTCGCCCGGATCGCGGCGACGTAACCGCCCGGCCCGCCGCCAACAACAACCAGATCAAATTCCGTGTCAGACATATTCCGCTTCCGAAATCCTACCGTCCATTATGGACGGAATATGGTTAAGAGGCCCCTAGCGGCCGGTTACATCAGCAACAAGGGCGGATATTCGATAAACCGCTTTATGGCACTGAGCAGGACCGCGCCGAGCGCGCCGTCGACCACCCGGTGATCGCAGGAAATCGTGCAGCTCATCACGGTCGCCACCGCGAGTTCGCCATTTTTCACCACCGGACGCTGTTCGCCCGCGCCGACCGCCAGGATCGCGCCCTGCGGTTCATTGATAATCGCGTCAAACTGCTTGATCCCGTACATGCCGAGATTGGATATGCTGAACGATCCGCCCTGATATTCCTCGGGTGCCAGCTTTCCGTCCCGCGCCTTGCCCGCCAACTCTTTCATTTCATTTGATATTTCGGCCAGAGACTTACTATCGGCGTTACGTACGATGGGCGTGATCAATCCGCCGTCGAGCGCCACCGCAATAGAAATATCCGCCGAATGATATTTGCGGATATTGCCGTCTTCTTCAAAGGACGCATTGGCGTCCGGCACTTCCATCAGAGCAAGCGCGCAGGCCTTGATAATGAAATCATTGACCGAAAGCTTCACCCCCTCAGCTTCCAGCCGCTCGTTCATTACCGAACGCATCTTCAACAGCTCGTCGATTTCACAATCCACGGTCAGATAGAAATGCGGCACATTCGATTTGGACGATGCCATCCGTTCAGCGATTACCTTGCGCATCGCAGACATTCGAACCAGTTCGGAACCACCGGCAGGCGCGGGTGCCCCGGCTGCCGCCTTCATAATTGACGGATCGGCTTTGGCGGCTTCGACATCGGCCATGACGATGCGGCCATTGGGCCCGCTGCCGGGGATGGATCCGATATCCAGCCCCGCCTCCGCCGCGACGCGCCGGGCAAGCGGGCTTGCAAAAATCCGGTCACCTTGCGGTTGCTCGGCTACCGACGCGGCCGCCGGTTTCAAGCCGCCGTCTCCATCGCGCGCGGCAACGACGTCGGCACGAGTCACCTTGCCATGCGCCCCGGTCCCCGCAATCGCGGAAATATCCAGTTCCGCTTCCTCGGCAATCCGCCGGGCGAGCGGTGTGGCGGCAACCTCTTTCCCGGAAGATACGGGCCTGGATGCCGCCGCCGGCTTCTCTGTTTCTTCGGACTGCACCTTAGGCTCGGGCGCGGGCGCGGCTGCGTCAGCACTATCGAGCGCGGACGCATCCTCGCCATCTTCCAGCAACAAACCGATAGGCTGGTTGACCGGCACGTTCTCAGTGCCTTCCTTGACCAGTATGCGGCCCAGCATGCCCTCATCGACCGCTTCCACCTCCATCGTGGCCTTGTCGGTTTCGATTTCAGCAATGACGTCGCCGGCAGCGATATTATCGCCTTCGGATTTCAGCCATTTGGCAAGCGTTCCCTCCGTCATGGTGGGAGACAGCGCCGGCATGAGAATTTGGACGGGCATCTTACGGTCACTCAGCCCTTGTAACAGACGGCTTTCGCCGCCTTTACAATGTCATCGGCCTGCGGCAGGGCCAGTGCCTCAAGATTGGCCGCATACGGCAACGGCACGTCTTCGGCACAAACCCGGCCGACCGGCGCATCAAGATAGTCGAATGCCTGCTCCATCAGAATGGCAGAAATCTCCGAACCGATGCCGGCGAAGGCCCAGCCTTCCTCCGCCACAACCGCGCGATTGGTTTTCTTCAGGGACGCAACGATGGTTTCGGTATCGAGGGGCCGAAGCGTTCTGAGATCGATCACCTCGGCGTCGATCCCGGCTTCCGTCAGTTCTTCCGCCGCTTTCAGCGCCTTTCCGACCATGATCGAGAAGGCAATGATCGTCACATCGGTCCCTTCCCTTGCGACCCGGGCCTTGCCGATCGGCACCGTCCAGTCCGGATCGGTCGGAACCTCGCCGGTTTCACCGTAAAGAATCTCATTTTCCAGGAAAATCACCGGATCGGGATCGCGGATCGCCGATTTAAGCAATCCTTTCGCATCGGCGGGGTTCGACGGCGATATCACCTTGAGGCCCGGAATATGGGCGTACCAGCTGGCATAGCATTGCGAATGCTGGGCGGCGACGCGCGCCGCGGCCCCGTTGGGACCCCGGAAAACGATGGGACAGCCCATCTGGCCGCCCGACATATAATTGGTTTTCGCCGCCGAATTGATGATCTGATCCATCGCCTGCATGGCGAAATTGAAGGTCATGAATTCGACGATCGGTTTCAGCCCGCCAAACGCCGCGCCGACACCCAAACCGGTAAAACCATGTTCGGTAATCGGGGTATCGACAACCCGCCGGTCGCCGAATTCCGCCAGCAATCCCTGGCTTACCTTGTAAGCGCCTTCATACTGGGCGACTTCCTCACCCATCAGGTAGACGGCGTCATCGGCGCGCATTTCCTCCGCCATCGCATCGCGCAGCGCCTCCCGCATTGGAATTTCTGCGGTTTCGCCGTCATAAGCAAGTTCCGCCGGGACGGATTTCGCCACTTGCGCAGGCTTTTCGGCCGGCTTCGCGGTTTCGCGCTCGGACTCTGTGGCTTCGGGAGAATTGCCGGCACCATTTGAGGCAAGCTTTTGCGGCGCGACAGCCGCCGTATCAACGTCTTCGCCCTCTTCGACAAGAACCGCGATCACGTCATTCACGGCGACGTTTTCGCTGCCTTCCGGCACCATGATCTTGCCGAGAACACCGTCATCGACAGCTTCGACCTCCATGGTCGCCTTATCGGTTTCGATTTCCGCGATAACGTCGCCTACTTCGACCGTATCGCCCTCGTTCTTGTGCCATTTGGCGAGATTGCCTTCCGTCATGGTCGGCGACAGCGCCGGCATCAGAATATTTATTGCCATTATCCTGCTCCGTCCCCGTCCCGCTCAAGCGTTGACATAAACATCGGTGTAAAGCTCGGAAGGATCGGGCTCCGGGCTGTCCTGAGAGAATTGGGCCGCGTCGGCCACAATGGCGCGGATTTCTCGATCCATCTCTTTCAGACTGTCTTCGGTCGCGATCTTCGCCTTGATCAACCGGTCGCGAAGCATATTGATCGGGTCGTGATGGGTGCGCACATCGTCGACCTCTTCCTTTGACCGGTATTTTGCCGGATCGGACATGGAATGGCCGCGATACCGGTAGGTCTGCATTTCCAGGATATATGGCCCCTTGCCTGAGCGGCACCATTTAACCGCTTCCTCGCCTGCGGCCTTGACCAGCTCGACATCCATACCATCGACCTGCCTGCCGGGGATATCGACGCTTTCACCGAGCTTGTAGAGATCGGTTTCGGCGGATGCACGCTCTACCGATGTGCCCATGCCGTATTTATTGTTTTCAATCACATAGATGACCGGCAGCTTCCATAGCGCGGCCATGTTGAAACTTTCATGGACCTGCCCCTGATTGGACGCACCATCGCCGAAATAAGTGACCGAAACAGCGTTATTTTTCTTATATTTATGGGAAAATGCCAGACCGGTACCGATAGATACCTGAGCGCCGACAATGCCGTGACCGCCAAAAAAATTCTTCTCGCGGCTGAACATATGCATCGAGCCGCCCTTGCCTTTGGAATACCCCCCTATACGGCCGGTCAGTTCCGCCATCACGCCGCGTGACTCCATACCACAGGCCAGCATATGTCCGTGGTCGCGATAGCTGGTGATCACCGTGTCGGTTTCGTTGAGCGCCGCCTGCATGCCGACAACGACCGCCTCCTGACCGATATAGAGATGGCAGAAACCGCCGATCAGCCCCATGCCGTAAAGCTGTCCCGCCCGTTCCTCAAAACGGCGGATCAACAACATGGTGCGGTACCACTCCAGAAGATCTTCCGGGGAATTCTTCAGTTTCGACGATGTCTTTCGGGCCTGGCCCGCCTGCTTCGCGCCTTTCCTGGCGGCGCTCTTCTTGGACGCCCTTTTAGCAGCTCTTGCCATCCCGTTCCCTCAGATTAAGCCGGTCGAAACATGCGTGCGCATTGCCCGCATATTAACCATAAGATTTATACGAAACTGTTCCCCAAGCAATAATCGCTTGAGAAAGTTTATGTTTTTTTGACAGAAGGTTTTGAAAGAAACGCTAATAAAAACCCGGATTTCGATT
>Ga0181588_10002394_pt1 | contig 16213 bp, 11 predicted proteins | sample 071ome_26_FD_148607 | JGI IMG/M metagenome (GOLD analysis project Ga0181588, IMG submission 148607) | Coastal salt marsh microbial communities from the Groves Creek Marsh, Skidaway Island, Georgia - 071409BT metaG (spades assembly) | ecosystem: Environmental > Aquatic > Marine > Intertidal zone...
CGCCTACTCGCTCTATACAACTCCCACGGAATACGCCCGCTTCCTGGTCGAGATCATGCGCGACGACCGCTCCGAAACGCACTCGCTTTCTCGCGAAATGGTGACCGCGATGCTGACGCCGGGGTTCAAGGCAACCGGCCGCCACACCGGCTGGCGGAGCTTGGGCTGGCAGATCCACGAGACGCCCCGCGGCCAACGCGTGTCGCATGGCGGATCCAACGGAACGGGCTTCCGCTGCCACTGCCGCTTCTACCCCGACCGCAAGGAGGGCATCGTCATCATGACCAACAGCTACGGCGGCGAGAAACTGTGGAAACAATTGTTGAATGAGCTCGATCCCTGAGACCGGCAGAAGCGCCGAGAACGGAAGCTTTGACATTTGCCTACGTTCGCGGACAGCCTTCAGCATGACTGCGCGCTCCCTGATCGCCGCCCTGGCAGTTTCGGCCGCCCCCGTGCTGCAGGCCGATTTCCCCGGTTCGCTGCATACGGTGGACTACGACAGCCCGCCGATCAGCTATTCCGACGCGGACATCGGCGGCCCGATCGCGGAACTGCAAACACGACTGGCACGGGGCGGAATCCAGCTGGAACACCATCCCCGATATGGTTACCTGCCGGCCGTGCTCGAGGCCTTGAATGTCCCGGTTTCCTCCCAGTTGCTGGTCTTCTCCAAGACCTCGACCCACCGGCAGATGATCTACACCAACGTTCCCCGGGCGATTTACTTCAACGACGATGTCTACGTCGGTTGGACCCCGGGCGCCAACCTGCTGGAGTTGTCGTCGGTCGATCCGCGCAACGGCGCCGTCTTCCACGGACTGGACCAGGTAAAGAGCGATCACCCCCTTCTCCTGCGCAACGACAAATGCCTCGAGTGTCATGTCGGCTCCAAGACGATGGGCGTCCCGGGTCACCTCGTGCGATCCTTCTACAATGCCGCCAACGGTTGGCCGAACGACGGCAGCGGCTATCCGCGCATCAGCCACAACGCCGCCTACGAGGATCGCTGGGGAGGCTGGTACATCACCGGCTCCATGCCCAACAACCCAACCCGCGCCAATCTCATCAACCCCGCCGAGATCGCCCGCCGCAAGGCGGATCCCGGACACCGGCAGAACCTTGCCGCACTGGACGACTTCTTCGACCCCGACGGCTATCTCTCCCCCCACAGCGACATGGTCGCCATGCTGGTCCTGGAACATCAGACCCACGTCCACAACTTCATCACCCGCCTCAACTACGACGCCCGCATCTTCCAGGCGCAATACGGCCACATCCGCTACATGGAGAGCCCCATCGACCACTTCATTCGACACCTGCTTTTCGTGGATGAACCGCCGCTGCCCGGCCCCGTCACAGGCACAAGCAAGTTCGCCCGGGAGTTCCAAGAGCGCGGACGGAAAGACAGCCGCGGACGGTCCTTGCGTGAGCTGGATCTCAAGACGCGCCTGTTCAAATACCCGTGCAGCTTCCTCATCCACTCGGACGCTTTCGACGGCATGATCGAACCGCTGAAAAAACGCGTCTACGAACGCCTCTTCGAGGTTCTCACCGGCAAGGACGCGTCCGGCAAGTTCGACGAGGTCCCCCCGGGACGCCGACGCGACGTCCTCGAGATACTCCAGGCAACGAAACAAGGTCTGCCGGACTACTGGAAGAACGACGTCCCCGGGACGCCGAAATCACTCCCGAACTGACGCCGGGACTCCGGAGCCGCCCCGGAATGGCCCGCTCAATGCCAGCCCCTTGATCATATCGCGCAGACGGTAACCGTCATTCGCCGACGCGGCGACCACCTCATCCAGGGCGGCCTCGTCCGCAGGATGCGCCTCGCGCCCCAGCGCAAAGGACAACAGGTGCTTGGCGAACGCGCGCGCAAACCGTTCCTTCTCCGCCAGGATCGCGTCCTTGAATTCAATCGGGTCGCTGAACGCATGAAGCCGGAACAACTCACCGCTGGCGTCAACCTCGCGCCCATTCCCGTAATGATCGCGCCAGACGCCGGTGGGCCCGTAGTTTTCCAGCGCAAAGCCCAACGGATCGATCCGGTTGTGACAACCGGCGCAGTCCGCCCGCTCACGATGCGCGGCGAAGCGTTCGCGAAGTGTGAGACGGTCGTCGCCCGCCTTCCCGTTCTCTTCCAAGGGCGGCACATCGGCCGGCGGCGGGTCCGGCGGCGCATTGAAGATCACCGAGGCGATCCACGCGCCACGGGTGATGGGCTGCGTGCGCACGGGACTGGAGGTCATGGTCATGACGGCCGCCGTGGTAATCACCCCGCCCTGACGACGATCCGTCACCGGAACCCGCTTGAAGGGAATGACCGTCGGCGGCCGGCGGCCGGCGGCCCCTCCGTCCCGATACCACGCTTCCAACAACTCGCTGCGATAACTGTAATCCGAATCGATCAATTCCAGAATCGACCGATTCTCCACCAGGATCGTTTCAAACAACAACAACGGCTCCAGCATCATGTGCATGCTCGCACGATACTTGGAAAAGTAGAAATTGGGATGCGTCTCAGGATCCGGGACCGATGTGATGATCCGCTCCAACTGCAACCATTGGGACGGAAAACTGTCGCAGAAACGCTGCAGCCTCCGATCGTTCAGCATGCGATCCACCTCCGCGGCGAGAACCGATGGCTTGCGCAACTCTCTCCGGGCCGCCAGGTCAATCAACCGCTGATCCGGCAGACTTCCCCATAGGAAGAAGGACAGCCGCGACGCCAGATCATAATCGGCTGAAGGAGGCTCACCGGGATTCGTCGAGCGGTCATAGAGATAAAAGAATCGGGGCGAGGCAAGCGCGGCCGCCGCCGCCGCCTTCATGCCGTCGGTGAAGGAGGCGCCCCCCTCGATCCGGGCCAACACGCTGCGCGCATAACGATCCAACAACGCAGCCGAAGCCGGCCGGCGAAAGGCGCGCGTGAGAAACCGGCGCAGACGATCACGGACAACCCCATCCAGGTCCGCCCCCGGCTCCGGCTCAGCGAAGAAGTCATTCCAGATGCCGCAGTTCTTCTCATTGAAATCAGGGCTCTCCACCACCGCCCGGGCAATCTTGAGAAACGACTCCAACAACAACGGCGAAATCGAAAGGTGGTCCGCGCGGTTGTCAAAACCGTTCTCCGCGCGCAAATCCTGCGGGAAGGGCCCCACGTTCGCCAGACGTCGCTCGATCATCTGCGACTTGCCCAATGGACGACTGCCGACCCTGACGTTGTCCGGCATCCTGCCGGAGGCAGGCTGAAACCAGGCCCCATGCTCCCGCAACATCCGTTCTGGCAGCGTGAACACCACCACCCGCAAATCAAAAAGATCCTGCACCGCGTTGTTGTACTGAAAACGGTTCAGGCGCCGGATCGGCGTCGAAGGGGGCTCCAACTCGTCGGCGGCGGCGCGTTCCATCAACGCCTTCAAGCCGTCGAGCAATCGCCGTCGCTCATCCGGTTTCAACGCCTCCTCGTCCTCGGGCGGCATCTCGTTGCGGTCGATGACGGCGACCAGGTCGCCGAGCAATGCGGGATCCGACGCCAACTTCGAGGCGTCCCCCACTTTCAGCAAATCCACCTTGCCCTTGGCCTTGCCGTTCTCACCGTGACATCGGACGCAATGCGCGCGGAACAACAGCCGGATCTCATCGTCAAAGGCATCCGCCTCGGCCCGCGGCTCCGTCAACCCGGCCAAGCCAAGGAGAGCCGCCCCCCAGACGAGACAACGCATCTTCAGCATGAACTTCTCAAACATTCGCGTGGCCATCATATCATTCCAGCCATCTTGCGACCCGCCCAGTAGCCGGCCAACAGCAGCAGAATCATGCCGCCCCACCAGGGATTCGCCCAGATCCGGATCCGCTTCTCCAGGGGCCGCGGCTCAGGCAACAACGCGATCTGTTCGACGATCGCGTCCAACTCCTCGACTGAACCGCTCTGCCCCAGGGTGATGGAGGCCAACTCACGCAGGATCCCGGAATTCACCCGCTGCCCCGTTCGCTCCAAGGTCGGCGCGGCGACATCAATGCGCGTCTCAAGTTCGCGGTCATGCTTGAGCGCCTCCACCTTCACTGTGTAAGCCTCGCCAAGCTCCGGGACAAAGCTCGATTGAAAAACGCCCCATCCGCCGTCGAGCGGGGCAAACTCGACCCGCTCGGTCGCGCCCGAAGCCCCGGTGATGCGACCGACCACCGGTCCGCGCTCAATCGGAAGCCCGCCCTGGCTCAGAACGGTCGCCTGGAGGAAAACCGTCTCCCCGACCTGCGGCGTTTCCGGGCTGTAGGTCAGACGAATGCCCGGCCGCTCGGAAAGATGCCGTTGATGCGCCATCCATCGGACGACCTGGCTCCAGAATTGGTAGTGATACTTGTCCTCGACCCCGCGGCGCCAGCGCCAGGCGCTGTCCGTGCCCATGAAAAGCGTCTTGCCGTTGCCAAAAGGCCTCGACACCAACAAGGGCAGCCTGCCCCAACGATTGCGCATCCCCGAATGAACCGCCAGGACCGTCGAACCGGGGCGGCTCTTCTCCACCGAAGCGCACCAGTAAAACCCGGGAAGCCGCTTCCAGATGGCCTCGTTGCGCACGGAATCGGAGTCGAAGCGCGTCAACAGGTGATCCCGCCCCCGGGTCGATAGCGCCAACGACGCCTCGTTTCTCAACCCCACCCCCTCGGGCCGTTGCGCATCCAGCGAGACCGGCATCAGATCCGCCAACGGGGTGTTGGTCAAGGTGTGCTGTCGCCCGCGCGCGCCCGGCAAAAAAACCAGGCCGCTGGCCTGCTGCTCCACCAGCCCCCGGATCAACTCGACGTCGCTTTCCGTCAGCTCGCCACCGCCGACGCCGACATCGCCCAGGAAAATCACATCGTAGCCGGACAGCAATTCCTTGGATCCGGGGAATGCCGGCAGATAGCCGCGCCCGCCGCCCGGCGGCAACGAGGGATGAAACAGCGTCGCATGCATCTCCACCCCGGGATCGCGCTCCAACGCGTTGCGCAGGAACCGGAACTCCCATCGCGGCTGCGATTCCACCACCAGGACCTTCAGGGTTTCCGTGCGAACAGAGATCCGGAATGACTGCGTGTTGTTGTTGGTGAGGCTTTCACCGCTCTGCACCGGCAACTCCACGGTCAACTCGTACTCCCCGACCGAGCGCGGCGACCAGACGAGCGCTTCCTGCAACTCTCCCATCGGCGGAATGGTCAACTCCCGTTTGGCCGCCTGCTCCTTGCCTTCCCTGAGGATCACCGCGGTGTCCACGCCTTCGGGCAAGTGGCTCTGAATCCGGAATGGAATCGAGATCTGCTCCCCCACGAGACCGTAGACCGGGGCTTTCACCCGCTCGAGGGAAAGGTCGGGCAAGGGAGTCTCACGCCCAACCGCAACCGAGAAAATGGGCGCTCCCCGCTCCCGATACCGGGTCGCCGCGCTCACCGGCGAACGCCCCGAATTCCAATCGCCGTCGGTCAGGACCAGCGCCGCCTTCAGATTGCGGTCGCGCTGGAGCGCCGTGCTCAGGGCCGCGTCGATGTCGGTCTCCCCTGCCCCGGCGCTGGAAAACGCCTCAACCTTCACCTTGGCCGTGGATTCCAACGGCTTCCAAAACTCCCGCGCGCGCTGCGCATCGAGCCAACCCGCCCGGCTGACCACGCTGTTGGACAAGATCAAATCCTTCGTCGCCATGCTGCCTGAGGCGTCAATCAAGACCGCAATCTCCGGATCCTCCGTGCGTTGGATGACCTTCACCAACTCCGGCCGGAACAGGGTGACCACAAGCGCCGTGACGATGATCATGCGCAGCGCTTCAAGCAACGCAACGGACGGCGTCCTCCCGCGACGCAGCCAATTCTCACGCGCCAACCAGGCGGCGGCCAGCCAGACCATCGCGCCCAGCAGGACAACGGGAAACGAGGCTGCAAAATCCCAGTGCGTCATGTCTTCACAGCCTCCCCGCCCCTCTCCGACGGCCTCGCATCCGGCAGAATGAGAAAGGCCTCCACCAACAGAAACGCCAACATGCAGCCCAGGACCAGGCGCCAGACCTCCCCCTGGGAACGGTCGTCCCGGCTCCGCGCCTCCTCCCAGAGCTTCACCGACAAGCCCCCGAACAACGTCGTCGCCGAACCAGCCTCCAGCGCCGTCCGGTCATCCTCGGTTTCCGGCCGATTCACCGCGACCAACCGGTCCCCGTTCCGGTAGACCCCCGCCTGCGAGAGGATGTTCCGCGGCTCGTCCGTTCCTACAGGCGTCCAGGCCTTCGCGCGGTCGACCGCGTTCAACCGCCCGCATTCCAACATCGTCTCTCGGTTCAGCCGGCGCCCTCCTTCCCGCATGGCCCGACGCAGCATCGGCACCAGGGCGAAACCGTCGCCCAGCGTCGACCAGTCCTCGGCCGGCAACGAGCCGCAAAAGTAAATCTGCCCGCGCCCCACCGTCTTCCGGACCAGAAACGATTCCCCATCCTCGTAAGCAGCCAATACCGCGTCGCCGCCGCTGACCCCCCGGCGCTTGAACGCCTGAAACTCGTTCAATGGAATGCTCAAACCTTCCTCCGTCTTCTCCAGCGGACCTTCGTCTTCCTCCCAACCCGCGATGCGAAATGTTTCCTCCTGGTCCGCCGACTCAATCCCGCCCCAACTGAACCCCTCGAAGGAAACCGGATCCTCTCCCGCCGGCGGAAAGAAGAAAGCGGTTCCGCCCTCCTCGACAAATCTCCGGACGCGAGCCGCCGTCTCTCCCTTGGGCAGGGGCGCCTGCCAGACAAGCATGGAAGCGGCGTCCCAGTCGGTCGTTGCCGCTTCACTGACGGAAGCCCGCCGGGCCGGCTCGAACGCCCCGCTCGCCCGACTCGCCGCCGCAAAACGGAAAAAACGCGCGTTGGCGTCGTCCGAACTCACCACCACCGCCCTGAATGCGGAATCGGAGCGATAAACGAAGTAGGCGGCATTGTCCGTGAGGTTGCCGTCGTCCGGCAGGCTCACACTGCCCCAACCGCCCTGCTTGTCGGGCGCCACTCCGACACGCTGCCGCCAGCGCAGGGACTGCCCTTCCAACGTCGCCTCCACCTGCGAGCCGCCGCCATCGACGTTGACGGCGATCGGGATGACGGCCTCCCCATCCGCCCCATAGCGACGGATATCGAACGCCAGGTCCAGCTCCGGTTGATGCCCCCGGGTCTGCCGGGCCAGATCGTGGAGTGAGATTGCGGCGTTGTCCTCCTCCGCGTCGTTGAACGCCAGCAAGCGAAAGCGCACAGGCTGGGGCAACGCCTCAAACTGCGCGACCAGGGATTGCCATCGATCGTCCTCCGGCAGCCAGTTGCTCTCCTGAAGATCCGAGGCGATCCAGATCTCGGACGTCCCGGCCTGATTGTCTACCAGCCACTGAAACGCCGCCTGCAGCATGGCCGGCAAATCCGCGGCGGCGTCGGATGGCTGCGCCGTGGAGAGTCCCTCCAGCGCCGAAGCCCCGGCGATCTGCTGCGGCTCCCGGAGCGCGTTCTCAATCAAGATCAGGTGACTGGATTCGCCAAATTGACCGGCCGCCTCCGCGAGACGCGCCAGGGCCAATTCACGCCGGGTCGAATCGCCGCCGGCAGTCCGCGACTCCATGCTGGGCGAACGGTCCAGAAGTATGAGGATGGCATCCGGAGCCGGGGCCAACGCCCAGCCAATCCACCCCCCAGCCAATGGCCGCGCCACAAACAGGACCAATGCCAGCGCCGCCAGCGTGCGGAACAACAGGATCAACCATTGCTTGAGCTTCGCGTGACTGGTGGAACTCCGATTCGCCGCACGCAGAAACTGCATCGCCGCCCAGGCCCGCGGACGATGCCGCAGCCGGTTCAACAAGTGAATGACCACCGGCAGCGCAACCAATGGCAGGGCCCACAGGATTTCCGGCTGCAGAAACGTCATGCGGCGTTTGCGTTTTCAACCACGGATGAACACGGATGAACGCGGACCGACGACAAGACCATCCGATTCCGATGCCAGCCGCGATCCGCCCTCAGCTCGTTGTCCAATCTGTGTGCATCCATGTTCATACGTGCTCCAAGCTCACACAGGCGACACCGCCATGGAACGGGCGCGCTCGGTCAGAAAGTCCAAAAGAACCTTCTCCAGATCCTGGTCGAGCGTCACCCTGCGGTAGTCCGCCGCAAACTCGTGACAGCCCTGCTTCAGCCGATCCAGGAAGCCGCGAATCTCCTCCAGGTAACGATCCCGGATCATGGCCGGCTCCGTCACCAGGCTGTCGGAACTCTCCAGGTCGTCGAAGCGCACCGGCCGATCGAACTGAAAAGCCAACTCCATCGGATCCAGCAGTTGAAACACCGCCAGGTCGTGCTTCTGAAACCGCAGGTGCTGCAGACAGCTCAACAACCCCTCAAGCTCACAGAAGAAATCCGAAATCACGATCACCAGGGCGCGTCGACGAATCTTCTCGGCCAACTCATGCAGCGCGTCGACAAGCCTCGTCTCCCCCCGGGGACGCGCCGCCTCCAATGCATCCAGAATGATCGGAAGATGCGCCGGATTGCGACGCGCGGGAATTTCGATCGGTTTCTCGCCGCCAATGCAATGCAATCCCGCAGCGTCCCCCTGCTGGATGACGGCATGGGCCAACGAGGCGGCCATCCGCTTCGCGTAGTCCAAACGGTTGACCTTCTCACCTGTGAAATTCATCGAGGCGCTGCAGTCAACCACAAGGTGACAACGAAGATTCGTGTCCGCCTCGAACTCCTTCATGTAAAACCGGTCGGAGCGGGCAAACACCCGCCAATCCAGGCGACGCAGGTCGTCGCCGGGAACATACTCGCGATACTCCGCAAACTCGACGCTGGATCCGCGGTGCGGGCTCTTGTGCATCCCGGACACGCTGCCCTCCATCGGCAGTCGCGTCACCAGCGGCTGGCGCATCAAACGACCGACCATTTCGGCGTCAAGCAGCGGCGATGTTGCGGAATCGGAGGCCATGATCAGAAAGCTGCGCGCAACCAGAAGTCTCCCGCTCCCCCGACTCCGGGCGCGCCTCCGACGCGCGTCGGGGCTTGGGAGCCTGGGGCTTGAGACTTCATGGTGCGCAACACGACAAAACGTGAAAAGCCAGGATTCCCGGAAGTTACTGATCCGCCCGCGCTTCGTCGATCAACCGCTCGATGATCTGCGGACTGGTGACGCCTTCCGACTGGGCCTGGAAGTTCGTCAGGATGCGGTGCGTCAGGACGGGCTTGGCAACGGCCTCCACATCCTCCATCCGCACCAGGTAGCTGCCATGCAGCACGGCATGCGCCTTGGCCCCGCGGATCAAGTATTGCACCGCCCGCGGCCCGGCGCCCCACATGACCCACTTGCGGATCCAGTCCGGCGCCGCTTCCTCTTTCGGACGCGTCATCCGGACCAATCTGACGGCCGTTTCATAGACGTGGTCCGGAACAGGGACGCGTTGAACCAGTTCCTGAAAACCCAACACCTCCAAGCCATCCAGGATCTTCTCCAGCGAGGCTCCCCCGCTTCCCGTGGTCTCCCTCGCGATCCGCAATTCCTCGGCCTCGGACGGATACTCGACATGAATGAAGAACATGAAACGGTCCAACTGCGCCTCGGGAAGCTGGTAGGTGCCCTCCTGCTCGATCGGATTCTGCGTCGCGAGCACAAAGAACGGCTCCGGCAAAGACAAGGTCCGACCCGCGGCCGTGACCTTGTGCTCCTGCATGGCCTCCAGCAGCGCGGATTGCGTCTTGGGCGGCGTGCGGTTGATTTCATCCGCCAAGACGATGTTGGCGAACACCGGCCCCTTGATGAACTTGAACTCCCGTTTCCCGGGCGTGTCCGATTCCTGTAGGATGTCCGTGCCGGTGATGTCTGACGGCATCAGATCCGGCGTGAACTGGATGCGGTTGAAATCCAACGACATCACGTCCGCCAGCGAATGCACCATCAAGGTCTTGGCCAGTCCGGGCACCCCCATCAACAACGCGTGCCCCTTGGCAAGAATGCAGATCAACAACTGCTCGACGACAGCCTCCTGGCCGATGATCCGCTTCCCGACCTCGCCGCGCAACTTATCGTAAAGCCCGCGCAGCGCATTGATCGCCGCAACATCGTCATTGGATACAGAAGGGGCCGCGGCGGCCGCTCCGGCGCCGGGAGAATCGTTGGTGGCGCCCCGGGGCGCGTCAGTGGTTGGATCAGACATAGATGACAGACAAGTTGAGCGGGCAAACTGCTGTTTTTTGCAGAATCGGGCAACTGGGAAATATGCCATCCGGAAATTCCCTCCGCGAAACGCATCCGCGCAGCAAACGTGGAATTCAATCGCGAACGTCCACCAAGCGGGACATCACCAGATCGTCCGCCATAATTTCGTGACAAAAACGCCTTGCCAAAACACCGGCCGATCCGTTGAATGCCCCGCCTTTGGCGAAAAGGCCGGATAGCTCAGTTGGTAGAGCAGCGGACTGAAAATCCGCGTGTCCTCGGTTCGATTCCGAGTCCGGCCACCACTTTCGCCTCAAAACATAAACTCGCCAGATTCAAATTTCTTTGTTTTCGGCGGTTTTGTTCTCGCTCCTCAAGCGACGGATTGGCACAAATACAGGTGCTCCGCGCGTTGAAACAGGACACCCACTGAATTCCGCATGAAGATTGTCAGACTGGAACTTGGCGAATACCGACCCCAGCTACTGACCCCTTGTGTCGGCGCTTGGCGCTATCAGAAGAAACTTCCCCTCAAGGTCGACACGGGGACCCTTCGGCTCATCGCCCTCGGCGTGGGCGGGGCGTTCTCCAACAAGATGTTCCAGTCCAACTTCATCATCGTGAAGGGGAAGAACGTCCTGTTCGTCGATGTCGGCTCCAAGGCCACTCTGAAACTCGCCGAATTACACCTTTCCGCCCACGACGTCAAACAACTCCTGATCACTCACTCACACGCAGATCACATCGGATCGCTAGAAGAACTCGGGCTCAAACGCCGCTACGAAGCCCCTTTCATCGAAATGCCCAAGCGTGAGGATGAGTCGTTCGGGGACTACTTCGGGCGCATGCTCCAAGCCCGCTCCGAGGGCCGCTTCCGGCCGACCATTTACATCCCGGAACACTACGAAAAGCAGCTCTGGGACTGGTCCCTGCGCGGCGGCCTCGCCTTTTCCGAGAAGACCGACCTGGAATCGCCCAAGGGCGAGATGCAGATGGAGCACTACTTCAAGGTGGTGCATCCAACCAAACTGAAGAATGCCGGCGACGGGCGCGACTGTTGGGAATTCACCGTGCCCGGCGACACCCCAAAGGACGACATCCACATCACCTCGTTCCTCACCAACCACGTGCCGGACACCGCCGCAAACACGTCCGAGGCCATGTACACCACCGGGTTCATCATCGATAATCACGTCATGGTGTCCGGCGACACCAAATTCGACAAGGACTTGGTGGAGTCCTTCGGCTCAGACTGCGACTACATCTTCCACGACTGCCAGCACTTCCCCGGCGGCGTCCACGCCAGCTATGCCCAACTGAAGGAGCTGTCCGAGGAACTGAAGGAGAAGATGTATCTCTACCACCTGTCCGACGGCATGCTGGAGATCGACGTGATCCAGGACGGCTTCGCCGGATTGATGGAATCCGCCCCCACGGCCTACGACTTCGCCCCGGGGGGCGCCTGATCCCCCGTCCCGCCAAGCCACGCGAGAACGCGCCCCACGGGCTTGTCAGACCCGATTGCCATCCCGGCGCGGTCTGCTAATCTCCTTCGCATGAAGAGCCCAGCACGACGGATTTCCTGCATCCTCCTATTTCTCCTGATTTCCACCTTCGTCTCAACCGCCGCGGTGATCGACGCCGCCAAGGCAACCGCTGACAAAGATGGCAGGATTGACTGGTACGACATCCGCGAACTCGGACTCGAAGGCCAGGGCTGGCAAGACGTCAAGGCGCCCTTCGACCGCCTGCCCGCCCGGATGGAAAAAGCGGTGAGACCGCCGGTTTGGAGCCTCAGCCGCCACTCAGCCGGCATGGCTGTGCGTTTCGTGACCGCCGCGCCGGAGATCCACGCGCGCTGGACCCTGACCTCGAGCCGCCTCGCCATGGACCACATGCCGGCAACCGGCGTCAGCGGCCTCGATCTCTACGTCAAATCAAAGGACGGCCGTTGGCTCTGGGTAAACGTCGGACGCGCCACGGCTCAGTCGAACACCCAGAAGATGGCCGCCGATTTCCCCGCCGGCGAACACGAGTATCTTCTCTACCTGCCGCTCTACAACGGAGTTTCCTCGGTCGAAGTGGGCCTCCCCGCAGGAGAACAACTGAAGACCGCTCCCGCCTACCCCGGGGAGCGACGACGCCCCATCCTGTTCTACGGCACTTCCATCACCCACGGAGCCTGCGCGTCCCGCCCCGGCATGCCCCATCCCGCCATTCTCGGCCGTCGCTTCGGTCGCCCTGTCATCAACCTCGGCTTCTCCGGCAACGGCCGGATGGATCTCGAATTGGCAGGACTCTTCGGCGAGTTGGACCCCGCGGTCTATGTGATCGACTGCCTTCCCAACATGGCCGCCGATCTCGTCAAGAAGAACGCCGAACCCTTCCTCCGCGCGCTCCGCAAGGCCAAACCCGACACACCGATCCTCCTCGTCGAAGACCGCACCTACGCCAACGCGCATTTCGCCGCCGGCAAGCTCAAACGCAACCTCACCAGTCGCGCCGAGTTCAGAAAGATCTACGAACGCATGAAGGCCGAAGGAATCAAGGGCCTCCACTACCTGGAAGGCGACGGCCTGCTCGGCGACGACACCGAGGGAACCGTCGACAGCTCCCACCCGAATGACCTCGGCTTCATGCGACAGGCCGACGCCTTCGCGGAAGCGTTGCATCCCTTGCTGCATTAACCGCCAAGCCCCGCGCTCCCTCCAACGCCAATGAACGCCGCCCCTGAGAACGCCTCCATTCGCATAGACAAGTGGCTCTGGGCCGCGCGGGTGTTCAAGACGCGCAATGACGCGACCGAGGCCTGCCGCGCCGGCAAGGTGGAAATCGACGGCGTCAAGGCCAAGCCGGCCCGCATCGTCAAAATCGGCGACACCATCACCGCGAGAACGCACGCCCTGCGGCGCACGGTGACCGTCAAGGGAGTGACCGACAAACGAGTCGGCGCCAAACTCGTTCCGGACCTGCTCGAGGACCAAACGCCGGAATCCGAGGTCGAGGCCGCCCGGGAACGACGCCAGAACAACGCTTGGGTCGGCGAACCCGGCAGGGGACGTCCCAACAAGAAGGATCGACGCGCGCGGGAACGTTTCTTTACCACCGGGAAGGAATCCTGAACCGGCCTGAATAATCCCCGCCACACAGCGTCAGGTTACGCGAACCCTGACGCATGAGCAACGCGCCCCGGCCCAACGAACCCCCGCTGTCGCCGCCCGACAGTTTTCACCTTTCTTCCGCCGTGGGATGGCTGGGCCTCGGAAACCCCGCCGAAGCCGCAGCCGAACTCAACGGCATTTCGGCGTGTCACGCCGACCGCTTCGATGTGCTCGCGGTGAAATGGGACGTTCTGGCAAAATTGGAACGCTGGGCCGAGTGCCTCGAGACTGCGGATCTGCTGGTCGAACATTGGCCCTGCGAACCCACCGGCTGGATCGATCGCTCCTACGCCCTCCACGAACTCAACCGCACCCGGGACGCCCACGACAACCTTGCCAGTGTCGCAGGCCGCTTCGAGGGAATCTGGACCATCCCCTACAACCTCGCGTGCTACGCCTGCCGGCTCGGCGATCAAGCAAAGGCAGGCGACTGGCTCGCCAAGGCCTTCGCGGTCGAGGACACTCAACGCCTGCTCAAACTCGCGCTGTCCGATCCAGACCTCGAGTCGATGCAGGACGACATCAAGCGGATCGCCGGCCAATAGCAAGGCATCCGTCAACGACCGATCAGCCGCCGGCAAATTCAAGCCCCGCGTCGCAATCACATCCGCATTGCAACGCCGGTCGCCCTTTCTTGGTCGACTGCCCCTCATTCCCCGACTACCACCAACGGCAAGCCAGTCCATGACCTCATTCGTTCCCATGAAGAGAATTGTCGCCTCCGTTCTGCCCGGCGTCCGGGAAGGGGACAGGCGTCCGGGAAGGGGACAGGTTCACTGTAGATGAACTCGACCAGTCCTGTTGTCGAGCGATGTCTCGACTGGGATTCGGGGAGGAAAAGGGACGGCTTGCCTCGATCACACCGGGATTCGGGCGTCAACTTTCGAGTTCTTCGATCAACTCGGGGACATTCGAGGCGTTCCACGCTGCTTGAGCGCAGACCTCACCCGCGCCGAGCGGAATCTCGGCCGAATGGTTGAAGAAGAAGAGGGGCCGAAGCCGTATCCGGGGCTAGGTGAAGCGATCGCCCCGTAAATCCCGCATCGCATACAACCCGGGGGTTGCGTTGCCCTTGCCAATTCGGCGGGCTCCACTCCGACGCTTGGAGCCGAACCGGTCCTTGAATTCACTCCGGATCGAATCCACGAACTCTCGCGACCCCAGGGCGACCCCGTCGCTGAAGTATCGCACGCGCAGGCGCAGGACTTCCGCCAACGCCAGATCGCCGCCTGCCTCCACCACCTTGCCAATCGCCTCCCGATCCAGGACCGTCTTGCCCGCATGGCCGGAAACGCCTGATTTCACAAACAGGAGTTGGCGGTATTGGGCTCCGGCATTCTTCCATTTCGTCGATTTCAGAAAGCACATGATTCCGCGCTGCGCCCGCTTGTCGCCAGCAACCGCTTCGGCATAGCCACACCATCGGTAGTCCTTGGGATCGGTCACCAAGCCCGCGCGAATCGGGTTGAGATCAATGTAGGCGGCCACTGTGGAGACCGAGCCTGGCTGATTCTCAACCAACACCGACTTGAATCGCTCGGCCCAGAGCGTGCCAAAGCGGCCGTGCTGCTTGTTATGCCAGCGGGAATAGCGTTGCTTGAGCTCTTTCATGAAGGCCGACAAGTCGCCCATCCGGTCCAGGAAGCGCTGCCTGACGCTGTCGCTCAGCGCGCCGGTTTCCATGGCCTCCTCCAAGGCAACTCGGGTGGCACTCTTGGGCGGGTAGTAGGCCTGCACCCGACGCAGGATCTCCTCGTCGGGAACTTTCCGCTCCTTGGGCACGCGCACGAGCAGATGGAAATGATTGCTCATGACGCAGTGCGTGATGACCTCGACGCCGGCGAAGTCGGCGTTCTGACGGAACATGATTCGAAGGCGCTCCTTTTCGAGATCCCCAAGCAGGAACTCACCTCCCACGACGCGAGCGATGCAATGATACACGGCATCCTCGCCCACAAGTTTCAGGCGTGCTAATCGCATGACAAACCAACGTCTCCTAACGTTGGGATCACGAAACCACACCCTCGCCGCCGAGTCGAGCCCTTTCCTCGATATCGAGCCTGTCACTTGGACTTGGAGGAACTTGGACTTGGATGCTCGTTCGTAGTCCGTGTCTGGGCGCCCGGCCCCGATTCCCGCGCTGCGTATGCCGGTGAACGCCCGAGGGCGGCATGCTCACGCGAAACTCGCAGCTTGCTTTCACCCCTTCACCAAGGGTTGTTGCGCGGCAGCGCTCTTTGCCGCTTGATCTCGTTGAAGCCAAGCAGTTTGATGCCATCTCATGAAGCGTTCTTCTATTTTCTTTTTAGTACTTTGGACCGTTTTCACCTCACCAGTCATCGCCGACGGGCCGAAGGACAACATTGCTGAGAATGTCCGCCGGATTCCGAAGCCTGGCGTGCCCGTGTCCGCGGAAGACCGCGAGGCGTTGGAAGACGGGATCGCATTGCTGGGCGCGAAGATCGACGGTCTGCGCGACTCGTTGAAAGGGAAGCCGGAGCTGTTCGACGTGCTGCCGGACGTTGAGATCTATCATCGCGCGGCCTGGTCGGCGCTGACCTACAACGAGTTCTTCAAACCGAATGAGATCCAGACCGCGAAGGGTTTGTTGCGCGATGGCATCGAACGCGCGGGGCAGTTGGAATCAGGCAAAGCTCCCTGGCTGACGAAGAAGGGTCTGGTCGTGCGAGGCTACCGTTCAAAGATCGATCACTCCGTGCAACCCTACGGGCTCGTCGTTCCGGAAAGCTGGACGCCTGGCGCAGCGCACACACATCGGCTGGATTTCTGGTTCCACGGGCGCGGCGAGACTCTGAGCGAGGTGAATTTCATTAATGGCCGGCAACGAACGATCG
>Ga0181588_10002404_pt1 | contig 16188 bp, 8 predicted proteins | sample 071ome_26_FD_148607 | JGI IMG/M metagenome (GOLD analysis project Ga0181588, IMG submission 148607) | Coastal salt marsh microbial communities from the Groves Creek Marsh, Skidaway Island, Georgia - 071409BT metaG (spades assembly) | ecosystem: Environmental > Aquatic > Marine > Intertidal zone...
TTCGCTCGCGACGTTGTTGACTATGATTACACTGTGAACGACAAAGGGTGCGCGCGCGCGGTCGAAAGCGCGTGTACGCCGTTATTCGTTCGTCGCTCGATGTGGATGCGGGATGTGGGCGGCTACGGGGGCCGACGACGACGCGCGCGCGTCGTCGTCGGTTGGAAAACGGACGGTTAGACGTCGATGACGTCGTCGGGCGAAATGTCAAACACTTCGTCGTATGTATTGCCGGTTCCGGACGAGGAAGCGGTGCGTGGAGTCTTGGAAAGACTGTCGACGGTGATCGTGCGGCCGTCAGAGAGTTGGACGACGGCGGTGGTGCCGTCAGCGTCGGACGACGACGCGCGGACGAATCCCGCCGTTCCGGAGGCGCCTCGACACTGAAATCCAATCTGCGTCGTCGTTTTCCCATTGACGGACATGCTCGATTGTTGCATCACCGGCCCGAACTGAATATCCCCACCACCCAGAGCGCGCGACACCTCCGGGTCTAACCGAACCGCGCGTTTAGCATCCTCGTAACACGCGTCGGCGGCGTCTCGCGCGTCCGCCAACGACTTGCCCAGCGACGACGCCGCCGCGTTCACCGCGCTCGCCGCGATCTTCCCCATCAACCCTTTCCCAAAAATCTGTTCCGACACCTCGCGCGATAAGAACTCCTTCTTCTCCTCGCTCGGTCTCTTGCGTTCCAGCGCTCCACCAGCGTCGTCGCGACGCTTGAATGGATTCAACTTTGAGAGCTTGCCGAGCACACCATCTTTACCGGCGTGCGTCGTCACGCACCGGCGACGACGACGCGTCGGGGACGCTTGCGCGCGTGCGAGGGCTTGGGCTGGGCGTGAGAGCGTTCCCGTCATCGCGCGCGCGCGTGTGTGCGTCCACGAATGACGTTCGCTGCCTTCTTCACTCCGATGCGCGCCGGTCGCGTCGTCGTCACGAACCTCGGCGCCGTCGCGAGAAGACGCGCGCGAGCGCAGAAACACACCGTCGCGCGCGCCTCGTCGTCGACGTCGTCTTTGTCGTCCGAAATATCAAATTACGACGCCATGGAGGTGCTTCGGTTCCCGGCGCTGAGCGACAACTATGGCTTTGCGATTCGATGCGCGCGAACGAACGCGGTCGCGCTCGTCGATGCGCCGGAAGAGGATGCCATCACGCGGGCGTTGGAGGATGCGAAGTGGCCGGCGCCGAGCGCGATGTTGAACACGCACTGGCACGGGGATCACGTCGGGGCGAACGAAGGGTTGCGGAAGAGGTTTCCGGGAATGGCGGTGCACGCGCCGAAAGCAGAGGTGGGTAAGATTCGCGGAAGAGTGGACGTCGAGGTGGGCGAGGGCGACGTCGTGCGCGTCGGTGATCTCGAGTGCGAGGTGCGCGAGACCCCTGGGCACACTTTAGGACACGTGGTGTATCACTTCAAGACGCAGGAACGCGTCTTTGTCGGGGACACGCTCTTCGCATTGGGGTGTGGACGACTGTTTGAGGGTACTCCGGCGCAGATGTGGAGTTCGATTTCAAAGATTTTAGCCATGCCGGACGCGACGGAGGTGTATTGCGCGCACGAGTACACGTTGGCGAACGCAAAGTTTGCGCTCTCGGTGGACCCGACGAATGAAGATTTACAAAAACGGGCAAGGGAGATAGAGGCGATGCGCGCAGACGGGAAGCCGACGGTGCCGACGACGGTTGGATTGGAAAAGTTGACCAATCCGTTTTGTCGACCGGATTCCGTCGGGGTGCAGAGAGGCGTCAACATGGAAGGGTCCAAAGATCTCGCCGCTGTGTTCGGAGCCGTGCGCGCGGCGAAGGATAACTTTTAAAATTAGATCATTCAATTCATTTCTACGTACCGTCTACTTGAAAAAGGAACTTTGTTCTTCGATGAGCATGACGTTTGACATTTTGTGCGCCGCTTCCCTGACGGCGTCGCGCGTCATCAACCCCGCATTTACGAGAGCGTTTTCAACCTTTTTGATGAGCGCGCGATCGTCCCCGCATACGTCGAATAAGAGAGTTCTTCTCGGCGGGATGTCGATATCTTGTCCTCGCTTGCCATAGACGAAACCGTTACCGAAAGGCGTCTTGTGCGCGCCCACAGATGCGCACGCGAAAGATGGCCGCCTCTTAATCGTCAGAGGCGTGTGAATCAACGCACGGAGAACGACAGAGGTGTTCGGTCGGTCGAGGATTCGTCGCAGCGTTCGCACGGCTACTTCGGCACCGGCGCCGGGAGAGAGGATGATGTGCGCCAACGCGTGAATCGCGAGCGCCGCCGAGAGCGGAGGAGAGTTATTACCCGGAGTCGGATACTCGTCTCCAGACCATCCGTTGAGAGCCTTGTCGAGGGCGCCTTCTTCGATGCTTTTGATGTACAACTCTCGCATCGTTGGATCTGGCTCACCGCCAGGCGGGAAGAAGACGTAGGCCGCCGCCGGAGGAACCATGGCGCTCGTGCATGGAAGAAGGTGAAGCGCGATGCCCTCACTGAGCGCAATCCAAGCGGCGGCCCTGGCTTTCGGGGACACACGCACTCGAAGCCACATGGATACATGTCTCGCGAAGAGCGCATCGCCAAAGCTGTCCGCCGCGAACGCGTTCACCACAGCTGCTGCTGCAGAGGCGTCACCGGTTCCTAGCGCGCGATTGAGCGGATCGTTCAAGCCGCCTTCCCCAGCCGATGTGTGACCCAAATCCATGCTGTAACCAGTCACGCCCTGATGGTAGGCTTGAATATAATTTTTAACCATTCGTCGCCAGTAGAGATCGGTCAAAAGCCCCAGAGGCGCGCTGACGGCCGGGTCTCTCCACACGTTGGCACCTTGCAAGTACACGGCGCCGATGGCCGCCATTTTCAGCGCCGGACGAATGTCGCGCACTCGCGACACCTTTGCCAACTCCATACCCATCAAGAGAGACAACGTGCACGCGACACCAGCGACGCCCCAGCCTTGAATGGTTGTTCGCGGCGAAAGCGGAGCCAAGTACCATAAATGGTGCGCCGGTAACAACGAACCGAGAGTCGTACACAGACTCGGAGTAGAAATGGTTTTCGCCTCAGCCGAGCTCGTCAATTCCATGGCGAAGCCTCCGAGTAGCGCGTCGCGAACGATTTCTGGCGGGGCCACCAAGGTGACTGACGCCGCAGCCAAGTTTACTCCGGCGTCTCGAATCGCCAGCCTCGCGCGTTCTTCTTCATTAGAATCGTTGATGGTTTGTTCTGCGTCTCCCAACGCCTTCTTTGTCATAAGAAGGAGCGGTTGCAACACCCGCGGCGAGTACAGTCCAGCGCTAATCGCTTGCGACGCGATGACACCCGATCCGGGCGGAAGCGTCGCGAGCAGACTCAGTGTCGCGTCCACAGATTTCGCAACCTCCACTTGCAACTCTTTCTTGTCCACGCCGATGCTCGGTCCCAATCGAGATTTTTTCGTGTTCGTCTCGGTGAACGCTTTGTCGAGGATTTCCATCGCCACGACGACAGCGCGTTGAACCGGCACTCTTGATGCAGATGCGACGGGTTGTTCGCCCATCCACACGGTTGGATCTTCAAAGTCGGACACTGGCGTATTCAAAGGCATGAAAACATCGGTGCTGGATCGGCGAGCCGCGGCTTGATCAACAGACGAGCGAGCCGTGCGCAATTCATCCGAACTCATTCGTCCGGAGCGTTTACGTGCGCCGTAGCACTTTATGATGTGCGTCGCTAAGGTGATGATACCTTGGTCTGACCACGCTTCCGGTGAAACGATAATGACGAGCAACATTGCGTGTAGTAAAGAACCCCACGCGGCGTATTTGACGTGTTCGTCGCCGAACGACGACAAACCACAAATGTCAACCAATTCATCCAAGGCGCTGAGAGCTGATCTCATCATGCCCGCGTCTTCGTCGAGACGGCCAATAACTTTTGAGACCAGCGCTCCGGCATCATTCGGCGAACGAGCGACTAGCACGGACAGAAATCTCGCCGCGTGCGACATGGTGAACAGCGTTGCGACATCGTCTGTTCTCAATGCGAGCCAGGATTCAGCACACTTCGCCGCAGTTGTGGCGCATCTCCAAGATAGTGTTTGCGCGGTATCTGCTATCTCTAATTCTCCCGATGGGCCCACATTTTCTCCGCCTTCATCTTCGGGTAACGACGTTGAAAGCGTAGTCAAAAGAGGGAAAATGTCCAACGCGATGGAAGGCTCTGTACCAGTCGAAGTCTCGAGCCATGGCGCAACTAGCGGATGAATCGCATCGAAAGCGGGCGTGTTGAGACCCGATGCGGATAAAGCAGCCCACGCACGGAAAGTTTCCCGCCAGAGCAACGCGGCAAAGCCCTTGGGAGATTCACGATGCGTTCCATCGTTGGCCGTGGCGACGCCTGACAGAGTCACTGAGGCTAGGATGGAGCTCTTGATGAAGCCGTCTTTACTGAGGTCCGTGGCGACGTCTACATCAGCCTGTGCGAGTAGACGAAGTATTCTCACCGCGTGGAAAACGCCGACGGTTTTGGGCTCCGTCGGCGTGCCTCTAGATCCTTCACTGCATGAGTCCTTCACTCGAGACATGAGAAGAGCGAGTAGACGCGGGCATCGCGCAACTGCACGAGCTGCCCCCTTGCTGTGTCTCGCGAAAGCTGCGAGTAACTCGAGCGAGTAAACTTCACCTTGAGGCGACCTTTCAACTTCGAGAACGTAGCGAATTCTTTGCAAAATCCCCATGCGAAGAAGCGCTGCGATTGGATCCGCCGCTTGCTCTGTGGATTTTCTCCTCTCCGCCATCTCTCTGTTCAAGCCCTCCTCCACTTGGTCGGGCTCTTCCGCCAGTCTCACGTCGAAGTTTTCATCCAGGCTAATCTCTTCGACAGCGTACTCCCAAGCGACCGGCTCAAAGCCGCCGCCGCCGCATGGAGCGTCTTCCAACTCTGCTCGCCACAAGGGAGCGAAGAATGAAAGACCGCTCGGATCAAGTGGTGCGTTACTCTCAAGCATGTCTATGAGATACATGTCGCGACCATCCGCGCCACCGACGCCAACGCCTCCGACCAAGGCTTGAATGGCAGACAGTGCCGCAACCATGGGCTGCATTTGTGAATCATCGAACGAACGTCTCAGCAAGGTGATGACGTCGCAGTCCACCGTCGCATACACCCAAACACTCGCCCAAGTGATTCCATTCGGCAATCGCGGACTAGACTCGGATGAGTTATCAGTCTCATACGGCAGAGCACTGACCGGTTCGAAGCTCCAACGTCTCGCGAGCTTGAGGATTTTAGAGATGATGTTCAGACCGATGACGCGCTGACTCGGCACGCTACTGCGCGTCAACGCGCACGCCTCTTGAAACGTGTAACCGATGTCGCTACCTTCGCCAGCGCGCAAAGGATCGCGCTCGGTTGGTAATGGCGCTGGAGCTGCGCCGTCGGCGTGCGTCGAGGTCAAGACATCCATACTAGCATCGAGTAGTGGCGTACCGTCCAGCGCGAAGCGAACGTGCTCAACTCCAACCGTGGCCACGACTTTCGTCCTCGCACTCGCTTCTGTGGCAGCCACGCTACGATCGGTAGAACGTTTCGGCACATTCGACGCCACCTGAGCGGGCGTTTTCACACCGCTCGCTCTTTCGCTCGATTTTTCCCTCGCCTTGCTCGCCCCTCTATTTCTAAGAAAATCCAGCGTCTTCGCGCTCAGTCTTAAAGCCAACTCCTCCTGCGCCTCCTTCACCGCCGCCGGCGACATCGCCTTGATAATTCGATCATTCTCTTCTTGAATGCTCGCATCCTCCGCGTCCGGGTCCACGCGCCGCGTTCTCGGCGCCGCTGTCGCGGAAGCCTTCTCGCTCGCTTGACCACCCGGCGCAGAGAACGCGGCGCCGTTTGACTTGGCCGCTTCCGCCTCTCGCGCCGCCGCCTTCCTCGCCGCGAACCTACTCTTCCGTCCAAAGTTTGTCTCGCTTCGATGTTTTACCTCTGGAAATCCCGTCGCGGCGCTCCGAGCATCCCTCAACTTTTTCTTCTCCTCGCCCATCGAGCCCGGCGCGTCGTCGCCTCTGGACTCGCCCGTCCCTCTCTCGACGATGTCACCCATCACCTCCTCCATCAGCGACCGCATCGGGCGCTCCCGCGCGTCGGTGCTGTCATCCACATCTCCCCCATCCGCGCTCGTGTCCTCCTCGGTGCGCCCGACGACGCCGGCGTCCGCGACTTTGTCACTCGACGCGTCTGGAACATGAGTCGCATCTTCCGTCTCGCTCGCGTTTCGTCTCCCGACGCGGCGCACCTCGGCCGCGGGTGCGTCGCGGGATTCGAGAAACGCCTTCTGCAGCGCCTCGAGCTGTTCATCCGTGTCCGCGCCGAGCGCGCGAAGGTCCGCCATGCGTTTCGAAGGCGTCGGACACTGGCGACGTCGTCGGCCAGAATCACGAGTTATCCACAGTCGACGACGCGAGCGCGCTCGCGTCGTCCGCGAAGACACCCCAGTGGACGACGGTGAAGGATGCCGTTCATCCTTCTGAGAGATCGCAAGTCGACGCACGGCGTCGGTGGGACGAGCGGGTCGACAACGGCGGCCAAGTGTCAGCGCTGCCTGAAACCAGGCAAGTGGACCTACGAGTGCGGGTGCGGGAAAGACGGCGCTGCGTCCGCGTACGTGCGACGGGCGAGCGCGAGCGAGAGACTTCGGGATCCAAAGTTGCGGCAAAAGTTTGCCGAGCAGCAGTTCGCGGGGGAGGCTGTGCCAGACGCGGAGGAAGAAGGACGAGCGTCGCGAGAAGGCGTAGACCGACGGCTGGGGAAAGTTTTAGAGAGAGGCGGACGCGAGAAGCGGAAATCTGAGAAGAAGAAGAGACGACGTCGGTCTCCGAGTTCGAGTTCGACTTCTGGTTCGCGATCGAGTTCGACTTCGTCGTCGTCGTCGTCGTCGTCGTCGCGATCAAGATCGAGTAGCGGAAGTGGCTCAACTTCGTATTCGTCGTCCAGTTCGTCGTACACGAGCGGTAGTTCTTCTAGAAGTAGTGGTTCGAGTTCGAGATCTTCTCGCTCGTCTTCGTATTCGTCGTCTTCGTATTCGTCGTCGGGCAGGCGCACGAAGAGAAAACGTTAAGGTGGTTAGGCTCTTGTTTGATGGAAATTCTTTCTATTTGTTTCAATTCGTCTATTGGTCATCTAACACTCTTCTAATCGTGACTAGAATGTCGTCATCCTCTGTCGAGTCTGCCCATCGAGATTTGCCCGTGCGTTGGATTCTCTTGGCGAAATCAGCGTCGAGGGCTACGCGAAGGTACTTGAACAGCACCGCCACCGGTGCGTCGCATCTAAATTTCATCCAGCCGTCCATGACTACTCGGGCGTTCGCGTGCTGTACGTCAAGGTTGCCACCAAAGAGGAGCAAGGCTTCGGGCGCGACGACGCTCGAGTCACGCAGGTACACACGTGCTGTTCGCATCTTTTCGTGATAAACCATGAATGGATAAGTTGGTTTGCGCTCGGATCCAAGACCTCGATTGACGCTCGATGGATGCACGCGCACCTCAGACGTCGCGTCTTTCCACGTGTACAGAGGCGCCGTGTCTGTGCCAACCGCTACGTTAGCGTATAAACCTGCTGTGAGTACCGCTTTAATCATGACGGGGCGTTTTGAATCACGATTCCACACCTACATGATGGAGAGGAACATAGGTTAGTGAAAAATTCGTTTCAGCGAGTATCGGCGCGATTGTGACACGGCTACTTGGATGAACGCGCATATCTTGAATCGTCATCGAAAAGCCGTGAATTGCTGTATGGAAATGCTTGACGCACGAACAGGTAGTTCGATGTTCGCGCGCCCTGGTTGTCGCAGTCGCGGCGCCCATTTAAAAAAAGAAATGAAGTAGAAAAAGGTTGCGTACCGCTTTCGGATCATCCAACCAGGACGTGTTTTTCCCGCGCAGAGAACAACCAGCGGGAACATTAATTACTCCCATGTCAGCGAGAAGTGACGCATATTGAACGCGCATTTCAGAGATTTGACGAATAGTATCCGAATCGAGCGCGTTCTTCTGAGCGAATCGACGTCCTGCATTCCGATTTTCCTTGCAAGCTTCAAGATACGCCTCGTACGCCGCCGCAAATACGAGATGGTCACTCTGCTGACCAGCAGCGATTGAGTTCGACGCAGGTGTGGCAAACGCCTTCATCGCCGCTTCGACTTGGCTGTTCGAAGCCTTTGATGATTGGAAGGGCGATTTATAGCTCAAAGTTGCAGCAATCGTCAGTATCGGTGAAAGGCATCTGAGAATTGCGCCAAAGAGTAACATTTTTGCCACTCGCGCATCGACAGGAAGTGCCGCGAGGTGACGACCAAGTGAGGTGAGTTTACCGAAAGCATCAAAAGCGCCAATTTCAGTCAGCGTCTTCGCTGCGGCTACAATCGCTTCTTCTTTCGGTGGCTCGGGGGCACTACCAAGTACAACTGACGCGTCGTTGTGCAAGTCGAGATTGGCAATCTGCAAGACGACTTCCGTCAATGGAGCGCGATGCATCTCGGGTACTTGAAACGGCCGCATCATACCCGTTGATCGTTGTGAAGTGAAGAGAGCGTAGCACGTGCCCGCTCGCACTCTCCCCGCACGGCCAGCCCGCTGTTTGGCGGCGGCTCGACTCACCCAGCCTTCCTCCAGCGAAGCCATGCCTCGACGAGGATCCCATTGCCGCTCCTTCACTCTTCCTGAATCAATGACGACAACAATATCTTCAATCGTCACTGATGTTTCAGCCACGTTCGTCGCCACCACAATCTTTCTGACGCCGTCTCTTGGGACTCTGAATGCTTCGCGTTGCTCAGCATTGGTCAGCGCTGAGTGCAACGGAGCGAGCATGGCGTCTCGAAATCGCGGTGAGCTCGCGAGACGGTCGAGCAGGCCCGTGACTTCGCCTACACCGGGTAAAAATACCAGGATTGCACCTTGTTCTGTGGTGTCATCAACGAACGCCAGTAACTCCTCAATCAGATCGTAATCAATGACGGACTCATCCAAGCGAGAAAGCGACAATCGCGTGTTCCGTTTGCAGTCAACGTATTTGTCTGGATGGTAGTCTGGGTTTTCTGGGTTTTCTTCTCCACCAAACTCAGATGCGGCGTCTTCGCCCCATGACGCCAAAAGCTCGTTCCGTCGTCTCCTATCTCCTCCGCCCCCAGCCTTGATTGCTTTCATGGCATCCTCTGTCTTGCCATTCGGTCGGCGACACGAGCAATTTTCGGGATCAAGAACGTAATCCAGCATGTCGTAGATGTGCTCGAGATGAACAGTTTCAACTGGGAAGGATCTTCCAGGGGCAGATATGATAGGCGAGCCCCCCAAATAACCGCTAAAAAGTGATGCGTTAAGCGTAGCCGACATGAGCACAAGCTTCACGGGTGGTAAACCGGCTTGCCGACGACGCGTCGGCAGATCTCGTAGGAGAGTAAGCAAAAAGTCACCATCCAGAGAACGTTCGTGGACTTCATCGACAACGATATGGGTGACATCAGATAGCATCCTATCTCCTTGCAAGCGTCGAAGCAAGATACCTGTGGTGCAAAAAGTCAACCTGGTCGCACTCGTGACTTTTGCGTCAAGCCGCACGTGATATCCCACAAGTGAACCAGCTCCGCCAACACCATTATTTTCGCATCGCTCAGCAGAAACACGTTCTGCTATGCTCGTGGCCGCGACTCGCCGCGGCTGCGTACAGATGATGTTACACTTGCCGCCTTCGCCTCGTTTGATTGCGTCGTCGAGCAAGAATTGCGGGACTTGAGTCGTCTTGCCGCAGCCTGTCTCACCACAAACGACGACGGCATCATGGATACGTAGTTCATTCAGCAGCTCGTCTGCTAACGCACAGATTGGCAGAGTCGAGCGCTTGGCGAACATCTTCTGCCATTGCGAGTCGTTCTTGATGTCGTCCAACTGCGTCTTGAGCTTCTTGCTGATTTCGTGATGCACGCTTGAACTCTGTTTCGCCGCCTTCTTACGCCCATCATGCTTGTCCCCCTCCTGAACGTGACGACCGCTGCTGCTTCGAGTCATACTTTCACAGATACCGTCGCTTTGCGCGCCGAGTGATTTCATGAACGACTCAATGAAATCATCCTTTGAATTTTCGATGACTTCCGCTACGTCAGACGTCATGAACGCGACGGCCCAACGCATCCAAACTTCACGGAATTCCGCATGGAGCTCGAGCGGCACCAGCTGGTTTTCTTTGGAGAAGATGGCTTCGAATATCGCTCGCGCCGCAGCACCGTTTTGTGCGTCGTTGATACTCTTCCACCCTCCATCATCTGGTTCGTCCTCGCTGTGCGTCGAACACACCAAAGTCGTTTTGCGCTTGTGCTTTGGTCCAGCTGAGCGTTCGACTGTGACGATGTATCTGATAGTATCTACACTTTTGTCGCGTTCAAAGCGAGGAATGAGCCATCCTTCACGTTTAGCGAGCTGTGTGAGCATGTTCTTCGGCAACATTTCGTCGACTTTGTTATAGTTGGCTTTATTTTTTGCGCCTTTAGTGGCTTGCGGCCGCTTACCGTCGCTGAATAACATCTCGTGCTTGAATAATTTCGTGATCGCCTCGATAGGATCCTCCTCGCCCGTCCCAATTATGTCACCTGCGCCATCACCAAAGACATCTAGTGCGAATGCATCTTCATCCGAGTCCGAATCGTCAGCCTTTTGCTTAGAGCCGCTTAGATTGGTGCACTCATTTATTGCGCATACGTCTTCAGACGGTGCACGTCCAACATCCATAGCCGTGTCGCTCGGATCACCGCATGTCGTACCGCTTTCATCCTTAGATTCTATCGATTCTTTTGGTCTCGGCGGATCAATGTCTTCCTCATTCATTCCAATCTCAGTGGCGAGGAGTTTTAATTGACGAATCGCCTCAGCGATGTCCTTTTGTTCCTTCTTATTTTTCCCTCGCTTAGCCGTGCTCGCGCGCGCTTTCAGTTCGCCCACCTCGCGAGCGAATTGATCGATGATACGGTGTGGATCTTCTGCAAACTCTTTGCGTCGAGTCCACATCAGCTTCTTCGCGGCAGCCTCCTCCTCGCTCAAACCAAAGTCTTCGAGAGAGTCGTAACTATCGTTGCTGTCGTAATCGCTATCGCTTTCCTCGTATTTAGCGTATCTCGCGATCCAAGACTTGTCCACCGATGTGTCATCCAGCACGTTGTCGTTGTCTTTTTTCGCTTTCACTCTCGTCATGCTGTCGTCGGGTGTCTCGATGACTCGCTCTGGCGCAGGTGCGGTGCCGGCTTGCGCCGCTGTCGCCTCCACTGAGCCATCCGCGCCGAGTTTGTACTCCGATCTCTCCACCGTTTGGAATTTCCGAGGCAATCGAACGTTCAGAACGTGTAAACACAACCAATCCAAAACGTCCGACTCGGCGAAAGCTCCCGAAGATAGTTCGCCGACGGCTCTCAACGCATCTTCGACGTCGCTCACTCTGAACCCTTGGTGAAGAAGAGAGTCGTACATCTTCCGCACCGTTGACGTGGACACCTTTGCGCCACCACCGGACGATCCGGAAACGCGCACGTTCGATGTTTGCAGCAGCGCCCGCACGAACGCCTCCGAACGCGCGCTCAGACGAACTCTTGCTGACTCATCCGAGGTTGTCTGTTGGACACCGACTGTTGACATCTCGCGCGCGTGCACGAGCGCCGGTGGCGAGCGTGCTCCTTGGGGTGCCTGTCACTCTTTCAACAGCCGTGGTACTCCCGTCCTTACTGAGTGGAACGGTCGAACGATGGCGTGTACGTCCCGCAAACGCGCTAAGGTGTGAAGTTGTGAGTTGGTTACGTCGGTGCAGCGTTTTAGGTGTTAAAAATTTTAGACTACTTTATGTTGGTGCGGAACGATGAAGATGCTCTATCTCTTACCCGAGAGCGCATTGTTCAAAAGCATACGCGCAGATTCCATGCACGATTCGTCGCCGCGCACGCGAAGCAACGCGTTACCAGATCCCGCCTTTGTTTCATCGATGGAAACCATGGCTTTGCTGCGATCCTGAACTCCCTTGATCGTCGCACCTTTTTGACCGATGAGCTTGCCGACGATGATCTTTGGAATTTCCAACTCCACGCAAGGACCCTTTGCACCTCTGGGAAGCGCTGGCACTCTGGACGAGACGAATTGGCCTCCCTTGTATTCCCAGCCGTACACGCCTTCTCCAGTCAACTTTACACCTTTGACGCGGCCAGCCAGTTCGGCGGCAGCCTTGGCCTCAGCGTCCTTCTTTGCCTCTTCCGCGGCTTGTTTCTCTAACTCTATAGCCAAAAGACGGTCGGCCTCAGCCTTTTCAGCGGCGGCTTTCTGTTCATCAGTCATGGCGTAGAGAAATCCCGCAGGCTTCTTGCCCGCAGCCTTTTTCCTGCGCTGAAGCAATGCCATTTCATCGTCGCTGTCGATATCGCTATCCCCATCGCTGTCGATATCATCATCTCCCATGGTCTTCGCCGCCTGAAGACGGGCAGCCGCGGCGGCATCAGCCGCTTTACGCTTTTGCTCGGCTTCGCGGGCAGCGTTCGCCTGGCGTTCCTCGGCGAGTTTCCTTTTGAACTTCTCACGTTCCTTCTTATTCATCTTCGCCATGCGAGCCTCGAGCTCTTCCTCGGTTTCAGACTGCTCATCGACATCATCTGCCACTTCGGGAGCAGCTTTGCCAGGAGCTGCCGCCGCAGGCTTGGATGGCTCCGGCGCCGGTTCGTCGTCATCGTTGGCGGCGGCGCTTTCATCTTCCGATTCCGCTTTTTTCGCAGCCTTCTTCTTCTTCTTTCCAGCGCTCTTTTTGCCGCTTTTGCGAAGGTACGTCAAAAGCTCCTTGACAAAGTTTGCACTCTTACCCATCATCTTTTTAACCTTCGGGTCAGCGATCGGGTTGCCATCCAATTCAATCTCACGAACCTTTTTCTCCTTCAATTCGCCCCACTCGCCTGGAAGATCCTCAATCTTGTTAGACTTCAAGAAAATTTCGGTGAGAAGCGTGCACTGGTGAATATCAGCAGGCGCATCGGTGATTTTATTCATGCGCGCGGAGAGAGTCACCAAACGCTCCTTGGCTTCAATGGTGAAATCGTCCAGCGTCGTGAGTTGGTTGTTATCGGCAACCAACGTGACGAGGTTGTTTGCATTCTCAAGCGGGGCGAGCGACTTGATCTTGTTGCGGGACACGCGCAGAATTTCCAAGTTTTTGCACTGCGCCAAGCTCGACGGGAGAGACGCCAACGCGTTGTCTTCCGCTTCGAGAACCTTCAAGTTTTTTAGCTTGCCGATGGAATCTGGCAACTCGGTCAACCCGTTACCGCTAATAATGAGCGTCAAAAGTCCAGAAAGTCGACTAATGTCGGGTGATAGCTTGACGAGCGTCGGTCCCAGTCGAAGCTTCAGGTTATTGACGCTGTTGACGTAGAAGAGCGCCGGATCAACCTCCGTATCGCCCTTGGAACGTTCAATGGCGAGCTCCTTTGCACTACTCTCCATCGCCTTCACCGTCTCGGGCCATCTCGGTTCCGGCGGTTTACCCGCTGGCACATCCTCTTCTTTTGCGTCATCATTCTGAGACTTACCCTTACCCCCCTTGCTCCCCTTGTCTCCTCGTCTTTCCAACGCCTCGAGCTCCTTCTTCTTTCTCTTGCTTCTCTGCGTCGACGTCTCGCCCTCAAACGCCGCGTCCTCCTCTTCCTCCTCCTCTTCCTCCTCCTCGCTCGAATCCCCACCTCGATCAATCTTACGCGCCAACGCATCGTGTCCATTTTTCCTCGCGTAATCCGCCGCCGTGCGTCCTTTCGCGCACTTCATCTTAAAATTCGCCCCGGCGTACAACAACTCGTCGCACGACTCCTCGTATCCTCGCTCCGCCGCCATCATCAACGCCGTCCGTTCATCCCCGCATCCATCCACGAAATCGATCGGCTCCTTAATCCGGCTCCGTCGGCAGTTATCCAACAGCATTTGCAAAGCCTTGTGTTTGTTCCCCATGGCGGTGATCATGATTGCGGTGTACCCATCGTCGTCGCGCGTGCCTGGGTTTTGTCCACCGGCGCCGAGTCCCCAGCGGACGGTGTCGAGCTTGGCGTTTTTACACGCCGTTAAGAATTGGTCGCGTTTGGACGCCATCTCGATGTTCTCCTTCGTTCGTTCGTTCGCACGCGTCCGTCCTTCCGTTCTTCCGTCCGTCGGTGTGTGACGACGCGTTTTCACTCACTCATTCATTTGTTCTTTCCTTCTTCAGCGGCAGAGGTGGGAGGAGTTATTACGACGACGCGTTTTCAATCAATCGTTCATTCTTTCTTTCTTCAGCGGCAGCGGCAGAGGTGGATTTATTACAACAACAAAGCAAAATTGCCCGCGCGATGGCGGCTCTCATGGATACACTAGCGATGAGCGTAGCCTTGACGCGGTGTGTGCGTCCGTCACAGACCGACGGACGTACATCAACGTGTAGTGCGCGATTTTGGTTTTAACGCGGAGCCGCGCCACCGGTTTCTGAAGAAGCCGGCGGCGGCGGCGGCGGCGGCGGCGCGCCGTCCTCGATGGATCGGGGTTCGTCGGCGTCGCCCATCGATCCGACGACGGTGCTCAAAAGAATGAGCGCCGCGCCGGCCGTGGCGGATGTGGAGAGGGTTTCGCCGAGTAATAAGTAGGCGAATATCGCACCCCATACCGGTTCCGTGGAGTACATGAGCGTCGCCTCTTGCGACGCCAACAAGGTGAGGGCGACGGTTTCGAGGTAGACGCACCCGGCGGTAGTGACAGCGCCGACAAAGAAAACCTCAAACCAAGGAACTTCGGTCCAGCTCTGCACACCCAAGATGGCGCTCACGTCGCAATCGCACTGAATGTAATCTCGCACGAGTAACGCCATGAACACGGTGACGACGGTGAGCATTTGTAAGCACACCAATCCCATGGATTCTTTGTGTCGAAGCGTGACGCCGTTGAAGATGCAATCCGTGCGGAAAATGTGAATGCCAAACACCAACGCGGAACCGAGGGTGAAGAGATCGCCACGGAGCGTGTCGTCCATCCCCGGGGACGTCAACGCTTCGGTGATCTCCGTCGTGGACACCGACACTGCGTCGGTGAATCCCGGAACACCGATGACGTTTTCCATCAGCGCCAAACCGGCGACGGCGATCGCCGTGGCGCTCCAAACTTTTGGTTGCACCGTGCGACCGGCGAGACCGGCGATGATGGGCACGGCGATGATGGTGAAGGAACTGATGAAACTCGCCCGAGCCGCATCCGTGGACTCAACGCCGAGGTTTTGAAGGTAGTACCCGAGCGAAACCCACAAACCGAGTTCAAACCCACCCCGTATAATTCTATCATCCTTGATCGCGTTTTTCAAAAACGGCGCAAAGACGAGCGATCCGACGACGAATCGCAACGCCGCGAATAAATCCGTAGACATTTCTTGTTGCGCCACTTTAATCAAGGTGATGTTCGCCCCGAACCCAGCCATGATGAGACCAAAGAGCACTAAACCTCTCGTTCGTTTGCTCACCCCTCGATTCACCGAGCTCCAACTCTCCCAGAGCACCTCTCTCGTCGTTCTCTGTCTCGCCCGGCACTCGGCGTCGTTTACGTCGCACTCTTCGACGAAATCATCCAAAAAAGTACCGGATATCGCCGTATCCCTCGCGGCGCCGAGCGTGAACGACGCCGACGACGCCGACGTTTTCGCGGCGGTCTCATCGGTATCGACGAGCGTCACCACCGCCAACGCCGCCGACGCGTCCATCCCGTCGTCCAACGCGTCCAACGACTTTCGAACCGACCCCCCCGGCGTCGCGGCAAACTGCCCACCCGTCGCCCGCGTCGTCGTCGTCGTCGTCGTCGTCGTCCCCCCGCTCCACCGCGTTCGCGCGCGTAGCGCGTCCTCAGTTCCCCGTACCGACGGCGGTTCCATCAACGCCCGTCCCTTTTCGCTCCGAACCGACCGTCGTCCCGGTTCGGATTCCCACGAGTGATCCCGTCGTCGGCTGCGTCGTCGGCTGCGTCGTTCACTCCCGTAATCGCCCTCCCTCGCCCTCGGTCGCGTTCGTTCCGCCCGTCGTCTCGACGGCGATCGGTCCCTCGTTCTTCTTCTCGTCCCATCTTCCGGCGGGTTCGACGACGACGATCCGGACGACGACGAAGACGAAGACGATGCAGAAGCGGACGCGGACGCAA
>Ga0181588_10002415_pt1 | contig 16156 bp, 10 predicted proteins | sample 071ome_26_FD_148607 | JGI IMG/M metagenome (GOLD analysis project Ga0181588, IMG submission 148607) | Coastal salt marsh microbial communities from the Groves Creek Marsh, Skidaway Island, Georgia - 071409BT metaG (spades assembly) | ecosystem: Environmental > Aquatic > Marine > Intertidal zone...
CGAGAGCATCAGATCACTACCCGCCACCGGATCGTCGCGCTGTATGACCTTGAGCACCCGGCCTCGGGAATTGATTTCCACCGTTTCCACCCCGCTGATGCCGTGCAACGTGGATTCATAGAACCGCTCAATGCCGATCTTGCCGATCAGCGATGTGCCGCGATAGTTGCCCGCGTCCACGCTTTGCAGGTCGTCAGCGTCGAGCCTGCCCACGTAACCCAGCACATGGGTCAGCAGTTCACCGTAGGGATAATGGCGGGAAAGGTAGGGGACCACCTCGATGCCATGCAGCCGGTGGCGATTGACGGCTAACCGTGCAACTTCCTGTTCGCTCAGGTTGTAAACAATCGGGATGCCCTGGAAATCCCGGTAGTGTCTTCGGTTTCGCTGAAAGCGATCCAGATCATCCTGGTCAATGTCTACCAGCGAGGCCAATTCGCCCAGTGTCGCCTCAACGTCGCTGACTTCTTCCGGCGTCAGCTCCAGTCGATAGGCGGGAATGTTCTCAGCCAGCAAACGGCCGCGGCGATCGTATATCAGGCCCCGGTTGGGAGGCACCGGCCTGACGTCCACCTGGTTGTTGTCTGAACGGGTCGAGAACTCCTCGTGCTGAACCACCTGCAGGTAGAAATACCGGGATCCGATGGCCAGCAGGCAAAGCAAGCTGATGATCAAACCGATCCGCGCCCTGCTGACGAACAAGCGAACCTCGTCCGCCTCATTCTTGATCGGTTGCTGACCGGGGTGGCCGAACATCACGCCAACGGCTGCCGCCGACCAATACGCGCGCGATCCAGCAGGATGAACAGCCAGGGCCATATCGCCGTCGCGGCCATCGGTGCGAGCCAATAATGCCAGGTGGGAACCGGCTCGCCCAGGAGGCTGCCTATCCACAGCAGGATAATGCGGTCATTGACCAACAGGGCCAACACCGTAGCTGCCTGCTGCCATGGCGGGAAAAATCTAATCCGGGCACGAAACCGCTCTACCAGATACACCAGCACGACGAGGCTGAGCGCGTGCATCCCCAGCAAGCTGCCCGTCAACAGGTCGAGCACCAGGCCAATGAGAAACGCAGTGCCCAGAGTGATGGCCCCCTGGACCTCGAGCGCCCAGTAGATGACGACCAGCGCCACCCAGTAAGGCCGAAAGTCATCGATGCTTTCCGGCAGCGGTAAAACCGTGAGCAGCAAGGCGGCAATCAGCGCCAGTGCCAGCGTTTGTCGATTTGATGAGCGCCGGATCATGGTTCACCCTCCCCGCCCGGCTGCGTCGGCACGTCAGGCTCGGACGGCAGGGTCGTCCCCACTTTCTCCTCCTCCGGGGCGTGTAACTGGATTTTCTCGGACAATATGAGCAGCACTTCCCGGCCTCGGTCCAGCGCCGCCAGTGGTCTCGCCGAAACTCGAGCGAAGGTATCGCCCTGGGTTCGCTCAACGGACTCCACCCGGGCGACCGGAAAGCCGGGCGGGAAACGTTCCCCAAGACCAGAGGTGACCAGCAAGTCACCCACGCGAACATCGGCCTGCAGGGGCACATTCGGCAAAAGCAGCGTATCGGTAGAGCCTGTCCCAAAGGCCACCGAGCGCAGTCCGGTTCTGCTCGATTGCACGGGCAGGGCATGATCGGGGTCGGATATCAGCCGCACCGACGACATATGCCACTGCACGCTTTCGATCTGCCCGACGATGCCCGCGCCGTCGATGACGGCCTGCCCAACGAAGGCGCCATCCTGATCTCCTTTGTCGATCATCAACCGATGCGAAAAAGGATCGAGATCGACCTGCAGGATTTCGGCGAATTCATAGTGGAAAACCTCTCCCGTAATGGCGCCCAGCAGGCTCCTCAATCTCTGGTTTTCCCTTTCCAGGGCCTGTGTTCGCTGCATGGCGGCAGCCTGGGCCAGGAGATCTCGGGACAGGCTTTGGTTTTCCTCCAGCAAGCTTTCGAACGATTTGAAGCGCTGTTGGACGCCGAGGAGCGCGGTAGAGGGCCAATCCACCAGAAAGAATACGGGTTCAAAGGCATTGAGGAGTACGCCGCGAACGCGGTCTGCATATTGCCCTCGCAAGTCCATCATCATAAGCGCGATGGCCAATAGCAGATAAACCATCAGACGCGCGGTGAGAACGCTTTGCTGTCCAAGCAGGCGAGGCGATCCAATTCGACCAAGCCTGGACAAAACTCAGCCCGCGTGATTGAGTGTGAAGAATGTCCCCGTCAGCGTCATGAAGGCCCTCGCCCGCCTCAATTGGAGGTGAAAAAATCCCCGGAATTTTGATCCATCAACTCCAGCGCCCGACCGCCGCCTCGGGCCACGCAGGTTAAGGGGTCATCGGCGACAAAAACAGGTAAACCGGTTTCCTCACCGATCAACCGGTCCAGGCCGCGCAGCAAGGCGCCACCACCCGTCAACACAATACCTGTCTCCACCACATCTGCGCAGAGCTCAGGGGGTGTCTGCTCCAGGGCAATTTTCACCGCATCCAGAATACTGGAGAGACTCTCATTCAACGCTTCGAGCGCCTCGTTGCTGGTGATGGTGATGCGCCTGGGCACGCCTTCCGCCAGGTTACGCCCTGAAACCGACATTTCCAGGGGCTCTTTGTCGGGCCACGCGCAGCCGATCTCTATCTTGATGACCTCGGCCGTGGTTTCGCCAATCAACGTGCCATAGTTGCGGCGGACGTAATTGATGATCGCTTCGTCAAATTGGTCTCCGCCTACCCGGACGGAATTTGAATATACCAGGCCGTTCAGGGAAATAACGGCCACCTCGGACGTGCCGCCACCGATGTCCAGGACCATGGCGCCACGGGCCTCGTGCACCGGAATGCCGGCGCCGATGGCCGCTGCCATGGGCTCCTCGACCAGGAACACCTCGCGTGCTCCGGCGCCCTCCGCGGATTCCTTGATGGCCTTGCGCTCGACCTGGGTGGAACTGCAGGGCACGCAGACCAGGACACGCGGGCTTGGCCGCAGGAACCTTGAGGCGTGCACCTTCTTGATGAAGTGCTGCAGCATCGCCTCGGTCATGTTGAAATCGGCGATCACGCCATCTTTGAGGGGACGGACCGTGCGAATGTTGCCGGGCGTTCGCCCGAGCATGCGTTTAGCACCCGCACCCACCGCCGCGACCGACTGGGGGCCGCCGGGGCCGCGGTCCATGCGCACGGCCACCACGGAAGGCTCGTTCAGGACAATGCCCTGGCCGCGCACGTAAACGAGGGTATTCGCAGTTCCGAGATCGATTGAAAGATCATTCGAAAAAAGACCGCGTAGACTCTTGAAAACCATGTTGTCTTACTTTTGGGATCAGGATGACCTGTAGGGCCGCTAATGTATCAGCCCACCCCACGCACAGCAAGGGCACGGCGTTGTTTAATCCAGTATTTAAGCGAGTTTGAACGAAATCAGACGGGGCCGGGAACAAATCATTTAGAATGCGCCTTTTGGTGTGATTTCGAAGGTGCGGACATGCCTGCTCTGATTTGCGGTTCCCTGGCCTATGACACCATCATGGTGTTCCCGGAAAAATTCAAAGAACACATTCTTCCGGAGAAGGTTCATATCCTCAACGTATCGTTCCTGGTACCCGAAATGCGGCGTCAATTCGGCGGGGTCGCGGGCAATATTTCCTACAACGTCAAGCTGCTGGGTGGAGACCCGTACCCGATGGCGACCGTGGGCGATGACTTTGGGCCTTACCAGCGGCACCTGGATAGCCTGGGTATTTCGACCCGGTACGTGAGGCATCTGCCGGGTGAATTCACGCCACAGGCATTCATCACGACCGATGTTGAAGACAACCAGATTACGGCTTTTCACCCCGGCGCCATGCAGCAGTCTTTTCTCAACCGGGTGGCGGATACCGAGAACATCACGGTGGGTATCGTGGCGCCGGATGGCAAGAAAGCCATGCTGCAGCACAGCCGTGACTTCCAGGAAGCGGGCATCCCCCATCTTTTCGACCCGGGCCAGGCCATGACCCTGTTCAATGGTGATGAGTTGGAAGTATTCATACAGGAAGCAGACTGGGTCGTCCTGAACGATTACGAGTACCAGTTGCTGCAGGAGCGTACCGGAATGCGCGGCAGCGAAATCGCGCGCGAGGTAGAGGCGCTGATTGTCACCCGGGGCGCGAAGGGTTCATCACTCTATGCGCGCAATGAACACCGGGAGATCGAGCCCATAGAGCCGGAACAGGTGCTGGACCCGACCGGTTGCGGAGACGCGTACCGCTCGGGGCTCATCTACGGGTTTGAAAACGACCTCGACCTGGTCACGTCCTGCCGCATCGGTTCGGTCATGGGCGCCATCAAAGTGGCGCACCAGGGCCCACAGGGGCATTCACCCAGCCTGCAGGAAATCCAGGACCGGTTCCACAACGCCTTTGGCTATCATTTTTGAGGTGGAACAACTGCCATTTACGGTTGACAAGACCGTCCGGGGAATAGAGAATTTGCGCCCCCAACGGTGATGTAGCTCAGCTGGTTAGAGCGCGGCACTCATAATGCTGAGGTCGGTGGTTCAAGTCCACCCATCACCACCAAATGCAGAGGGCCCCTGTTCGGGGCCCTCGTCATTTGTGCTGAAGAGGGACCTGACACCGAGGGAGCCGTTCCTACCCCAGGCCACACATTTCCGTTCCGGAAAAACAAAATGGCAAATTTCTGGTCTTGGTGCGGAACGGGGTTCAAGTCCACCCATCACCACCAATAAATTCATAGGGTTACGTCATTTCGGCGTGACGCCTTCTACATCAAGTGAGCCAGACTTAGGCAAAATCTCGCAAAATCGCTGATTCTCGCTTCTTTCAGATGACAACACCGACTTGGAAGCTGGACCCATTTTTCAGGCGATGTCATCATGCATAGACTTCGCGAGTGCCAAATTTGCAGCGATGGATGAACTTTTTTATCTTAAGGCCAACAGCATCTAATTGAGGATTTCCAAATGCGCCAACTCATCACGCTTGCTCTGCTCGCGGTCGGTTCTTCTGCCCTCTGGGCCGGCGGGACAGAGGAGTTCAATACTTGCCGGAACACCTCAGAGCCTGTGTGCGAACGAATGGGCAGCTGCTCCATTCAGGGATCATCCTGGTTCCAACACGTACTCATTGATAAGAGGGACAAGTTTGACACCCAGGGTTGGCCGGGATTGTGCGACATGACTCATGTCGCCTTGGTGCGGGGTAACTGCGATCCGTTAGGAGCCCGTGAAGGTATCATCGCCATACTCAGCGCCAGGACCATCGCGGAGGTCCCTTTGGTAGAGGGCACACTGGCTTGTGGTGGCGATTCCGGATCGCCCGGTGGCGGTGGCGGCGGCGGAGGGTCAGGAACTGACCCGGAAATCTGCGATGACGGGCTGGATAACGATCTGGACGGTAAAACCGACTGCATGGATCGAAAAGACTGTAAAAAATCATCGGCATGCCGATGATCTCATAGGGAAGCCGGCGCACATTCACTACCGGCTGAGATCAGACTGGCTGACAGCTTGCCCAGCTACTTGCCAAGTCGGGCATTGTGCTGGATCGTTTATGCTCTCTTCACCGGCATCACCGCCCAGCAGTGACAAAACCGGGCCGCGGGTAAGCCGAGTCAGCCCCCGTAAACACGTTTTCCATTCAGCCAGGTTTCACTCACGGCGATATCCGAGATCGCGGTGGGCTCAACTTTTCGGGGATCGCTTTCAAGAATCGCGAGATCGGCAAGTTTGCCCGGCTCGAGGCTTCCAATCTCGTGCTCAGAATGGCAGGCCCAGGCAGCATTAATCGTAACCGCACGCAGGGCCTCTTCAACGCTAACTCGCTCCTCGGGCGCAAGTACCGTCTCGGGTTCGGCCCACATGTCGCGAACGACCGCGACCCGAATCTTGTGCAGGGTACCGAGCGGCGACACTGGTGCATCCGAGTGCATGACCCAGTTAAGCCCGGCGTCTTCGACGGCGCGACAGCGGTCGAGAAGCTGCACTTTGTCAGGCCCGAAGACCTGATCGCGCATCACATGTCCCCAGTAATGCACGTGATTGATCAGAAAGCTCGGTACCATGCCTAGCGCTGCCATGCGCTCGATCTGTTCGTCATGCAGAATCGAGCAATGCTCTATACGACAGCGAAGCGCATGTACATCAACGCCATCATCGCGCGCGGCCTCCACGGCGTCGAGGATACTATCGATGGCAGCATCGCCGTTGCCGTGCAATGACAACGGCCAGCCACGCTTGCCGCGGTCAGCGACCATCCGCCTCAGGTCTTCTGGCTGAACGTAGTACAGGCCCAGGGTGTCTTGCGTGTAGTAGGGGGCCCGTTGGCGGCCTGTGAAGCCCTGGTTCGAACCGTCCGTGACTATCTTCCAGCCGGCCAGTCTCATCATAGCGTCGCCCTCGCCGGCCTCGATACCGGCCTCATCCCATCCCGGTTGCTCGCTGTAGGCATAGGCTCGAATCCGGGCCTTCATCTGGCCGCCCTCGTACATCGCACGATAGGCCTCGAGTTCCGCGGGGCCGTTGAGCGCACCGGTCGCCTGGTCGCAGAGCGTGGTGATACCCAATGCGGAAGCTTGCTGACCGACCTCGCGCCCGGCAGCAACAAACCCCGTGCGCATTCGTTCTGCGATCTGCTGATTTTGCAGCATGATCTCAAGGAACAGAGGCGAACCGTACAGCACGCCATTGGGCGATCCATCCTCATAGCGCCCGTACTCGCCGCCGGGCGGGTCTTCAGAGTCACGGGTGACTCCGGCAAGCTCGAGTGTCCGACTGTTAACGTACGCAATATGCCCAGACGCGTTAAGGATAAACGCGGGGCGGTCAGGCGCGATCGGATCCAGGTCGCGGGTCGTCAGTTCGCGTGGTGGGTCGAGCAATATCGGATCAAATTGCCGGCCCATGATCCATTCATCGGTTTCCGAATTCGCGGCGACACCTCGCAGCGCTTCGAGGGCAGCCTCAAAGGACGGATTCTCAAACGGGCCCACATCTGCGAGATGGCCGAGTCCGGCCATCAATGCAAAATGCATGTGCGGCTCGATAAAGCCGGGTACAACGACACGCCCTGCCAGATCAACCGTTTCGGCTGCAGGTCCAGCCGCTGCCAAGACGTCCTCCCGACCGCCGACAGCCAGAATTCTATTTCCGGATATCGCCAACGCCGAATGTTCCGAGAAAGCGGGGTCCACCGGGAGCACTTTGCCGTTCAGGAATACCTTGATGGCAGAAGGGGGTGACTCAGGTTCTGATGACGAGGGGGCACGACCGCAGCCCCATAGCGACAAGCCCGCTATGGCTCCCGTGCTCGCTTGAATGAATTTTCTGCGACTGTAAGACATCGACATGACTCCAAATTGGACTCTCAAACTGGCTGTAGGTGGATATCGCCCAAAAATAACCTCCGTTGACCGCTCAAGGCCAACGCCACTTCCCTACCGCAAGCAAGCCTGGCGTCAAATTGGGCAGCTCAAAAAGCAGTGCGGAAGTTCGCCTTCACCCTATTCTACAGTGACGCGGATTTCAGCATCTCGAGGAATTCGATATTCAGAGTTTCTTCGATCAACCTGCCAAGCAGGCTTCCAGCGCGCAATAAAAGGGCCCCACATCGGGGGCCCCTTCTCACGACCCGAACTTTTGGGTGCTACTTTTCGTCGTAGCGAGCCTCATAGGCCTTACGCAGGCGATCAGCTTCCTCGGGTGACAAGCCTTTCTGCCAGGCGTGCTCTTCTCGAGTCATCATTTCGGCGATGATTTCACGGTATTTTTCACCCAGTTCATGGCTCTTTCCTTCGGCCGCCTCTATAACTGCCGGGAGAAATTCCGTGTAATAGTGCTTGGACACCTCGTACATGCCGTGCCAGTGGGTATAGTCCGGCCCCATCATGGAAGCACCATGCCGAGCCCTGCGGCCCTCGTGGTGCCACAGTTCCCAAAATACCCATTGCACCTCGTGCTCGAACGGTGCATTGGGGTTGAGCACGCCATCCGCCCTGAGGTCATCCATGAACTGCTTGGCCGGTCTGGCGAACTTTTCGTTATACAGCTCCACCAGGCTGTCGAACTGGTGATAGAAGTTGTTCACGAAGGTCGTGTTGTGGCAATTGTGACAAACGGCCTGCATGGCGGCCCGCCGCTCCTGCCAGGGCACAATCCTGGCGACCCTGCGATCTACCGTCCGGGTGGCCATTTCCTCATCTTCCACATACTTTTCCGAAGTGGCGACGGTATCGCCCACGGCCGGCAAATCGCGGGTGTGCGGATAGTCTTCCTTGAAGCCGTCCTCGTAAACGACCTGGTTGAGTTTGGTGGAGATCACCGGGCGCAAAGTCCAGCTGATGCGGTCGCCGACATCGTGGGTAGCACCGTGCACCTCCCCTTCCGGCGTCATGTAACCGCTGATGTGGCAGGTCGCGCAGGTGGGTGCCGCGGAGTAATCCTTGCCGAGTATCCACGAGTCGCTGTCCAGCGCCATATGCTCTTTATTGGCGTGGAAAGCGATGCCATGCTTGGATTCCTCGTAAATCTCTATTTGCGGATGGTCAGGGCCCATGTGACATTTGCCGCAGTTTTCCGGGTTTCGCGCCAGCTTGGCCTCGAAGGCGTGCCTGGAGTGGCACGCATGACAGGAACCTTTTGATCCGTCAGGGTTCAACCGACCCATGCCGCTGTTGGGCCAGCTGTCCGGGTCGAGCATGGGCCGGCCCATCTCGTCTTTCTTCACCTCACCCGCGTCATCGCGCTGATACCTGATGATACTTCCGTGACACTGCCAGCAGCCGTTAACGGCATCGGCCTTATTGTCGGGAAGGCCCGCCACTTTCTCGGCCAGGACATTGTCCAGGCTGGCCAGTATCTCACCCGCTTTCGCGTGGTGGCTGGTATTGAACTCGGTAAATTCCTGCTGATGGCAGGCACTGCAATCTTTGGGCGTCACCAGGACAGAGACATGAGTTCCGCCGTGCTCAAAGGCATCGATGTCATCGGCCTCGGCAGCGTGGCAGTCCAGGCAACCGATACCCGACGCGGCGTGACTCGAGCGCTCCCACTCCATGTACAAGGCGCGGTTCTGGTTTTGATGGCAGGCGATGCACATCTGGTTCTGCGGTGAAAAATCAACCTCTGCCTGCGCAGGTAGAGCAAAGATCAGAGCAAACAAGAAAACAAAAAACACAGGCAACAGGCGAGCCAATGCCCAACGAGCGTGACCGACCAACATGGGGTCTTCCTCCCGGATGTTATCGCCGGCGACGCTCCGTATTATTCTTGGACCGGCTTATGATGTACTTGGATTACTTCTTTTATCCCGAAAGATAAAGACTCGCCCAACTTGTGTCAAGCTATTGTAATTAATGCATTATTTTTCATTATCTCTGCTTGCCGCGGGCCGCAAACCCCAAGACGGAAGGCATTGAAAACAGACGGAAAACGTCAGGCGCTCCAACCACCCAACTGCTCCTTGAGCGCACTCAATAAACTGTCGATGGTGTTGGCCACCAGAAAAATATCCGCATCCAGCTGGGCCACCGGGTCCTGTTGCCAGGCTTCTTCGGATTCCTCACCCGCCAGGACGGTCAGCTTGCTGACCACGCCATCTTCGCTGATCACGGCAGATGTATGGCCCTGAAACACCACGCCCAGATGTGTCAGCCGCATACCCTCCACCACGTGCCGGCGAATAGCCTCATCATCCAGCTCGATATGACGCCAGCTGCCTACTGCCCGACTGTCTCGTGGGTCCTGCAGGCGGCATTCGCGGCCCAGCTCAAAACCCTTGACGCGCTCGCCAAGAAAAATTCGCTTCATGAGTTCCGACGGCGAAGTTTTAAAAGCCAGGGGCCGGACATCAAAGCGCCCGAAGCAGGGGCGAAGCTGGTCCAGAAACCACTCCGCCTGGGAGGGTGAAGCGGCGTCGATGGCAAGAATGGACAGGTCCGACAGAAAACAGCCTTGGGTCCTTTGGGACCGAACCAGCGCCTTGGGCATCAACTCGTCCCGGGTTTCTTCCTTCAGGCGCTTGCGCTCACCCGGCGTGGGAGCGTCACCGGTCCGCTTTCGAAACGCCGCCACCCGCTCTGCCAGTGCCTCGTTGACCGCGGCTGGGGGCAGCAACCGGGTTTGGGTGCGCAGCTGCAACAGGTCCGCCTTGCCCACCCGCCGGCATAGCGCCTCATGCTCGAGCTCCACCGGCGGCTCCCAGCCCGCGCTGCGCTCCGAAAACGCGCTGCACGGCATGAAAGGCCGTTCAGCGAGGCGTTCGGACAATTCAGCCTCGCTTTTGGGCCAGGGCTCTTTGACGGTGTAGCAGCGCAAATTTCGAAACATTAGGGGACCATTTCAATGAGCAGGAAGGCGGCGATTCTAGAGCATTCCGGTCACGGACCCAACTGCGCTGACCGGAAGGGGGAGACCGGGCCGGCGCGATTCACGCTGGCCCGGCAACTGGGTTGACGGCGGCGCGCCGTCTAACGTGTACTGATGGTCATTCGCGACGCCGGAAATGGCCTCGCATTTGCCCTCAGGGGATCACGTGAGCGATAGGGTTCAGCATCCCATCACCTGCAGTGTAATTCGAAATTTTTGCCTCGTCAGCGGCACCCAGCACCCCACACTCATTGCGAAGGAATCCCTCGATCAGCGCCAGCGTCTGCTTATGGTGATCGTAGTACCACGGCAGCTGGTGCGGCATATCGGGGATCAACTCCAGCCGGGCGGGAACCTTGTCTTTTACGGCCTTGTAAAAGTTCTCCGCGTGCCAGGAGGGCGTTCGCACATCTCTATCGCCCACGTAGAGCAGGATAGGGATGTTGGCTTTGTCTGTATGCTCGCTGGGATCCATACCGGTCACGGTTTCACCCTGCGTAAACCGTTGCAGCCGGCTTTGGCTCCACGTATTACCCAGGCGCTTCAGGTCGGTGACCGGCGCGCCCGAAATGGCGCACTGATAAGGGCTGTTTGGGCGCACGGTCGCGGCAGCGGCCGCAAAGCCGCCGTAGGAATAACCAAAAATCACCATCTTGTCCGGATCCGCAATGCCCTGGTCCACCAGCCATTGAGCGCCATCATCCTTGTCGTCCTGCATGGAGAGCCCCCACTGGGCATCGCCGGCCAGCCACAGCTTGCGGCCCAGGCCCTGGCTGCCACGATATTGCGGCCGCAACACGGCAAACCCTCGTGAGGTCAGGAAGGGCGCCCAGCCCGATCCATCCCAGCCCATGGTGTCGCGCGCCCACGGGCCACCGTGTGGATGAATGACGGTGGGCAAAGGTCCGTCCTCTTTGGTCCATCCGGCCGGCAGGTCCAGGATGGCGGGAATCTCCAGGCCGTCGCGCGCGGTGTAATACACCCACTTTTGCTTGCCAATATCCTCGCTGTCGATCCACGGGCGCTGATTGCCCAGCGTGTTGACCGATTTCCGGTCGATCAGCAGGTGATAGGCGGCGGGATGCCGTCCGCTCTGGGTGGTGAACAAAACCTTCGACAGATCATCGTTGTAGTCGATAAGGCGGACCATCTGGTCCTTATAGGCTTGCTTCAGTCCCTCATGAATAGAACGCATGTCGGGGTCGACAAAGGTGGTTTCGAATGCAGGCCCCGCCACCGTAAAGCCCAGCAGCTTGTTGAAGTTGCTCGGCTGAGTACCAAACACCAGGCCGGCGATGGAAAACTTGGGGTGGCCGACCAATTGCTCATCGTCGAACTTCCGGGTTTTCGGGTCGTACATCCAGGCCTGCACATAGTTGGAAAACTTGTCCGTCAGGACGTAGTACTTGCCACTGGCATCATCGATCCCCACGATACTGAAGGTGTAACGATCCGTCAGCTTGGTCGTCAACGGTTCATGCACCTCAAAGTCGCCTGTTTCCGGGTTGAGGATATGCACACGGATTTCGTACTCCTTGCCGCCCTCCGCTTCTATCTCCTGACGGGTCAGCAGCTTGCCATCCCGCGGGTGGAACAAGCCCGGCGTGGTTCTGCCACCGGCGCGCAACAGCAGCTCTGTATCCTCCGTCTCAAGGTCGTACAGGAAGTAGTCTGACTGCAGAGCCATACCGGTGGCGCGCTGGATGATCACCTGCTTGGGATCCAGCGGCAGGTTGCTGATCAGGCGGGCGCTGCCGGCAATCTCCAGACAACGCTTGGTGGCCTCACCCACGCCAATTCGGTTACCGCTTGCGGTAAATGCCTCCTCGAATTCAGTATGACGTTGGTCCGTGAGGTAGTTCTTGAAGACGAAGGTTGCGGTTGAGCCCGCCACGCTGCCCTCACCACAACCGCCCAACTCACCTGTCCATTCCTGGCGGGCAGCCACCAGCACCTTGCCCGCTTTCAGCGCCGTCGCCCCGACGAACTTCATGCGATCACCACTGGGTGTGATGACAGGCCCCTGATCCAGGCTCTCCAGGTCCCAGGTGGCCAATGCGGAATCCGTATAGTCGCTGCCCGGGGCGGCAATGATGGCCACCAGTTGCCGTCCGTCAGCGCTCATGGATACCGAGCTGATGGCAGGCTGGCGGGCGATCGATTCGATGGATATCGGCTTGGCCATCGCCTGGCCAGCCGCGACCGCCATCGGTAGGAAGGAAAGTAAAAGCACCCTTGGAAGTCTCATGAATTTCTCCACCACACTTTCAATAAATATTGGTCAAATTACGTCACACCACATAGACGCGCAGAGGCCGGATTGGTTCCAGAAAATACAAGCGGCGCCGAGGCGCCGCTTGCATAGGGGTACAGCACGCCTGCTTCAGGCGATTACAGCCTCCAGTTAAACCGCGCAAAGATGCGCCGGCCCAGAATGTCGTACTGGGTTGCGGACACAGGCACGTTGCCTCGCCGTGAGCGATATCTGCTGGAAACCACGTCCGGCTCTTCATCGAACATGTTGTTGATGCCGACCAGCACGTCCCAACGGCTGCTGCTGTAGGTCACAGAGAAGTTGTGATAGAACACAGCGTCCATGGTGATGTCATACTGCGCGTCCGGGAATCCAAAGTAAGAGCCCGTGTCGCTGACATACTGGGAATCATCGGTTTCACTGACGTACTGCAGGTAGTAGTTGAAGCCCCAGTCGTTCTTGCCAAGAGAGGCACGGAAGTTGGAGACATTGTCGGGGCTGCCGACGGTTCCAACCACATCATTGGACTCGAAGCCCGAAACCAGGTTGGGATCGAACAGTTGGAACACGTTCTCAAACGTCCAGGTGCTGTAGGCTTCGATCGTCAAATCACCGAAATCGAAATCCTGTTCCCAGCGCACATTCAGGTCAACACCCTCAACCGTTTGCTTGTTGATGTTGACGAAGGTGTCGCGAACAAAATCGATATTGTAAGCAAACGGATCGCTGCCCGGCTTGCGCGAGAACAGGTCGCAGAACGCGTTCGGGAAGTTTTGCGAGTTGTAGCAGCCGGATACGATCGCACCCGAGCCCAACTGGCTGATCTGGTCGTTCACTTCAACCTCGTAGTAGTCGACCGCCACGCTCAAGTTGGAAAACTCGGGCGTCCAGACAAAACCAATCGTCATGGCGTCTGAGGTTTCCGGGTTCAGGTTTTCCACGCCGCCGCCGGAAATAACGGTTGCGGACGAGGACGGTGAACCGTTGTAGTCAGATGGGATGCCGTCTGCCGCGCAGTTCTGCTGGATGAGCGGGTTGGTGCTCTCGCCCCAGTCGATGCAGGGGTCGAGACCCAGTTGGCCGGTGAAGCTGGTCTGGTCACCCAGGTACAGCTCAAACAGCGCCGGAGCACGATACGAAGTACCGGTGGTGGAACGAACCATAAACGTCGGTGTGATGTTCCACCGCAAACCCGCTTTCCAGACAGAGTCGCTGCCGCCATCCTTGTAGTCGAATGCGCGACCGGAAAGGTTCAAAGTCAGATTCTCGATCGCTGGCAGCCCGGCGAGAATGGGAATTTCGAGTTCGCCGAAAACTTCCCACACATTGTTGGTGCCCTTGGTGGCGATGGCTGAGCTTTCGCCCCACAGATCACCCGTTTGCGAGAACTGGCTCGGCTGGTCGTCGATACCAAACCGGCGGTACTCAGCACCGATAGCAGCGCCCATGGTGCCGGCAGGCAGGTCGAACAGGTCGCCGGAGAAAATCGCGGTTGCCTGGAACTGGTCATAGACCGTGTTGCCGGTGTGGTTGACGCCGACCGCATTGATCAGGCGAGCCATGTCGCGACCGTCCAGAATGGCCGGATCGTAGTAGTTGATCGAGGGCGGCAGGTTGGAGTAGCGCACGTCTCCGGAAAGCGAGTTCAGAATGGAGTTACGCGTGTAGTCGCCGTCGGAGTAGGAATACGAAGCGTACGCCTGCCAGGTCCAGAAGCGGTCTGTCGGCAGCATGCCTTCCAGGCCCGTGGTCACGTAGAAGTAGTCCACATCGATGTCGCTGTTGGACGGATAAGGCATGACAGGCAGCGCCAGCGGCAAGAACACCTCAGGCAGCCAGCCGGGATCGCCCGAGTAGCAGTAAGGACCCTGACCATTGCCGTCGCAGAGGTAGCCGCTGCCCACCAGCGGGAAGAATTGACGCCAGCCCCTGGCATCCGTATCGCGGGATGAATACAGGAAGTCCATATCCCAATCGACGCCACCCAGGAAGTCGAAGGAATAATCGGCCGTGGCGTAGATGTTGATGCGCTCAAGGCGGTTGATGGCGGTTTCAGAACCCGTGAACCAGAAGTCCAGCACGTCCTCGTAGTAAGCCTGGCCTCCCTCATCGTCGTAGCGGCCGTTGGCACGCGGGCGATAGCCGGGGAAGGTGCCGATGGTCTGGCCATCAGGCGCCGGGATCAGGCGGCCGCCGGTAATGAAGTAATCGATGACGGTGTTGGCATACAGGTTGGAACAACCCGAGAAGATTTCACCGGACGTGATAGAACGGTCCTGCCGGTCTATGCGATTGCCATTGGAGTCGGTAACAAGGTCCTCGGGACAGCTGAGGTAGTCCCTGTCGCCGATGGTCAACTCTTCACGCAGTTCCCACTGTGCGGAAACGCTGAAGGAGCCTTTGTCGAACACTTTGCCCGTGATGATGCCCACTCGGTAAAGCTCGCCGCCCTGGTCAAAGGGCGCCTCTGTAAGAACGGACACTTCGGTGCCGTCCACCGCTCGACGAGTGATGATGTTGGCCACACCGGCCACAGCATCAGAACCGTAAATCGACGAGGAACCGTCCAGCACGATCTCAAAGCGTTGAGCTGCGATTTCGGGAATGCTGGAAAGGTCAACGGAAGAGACCTGGCCGCGGGTCCCGCTGCCGCCCGGGCGCCTACCGTTCAAAAGCACCAGTGTTCGCGTTGAACCCAAACCGCGCAGGTCGAGCGTTTGCACACCCGTGCCACCCTGAACCACGAACCCCTGGAACTGGTTGTTGAGCTGAGTTGTGCTGGCCGCAACCGTGGTGCTTTGCAGAATGTCCGCCACGCTCAGCTGACCGACCTTGGCCTGCGTTTCCGCGTTGATCACCTGCATCGGGGAAGCGGAGGTGAATTCCTCACGCTTGATGAGGGACCCTGTCACCTCGATTCTGCCCAAGTCGTAGGACTCATCGTCCTCCTCTTCGGCCATTTCGACGGCGTCGTCGGCCTGATCATCGGCATCATCTTGCGCCCATGCCCCAACGGACACCAGGCAGCCGATAGTCAAGGCCAGCAGGAACTTAGAGAACGTTCCCAGAGAAGCTTTCTCGTTAGCCATTTTTCGATCTCCTGTCGCATTCCGGATGAATGTTCCACGCTTTCTCCCGGATTCATCAAAGCGCGTTTTTCCAGCTGATATATTGAACGCAAATCATGCGCGCACAATGCATGAATATATCATGCGAGGGCGTGCATTGGGCGAATATATCGGTTTCAAGTCAAACCGTACACAAAAGTTAAGGATTTGTTAACCCAGATCAAGTGATTTTGCGCTTTTTCGGCGACAAGAGCGCCTTTTTCGGTCGATCGAAGGTCAGCTTAGCCATGCATCGGCACCGCGCAGCACCCTGCTGCTCGCTCGCATGGCGCGCCTGGGCGGGCGCAGTTATATGGGCTGTGTTTTATAGGCTGTGCTCGAGCGTGTCATACTGTTCGCAACCGCAAATGGAGCCAGACCAAGCCTGATGAAGGCATCCTGCCCCTTGATCGTTGGCCGATGCCCGAGACACCCACAG
>Ga0181588_10002419_pt1 | contig 16149 bp, 13 predicted proteins | sample 071ome_26_FD_148607 | JGI IMG/M metagenome (GOLD analysis project Ga0181588, IMG submission 148607) | Coastal salt marsh microbial communities from the Groves Creek Marsh, Skidaway Island, Georgia - 071409BT metaG (spades assembly) | ecosystem: Environmental > Aquatic > Marine > Intertidal zone...
AAGGTCAAGACGAGGGGTGCCTCCACCGCTCGCGGCTTGAAAGTACGGGATAACCTCGTTTTGAAGCACGTTTGAAGCGGCGTCAATGCTCACTCCAGTGCTGCTGCCCTGCTCGTCTTCAAAATCGACCAGCACCACGAACCATCGCTCGCTCTCGCCTCCCTGCCAGGCCAACAACGGTGCTGGGTCGTCGGTGGTCGGTTGCACGCTCATCCACTGAAGCAGATCGGGCGTAGCAAGGACAACGGCACCCGATGAGATGAGCAGGGCCGCAAGAAGCATGGGGGCCCAGCGCATTACGGACCCTCTTGTGCCAGTGTTGTTTGAACCATGCTCATCGGAGCGTCCTTAGGAAGTGCAAACGTCCGACCTCGCAGGGTTGTCGGGCGATGCACGAATTTCGTTGCATCGGGCAACTCGTCCATCGCAGCCCGAACGCGACGCAGCATTTGTTGCTCTGACCACGGATCGAGTATGCCTGCAATCCACATGTCCCTTTGTTGACGGGCCGAACTTGACGTTGGATCCGTCCGGACAAATTCAACCCGCCGCAGGTCCATGCCTCGAAGGTTGCACCCCACCGACCGCAACGCTTCTCCGAAACCGGAGGGGCATGGCTCCGTCGTGCACCCTGCGATAATGACGTCCGTTAATCGCAGGTCCTTTGCGCGCTCGACCACCGATTCTCGCTCCTTCAATGAACCGCAAAGGTTCGCGCATGCATGGTGGACGAAGGGGTGCGGCGGGCTTGTGTCGCCGAAGTTCAGTGCGCCATCGCATGCACATTCAACGAGCATCAAGCGACGACGCGCTCCGTCGTTGTCCAACACCTCAGGGCAGCTCCGAGCGGGGCGTTGTGAAAAGGGAAGTAGCCCCACCTCAAGAACACCAAAAACGACGAGGGCCATGGGCCAACGAATTCCGGTGGTGGTCATCCAGGTGGTGCTGATCAGGATCAGCGTCAGCGGAACGTTGACCCTCCATCGCCACTGGGCAACGTTTCCTTCGTCCAACAGACCGACAACGCCGGCAGCCAACGTCAGCACCAAGGCTCCGCTTGTCAAGGACAAGATCCACATCATGGCGAGGGTGATCCGTGCAAGCGACGCAGCATCAAGGGCTTGCGTCAAGGAGGCTGCTTCAGCGGATTGAACGGCCGATTGATACAGGGACGGAGCAAGGAACGTGGCCGTGCTCAGGGATGCCCCAACCACAACGGCCACGAACAACAACAATCCGATGGTAAAGCGCCTTGCCTCCAAGGGAAGAAGCGCTGGACGAACGAAGGCTCGAATGTTCCACGCCATCACTGGCGTTGACAGCATCGTGGCCATCAGCAGGCCTGCCGTCCACCTGATGCTGATCCATGCACCGGGTTCGTAGACGGTGAGGCACGTGACGCAAGGTGACATGCCTTGCAGCCAGGTCAGCAAGAACTCCTTCGTGTATGCCGTAATGAAGGGCGTGAGCACAGCTACAAACAACACGACGAATCCAAGCCGTGCTGTTCCCTCCTCAAGGTGAAGCAGCAACGAGCGCTCGACATCTCGCTCGTTGCGGATGTCGCTCACAGGGGACCCTCACACGAGGTCCTTCGGGGTTGGAGGCGCCCGTGCTTGAACGATGGTGCGGTAGACACCGAACATGGCCCACAGCGTGAGCATGCCGAGCACGAGGAGGTAGCCCCACCCAAGTTCTGCATCGACGCCAGCGGCGAACCCAAGACCAAGCACCGACGCAAGGAGGCCACGTCGAATCCCTTGAGGGATGGCAAGGCTTCGATCCAGGTGGGGGGCACCACCGCCAAACCTGCGCTCGTAGAATTCACCCTGAACCACGGCGCCAACGATGAACACGGAAAGGGTGGTCCAATAGTAGACGTTGCCGTTGTCGAAGAACGCGTGGGCGAGTTCAGCTTGCCGCTCAGCCTCCAAGGCCTCAGGGTCTTCCTCAGCGACAAAGAGGCTCTCGTAATCGCCCACGCTGATGGTGCGGAGGTCGCGGTCGTTGACATCGTCCGCAACCGTGCTTCCTGGTGCACTGACCATGAACGAGACGAGGTTCCAATGGTCGGCTTCGTCGGGAGCTCCACTGCCGTCGACCGCGTTTCCAACCAGTTGGAATCGAACGTCACCGATGTCCTCCGATGGCGCCGTCCACGTTACGACCCAATCGTTGCCCACGGAACCTTGTGAGACGGCTCCGGGCTCTTCCGCAACTTGGATGCTTCCTTCGCCAGCCGTCAGCGTTCCGGCCCCATAATCCCAGAGCATGTAACCGCCTCCTTCATACTCGGCATGACCGAGGCTGATCGTGAAACTGTACTCTGCGCCGAGGTCGTAGGAACGTGGAACGCCAGCGATCGACACCACCACAGCCGTCGAGGGGTTGCCGCCACCATGGCAGGTGCACCCTGCCTCGACGGTCAATCCACCGTTGTTGGTCCAAGGAGGACCGTTTGGATTCGCGAGTGCGGGGGCCGTGAGCATGAGGCTCAAGGCTGAGAGCACGAGGACGGTTCGTAGCGAGGGACGCATCACTCCACCTCAGTTTGACCTCGCTGACCTCGACCTTTCAACGTTGCTTCACAACGGGACGCACCGAGGTACTCAGGACTCCTTGATGGCGTTGTTCAGGTCGGTCATCATTTTCTTCCCGTCGCCGAACAGCATCATGGTCTTGTCCATGTAAAACAGGTCGTTGTCAACACCGGCGTACCCTACGGAGAGGGAACGCTTGACGATAACAATCGTCCGTGCGAGGTCGACGTCGAGGATCGGCATGCCGGCCAACGGGCCGGTGTCTCCGCGTGCGGCGGGGTTCGTCGTGTCGTTGGCCCCAATCACGAGGGCGACGTCGGCATCGGGGAATTCGCTGTTGATTTCGTCCATCTCGATCAGTTGCTCATAGGGGACATTGGCCTCTGCGAGCAGGACGTTCATGTGCCCGGGCATCCGTCCTGCGACAGGATGGATCGCGTACTTCACCTCGGTGTCGAACTTGTCCGCCAAGAGGTCTGCAAATTCTTTCACCTGGTGCTGACACTGCGACACAGCCATGCCGTATCCGGGCACGATGATGACTTTTTGAGCTCCGTCAATCATCATCGCAACCTCGTCTGGATCTGAACCAACCTTGGTTCGAGTCACAGATTCCTTCTCACTTCCTCCAAAGGAGGTGAAGAGCACATTGGACAACGTTCGGTTCATCGCTTTGCACATGATGAAGGTCAGGATCAACCCACTCGCTCCGACCAAGGAGCCAGCCACGATGAGGACGCTGTTCCCAATGATGAAACCCGTAAAGGCCGCGGCAATGCCGGAAAGGGAGTTGAGGAGGCTCACGACCACAGGCATGTCGGCTCCACCAATCGGGAGGACAAGGACCACGCCGAGGAGGCACGAGATGGCAAGAATGGCCCACAGCAACGACGTGTTCGTCGGGTCGCTAAGTTGAGCGCCGATGATACCGAAAGCAGCGACAAGCAGCAACACTTTCACGCCGTTCAACCACGAAGGTCCCCACGTTGGTGTTTTGATCCAGGGCCCTGCCCAGAACAACTTGAAGCCACCTTTGAGTTTGAACATGGCCAGGAGGCTTCCGGTCAGCGTCACCCATCCGACCAGCGCTGACAGGCCGGCGGCAAGCACGGCAACTTGGAGTTCAAGTCCGGCGCTCGGCATGAGCGTGCTGTTCTCAAGCCACCTCCACGTCTCCGACAACGCCACCAAGGCTGATGCCGCACCGCCAAATCCGTTGAACAAGGCCACCATTTCTGGCATACCCGTCATTTCAACGCGGACGGCCATGATGTACCCAATACCGCCACCGAGGACGAGTCCGGCCACAATCAGTGACCACTCGATGCCTCCATCGATGCCCATTTTGCCAACCGTAGTCAGCACGGCGACAAGCATCCCCAGGGCACCGTACGCGTTCCCACGGGGGGCCGTTCGAGGGTGGCCGAGTTTTTTGAGCCCGAAAATGAACAAAGCGGCCGAGAGGACGTATCCGAGGTCCATCCATGCAGCGTCCATGTCAAGCACCTCCGCGCTTCTTTCCAGCAATCATGCTGAGCATTCTGTTCGTGACGGCAAAGCCCCCGACCACGTTGATCATGGCCAAGGTCAGGGCGACAAAGGCCAGCAGTCCGGAGACAAGCGTTTGACCTCCCTCGTAGGCGACGTTCGCCCCGAGCAAGGCCCCAACGACGCTGATGCCCGAAATGGCGTTGGCGCCGGACATCAACGGCGTGTGCAAGGTCGCGGGAACCTTCGTGATCAATTCAAAGCCCAAGAAAATGGAGAGCACGAAGAGCGTGATGCTGGCAATCAATGCTTCTGGCGTCATTCTACCACCTCCGCGAGACGGGTTTGCTTGGGATGCATGCCTCCGTCCTTGCAGATGAGAACACCACCCATTCCTGGGACGTGGAAATCGCTCCCCTCCGGGGCACCAACGAGGATGTCGTCTTCGTCGGACAACACCACCGCGCCGTCGCTGACCAGTGAGCACATGAAGGTCGTGAGGTTGTTTGAGTACAGCATGGAGGCGGTCGTGGCCAAGGTGCCTGGCAGGTTGCTCGTTCCGACGACGATGACACCGTTTTCGGTGGTCACCACCTCGCCTGCGACAGTCGATTCGCAATTCCCACCGACGTCCGCATTCATGTCGACAACCACTGCGCCGCGTTTGAACGATGCAACGGCGGTCGTTGGAACGGTGATTGGAGCCGGCCGACCAAAAATTCGCGCGGTCGTGATGATGATGTCCGCGTCGGACGCAACACCGCACACGGTGTCGTTGACCTTCTGAATGAATTCGGGGGTCAACGGTTTCGCGTACCCCGATGCATCCTCGAAATCATCCATGCCATCCACTTCGATGAAGCGTCCCCCGACGGATTCGATCTGTTCCGCAGCAGAACGTCGTACGTCCGAAGCATACACGACGGCGCCGAGCCGCTTGGCCGTGGCGATGGCCTGCAATCCTGCGACTCCGGAACCCATCACGACGACCTTGGCAGGACGAACGGTACCGGCTGAGGTGGTCATCATCGGGATGCCCTTGGGCACATGCGCTGCACCCAACAGCACCGCTTTGTATCCCGCAAGGTTGTCCTGGCTTGAATTCACATCCATCGATTGGGCCCGCGACAAGCGTCGTGGAATCATGTCCATCGAAATGAGCGTGATGCCGGCGTTGATGCACGCCGACACACGATCTGGATGGCGAAAGGGGTCCGCCACACAAACGACGGTCGTTCCTTCAGTGAGCCCTTCGACGTCGGGAAATCCAACGGCGAGCACAAATGGGCATGCTTTGACCTCCTCGGAGGAACCAATGGTCGCACCGGCATCGATGTATTCTGCATCGTCGTGGCTCGAGGCGAGGCCTGCGCCAGATTCCACAACCACTTCGAAACCCGCCTTCGAGAGCTTACGTAGGCTGCTCGGTACGATGGCAACACGGGTTTCTCCGCCTGATTCCTTGGGCACTCCGATTCGCATTGCACCACCTCCGTCAAGGACGGATGGCCCGACGAACAGTGGCGGGTTCTTCAACACCGCGGAACGACCGTAGCCACGCAAAGGGGCGGGTTTATCTCCCTGATGCGATGCCCGTGTGACATGGCCAACGGTCGACGAAAAATTGCAGTGATTGGGGCCGGGAACGTTGGTGCGACGTGTGCCTTTGTGCTCGCCCAAATGAAGGTCGCAGACATCGTGTTGCTGGACATCTTCGAAGGCTTTGCTAAGGGCAAAGCGCTTGACATGTCGGAAAACGCCACCGTGCTCAACTACGACGGCCGGATCACGGGGACGAGTGACTACGCGGACATTGCCGGCTCGGATGTTGTTGTCGTGACATCTGGGTTCCCACGCAAGCCCGGCATGACCCGCGAAGACCTGATTGGCAAGAATGCCGAAATTGTCGCCCAAGTCGGGGCCGGTATTCGTGAGCATGCCCCGGATTGCGTCGTCATCGTTGTCACGAATCCATTGGACCTGATGACCTACCACATGCAAAAGGTGACGGGGTTCCCATACAACAGGGTGCTCGGCCAAGCAGGGGTCCTCGACTCCGCCCGCATGGCCCATTTCATCGCGTTGGAACTCAATTGCGCTGAGGAAGACGTCTCGCCAATGGTGCTTGGTGGACACGGCGACACCATGGTCCCTCTGCCTCGCTACACCACCGTCGGTGGGATTCCAATCACCGAACTCATTGCACCAGATTGCATCGCAGCCATCGCAGAACGCACGGCCAAAGGTGGAGGCGAAATCGTCCAGTTGCTCGGCAACGGTTCAGCGTTCTACGCACCCGGCTCGGCCGCAGCCGTCATGGCGGAAGCCGTCCTCAACGACCGTCGTCGCGTCATTCCTGCGTCGTGCCACCTCACCGGGCAATATGGGATGGACGACGTGTACATCGGCGTACCGTGCATTGTTGGAGCCAACGGCGTCGAGCGAATCCTCGAAGTGGACTTGCTCGATGGTGAACGCGAATCTCTGCAGGCCTCTGGCACGTTCTACAAGTCTCAACTCTCGGACGTGCTTGGTTACTGAGCCGTGCTGCGAACGACAGCCAGCGCCAGGCCATCGGCCTCGCTGGTGATGTCATCGGGCGCAAACGCCGTGGTGGGGCCTTGGTGGAGGGACCAACCGCTTCGTCCACGGCTACGCATCCGTGTCAGCACCTCTTGACCAATGTAGCATCCTTTGTTTGAATGAACAAACGATTCCAGGCCGCACGCCAGAGGATGACGGTCGCTCGTCACTTCTGCCCCGTCTTCCGGCCATCGATGCCGAACACGCCAGCGCGTCCATTCCAGTCCGGGGTCAATGAGGTGTTCCGGCATCGGACCTGGCGTGATGCTGAGCACCAACTCGTCGTGGATCCGCGCGACGGTTGAGGGGCCCTGAGCCTGCCACGAGCCGAGTGGCGGTGCACCGGGTCCCGGCTGCACTTGCATCGTCACATGGTTGAGGCGTGACAAATCCCGAAATTCGAGCGATTGCCCCAACCTCCGCTCCACGAAATGCTCCATCAACCGTGGTGTCCACATGCGGTGGAGCGCCAAAACGACGCCATTCCCCATTCGCAAGGCGAACGCAGTGGCAAGGATGCGTGCGGTTCGGTCAGTGAAGCAGGTCCTGTCCACGCCGCCATCGTCCGGGACGGCGTTTGTCGAGAGGCCATCGATGAACGCTGATGCGTTGTCACCGACCACCATCACGACGTTGTAATCACGTCGTGCAAAGGCGACGCTCATGTCGATCATGAGAAAGATTCGCCGCAGCCGCAGGTGCTGCCCGCGTTTGGATTGTTGATCTTGAATCCGCCACCCATCAAACGATCGATGTAATCGATTTCAATGCCGTTGAGGAGGTGGCTGGAGGCATTGGGGACCTGCACAACGATACCGTCCACATCCAGCCGTTGGCAGTCGGCTTCGTCCGCATCCACGATTTGCAGGTCATACATGTAGCCCGAACAGCCCCCGGAGAGGACCCCGACGAGCAACGAATGGCCTTCTGCCCCCTCAAAGGCATCAACGAGCATCGTTTTCGCCTTTGGCGTGATGGTCAGCGTCACCTCAACCGGTTCGGGAGCGGTCGTCGACACCGGCGTTGCGCTCTCGCAGGTCCCACAGTCCATGTCGATTCCACCTCCTCCTCATTCATCAACCTGTGCAGCATCGTTCGTTGTCGCCGATGATTCGCACGTCATTGAAAAACCGCATCCGCCCGATGCGTGGGTGGCGCAGGTGCGGACGGTAGGCTGAACCGCTACACCGTACCGTGATTGGACCAGACCGGCGATCACACCCTCGTCGAGTTGGCAGAGCACCGCGTGACTTTCAGGCCGCCCAGAGCACCCGTGTGGATCAAGCACCGTGGCCCGGGAGGGTGGCGTCCCTTCGAGCAAGATTTCCCCGCGGCCGAGGTCGGTCCATGCCCGTTGCAGGTGCGCCCGGAATGAAGCATCATCTTCGATGTCTCCAAGGTGCAACGCGAGTTCTTCCCCCACCCGTACACCAATCGACCGGACAACTTCGCCAACATCGATGCCGAGTTGACCCAAGGGGGACATCGGCGATTGGCCGGATTTTCGAAGGATGGCGTTGCTTGACGTTCCTTGACCCAACAAATCGCTGAGTCCGTCTTTCATGCGTTCGAGGAAGGAGCCTTCTCCGAGGTTGACCCGCATCGGTTCAAGGATGCGACCCTCAGATAATCTGCTGCGACGAACGTGAAGGTCGACCCCGTTGCCCCATTGATGCTCAATCAGTTCAGCATGCGCTTCCAAAAAGGCCGGCGCTTCAACCAGCAAGGCAGAATCGTGGCGACCCCTGCCCGTTGGGTTGGCTTCAACATGGAGTTGAAAGACACCCACTTCGTCGTCCACGAAAGCACCGTGAAGGGTGGTTTGATCCACGTGGCGGACGGCGATGCTCTCCTCAAGTGCGGAGAAACGCATCAACGTGTCCTGTTGAATATCGGCCATCACGCGGACGTCGACGCCACGAGCCGCCGCAGCATGAAGGGCGTCCAACACCGGGCTTCGCTGAACGTGCAGAATGCCGTACCTGCCAAGAAGCACCCACGCCCGTTCTTCCGCGGCTTCAATCAGGGTGGTGAGGCTTGCCATCGTGGTATCGCGGTCGCGAAGCACGGTGAAGGACGGGGGCGACGGGTGGTCATCTTCGGCGTGGATGGCTTGATGACCCTCGGATTCAAGTTCCTCGAGGTGAGTTTTCAGCCGGGACAGCACCGCTTCTTGTTCGCCGATGATGATGTCCATCGCTTGTTTGATGCTTGGGCCGATGAAGCGCATTGGTCGCTCTGCCGTGACCGTAACCAACCCCTTCTCTTTGAGCCGGTCAAGCGTCCCGTAGGCGTCCATTCTGGAGAGCCCCAGTTCACGCCCGATTTCACTCGCCCTGCGAGGTGTTCCGTCGGCCAGGTGGAGGACGGCGTTGGCCATCTTTGCATCAAGCCCACACGCAATCAAGCGGTCCCGGATGTGAGCACCATTGGACATGGTGTGACGAGAAGGTGGTCCGGTTTGAACCCCTTGACTCAACGGCGGGTTCGCATGCGCTTCTCGTACTCCTTTTGGAGGATTTTGCAGCGACGGACCTGTTCCTTTGCCATGGCCAGTTCATCTGCGCTAAGTCCACGCGGCTCCGCTTGCTCAAAGCACTTGATCGCGTCAGGGTAGCGCTCCATTTCGGCGTATGCAACGCCCATGTTGTACAGCGTTTGACCACGGACCTGCGCAGGACGGATCAACATGGCTTGATGGTAGGCTTCAACGCACTTGGGATAATCCTCCATGTAATAGAAACAGTTACCGCGCGCATTGAGCACGAGGATGACCTTGTCCTCATCCTCGGCAAGCAAGGAGAGCGCTTTGTCGAAGCAATTCAAGGCCTCACGGAATTTTTTTGCGTCGAGCAGTTCGGTGCCCCGGTTGAACCATTCACGGCCTTGGGCTCGTTCTTGCTCGGGTGTTGTCGTTCGAACCTGCTGCGCTTGAGCGGCCGTGACGTCCAGGGCTGCAGCAACAAGGTCGAGGGAGGGGTCGGGTTCGACGTGGGGTTCCGCGGGTTCTGGTTCCACAGGCGTCAGCAAAAGCAAGGATGCGTCCCCCGGAACGTCCGCCTCGTCCGGCGAAGGATTCGCCATCTCTGGGGACTCGACGGGCGTCAGAAGAAGGGATTCGTGTGTGGCCACGATGTGAGACTCATCGGGCGTGGTGGTCATGGCATCGTCAGGACTTCGTTGCTCGACAGGGAACTCGACGGAGCCCGTTTCCGTGCTCAGACCTGAGGTGGGTCCGTTCAATTGGATGGACTCGTTCAGAGCAGCACCAGTGAGAGCGTTGGCCTTTGCATGGCACTTCGCCGCTTTCTCCAGCTCTCCAGCGGATTCCAAGGCCCTCGCCATGCCCGTCCACGCGCTCGCGTCTTCGCTGTCGGACGTGACTTCATGCTTCCAGAGTCCGATGGCTTCGAGGTGTTCTTGACGCAAGCTGTGTGCGCGTGCCCTGATCCGTGGCAAGTCATCACCCAACAAGGCCAACGCACGGTTGGCGAGCGAGGGGCCTTCGGGGATGGTTCGTGGCTGTCCCTCCAACCGTTCGAGGGCTGCGGCTTCACCCTCACCAAGCGCTACGAGCCACATGGACAGTGCATGACGGTCGGGAGACGGTGCTTCGAGCGTGAGCCGGTCCATGGCCTCGATGTACCAACGGTCGGGGGTTTCCGTGCGATCAAGCACCGCCCAGCGCCGGACAAGCACCTCCTCGCCAGCACCATGGCCCACCGCGGCATCGTAGGCAGCAAGGGCTTGTTGGCGCTCACCACGCGCAGCGTGCAGGTCGCCTATGAGCCCGTGCGTTTGGGGGTCGGTGTCGTCCAACCGCAACGCGTGTTGAGCGGCTCCACGGGCATGGTCGTCGAGGTTCAAACGATGCATGCCAACGGCCGCGACCCTCCACGCACGCGCGTCGTTCTTCGCGATCGATTTCAGATGAGGTTTGAGCAAGGCCACAGCTTGCTTTGGATGTCCCGCCTCAAGTTCCGACTGTGCCATGTCGATCACGGCATCAAGGTCCACGACTTCGCTCGTGGGCGAGACGTCGGGCGTGTCTTCGTCGGTTGAGGCTGCGATTGCTTCTTGCGCCTGCTGCTGTGCCGCAACAACGGTAGCAGCGGCTTGAAGTTCGCTTTCATCCAGACGTCCGTCGCCGTCGACGTCGTGATGCGATGATTCTTCGAGGACGGCTTGGGTGTCGCTCACACCTGCCTTTCGCATCGCCCTTGTGAGGTGCTGATCCTCCCACGTTGCAGAGGTGGTGGGGCGCTCAGACGGCAGGTCTGGTGTTTGGGCTTGGTTGCTCGCGCAGCGTCGACGGATGTCCAACAGTTCAGGGTGATTTGGGTAGTGGGTCAACGCTCGCGTGGCCATGGCCTCGGCCCCACCGACATCCCCCATGCGCTCAAGGAGCACCGCCAAATTAGCCGTTGCTGGAGCGTTTTCTGGTTCAAGATCAAGGCAGATCGTGAACGATTGTTTTGCACCTTTCGCGTCGCGTTGCCCTTCGAGCAAGACGCCCCGGTTGTACCACGCCATCGCGTTGGAGGGGTCCAGTCCAATCGCCTTGTTGATCTGCTCAAGCGCACCCACGTGGTCCTTCTGGCGGGAAAGACGCTCGCCTTCGCGGAGCAGGCCCATGGCCTCGACTTCAATCTCCGATGGCCCTTGGTTGACATCATCGGCCATGGTCCCAAATGCCATCCGGATTGTGGATAAGTGTTGTTGCTCCACGGATGAATCGGAGCCTTGGAGAACCTCATGCACCTGCGAGGTGCATGGAGGTGCTTCGTTCGATCCTTGGCATGGAATTCGTCCACCTCCCTGCTGGGCAGTACACACGAGGTTCCGCACCACGGAACGGTCGACCAAACGAGGAGCCACAGGTGATGTGCAGCATCCGGCATCCGTTCGCGCTTGGTCTGCGTCCAGTGACACAAATGGAATGGGAGAACGTCATGGGAAGCCAGCCTTCGAAATTCGTTGATGGATGGACCGCTGGATTGCGGCCCGTGGAGTCCATCAACCGGCTGGACGCCGAGGCGTTTCTCAACCACCTCAACCGCCTCACGGAGGGCCGCCTCGAAGGCCGTCCGGGGACGTTTCGATTGCCATCGGAAGCAGAGTGGGAGTACGCTGCGCGGGCCGGAACGGAGGGTCGATGGTGGTTCGGGGACGACGATAGGGACCTCGATGCGTGTGGGTGGCATGCCGGCAACGCAGGTTCATCGACGAAGGAAGTCGGCCTGAAGCAACCCAATCCTTGGGGTTTGTTCGACCTTGCGGGGAACGTTTCAGAATGGTGTGCAGACTCCTTTCAAACACCTCACGACGAACGACACACAACCGAACAGCCGTGCATCGATGCCTCTGGAAAGGGCGTTCTCCGAGGTGGAGCGTGGTTCATGGAATCCGATTCGACGAGGGTCGCTGCGAGGAGGGCCTTAGCGACCACGGAACGGTCGGATGGTTCCGGCCTTCGGGTTGCGTGGTCAGCCTTGCCCTGAATGCGCTAGGTCCAGGTCGGGATGCCGTGGAGGGAGGTTCTGTCCTTCGGGTACGACTCCGGGATCTGTCGTCCACACCACCGGCGCACCCACCTGACGGACGAGCAACAACCCCAACGACTGGAACATGTCGATGGCGAGGGTGACGCGTTCGACAACCGGGGCTGCTTCTTCGTGGAAGGTGGCGTCCATTGCTTCGACGATGCTCTGAAACCCATGCTGGCCATCGCACAATTCCCAAACGAGGCTGTTCATGTCGTCCAAAGGACGCAGCACTTCTTTTGGTGCTCGGAGCCAACGTGCGAGCCACCGTTCCAACCGGGAGAATTTCTTCTCAATCCTCAGTACGACACAGCGTCCAGAATGAGCCGGGTCGTCGCAGGTCCGACCCACAGGCCCCCGCCAGCCCCACCACACAGGCAGACGGATGGGCGCCATACCACGCAATGGGTGGTCTTGAGGGACGTCGATTTGCACGCAACCACCGGTTCACTGAGGCCCGTTTTGCTGGGCTAACCACTGGTGCCCATAGTGCTGCCATTGTTCCACGGTCCAACCGGGCGGCAGGCCATCGCTCGGGAGCGGCGGTGCTGAGGAGTTGCCCATTGGCAGAACGGGCACCTCTGCCGTCGGGTGATGCTTTGTATGGGGGTCGTCGTGGGCAACGGGCAACGTGCTGCTTTCATCAGAACGCCGTCCGCGGACGATGAGGCTCATCGAAATGATGGCGAGAAGCACGACCATCCCTCCAAGGCCACCGTACAGAGCCGTCGAAGACAGGCCGGACGCCTCCTCCTCAGGCATCGCCCAAGATACGTCGATCGATTGCTCAGCGTACGATGATGGCCCTTCGTCGGGATGCAATTCAACCGTGACCTGCCCCTCCCTGGGTCCATCCCCTTGCAGGACGGTGCACGGCATCAACCGCTCTTGAAGCACAATGTGACCAGGATCGAGGTCAACGGTCAGACCATCGCTCGCATCCCCAAATCCATCGCACACCACCGTCCACGAATCGGGGGCATCGAACGTGAGGGTCAATCGTTCTGCGAAGGAAGACCATGACTGAACGTGAACGGACATGGGTACACCCTCGCCTGAGGGTGCCGTGGTGTTGGAGGACGATTCGACATCGAGACGAAGTTCACGACGGCTTGAGACCTCAAAGAGATGACTTTCAGAAAAGACATAGGGCAACCCATCGTCGCCCACGCCCCCATCAAATCGAACGTTCACAACAATCCGTGCGCCGAGGGGCGCGTCCTCTGGGACGACAAGGTCCACTGTGAAGGCCTTCGCAACGCCTGCGCTCAACGACATCGGATTGGCTCCCCCCAACACCAGGGCGACGCCGTTCGAGGTCGTTACAAACGCCACCAACCCTTCCAACGGCGGGGTGGATTGGACGTCGACCTGAAGCGACAAGCGTGGCTCTGGGGCATTCCCTAGGTTCAGCACCTGACCACTCACGTTCAGTGAGGAACCGCTTGAAACATCCCGGTCCGTCTCAAGCAATTCCAGTGCAAGCTCGCGAACAACCATCACCATGGCATCAATGTCAAGCGAAGCCAATTCCACGCCATCGTGCGATGCGACGATCGTTGCGGTAAACGTGCTTCCCGCGGTTTCGGCGACGGGTGCAAGCACAGCGATGCCCATCAAAAGGCGCGACCCAACCTCGCCTTCAGGTTCGACGCTGATTGGAGACGTGGCATTCACGTCGTCAAGTTTGGTCCACCACGACCATTCCAACGGAAGTCCACGAACGGCGATGTCGATGTTGGCTCGGTCGTTGGACGTGCTGTTGAGGTACAACGGGATGTCCGCGACGTACGTTGGGGTAACGCGCAAAAGGTCCACCGACGTTTCAAGCGTGGCTCCATTCACCACCGTCACCTCTGGACCGTCGTACCATGATGACACCAGGGTCATCCCGCTGCGCTCAGAAGAGACCACCACGCGTACGCGGGGTGGAACGTCGCTCGCTTTGGCTCCGTTTGGAGCAACGATATCGATGCGGATCGTGGTCGACGATTGCGCGGCAACTACGGCTTGATCGCGGCTTAACCCAGCGACCACCCACTCCGTGCCTTCCGACTCAAATTCTGCTTCGAAGTTGAGCACGTCCATCCGGCCAGCGTTGTTGGTCACTTCCACGCTGATGCTCGACGTGCCACCGCCCACGAGTGGGGGAAAAGCGTCCACCGCCTCGATGCTGATGTCGGAGACCATCGCGGCGACGACATCCACGTCGATTGAACTCACCCGAGTGCTGTCGTTTTGCGCCGTGGCGTGCATGGTGAAGGTCGACGTGGTGTCTGCGGGCGCTCCTTCAGGGACGGTGAGCAACAAATCAATGGCAACCGATTCACCGGGCCGAACGAGAACCGATTCGTCCTGAGCCCATGCAAATCCGACCTCCCAGCCCTGTGGGAGCGACGAGGTGTCCATGGCGAGATCAAAGACATCCGAACCTGCGCCTTCGTTGGACAACGACATCGCAAATGCGCACGTTTGCTCCGGCGGGCACATCGGACGTGGTTCTGGCGCATGCAACACCGGGATCCGATCGGCGAGGACGGTGAACCCAATGGGTGCCGTTCCGAACACATTCGGGTGGTCGGTTGAAGCGTTGAAAGTCAGCGAGGTGAAACCAACACTCGCGTTTTCATCTGGCTGGAGTCGTACCTGAACGTCCCTCCAGCCGCCCGGAAGCAGATTGAAACCCGTCGAAGGCACACTGCTGCCGTCCGAGAACAGGGTGTAGGACGTCCATGCCGTGGGTAATCCGTCCAACCCAGGGCGTACGTTGGTTGAGATGTTGCCAGAATTCGTCACTCGAAGGTTGACTTCGCCCCAGCCTCCCGGGACCGCGCCTTGGGTTCCGAGTCCCGTGACGGTGAGCCCGTAGGCTTCTGCTCGAGCAGCCTGGTCGTACACCAGCACCGTCTCATCGAACCAGAAACCGATGTCCTCGGATGATGCGTCACTCGTCAACGACCATCGGAACGATGACCCAGCATGGAGGTGGCGGTCCGGTGCGATCGGAATGAGTGGGGACGTGTACCCGCCCGAGTTGAGTGAAAATGTGTTCCAGTTGGACCCATCGAGCTGGAAATTGTTGTCCACGGTCGGGCTGAAACTGGCAAGTTCCTCCCAACCGCCTGCGGTGGTGCGCGCCTCGAGGCTCACCTCGTCCGGCGAAACCACCCATCCGGTGTAGAAGAAGGTCAGCCCCATGGTGCGTGTGCCTGAAGCGACGGCGTCAGACAGGTCCATGAGCGGCGTGTTCAATCTGGACACGGTGTTGGCGCTGTACGTTGAGCCATCACCGTTGCCTGCATGGCACGACGAGCCCATCGAAATCGAAGTGTCGCTGTTCAATCCCCATTCACCGTTGGCCGTCCAGTTGGAGAGTGAATCGCAGTTCCAATACCGCGCACCTACCGTGATCCGTCGGGTCAGCATATCGTTCGTCGGGTTGTCGTCGACGCTGGGCTGGAGCACGTGAACCTGGAGGGAATGGTTTCCGGCATAGGTCGGGGTGAACACGAAGTCAACGATGCCGCTGGACCCACCTGAAATCGGATTCAGCGGCTCCGTGACGTTCGCGATTTCAAATCGGTCGTATTCGTCATGAAGGACGAGCACTCGAACGTCGGACCGAACCGACGAAACGGCCCCGCCGTTAGTGACGGTCACGCTGAGTTCAATGGGAACGTTCACCATTGCGTCAATCACATACAGGGATTCAGGCCTGTTGAACCCGGGGATCGGATGGTTTGAGGAAAACATCCTGTACTTTCCTTCATCCCCAGATGTGGTGTAGGCGAACGAGGTATCGGTGACGGACAAATCCACACCCGATGACCGACCACCCGCCGCCGCGATTGGCCCGAGTGCTGCAAGCAGCATGAGGGCGAGGAGGGCCCATGCGCGTGATTTGGCCATGCCCCGTCAACCACGCTGACCTATATATCGGCCGCGGCGGAGGTGTTCAGTCGACGTACTCCCCGCCACTCGAACCTGAACCTGAG
>Ga0181588_10002424_pt1 | contig 16136 bp, 18 predicted proteins | sample 071ome_26_FD_148607 | JGI IMG/M metagenome (GOLD analysis project Ga0181588, IMG submission 148607) | Coastal salt marsh microbial communities from the Groves Creek Marsh, Skidaway Island, Georgia - 071409BT metaG (spades assembly) | ecosystem: Environmental > Aquatic > Marine > Intertidal zone...
TCACCCGTGCAGCTCACCACAAGCACGTTGTGGGAGTAGACCTGCGTTCCGCTGAAGGGATCGAAATCCAGATAGCCACGGCCTTCCCCTGGGTTGATCTGATAAGCCGCAGTCAGGTTTTGGTACAGCGCCGGGCTGAGCAGAGGCTGAATGGCCTTGAGCTGAGGACGCCCTGGTGTGTCCTGCCGTCCGATCTGCCAGCGATACAGCTCGGTGATGGGCGTCTCCATGGCCGGCGGGCACGTGCAGGCCTGGGCGCTGGAGGGCAGCAGGGACAAACACGCCAACAGCGCCAACGGTGGACGGAACGCGCGCATCAGCCCCAGTGCAACTGGCCAGACCCTAGGCATGGAGCGCGCGCAGACAGCAAAAAGCCCCGCTTTCGCGGGGCTCAGCGCAATGGCTCGGGGGAGACTTGAACTCCCGACCTTGGGGTTATGAATCTCGAGAATGCAGCCGAGACCCATTGGTATCACTGAGGTGCTTCCGGGGACTTTGCACGCAACTTTGCACGTTTCTCGAATCTTGATCATTTGCAATCTTTTAAGGTCGTCCCATTGGGCCTGAACCACTGATCAACTCGGAACCGATGCGTGTTTGCTCACGCTGCGAATACCAAAGAATCTTGAATCACTATGCCAAGGGCTTGACCTTGCGGAAGTATCCGGGGGGACTTGATCCGCTGTGATTCGCAATAGGTTCGTAATCTGTAGGGTGGAAAGCTAGATACTTACTATAGAAATGTTCATCAGACCATAGATCTATGACCAACAACTTGCCTGCGATGCATCGAGCCTTGTCACTGTTAAAGTAGTGACAAGATCTGATCAGAAGGAAGCTTCCACCCACCTTAGTGGGTCGATCGGAAAGAATGCTTGAGTTTATGAAGGTAAAAGCAATAAGCCTATTCAACTTTGAACGCGTGCCTAAATGTCAAATTCGGGATGAGGCAGGGAACGGGCTGGCCGTTGAAGGGCTGATACGTAAGCTTTGCAGGTCGGATGATGATTTTGTCTAGGCTCGATCGATTCTCCAAACGTAAGTCAGCTGATCTGGGTCTGCTTCTTAATCTTCCTGAAGGATTCCGTCTGACTCCTCATCGCATTCAGAAGCTTGGTGCATCACTTGATACCGAGAATAGGGTGCCTTGTGGGCTGTTGCTTGAACGTCGACTTGGATTGGGCAAAAGATATCTGCATCAGGCGTATTCTTGTCGTAGTAAGAAAAAACATATCTGAGTCGTTTGGCGCAATCCTCGTTGCAGTGGGGCCCCATGTAGTAAGGACAGATCTCAACCCACTGATCGCTGTCATCAATTAGGTCGTCGTTAGTCACAGTGGTTCTATGCAGTTGAATGGGACAACTCTCAGGGTTTGTTCGCGTTAAGCATAGGCATCGGATTGGTTTCTACAGGTAACATTGTCGATTTGAAGAATGCCTAAGCATGAGTTGAGGGCACTCGAGCAACGGATCCGATCTGAACCGCTGCAAGATCGAGAGGGAAGTTGTGGGCATTCCGTTCATGGACTGCCTCAATCCCGATGTTGGCTCTGTTCAGGATATCCGCCCAACTCATGACTGGACGAAGTTGATAATCAAGGATCGATTGACTAAAGTTAAAGCCGTTTAGATTGAATGCGAAGGAGGCTACCGCAAGGCTAGAACACCAAACTCCAATTACAGGCCATGCGAAGAGAATCGCGTGAATACTCCGACTGTTATCCGAGGATAGATATGGAAAGAATAGACGGCCAAGATAAGCGTGAGCTGCAACAAGATTGTAGGTAGGTTGCGTCTGACCAAAGAGATAGCCGCGGTTTATTGACTCAGTTTCTGTTGTTTCTCTGACAAGGCTACTCGTTACGAGAGAACCATGCAAAGCAGCCAGTAGTGAGCCACCAAGTGTTCCAGCAACAGCCAGCATATGCAAAGGATGCATCAGTACATTATGCTCTGCCTGCAGGACAAGCATGTAATGAAAAGTTCCTGAGATTCCCAGAGGCATTCCTTCAGAGAATGAACCCTGACCAACTGGATAAATCAGGAGGACTGCCACGGCCGCGGACCAGGGTGCTGAAAATGCGATGGCTATCCATGGACGCATGCCTAACCGGTAACTAAGCTCCCATTGACGACCGAGATAAGCAGTACAAGCGATTAAGAAGTGGAAAACGATGAGCTGATAAGGCCCCCCGTTATAGAGCCATTCATCAACGCTGGATGCTTCCCACAAAGGATAGAAATGTAACCCAATAGCATTTGATGATGGGAAAACAGCAGCTGTAATAATGTTGTTTCCATCAAAAAGAGATCCAGCCACTGGCTCTCTTGTCCCGTCAAGGTCAACCACCGGAGAGAATAGTATTGCAAGCACAAAAGCAACTAAGCTTGCGAGTGCGGTGGGTATGAACAAAGTACCAAACCAGCCGACGTAGAATCGATTTGAGGTTGACGTAATCCAGTCAGACAAGGCCTTGCCATGACTGACAATGCGCAGAGTTGTTGGAAATACAGACATAGGGAAAATCCAGTAGGGTTAAAGGTGATCTTCTAAATCACGTAGCGCAGACAAACTTGGTTGCTGGTCTGAGCTATCTATTTGCGAGCCGTCCATGGTTTCATTCTCTCAATGTCAAGCTTGGTAAATACTCATCTATTCCTGTGCATTCCTTGGGTGGCGACTCATTCTGAAGTTGTTTCGATACAGTCGAGCAGCCAGAAAGATCAGCAATTAGGCCATAGCGTATTGAGAGTCGCGGGTTAGGAGAATGGCTCGGATTAGTCTCAACTAAACTCGTTGATGGCGTCTCAGCAGATGGTTGCAATCACAGTTGCTAACTGGTAAAAGGCGTCTTGGCGAAGTTGTACGGGTGACTTCGGCTGAACGATGCTGGGGTTGCCCTTCAACTTAGTTGTGGATCCAAGGCCTAGTCCATGTACTTCGAGCGACGTCGCTTCATCTCACGCTGAATCCTCTGTCAAGTCATGTTTCTTCCGGGTAAGTCGATGACTGATGGAGCTACTCAAAGGCAGATGAATCTTGCGGATTACGGCCATACCTGCCCAACAGAACAAGCAGACCAGTATCAGCTCTGAAAGAAATTCCATGGATGGCCATCTGCTCATGCAAAAGGTCAAGCGAGTATTGATCAGTACCCACAGGCCTGATCATCAGAAGTAAAGAGGGGGGGAGACCCCCCCTCAGTAGCCTCACCGGTGAGTCCCTCTCCTCCTTGATTGTGCAGGGTTCTGGTCAGGGTGAGCGCAGCAATCTGACTGCAGATGTGCTGCTTGGAGGTGGAGTGTGATCAGCCCAGTAACGAGGTCCAATACTTTTACTAAAGCCAGTGACTCCGATTCGTCTAAGACCCTTCACTATTAAGCTAGAAGTCGGTACTCACCATCGATAGCAATGAAACTGTGTTCATTGCTCAAAGACCAGGTCACACGACATCTAACCTCAGCACAAGAGTCTGACGTGATCGCTGAGCATCAAAAGCAAGGACTCGATCAATCAGCGAACAACTGTCTTCAGATGAGTGTGGTTCTGCATTAACGGTCAACAACCTCATCGCAGAGACTGCTTCCCGATAGGTGTGGATCCACCGAGCAAAGTCGCCCCAGTATTTCCCGTTGATCGATCGGAGAAAGGGATCCATCTCCCGACCACTTCAAACAGGTTGTACGGTGATGAGTTCGATACGGCGTTGATTCAACATGAAAAGCCGTCAGTGACTGTGGCATAGGTTGCTGTGCAACATGATTCATGTCATTCAATCCCCGCAACAGGGTTGTAGATGTCTTTTCCATAGATCTAGAGCAAATCCACAGCACAAATGGGACATGCGTTCGTGGTCCCAGGATGCATCTGTTTCAGCGAGGCTAATGCGAAGAGATCAAGCAAATCGCAGAATGCGTCTAATTGCAGCAGATCAGCGCCACATCATCTGCATTGGTCGAGTGGTGTAGCCATATCCATATTGACTAGGTGCAGCTTATGTACTAACCCTGATGAAAGCTCCCTCGAGGCGTGACTTGCTGAAGCATCGGCTGAATGCCACAGTAAAACAAAGCAAGAGTCTGACTTTGCTTACGGATGAGTTAGCATTGTCAATCGAAGCCATTCATAACGAGTTGATGGGAATGCATGGCTGGAGCGATGAAGACGCTTCACTTTCACTGGTTGATGTGCTTCGCAGTATCGAGCACAACCTGCTTGAAGCGTTGATGTTGGTCGATGGGTCAGAGTCCTGAAGGATGAAGGCTAGAGACAATCTGTCAAATGCTCTCAAACCCATGAGTGCGATCAGAATAAGCACAGAGGCTTAAGACTGCAATCTCACATTGCTATATTATGGCTTGGGAGTCGAACAAGGCCTGGGTTCTTGTGACATGATCCGGCATCTTCTGGCCTCCAGTGTCTTTGGTTGTGGATGCGAGTGACGACCTGCCGGGGTGGTCATGGCTGTTGATAGAGAATGACTTGAACTCTCATCTCAGAGGAGTATATCTTGTCAATCTGAGTGGTCGCTACTTAAAGATCTTGCATGATGATTCGAGCTGTTCACCATTAGCCATTATCGAAGAATGAGACTTAATGTAGTGATTTCAGTTAGATCGCGATAACATTGCGCATCTCCGTTCGCTCAGGAAATAACATTGTGGTTGTTTGGCGACTGAAAAAGGTGTGACTAGCTAACTGATCCGTCGCTGGTTACGACACACCGTTTGTAGTATCGAGCTATTCAACATCAAGAGCTGCTTTAAAAACATCTGGCACGGTAATGATCAAGGCGGCCAAGACTGTTTCCTTTGTCGTCCGAATCTGCGCAACAACATCTGCGTTGGAGAGTGCCGCGCGCATTCGACGTGCCTCCCTATGCGTTAAGCGCTCTTGCATTACGTGCTCGATAGTCATTTTGACTAATTCGTTAATCAGCCCATCAACATGATCAGTCGAAATACTTTCCATCAGCGTAATCGCTCTAAAAGGGCTCTAGCAATGACAATTGCATCACGCATCAGTAAGGGCACCATCGTTTCAAGTGGGGCTTGCTCTGACTCAGACTTCAGGACATCTCTTAAGCGACTGAGAGCTTGGAGCATGACGCCAGATCGAAAGTCAGGCTTCGATTCCAGCTCAATCAAGAATTCCTGCAGGTCACCTTCAAAGCCAGCCTGCCCGCACAGGCGGTCCCAGGCAGATTCATCTCGCGCCCTCGACCCTGGCTTTGACTGCTGATTCTTTTGAACCTGTGAGTCAGGCAGGCCTTTGATGTGTTGAATCTGAAGGTTGGAAAGTTCAGCCAGGGCTGGAGGCGATATGTCCTGATGCGTTTCCTCTCCATGGGACCTGGACCAGCTCAGCCATTCATGCCGAGGGAGCATTGGCTGCTCGATTTTCGAGATCTCAGGGAGTTCTGCCTGCGACTCATGTGTATTCCTGTCATCCATGAACTAGCTGGAGATCACCTTGCAATTGTGATGGACACAGATGCAATTGGTGTCTCAAGCGGCAGATGTGCAGAGTCAAGCTGCACTATGCACTATTTACGGATCACAACACATGCGAGGCATCATTCCGGCAATACGAGTCGTTCAGTCTGGAACGACCATGCGATGTCTGAGGATTTTGCGGAATACACTCATGAATGCAAGAGAGGTCACTGCTCAAGCTATTGGTAGAACATCTAATGCCTACTTGATCGGTTCTACGGTATGACTGGGGAATAACACTTTCATTCAAGCTGTGGTGCTCGGCAATACATCAAAGACGGAAAGGCACCAGCCCATCTGTCTACTTCATCAGTACGACGGAGAATTCAAATGAAGTCAGCAAGTTCCTCGACCCCCTCACTTGTTCTCCCATTCGAGCAATTGAGCCTGAGTTCAATCTCTCTCGTTGGAGGAAAGAATGCCTCTCTAGGCGAAATGATCCGAGGGCTCTCGCAATGGGGCATCAAGGTGCCTTCCGGCTTTGCGACGACAGTTCATGCATACAGGCAGTTGCTTCAGTCCGCTGGGCTTACCGAGCAGCTCCATGAAATCCTTGACGCTTTAGATACTTCAAATGTGGAAGCGTTGCAGCAAGCGGGCGAGACATGTCGCAACCTAATCCTTGATGCGTCCCTTCCTTTGGACTTAGAGGAAGAGCTGTTAGAGCATTACAGAAAACTTGGCTCACCTTCAGTTGCGGTGCGATCCAGTGCCACTTCAGAGGACCTTCCTCAGGCCTCCTTTGCTGGTCAGCATGATACTTACCTCAACGTACAAGGTGAAGAGGCGCTTTTGAGTGCATGTCGGCGTTGCTATGCGTCCTTGTTTACTGATCGTGCGATCTGCTATCGGCAGCTCCACGGTTTCGATCACTTGGATGTGGCCCTCTCTGTTGGAGTCCAACGCATGGTTCGCTCTGACTTGGCCTGCTCGGGAGTGATGTTTAGCCTTGACACCGAGTCGGGCTTCCGAGATGTCGTTCTGCTGACAGCAGCCTATGGATTGGGCGAGAGTGTCGTTCAGGGAACCGTTAATCCGGATGAATACTTGATTTTTAAACCAACACTACTGAATGATTACGAGCCAATTATCAGCCAAAGGCTAGGGAGCAAGGAGAATCGTTTGGTTTTCTCACCAGACAGTTCAACTGAGTACGAAGCGGTACAGGAATCGGATCGGAGGTGCTTTGCATTGGATCAAGCTGAGGTCCTTCAGCTAGCACGCTGGGCTTGCGAGATCGAAGCTCACTACAGTCGACTGTACGGTTCTGCCACGCCGATGGACATCGAGTGGGCCAAAGATGGCAGCAGCGGTGAACTGTTTATCGTCCAGGCCAGGCCCGAAACAGTTCACTCCCACATCGACAACAATGTGCTGCGTAGCTGGCACCTTGAAGCTCACAATGCGGAGCTTTTGTGTGTTGGCCGTGCTATCGGGGCATCGGTCAGCTGTGGAACTGCGCGAGTTCTGAACGACCCCAGTGAGATCGAACGCTTTCAAAGCGGTGATGTATTGGTGACCGACCGAACCGATCCTGACTGGGAGCCTCTTCTTAAGTTGGCCAGTGGGGTACTGACCAATCGGGGTGGACGGACATGCCATGCCGCGATCATTGCTCGGGAGATGGGCATCACGGCCATCGTGGGTGCAATCAATGCGACAGACAAGATTCTTGATGGAGAGATCATCACTCTGAGTTGTTGTGAAGGCCATCAGGGGCGTGTGTATCGAGGCGTCGTCCCATTCCGTGTTTATGAACGCGACGTAGGGAAACTTCCCTCGACGAGGACCCAGATTCTGATGAATGTTGGTAATCCCGCAGATGTTTTTAATGTGGCCGCTATTCCGTGTGATGGCGTGGGTTTGGCAAGGCTCGAATTCATCATTGCTAATCAAATCCGGGTCCATCCAATGGCGCTTCTGCATCCCACTCATGTTCTGAATCATCACGAGCGTGCGGATATTAATCGACTCACTGCAGGGTATGACAAACCCAGCGACTACTACGTCGATATGCTCGCCCAGGCAATTGGGCATCTAGCCGCAGCATTCTTCCCGAGGCTTGTTATTCTCAGATTCTCCGACTTCAAGAGCAACGAGTACAGCAAGCTGCTTGGTGGTAGTGGATTTGAACCAGCTGAAGAAAATCCAATGATTGGCTGGCGTGGTGCCTCTCGCTACTACTCAGAAGGCTTTCGAGAAGCCTTTGCTTTGGAGTGCCAGGCTATTTATCGCGTTCGCCAGCGTATGGGTTTGGACAACGTTATACCAATGGTGCCCTTCTGCCGTACGCCTGAGGAGGGTGATCGGGTTCTGGCGGAGATGGCTCTTCATGGCTTGGTGCGTGGTGAACATGGATTGCAGGTCTATGTGATGTGCGAACTACCGAGCAACGTCATTGCTGCTGAAGCTTTTGCTCAACGTTTTGATGGATTTTCAATCGGATCTAATGACCTGACCCAGCTCACCTTGGGCATTGACCGCGACTCTGCCCTCGTCGGCGATCTATTTGATGAACGTCACCCAGCAGTCTTAGAGATGATTCGCATGGTGATTCGAACAGCGAAGAAATGCGGTCGCAAGATCGGAATCTGTGGCCAGGCGCCCAGCGACTATCCAGAGTTCACAAAGTTCCTTATCGATCAAGGGATTGACTCGATAAGCCTCAATCCTGATGCTGTTATCGAAGCCCGATTAAATATTGCACGCTTTGAGCTGCAGTCTTGCTGAATTCTCATTCATCAGTTGGGTTTTGAATACTATTCTGTTATCGCAGAGATGAGGTTGTATCGATTGTGTTTGCTGAGCTTAATCCCGTCTTTATTCACTTTGGCTGCAAGGCTGAGGCCCTCATCGAGGTTCTTGCTGCTGCTCAACAGAGCTATGGATGCCTGAGTCCAGTACTACTTCGCCATATCGCTCATTTGCTTCACTTGCCTCTCAGCCATGTCCAGGGGGTAGCCACCTTTTACCACCTCTTTCGCCTCAGTCCCCCACCTCGACACCAATGCCTAGTTTGTACTGGAACGGCCTGTCATGTGCAGGGAGGCGGCCTTCTTCTTGGGGACCTCCAGAGGCTGTTTAAGTTTCCCGGCTGTGAGCTTGGTTCGGTTCGCTGTGTGGGCTCTTGTAGTGGTGCGCCGCTTGTGGTCGTGGATGGAGTCATCTGGACCCACCAGACCACGGCTTCGGTGATCGCTGGCTTCGAGCAGGTCATGCCATGACAGACGGACTGCGTTTCTGTACGTCGACCAGTTGCCTTAGTCGAGGAAGCAGCCGGTTAGCCCAGCACTGCTCTGAAGTGGCCAGGCACCATCCTTCAGGACTTTCAGTGAAAGGTGTTGGATGTTTAGGGCCTTGTAGCGAAGGGCCCTTGTTGGCAATTGATACCGGGGGCGTGTCCCGATTGATTGCATTAAAGGATTCTGCGTTGGAGTTTTTTGCAGCTGATCTCGAAGAACACTTAGGACGGCAGTCACTTGTCGACTGGCACCCTTCTAGGTCTCGAGAGATCTTTCCCGATGAGCCATTCATCGCGCTCCAACGGCGCCTTGTTCTCGCCCATTGTGGTTGCATCGATCCCACTTCTTTGGATGAAGCAGAGGAAGCCGGCGCATACCTCCAGCTGCAGCGCGTTCTCGAGGCGAACGATCCATTGGCCCTTATCGATCAGGTCAAGCTCAGTGGCCTGAGGGGACGGGGAGGGGCGGGCTATCCCACTGGCCTGAAATGGGCCGCCGTGGCGTCCATGACCGGGGACAACAAGGTCGTGGTTTGCAACGCTGATGAGGGAGATCCCGGCGCCTTCATGGACCGCACCGTGATGGAGGGAGATCCCCATGCACTGCTTGAGGGAATGGTGATTGCTGGTTTCGCTGTGGGGGCGGACCGCGGCTTTATTTATGTGCGGGGTGAATACCCCCTGGCGATCGAGCGACTTCGGCAGGGCATCGAGCAGGCCCGGCAAAGAGGCTGGATTGGGAATTCGGTTGGCTCCAGCGAATTCAGCTTTGACCTGCAGCTTCGTGTCGGTGCTGGCGCCTACGTGTGTGGGGAGGAAACAGCACTCATTCATTCCATTGAGGGACGCCGCGGTGTTCCCAGACCCCGTCCACCCTTTCCTGCTGAATACGGCGTGCATGGATTGCCCACACTGATTAACAACGTGGAAACATTCGCCAACATTCCGCCGTTGTTACGACTGGGGCTTGAGGCCTATGGCCAAGGGACCAAGGTCTTCTCACTCTCCGGTCACTTGCAACGCAGTGGTGTCGTCGAAGTACCTATGGGGACATCACTTCGGACCATTGTCGAAACAATGGCCGGCGGCCCCAGCAATGGGCACCGCATTAAGGCCGTACAAACCGGTGGACCATCGGGGGGCTTCGTCCCTGCCCAGTACCTGGACACTCCCGTCGATTACGAGAGCCTGCGTGATCTCGGTACGATCATGGGTTCAGGCGGCATGGTGGTGATGGATGACTCCACCAACGTCGTGGATGTGGCCGCCTTCTTTATGGCTTTTTGCCGCGAAGAGTCCTGCGGTAAATGCATCCCATGCCGCTGTGGCACGGTTCAACTTGAGATGCTTTTGCGAAAGCTCCTTGATGGAAGTGGGTCCAGCTCTGATCTCAAACAGCTCGAGAGCCTCTGCCATACCGTCAAAGCGTCCAGCTTGTGTGGCTTGGGTCAGAGCGCGCCTAATCCAGTACTAAGCAGCCTGCGGCACTACCGCAGCGATTACCAAGCACTGCTGCATGGGGAGGTGTGTCTATGAGCGTCGTCACCCTCCGCATTGACGACCACGATGTAGTGGTGAGTTCTGGAACAACTCTGCTGCAGGCAATGCGTTTGGCAGGTCTATCCATTCCGACTCTTTGCTATCTCGATGGAGTCACACCTGCGGCGGCGTGCCGTCTTTGCTTGGTTGAAATCGATGACACAGAGAAACTCGAAGCCGCCTGCGTGACCCATGTTCACCAGGGAATGAGGGTTAAAACCAATACCCCACGATTGAAGGAGATACGGCTTTCACTCATCGAAATGCTATTCACCGAGGGGAATCATGTCTGCGCCACCTGTGTTGCTAATGGAGATTGCGAACTCCAAGATCTGGCGGTGCAGTTTGGGATGGATCACAGCCGTCTCTCCTACCGATTTCCAGTGCGTCATGTTGATCTTTCTCACCCTCGCTTTGGGTTGGATCACAACCGCTGCATCCTCTGCACACGGTGTGTGCGGGTCTGCGATCAGGTGGAGGGAGCTCACGTCTGGGATGTGGCTTGGCGGGGCGAGCGCTGTCAAATCATCTCTGGTTTGTCTCAACCTTGGGGTGAGGTCCAAGCCTGCACCGACTGCGGCAAGTGCATTGACGCTTGTCCGACTGGAGCACTGTTTCATAAAGAAAATACCTGTGAAGAGAAGCATGCTCATCCCGATCGTCTTCAAGGACTGGTTGAGGCACGCATCCATCACTACTGAAACCCATGAATGCCTCTCATTCACGCAAGCGTCTGGCGACAGTTTGGTTAGCGGGTTGTTCCGGCTGCCATATGTCCTTTCTTGATCTTGATGAATGGCTTCTGCAGCTTGCGGATCTAGCAGACATCGTCTACAGCCCTGTGGGCTCAGATCGGAAGTGCTATCCAACAAACGTTGATATTGCGCTCGTGGAGGGAGCTGTAGCCAACGAAGACAATCTTCGACTTCTGCTGCAAGTGAGAGCTCACTCAAAAGTTCTCGTGAGCTTTGGTGATTGCGCCATAACCGCCAACATTCCGGGGATGCGTAACATGCTTCAGGGTGCCGATCCAGTACTTCGCCGTGGCTACTTGGAGTTGGCGGACGCCACTGCTCAGCTTCCCTATGCGCCCGGCCTCATCCCTGAGCTTCTGGATAAGGTCTTGCCTATTCATGAGCTTGTACCAGTCGAGGTCTTCTTGCCGGGATGTCCACCTTCGGCAGCGCGAATCCGTTCAGTATTGGAGTCGCTGCTTCAGGGAAACATTCCTCAGCTTAAGGCTCTCGGTGAGATCCGTTTTGGCTAAGGAGAGCAATCCAATGCAGCGGCGCTTGATTCAGATCGACCCGGTAACACGCATTGAGGGTCATGCCAAGATTTCCATCTACCTCGACTCCTTTGGGGCCGTTGAGAGGGCACGGTTCCACGTCACTGAATACCGCGGCTTTGAGAAGTTCTGCGAGGGAAGGCCATTCACCGAGATGGCTGCAATCACATCAAGAATTTGTGGAATCTGTCCCGTTAGTCACCTTTTAGCTGCTGCCAAAACCGGAGACAAGATCCTTGGAGTCGCCGTCCCTCCTACAGCTGAGAAATTGCGACGCCTTATGAATCTGGGGCAGATTATCCAGTCGCATGCCCTCTCTTTCTTTCATCTCAGTAGCCCTGACTTTCTGCTCGGCTGGGATAGTGACCCGGCTAAACGCAACATCTTTGGCCTGATTGCAGCCAACCCTGATCTAGCCCGGAGTGGAATTCGCCTGCGTCAGTTCGGGCAGTCTGTCATTGAGGCGTTAGGTGGACGCAAGATCCATGCCGCCTGGGCCGTCCCTGGGGGAGTCCGTACTCCGATGGACACGCAGACACGTGATCTGATCAGAGCTGGGCTGCCGGAGGCATTCGCCGTTGTCGAACAAGGACTGAGCGTCTTCAAACAGCTTCTCGATCATCAACTCAGTGAGGAATATGAGGTCTTTGGCCATTTCCCCTCGCTCTTCATGGGCTTGGTCGGCCAGCACGATCGTTGGGAGCACTCCAGTGGATCGACATGCCCCGGTATCCGGGTGATGGATAGTCAAGGACTTGTCCTTGCCGATCGCCTGCAGGAAAACGAATACGCCTCATTCCTCAGCGAAGCGGTTGAACCGTGGAGTTACCTGAAATTTCCTTATTACAAGCCGCTTGGTCCTCAAGCCGGTAGCTATCGAGTGGGCCCCCTTGCCCGACTCAACCTCTGCGCACGGATCGGCACTGAACGGGCGGATTGCGAGCTGAAGGAATTCCGCCAGCGTGGTGGCCGAGTCGTAACAGCTTCGTTTTTCTATCACTTGGCGCGGTTGATTGAGATCCTCGCTTGCCTCGAGCAAATGGAGCAGCTGTTGGACGATCCCGAGCTTCGCTCCACTCACATTCGGGCAAGGGCGGCGGTCAACTGCCTTGAAGGGGTGGGTGTCAACGAAGCTCCTCGCGGCACACTGATCCATCACTACCGGGTTGATGCCAATGGGCTGATCGAGAAGGTGAATCTGATCATTGCTACCGGTCAGAACAACAGTGCGATGAATCGCACGGTGACCCAAATCGCTCAGCACTACCTCAGTACGGAGCAGACTCAGGCTGTTCATCTCAATGAAGCACTACTCAACCGGATCGAAGCAGGAATCCGTTGCTTCGATCCGTGCCTCTCCTGCAGCACCCATGCCGCAGGCGCCATGCCTTTACACGTCCAGCTGTTAAGTGCAGAGGGCGACCTTCTTCAAGAGCTGCAACGTGGATGACCAGCGCACTTCAGCCATTGGTGATTGGCATCGGCAACCTGCAACGCGGTGATGACGGAGTCGGTTATCGCATTGCTGAGGCCCTCCTGAGCGAACGACCTGACTCCTATCGAGTCTTTCCGACCCACCAGCTGATGCCTGAAACCGCGGAGTTGATAGCCGTATCGAGCCGGGTGCTGTTTATCGATTCGACCATCGCTAACCCGTGTTGCTTGCCCTGTTCATCCCCTTGCCTGGAGACCCTGCAGCCGCGCCCTCTTGCGACATCATCCTGGAGTCATCACTGCACGCCGCCAGGGCTTTTGACCATGGCTGAGGCGCTATATGCCGCTAGACCGCCAGCCTGGCAGTTACTGATTCCTTCGGTGCACTACAACCACGGAGTCGAGCTCTCTCCCCTCACCGCAACAGCAGCAGTCATGGCCTATTCCCTTGCTCAGGCCTGGGGATGTAGCCATGCATGAGTTAGCTCTGATTGAAGAGCTCTGTCGTATCGCTCAACAGGAGGCCACTGCACAAGGGGCGAGCACGATCCATTCGATCCTCTTACGTCTCGGGCGCCTATCTGGAGTCGATGCAGAGGCGTTGAGCCAGGCTTTTGCTGTTGTGGCTAGCGGCCCACCTTGGACTGCCACCCATCTGGTGCTGGAGTTGGTGGCAACCGAGTGCTTTTGTTCGCGCTGCCAGCAGGTATTCACTCCAGTTGATCTGATTCATCAGTGCTCACGATGTGGAGCACTTTCGAACACGGTTTTACAGGGTCGCGAGCTTGAACTTGTGTCCATGGAGGTCTCTTGATGTGTGGTGACTGCGGCTGTAAACAGAGCTCTCCATCAGCTTCTCCGCGATTCAAGATTGCACTCCACCAGAATCTTTTGGAGCGAAATACCAGGCAAGCCTTGCTCAATCAGGTTCAGTTTGATCAACACGACCTGCTCGCTGTCAATCTGATTTCCGCACCTGGATCTGGCAAAACTGCTTTTCTTGAGCAGCTGGCGCGCCGCTGGGGACGCCAACCGATCGGTGTGATCGTTGGGGATCTCGCTACCGACAACGATGCTCAGCGTCTCGAGCGTGCTGGGGCCCGGGCCGTGCAAATCCGTACCGGGGACCTCTGTCATTTGGATGCCGATTTGGTAGCTCGTGCTTTCAGCGAACTCGATACGAGCGGCCTGGATCTCTTGATGATCGAAAACGTTGGCAATCTCGTCTGCCCAACAGCTTTTCCATTGGGAGAGCATCGACGTCTGGCCTTGATCTCGGTGACTGAGGGCGAGGACAAACCCCTGAAATATCCAGCCCTCTTCAACAGCGCAGATGCCGTACTCATCAACAAGATCGACCTGGCCGAGGTCGCGGGCTTTGACCGAAACGCCATCCTCGCCAATCTGCGTGTGACGGCTCCCCATGCCCAGGTGTTCGAGATGTCTGCTCGCTCGGGGTCTGGTCTTGAGGCTGTCATGGACTGGTTAACGGGTGGGCTCGAGAACTGAGTGGTCGCTGCAACTGCAGCTGAGTGGGCGAGTGCAGGGGGTTGGGTTTCGCCCGGCCATTCATCGACGTGCCTTGGAGATGGGGCTTGGTGGTTGGGTCGCCAACGATTCAGCAGGCGTGGTCGTGGAGCTACAAGGCTCAAAGTCTCAACTGCAGCATTTTCTCAGTCAGCTCTTGGGGACTCCACCGTCACCGAGTCGTATTGATTTTGTACGGCAACGTTGGAGGCGAGTCCCCGTGGGCGATCGGTCCTTCCGGATCGTTCCCTCTCAGTCGTCCGACGTTTCTTCTGCACTGGTCACACCCGATCAAGCTCTCTGCGGGGCCTGCATGGCCGAACTTTTAGATCCGACGAACCGACGCTCCGGCTATCCCTTCATCAGTTGCGCTCAGTGTGGTCCTCGCTACACCCTCCTGCGGGATGTGCCGTTCGAGCGAAACAACACCAGCTTCTCGGCTTTTCCTCTTTGCTCTGAATGCACCAATGAATACGAGAATCCGCAGGACCGTCGCTTTCATGCCCAGACCATCAGTTGCCCGGCCTGTGGCCCGAAGCTGCGATGGAACGACACGTGGATCAGCAACGAGATCGGCTTGCAGGCTGCAGCGGATTTGTTGCAAGCGGGTGGCATCGTTGCGCTGCAAGGCATCGGTGGCTTTCAGCTCCTGGCTGATCCAAAGAACAGTCAAACGCTCTCCACTCTGCGATCCCGAAAGGGACGCCCTGAGAAACCGCTGGCTTTGCTCAGTTCGGCTTCTGACCTAGATCAGATCTGCCGACCCTCGCAGCCGGAAAACGATCTTTGGCATTCCGCTGTCGCGCCGATCGTGCTGATGTTGCGTCGTTCTGAAGCACGTCTGGATTCGCTGGTGGCTGGAACATCTCCATGGCTGGGTGTCATGCGTCCCGCTTCTGCATTGCAATTGCTCCTCGTGGATCGCTTTGGATCACCTTTGGTCTGTACCAGTGCCAATCGTTCTGGGGAACCGATTGCGATTGACGCCAGAGCCGATCCGGACCTTTTGAACTCACTTGCAGATGGTGTATTGAGCCATTCGCTGAGCATCGTCAATCGTATCGACGACAGCGTGATGCGCTGGGCCGCCGCCGCTCCACTCGTGCTCCGCTTAGGACGAGGCCTCGCTCCCCTGAGCCTTTCCACCGCAGAGGCTGCTCAATCCGGTGGGGTACAGCTGGCTGTCGGTGCACAGGTGAAAGGCGCGTTTGCGCTCAAGATTCAGCAGCATCTTTTGTTAAGTCCCGAACTTGGCGACCTTTCTAGTCGTAGTGGTACGGAACACCTCGAGGAAACGGCCGCTACTTGGATGAAACTCCATGGCGCGCGCCCCGATTGGATCGTCTGTGATGGCCACGGCGGCTATCGCTCTAGTGCTTATGCCAAACAACTCAGCTTGTCCTTGCCTGCGAGACGGCTGGAGGTTCAGCACCACTACGCCCATCTTCTTGCCGTGATGGCAGAGCATGAACTCGGAGGCCCCCAGCTGGGTCTGGTCTGGGATGGGTCAGGCCTGGGCGATGACAACACGCTCTGGGGGGGGGAGGCCCTCAAACTTGATGCCGGAGGCTACACGCGTATCGCCAGCCTTCGACCATTCCCCCTACCCGG
>Ga0181588_10002428_pt1 | contig 16119 bp, 15 predicted proteins | sample 071ome_26_FD_148607 | JGI IMG/M metagenome (GOLD analysis project Ga0181588, IMG submission 148607) | Coastal salt marsh microbial communities from the Groves Creek Marsh, Skidaway Island, Georgia - 071409BT metaG (spades assembly) | ecosystem: Environmental > Aquatic > Marine > Intertidal zone...
ACCAGCCCATGGCCGACGCCGCTGACCTCGCCAGCAACGACACGATTTTTGGCCGCATCCTGCGGAGAGAGATCCCGTGCGATCAGGTCTATGCCGATGAGCAGTGCCTGGCCTTCCGCGACGTGGCTCCGCAGGCACCGGTGCACGTCCTGGTGATCCCCCGCGAGCACATCGTCAACCTGGCGGAGGCCGAGGCCAGCCAGGAGCAGTTGCTGGGCCATCTGCTGCTGGTGGCCGCCAAGGTGGCCAAGCAGGAGGGACTGAGCGGTTTTCGAACGGTGATCAATAGCGGTGAGGAGGCCGGCCAGACCGTCTTTCACCTGCATGTGCACCTGATTGGTGGCCGTCCCTTGGCTTGGCCTCCAGGCTGAGTTCCCAGCGGCGAGAATGACGGCATCTGAACGCCGTCATGAATCCCCTGCAGGCCTTCCGCCGTCAGCTCATCAAGCTGCAGCGGCTGGCGCAGCCCTATTTCCTTCCCGTCGAGGAGACCAGCGGTTGGCAGTTTCTGCTGCTGATCGTTGCCCTGCTCGCGGTGGTGGCCGGCAGCACCCTGCTGCTGCTCAGCGGGGTGCTGGCCCTCAGCGGTGCGCTGATCCCCGAGTTCCAGGCCCGCTTCCTGCCGGGAGTTCCCCAGCAGATCGCCGCCCTCTGGGCGAGCCCCGCCGGCCCCATCTTGATGGTGCTGTTTGCCGCAGGGATCGGCAGTTTTGTCTCCCTGCGCAGCAAGTTGCGTCAGGGGCGCTGGCTCCCCTGGGTGCTGCTGGGGGTGATCACCCTGTTGATCCTGGTGATCAACGGCATCAACGTCGGCATTAGCTACGTCGCCCGCAACGTTGAAAACGCACTCGTCACCTACAAGGTCGAGGAGTTCTGGCAGATCGTCGCGATCTATGCCTTTTGCCTGGTGCTGGCCCTGCCGATTCGGGCTCTGCAGAGTTATCTGATCCCCCGCTTGGGTTTGCTCTGGCGGGAGTGGCTCAGTGGTCGCCTGTTGCGCCGCTATCTGACCAATCGGGCCTACTACGTCCTCAATCCCAATGATGAGGCGGCTGAAGAGATTGATAACCCGGACCAACGGATTTCCCAGGACACCGCGAGTTTCACCGGCACCAGCCTGAGCGTCAGCGTTGAGGTGGTCTCCGCTGTCTTGACCTTCCTGAGCTTCATTGTGGTGCTCTGGACGATCAGCTCCACCCTGGCCCTGTGGCTGCTGATTTATTCCCTGGGCGGCACCGCCGTGATTGTCTTCGCCAGCCGCAAGCTGGTGGCCCTGAACTATGACCAGTTGAGGCTGGAGGCGGACTTCCGCTACGGCCTGGTCCACATTCGGGACAACGCCGAGTCGATCGCCTTCTACCGCGGTGAACAGCAGGAATCACGGGAGGCAGAGCGCCGCCTGGGTGGCGCGATTCAGAACTACAACAAGCTGATTGTTTGGGAGGCGCTGATCAGCGTGATTCAGCGCTCCTATGACTACTTCTCTCGCTTTTTGCCCTGGCTGGTGATCGCTCCGATTTACTTCGCCAAGGAGGTGGATTTCGGCGTCTTTGCCCAGTCCGGTATTGCTTTCTCCCAGGTGTTGTTCTCGGTGAGTTTCATCGTGAACAACATCGATCGCCTGGCGGCCTTCTCAGCGTCCATCAGCCGACTGGAGGGGTTCCAGGGCAAGGTCGAGGCCATCAGTGAGGTCAACGCTGAGCAGCAGCGCTTGAGCGAGGAGCAATCCAGTACTGGAGCTTCGGGTTCCCTGTTGGTGCGCCACGTGGATCTGGTGCCCCCCAACAGCGATCGGCGTCTGATTGAGGACCTCAGCTTGGAGGTGGGGCCGGGGCAGCGGGTGCTTGTCGTGGGCCCCAGCGGTTGCGGCAAGACCTCGTTCCTGCGCCTGGTCAGTGGCCTTTGGCCCGCTGCCCGCGGTGAGGTCCAGCGCCCGCCCCACCAGGAGTTGCTGTTCATCCCCCAGAAGCCCTACATGATTTTGGGCAGCCTGCGGGAGCAGCTTTGCTATCCCCAGGAGCCCCAGCGCTTCAGCGATGAGCACCTCCGCAGCGTCCTCAATGAGGTGCGGCTGTCGGCCTTGGTGCAGCGCTACCCGGATTTCGACATCAAGCAGGACTGGCCGCGGCTGCTGTCCCTGGGTGAGCAGCAGCGCCTGGCGTTCGCCCGCTTGCTGCTGAATTCCCCGCGCTTTGTCGTGCTGGATGAGGCCACCAGCGCCTTGGACGTGGCCACCGAGAAGCACCTCTATGAGCTGCTCTCCCAACGGGAGATGGCCTTCGTGAGCGTGGGTCACCGCCCTAGCCTCAAGAGCTTCCACGACCTGGTGCTCGAGCTCGATGGCCAGGGGGGATGGAAGCTGATTCCCGCCACCAGCTATGACTTCAGCCAAGGAGCCTGATCCGACGATGTCCGAGACGCCCGAGGTCCCTGCGACCAGCGCCACCACCAACGACGCTCCTGCCTTTGGTTGGAGTGGCTACGCCGAGCGGGTGAACGGTCGCTTCGCGATGGTTGGTTTCGTGGCGATCCTCGTGGTCGAGGCGCTCAGTGGGGAGACCTTCCTGCGCTGGGCTGGTTTTGTGGGCTGAGGTTCCCTCAGGGAATCTCCAGGAGATCGATCTGCCAGAGCCCGCCGCGGCTGACCTCCACCGCCAGCACGCGCCCATCGGCACTGAAACTGACCTGGCGCGGAACCCCGGCGGGCTCCATCGGCAGTAGCTGCGTGGCCTGGAGGCTGCGCTTGTAGAGCACCAATTCCGTGCGGTCCTCCCGTTGGCGCACGACCGCTAGTCGTTCAGCGTTTTGATCGACCGCAACGCTGATCGGTAGAGCATCGGGGCGATTCAGCCCCGGTAAGGGGACCGGGTTGCGGCGGTTGACGTCGATCAGCTGCACCTGCACGCGCCCATTGCCGCGGGCGGCGATCAGGGCTAGCCATCCCCCGGCCAGCGAGGGGCTCCGGCCCTGCCCCAGTTGGTTGAGCTGCTGGTTCAGTCCCGGCAGGGGGCGCAGACGTCCGCCAGCACAGCCGCTGAGCAGCAGCAGCGTCGCGCCAGCACTGAGCAGAAGACGGATCAAGGCTCGACTCCTGGCCCGCCGCCGCTCTCGCGCTGCCCTGGGGCGAGGTCCGGCTCCAGCAGTCCGCTGAGGTCGTAGATCTGCAGTCGGGTGCTGCCCTGGGAGGTGAGCTCCACCGCCAGTTGACGGGCATCGGGGGCCAGGCTGAGCCGCCTGGGTTCGGCGTTGCCCGGCAGGAAGAGGGGCTGCAGTGCTCCGCTGGCCCGATCTTCAATCACCGCCTCCCGGCGCGCCCCCCGCTGGATCAGCAGGGCGAGGTAACGGCCGTTCCAGCTCAGGGAGGGGGAGCTGTGGGGTTGATGCCGCTTCAGGTGGCGCAGGGGCAGAACTTTGCCGCTCCGCCGTTCCTGCAGCAGGACGGTGGTGCGCCCGCCGCGCTCCACCAGGGAGGCCAGAAGGCGACCATCGCCGCTCAGCGCTGGTTGTTCGCGGTTCTCAGCGCCGTTGAGCCCCAGGGGGCTGGCGCTCTGGCGGCGCAGGCCGCAGCCGCCGATGGCCAGCAGCAAGCCAGCCAGCACCAACGCTTTGGCGGGCAAGGGCCTCAGTCGTCGAAACGGGAGCTGTTGTCGCGAGGGGCACCGCCAGCGGCGGGGCGAACGGGACGGAACTCAGCGTCACTCACGCCGGCGTCCGCGTCAGGTTTTGCTGCGGTGGCCTGATAGGGCGCGCCCTGGGGAACGCCGGGATTGCTGGGGCTGCGGCTGCCTTCAGGAGCGGGGGAGCCCATGGGGCTGCCGCGCCGGCTGGAGCGGGGCATCTCCTCGGGCCGGCTGTTGGGGCGGCTGCCGCGGCGCATCTCCTCGCGGCCTTGGCGGCGGCTGCCGAATTCTGCTGAGCCAGCTTGGGCTCCACCGGCGCGGAAGCGGCTGGACTGTTCGGGTTCGCGCGCTGGGCGTGCCGATCGGTCCTGACCCTGCCAGTCATCGCGGGAGGCGGCCCGCTCGGGGATGGCTGCTCGGGCTGGACGACGGGGGCGGTAGAAGTCGTCTTCTTCACGCTCGCCGTAGCTGTCGTCGCGGGAGCGAATCCGACGCCGAAGCGGCTGGGGATCGTCGAAACGATCGGCGTCATCACGGAAATCGCGACCACCACCCATGCGGGGCCGGGGCGCGGGTTCCTCGTCGTCGTCGAAGTAGGACGAGCGGCGGGCCTGCTCCGTCGTCACGCCACGCAGCCGAACGCTCTCGTAGCCGAAGAAGACGGTGGTAGCGGCCAGCAGGAACTGACCGAACTGGAGGATCGGATCAAGGCGCCAGCCTTGAAAAAAGAGAATGCCGCCGCAGAGAAGCCCAACGGCGGCAAAAAACACGTCGTAGTCGCGCGCCAGAGCCGGCTTGAAGCTCCTCATGAAGTAGAGGAGAGCCCCGCCGACGGCCAGCACGATCCCGACAATGCTGGCCCAATTCAGGCTGGCGTTAACCACAGATCGATTTGCCCTTTCAGGTCACTGTAGGCCCGGCGTCGAGGCCAGCAGCTGCCGCAGCAGTCCCGCAGAGGGATCAGAGCTTGCGATCAACGCGGTCGTTCTGGCTGATCAGGATCACGGCGGCTGCCACAGGGATGACCACGATCACGGCGCCCCAGAGAAGGCTGCTCAGAAAATTGGCGAGGGAAGGGGTCATGACAGTGCCGAATCCGCGGGCAATCCTAGGCAGTGATGGCAACTTCCTACGATTGCGGAGCAGCTGCTTAGAGCTTTGTGACGGGACCCGATGGCTCCAGCCTGGAACTGCTCCGTCTGGTGCTGCCCCCCTTCACCATGGGCCTGGGCCTGTTGCTGTCGGCTTGGACCCTGCTGTTCCTGTTCCGGATCGTCCTGACCTGGTATCCCCAGGTCGATCTCAGCCAGGGTGTCTTGCGGATCGTGGCCGTCCCGACTGAGCCGGTTCTGGCGCTGAGCCGCAAGCTGATTGCGCCGATTGGCGGCGTCGATGTCACCCCGGTGATCTGGGTCGGACTGGTCAGCCTGATCCGCGAGCTGCTGGTGGGTCAGCAGGGCCTCTTGACCCAGATGGTGATGCGCCTGAGCGTGCTGCCGGCCTAGCCGTTCGGCAACATCTCCTGCTCCACGAACTTGGTGTGGACGTCGCCGGAGATGAATTCCGGGCGCTCCAGCAATTGCAGGTGGAATTCGATCGTGGTGGGAATGCCGGTGACGGCGCATTCCGCCAGGGCGCGCTTGAGCCGCTTGAGGGCGTGGTCGCGATCCTTACCCCAGACGATCAGCTTGCCGATCAGGGAGTCATAGAAGGGTGGGATCTCATAGCCCGTGTAGACGTGGCTATCGAAACGGACGCCTGGGCCGCCGGGGGGAAGCCAGCCGGTGATCTTGCCGGGGGCGGGCCGGAAGTTCTGGCGCGGGTCCTCGGCGTTGATGCGGACCTCGATCGCATGGCCCGTGAGTTTGATCTCCTCTTGGCTAAAGGAGATGGGCTCGCCGCCGGCGATCCGCAGCTGCTCGGCAATCAGGTCGACCCCGCTCACCATCTCGGTGACGGGATGCTCCACCTGGATCCGGGTGTTCATCTCCATGAAATAGAAGTTGCCGGTGCGATCCACCAGGAACTCCACGGTGCCGGCGCCCTCGTAACCGATGGTGCGGGCTGCCGCGACCGCTGCGTCTCCCATGCGGCGACGCAGCTCAGCATTGATGGCGACGCTGGGGGCCTCTTCCAGCAGTTTTTGGTGGCGCCGCTGAATCGAGCAGTCCCGCTCCCCGACGTGGACGACGTTGCCGTGGCGGTCGGCCAGCACCTGCACTTCGACGTGCCGGGGCCGGTCGATGAATTTCTCCATGTAGAGGCCGGGGTTGCCAAAGGCGGCTTCCGCTTCGCCCTGGGCGGCCTTGAAGAGGTTGTCGAGTTGGTCCGCTGAGGGGACCAGGCGCATCCCGCGGCCACCGCCACCGGCGGTGGCTTTGATCATCACGGGATAGCCCATGGATTCCGCCAGGGTCCTGGCTTCATCCACGTTCTCCAGCAGCCCTTCACTGCCGGGGATGGTGGGAACGCCCACCTTCTGCATGGTGGCCTTGGCCGTGGACTTGTCGCCCATCGAGCGGATGGAGTCCGGCGAGGGTCCGACAAAGGTCAGGCCGTGGTCAGCGCAGATCTCGGCGAACTTGTCGTTCTCCGCCAGGAAGCCATATCCGGGGTGGATCGCATCGGCACCCCGGGAGGTGGCGGCCGCCAGGATGTTGGGGATATTGAGATAGCTCTTGCTGCTGGGTGCATCGCCGATGCAGACCGCTTCATCAGCGAGCTGGACGTGCAGGGCGTTGCGGTCGACCGTGCTGTAGACGGCGACGGTGGGGATTCCTAATTCCCGGCAGCTGCGCAGGATCCGAAGAGCAATTTCGCCGCGGTTGGCGATCAGCAGTTTGCCGATGGGCATCCAGTGGCAGTCCGGCGAATCCGGCAGGGCGGGCCGGGTGGACTGTATCAGTGATGACTGGGCCCATCCCCTTGCTGGGCGGGGTCAGGCGATGGGTATATTGCCTGGGCAGTGCATCAGTGCTGCACCCCTCACGCCACCGTTTTTCGGTGGTGGACTCCCCCCGAGATTCCAGACCAGGACTTCGTTTTGGCTTGGACGCTCACTACCACGCGGATGTGGTGGAATTGGTAGACACGCACGTTTGAGGGGCGTGTGACTTCGGTCTTGCGAGTTCAAGTCTCGCCATCCGCATCGTTCAGAGCTCCGCAGCGTGAAGCCTGCCGCCGCTGAGCCCAATCCACACGGCGATGCCTGCATCGTCCTGGTCTGCAATGGACCTGGTGAGCTGGCCACCTGGGTGCGGCCCCTGGCCCAGCGGTTGCACCGTGAGTTGCCCCTGCGGCCCCTGACGCCTGGGGCGCCGATGGCCCTGCAGTTGGTCTTGGTGCCTTGCCCCAATGCCACGGGCATTGAGCACCAGGTGGCGGATCGGATGGGCTTGTTTGAGCGGATCAGTCCGGCCAAGCGCTTCTGGAGTCTGTTGCTCAGGCCCCAGCGCTTGGGCCGTTGGCCCCGTCGTGGCGTTGTGGTGTTCCTCGGGGGCGATCAGTTCTGGACCGTGCTGCTCTCAGCGCGCCTGGGCTATCGCCACATCACTTATGCCGAATGGGTGGCGCGCTGGCCCCGCTGGAACGACCGGATTGCGGCCATGGGGCCGGCGGCGGCGGATCGCCTGGCGCGGCGTTGGCAACCCCGCTGCCAGGTGGTCGGTGACCTGATGGCGGATCTCTCGGAGGCCGCGCGCTCAGAGCGCCCCTTGCCCCAGGGGGAATGGGTGGCGTTGATGCCCGGTTCCAAACGCGCCAAGTTGCAGGTGGGCGTGCCGTTTTTGCTGGAGGCCGCTGATCGTCTGGCGGCCCAGCGGCCGGGTATCCGCTTTCTGCTGCCTGTGGCTCCGACCACCAGTGTTCAGGAGTTGCTGGCCTACGGCAGTGCGGCGAATCCGATCGCGCAGCACTACGGCTCGGGTGAGCCGGTGCTGGAGGGCTCTGACTTGGTGACCCCCGCCGGCTCGCGGATCCGCTTGGTGGAGGAGCAGCCAGCCCACGGGGTGCTGAGTCAATGCCAACTGGCCCTGACCACCGTCGGGGCGAACACCGCGGAGTTGGGTGCCCTGGGGGTGCCGATGATCGTGCTGGTGCCGACCCAGCACTTGCATGTGATGCAGGCCTGGGATGGGGGCATTGGAATCCTGGCCCGCCTGCCCTTCTTGCGTTGGCTGCTGGGGGCGGCCTTGACGGCCTGGCGGATGCGCAACCACGGCTTCTTGGCCTGGCCCAATATCTCCGCAGGCCGCCAGGTGGTGCCCGAGCGGGTCGGGGCGATCACACCCCAGGAGATCGCCGCTGAGGCCGCCGATTGGCTGGCCCATCCGCAGCGCCTGGAGGGGATGCGGGAGGACCTGCGCAGCCTGCGGGGGCAGCCCGGGGCCGTGGCGGCTCTGGCTGGGATGGTGCGGGAATTGCTGCCGCCGCCTTCTGCTGGCGCTGCCTAGTTTGAGCGGGTTTCCCAGGCTTCCAAGCGATGGCTGACGCCGCCCAGCACGACAACGAGCAATGGCGCGAGAAGCTCACCCCTGAGCAGTTCCAGGTGGCCCGCATGGGCGGGACCGAGCGGGCCTTCACCGGGATCTACTGGGACAACAAGGCCAAGGGGATGTACCGCTGCGTCTGCTGCGGCAGTGAGCTGTTCAGCTCTGAGACCAAGTTCAACTCCGGCACCGGCTGGCCGAGCTTCTGGGATGGGGCCAAGGAGGGCGCCATCAGCACCCACTCGGACACCAGCCACGGCATGGTCCGCACCGAGATCAAGTGCGCCAACTGCGATGCCCACCTGGGTCACGTCTTCAATGACGGCCCCACCCCCACTGGGCTGCGCTACTGCGTCAATTCCGCGTCCCTGAATTTTGAGGAGGAGAAGGGCTAGGCCCTTCCCTCACCAGGGATCGCCGCCGCCGGAGGGCTCCCGCCGCCGCGGCAGGGGTGCCCGCTCGTCGAAGGGCTCATAGGGCTCGACGTCGAGGGGGGACTCATCGCGCACATAGCGGCGCGGTGCGGGCTCCTCATCGAGATAGCGGCGCTGGCGCAGGGGCTCGCGTTCGCGGCGCTGCTCCACCTCGACGTAGTCGTAGTCCTCTTCCGGTTCGAAGCGGCGGTTGGTGGCCGGCTCGATGCGGCGCTGCTCCTCCTGGGCGGTGGGTTGCCCCGCGGCCAGTTGGTTCTCGACGGGAACCATGTTCAGGCGATAGCGCTCGCGTTCCTCCTGCTCCCAGCTGGGGCCACCGACGCCGAGCTTTTCCAAAAGACCGGTGCCGAGCTGCTTGAGCTTCTCCTCGGCGCCCTCATAAACAATGATCCGATCGGGACCGCTGCTGACGATCTCTTCAACGGTCAGCTCCCAGGTGCTGAGCACCCCCTCGCCGAGCAGCGGGACACCAACGGCTCCGAGCACCAGGGTGGTGAGTTCGCCGGTCTCGATGTCAAAGCTGAAGCCCAGCACGCGGCCCAGCTGCTCCCCGGATTCGGTGATCACCTGGCAGTTGATCACCCGGGAATAACGGTCCGGATCGAAGTTCTCCGAGAGGGAGTCAGCCGAATCCACCAGGATCACATCGCCCACCTGGCGGATGCTCTCCAGGGGCATCCAACGGGGCAGGCCCGGCAGAAAACGCGTGAGCGGGTTGTCCCGCAGGCCCAGGGAGACCACCTCGCGGCGGTCGATATCCACCACAACTTCGCCCACCACACCCAGACGCCGGCCGGTGTCCCGGGTGATCACCTGGGTGCCCATGAGCTCCGAGCGCAGCCAGAGGCGGTCGCTGGGGGTGGCCGCTGGGTCGCTTCCGGGTGGAGTGCTTGTCATGGGCGCATTGTGACCGAAAACCTGTCGGAGCTTGGTTAGGCCGCCGGGGGTAATCCCACCACCTGGGTGTGGGCCCCGCGGGCTTGGGTCACACCGATGGTGCGGGTGGCGGCCCCAATCATCGGACGGCGGTGGCTGACCACCAGGAACTGGGCGGCATCGGCCTGCTGGGCGATCAGGGCGGCGAGCCGCTCGACGTTCACGCCATCGAGGAAGCTGTCGACCTCATCAAGGGCGTAGAAGGGCGACGGGCGGAAGCGCTGCAGGGCAAAGAGGAAGCTCAGGGCCGTCAGGGACTTCTCGCCGCCGCTCATGGAGGCCAGGCGGCGCACGGCCTTGCCCTTGGGGTGGGCCACCAGGTTGAGGCCGCCCTCGAGGGGAGCCTCCTGGTTTTCCAGCTGCAGGAAGCCCTCGCCGTCGGAGAGGCCGGCAAAGATGTCGCGGAAGTGCTCATCAACGGCGTTGAAGGCCTCCATGAAGGCCTCCTGGCGCAGGGTGGCCACGGTTTCGATGCGCAGCAGTAGCTCCTCGCGTTCTTTGCAGAGGACGTCGAGGCGCTCCTGCAGGTCCGCCAGCCGCGTCTCGAGTTCTTCGAGCTCCTGCAGGGCAAGCATGTTGACCGGCTCGAGGGCCTCCATGCGCTGCTGCAGGCTCTTGAGCTCGGCCTGTAGGGCCTCGAGGCCGTTCTCGCGCACCTCCTCGGGGATCTCAGGCAGGGGATCGGGGAGCTCCCGTTGCAGCTGCTCCAGCCGGCCGCCGCTGCTGCGCTCCTCCTCGGCCAGGGCCAGGAGTTCCTCGCCCAGGCGCTGCAGTTCCCATTCCTGTTGTTGCAGGGCCTGGCGCTGCTTGGCGAGTTGGGCCTCGGCTTCGTCGCGGGCGCGGCGCCGCTCACCAAAGCGGGTTTGCAGCTCCTGCTGCTTGGCCTCGAGGGCGCTGCGCTTCTGTTGATCGGCCTGCTGCTGCTCCTTCCACTGGGTGCGCTCAGCGATCAGGGCATTGACGGCCTGGGCGAGCCGCTGCTCTTCCCCGCCCAGGGCTTGGAGTTGGCTGCTGACCCGCTCGGCGGCCAGTCCCCTCTCCCGGCGGGCGGCCAGCAGGTTGTCGCGTTCCTGTCTGGCCTGGGTCAGGGCGGCATCGGCGGCCTCGAGTTCCTGCTGCAGGCCCTGCCAGCGCTCGCTGTCGCCGCTGGCTTGGGCGCTGGCTTCACTGGCCTCCAGCTGCTGCAGGGCTTGCTGCAGCGGGGTGAGTTCCGTGGCGATGGCCTGCAGGCGCTGCTGCCCGCCGCCCAGGTCGGTCTCGATCTGCTTGATCCGCGCGCTGAGCTGATTGCGGCGTTCCTGCAGCGGGCCGCTGGCCCGTTGGGCGGCCGTGCGCTCGGCGTCCAGGGCGGCCTTGCGTTGCTCCAGCCGGCTGAGCTGCGGCCGCAGTTCTTCGAGGGACCGTCCGAGCTCGGATTCCTTGCGCTTGCTGGCCAGCAGGGTTTCCCCGAGCTCCAGCAGACGCCGGCGCAGGGGTTCGGCTTCGTCGGCGTCGCTGGCGGCGCCGAAGCTGAGTTGATTGCCCCGCTGTTGCAGGCTCCCTCCGGTCATGGCCCCGCTCTTCTCGAGCAGTTCGCCATCGAGGGTGACGGCGCGGCAGCGGCCCAGTTCGCGGCGGGCGCTGGCGAGATCCCGGAAGACCAGGGTGTCGCCGAAGACGTAGCGGAAGACCTCGCCATAGACGGGCTCAAAGCGCACGAGCTCCACGGCCCGCCCCACCAGACCGTCGCCGCCCACGGCTGCGCCACCGCGCTCAAAGGCGGCGCCGTTGCGCATGGCCCCGCCCCCGCCACGGATCTTGTTGAGGGGCAGGAAGGTCAGGCGACCCGCCCGGCGGCTTTTGAGCAGATCGATCGCCCGGGCGGCAATGCGGTCGTCATCGACCACCACCTGGCCAAGGCGGGCGCCGGCGGCCACCTCCAGGGCGAGGCGATGGGCTTCCTCCACCTCGGCGAGTTGGGCGACGGGGCCGTGGATGCCCTCGAGTCCAGCCTCGAGCAGCAGGCGCAGGGCTCCGGTGCCGCGGCTTTCCTGGATGGTTTCCCGCCGGGACTCCATCCGGGCGATGTCTCGCTCCAGGCTGACCTGCTCCTGCTCGAGCCGTTGGCGGGTGCGCTGCTGCAGCGCGAGGGCTTCGGCGAGCTCCTGGGCGCGGGTCTGCTGGGCCTTGAGCTCATCGAGCAGTTGATGCCACTCGTCCTCCAGGGCGGTGAGGGAGCTGGAGACCCCATCGCTGCTGGCGGCGTCCTGTTGCAGTTGCTCCTGCAGTTCTCCCAGGCGTTCCTGCTCTTGGCGCAGGCGCTCGACGAGCTGCTGCTGTTCGGCCTGCAGCGGGGAGAGCTTGGCCTGGAGCTCCTGGCGTTGGCGGCTGCGCTGCTTTTGCTCTTCCAGCCAGCTGCCGCTGCGGCCGGCCACTTCCCCCAGGCGACGGCGGGAGAGTTCGACGGCGGCTTCGGCAGTGCGGCAACCCGCTTCGGCCTCCTCCAGGCTGGCCTGATCGTCAGCGCTGTTGAGCTGGCTTTGCTGCTGCTTGAGGTCGGCTTGCTGGCGGCCGAGCTCCATCCGCTGACGCTGGAGTTCCTCGGCGCCCTGTTGGTGTTTCTCCGCTTGGCGGCTGAGTTCCCTGGCGCTTGCCTCCAGGCCAGCGAGCTCGGACTGCACCGCCAGCAGCTGATCTTCCCCAAGGGCTTTGACCTCGGCCTGCAGGGCGTCGAGGGCTTTGGAGGCGGTCTCCAGGGCGCTTCGACCTTCGCTGACGCTCTGGCGCTCGTTCTCTTGCTGGCGCTTGAGCGCCTCCTGGCGGCTCTGCAGTTGTTTGAACTGGGCCTCGGCCTGCTCGAACCCGAGCACCTGCTCCTGCAGCCGGCCCCGCTGGAAGCGCTCCCGCAGCTCCTGGTAGGTGCGGGCTTTGGCGCAGTCCCGCTCGAGCTTTTGCCGGGAGACCAACAGTTCCTGCTGGACGATGGCGCAGCGCTCTTCCCGGTCCTGCACGTCCGAGAGCTTGGAGCGGGTCTGCTCGATGCGGGAGTCGAAGAGGGCCACCCCGGCGAGCTCATCGATGATTCCGCGGCGGTCGCGGGAACTCATCGAGACGATGCGGGTGACGTCGCCCTGCATGACGACGTTGCTGCCTTCCGGGTCCACCCGCAGCCGCCGCAGCTGGGTTTGCAGCTGCTGGAGATTGCAGGGGATGCCGTCGGCGCTGTAGGTGCTGGCGTAGGTGCCGCCGGGGGCAATGCGCAGCCGGCGGGTGACGGTCCACTCGGTTTGCCCGGGCTTGATCCAGGGGCCTTCTTCGGGTGCCTCGAGACCCTGTTCGGCCTCATCGGGCTGCCAGTCGCTCAGGTCGAAGCGAACGGAGACGACCGTTTCGGCCGCTTTGCCCTGCTTGAGCTTGGAGCTGTTGACCAGGTCGGGCAGTCGCTCCGCCCGCATGCCGCGGCTGCTGGCGAGGCCCAGGCAGAAGAGGACCCCATCGAGGATGTTGCTTTTGCCCGAGCCGTTCGGGCCGGTGACCACCGTGAACCCCTCGTCCAGTGGGATCGACATCGATCCGCCAAAGGACTTGAAGTGGGTCAGCTCTACCTGATTGATGTGAACCAACAGGCCCGAGCGTCGAGCACCAGAAAGGTAGCCGACCCTCTGTCGATTTCAAGGCATGGTCACTACGGTGTGGTGGCTGTCCCACGGCTCCATGGACTCAGGCACGACCAGCAACGGTGTCCCCCAGGAGCCCGTGCAGGAGCAGCCCTGGCGGGCCAAGATCGAGCCGGAGGAGGCGCCTGAAACCGAGCCCCTCTCGCCGGTGGCGAGCCTGTTCCGGGAGCGCTTTGAGCAGTTTCTGCCGACGATTCAGCGGGAGTGGCCAGATGTCGCCCGTCACACCCTGGAGGCCACGCGGGGCAGCCTGGACACTGTGGTGGAGGTGATTGCCCGGCAGACCGGCCGTACGAGTGACGGTGTGAAGGAGCAGTTGCTGGATCTGCTGACGGTGGGCGAGGACCAGGCCCAGCAGTGGGCGGATTCCCTGCGGCCGCTGGAGGAGCAGCTGGAGCATCTGCTGGATGACCTCAATGCCAACTTGCGGCCGCGCATCGAAAAACCGGTGCGGGAGCGCCCCTTGATGGCTTTGGGATTGGCTGCTGGAGTGGGGCTACTGCTCGGTCTGTTGCTCTCCGGCCGCCGTTCGTCATGACCAGCTCCGACTCCTCTTCTTCGCAGGACGCGCCGCGGCGTGGCGTCCCCTTGAAGGCGGCCTCCCGGATCACGGGGTTGGTGGCCTCGGTGATGGACCTGCATGTCCGGATTGCTCTGAAGGAGGCCGACCGCGAGAAGCGCCGTTTGATTGGCGGGGTCGTGCTGCTGATGGCGGGCCTCTCGGCGCTGTTGATGGCCTGGTTGGCGGCCGATGTGGCGCTGTTGTTCTGGCTGCATCAGAACTGGGGCTGGAGCTGGATCCACTCCGCCCTGGGCTTGATGGCGGTGAACCTGCTGCTGAGTGCTGTGTTCCTGCGGATCGGTGGCCTGATGACCAAGGGCCCCTACCTGCCCGAAACCTTGGCGGGTCTTACGAAGACGACTCGGGCGTTGGTTGGTCGCTGAGCCAGCGGCAGAGGCCCGGCAGGGAGAGTCCCTGCAGGCTGAGGTTGAGGATCACCGTGATGAAAACGATCCCCTGGCAGTTCTGGGCCAGGACGCTCGCGGCTGCATCGCTGGGCACTCCCCGCAACAGCGGGATGGCGCCCATGACGTTGAAGGAGAGAGCCAGGGGGACCGCTCCGCGTAGGCCGCACCAGGCGATCAATAAGGACTCCTTCAGGCTGAAGGGCGAGAGCCGCTGAAAGATCAGGACGCTCAGGGGCCGGGCGACGAGCATCAGGACCGCGGCGGTGGCCAGGCCGGCCGGCAGGGCGGGCAGCAGGTGGGTTGGATCCACCAGCAGACCAAAGATGAAAAAGATGCTGATCTCCGTCATGGTGTTGAACGGCAGCAGCACTTCTTGAATCGTTTGGTGGTTGATCTCGGGGCGTTGGTAGTGCTCATTGGTCATCATTAGACCGGTGATATAGACCGCGACAAAGCCCGATCCGCCCAGGATTTGTGTGCAGCCGTAATCCATAAAGGCGATGGAGATCGCCACGATGAGCAGTTGCTCCCGGTCGACCACCAGGCGGTTGATCATCACGCGGGCGACATAACCAAATCCCAGGCCCACCAGGACTCCGGAACCGATTTTTTGCAACAGGCTTGAGAAGCCGCTAATGACAACATCTGGGAGTGCTTGGCCTTGCGCTCCAACGCTGAAGAGACTGGCGGCGATGCTGAACAAAATCAGCGCCGATGGGTCGTTGACGGAAGACTCAAATTCGAGCAGATCTTGAACATTTTTCGGCACATGCCGTTTCACCTGACGCAGGACCCCGAGGGTGGCTCCGGCGTCGGTGGAACCCAGGCAGGCGGCCACGAGAAGAGCTGCCCCCAGGGGGATGGCATTGCTGAGCCCCGGGGTGATGGCCGCCCCGCTTTGGGAGGTCAGCCAGACGATCGCAGCACCCAGGACCAGGGTGGAGACGGCGACCCCGGCAATGGCCAGGACGAGGCCGTATTTGAGGAAGCCACGAATCGCCTGGGTGTCGGTTTTCAGCCCGGCATAAAACAGCAGTAGGGCCAGCGAGAAGGTCTGAAGCCGTTCGACCTCGGATGGATGGATATCGAGAACCTGCAGATTGATCAGCAGGCCTAAGAAGAGAACCCCAAGAACAGCGGGAATCCCAATTCGAATCGAGAAGCGGCTGATGATCAGCGTGCCCAGATACACCGCTCCGATGAAGAGCAGTTGAATCTCGAGGGGGATCGTCATTAACCCCTGGCTGCTGGCCAGTAGGGGGGTGATCCAGTGACTCATGGCAGAAGCCTAGGGCTGGCTTTAGCGGATTTCGTAGTGGAGCCAGCGGCAATCAATGCCTCCGTTGCTGATCGGAATGCGCCGGCTGGCTTTCATGCGTAGGGCGCCGGTCAGCTCCGGGTTGCCGCTGAGGAGCCAGAGGCTCCAGCCACTGCAGCGCTCTTTCACCATGGCCCCGAGATCGGCATAGAGCTGCTCGAGTTCATCACGTTCACCAATCCGCTCGCCATAGGGCGGATTACAGACGAGGACTCCCGGGCCGCTGGGCAGGGCGAGCGTGCGGAAATCGCCGGTTTGGAGGGTGATGGCTTCAGCGAGTCCTGCGGCCTGGGCGTTGTGTCTGGCTTGCTCCGCCACGCTGGCGTTCTGTTCGCAGCCCAGCAGCAGCGGCAGCGTGCTCAGCGGTTGCTCGCGCGATTGGGCCCGGCGCTGCTCCTCGTCCCAGAGCTCGGCGTCAAAGTCCGCCCAGCCCTCGAGGGCAAAGGGGCGATGCAGGCCTGGGGCCTGGGAGAGGGCCCAGCTGGCGGCTTCGATCAGGAGTGTCCCCGATCCACAGAGGGGATCGACCAAGGGGATGGATCCATCCCAGCCCGTCAGCCGGATCAGGCCGGCGGCCAGGTTTTCCTTGAGGGGGGCGAGGCCCATGGCGCTGCGGTAGCCGCGGCGATGGAGGCTGCCGCCAGAGCCATCGAGGCTGAGCCGTGCCTCGTGGCGGTTGAGGTGGACGTGGAGGGAGAG
>Ga0181588_10002432_pt1 | contig 16117 bp, 12 predicted proteins | sample 071ome_26_FD_148607 | JGI IMG/M metagenome (GOLD analysis project Ga0181588, IMG submission 148607) | Coastal salt marsh microbial communities from the Groves Creek Marsh, Skidaway Island, Georgia - 071409BT metaG (spades assembly) | ecosystem: Environmental > Aquatic > Marine > Intertidal zone...
CGTGGTTGTTTGGGTGCTCGTACTCGACTCAGAGGCACTCTCGGCCTCCGTTTCGGTCGGCAACGCTCGGTCGGCGCCGCCTTGACCAAATCCGGCGACAGGGGCCAACAACAGACAGAGGCAAAGCAGCCTGCTTGTGCGTCCTAACCGAGCCGCAAAAGAGAGTGCATCACTACGTCGAGTCTCAGTTACGAAGCTTGGAATTCTCATAATTAAGAATGAAGCTGCTGATTGCGGCTCTTCGAGTTTGAATCGCCGTCCTGCAGGATCACGGAGCCTTCAGGGTTGCCTGGGGCGGAGCCTGCAGTGCACTGCGTACTCCGGATCGGCTGACAGCCCAGACTAACACAATACTCACCAGTATTGAAATGATCACCACTGAGAGTTGCGGGGTATATTCAAGCTCAAGCACTCGGGTTGCCAGTAGCCAGCCTGTGAGGGTGGCAGCCGCCGCTGCGATGATTCCTGCAACGACGCCGATTACGATGAACTCGGTATTCAAAGCACGGGTCAGCCGGGAGTAATCGCAGCCGAGGACCTTCAACATCGCAGCTTCCCTCACCCGGGCGTCATGACTGGATTGCATCACTGCAAACAGTACCGCCGCCCCTGCAGCGAGAGTGAACCCAAATACCAGGTTCAACGCCACGCCAACGATCTCCATCAGGCGGCGTACCTGTCCCAGAATTGCTCCGATATCAATAATGTTCACCGTCGGAAACCGTCGACTCAAATCCACAAGGACATCCTGTTGCTCTTCCTCAAGGCGCACCGAGCTCAAGAAACTATGCGGTGCGTCCTCAAACACGCCGGGTGGAAACAGAACGAAAAAATTTGGGTTGAAACTTTCCCACTGAACTCGTCGTAGATTCGCAATTTCTGCATCGATGATTTCCGAACCCACACGAACACCGATTCGATCTCCCACCTTCACTCTCAAAGGCTGCGCCCAACTCTCCGCCAGCGAGACAACCCGATCTTTGGTTCCAGGCTGCCACCAGTCTCCTTCGATGAGCGTGTTTCCGCGGGGCATCTCCTTAGCCCATGAAAAATTCAGGTTGCCTTCAATTCGAGACGCGGTACGCGGATCGGGATACTCCTCCGCGGTCGGCACGCGACCATTTATCGTAACAAGGCGCCCTGTGGCCATCGGAGTAAATTCCAGGCTCTGACTCAGGTTCTCCTGAAAAAACTCCGAGACCTCTGGTTGCTCATAATCCTGCACATTTGCGAGGAAAAAGTTTGGAGATCCGGACGGCACTCGAGACTCCCAACTGTCGAACAGTTGGCCGCGGACAAGCGACAGCGTTACCAGCACAGTGAGTCCCAATCCCATTGCCGCTATCTGAAAAGTCGTTGCGATCGGATCCCGATATAACCGGCCCAGTCCAAAGCGCCAGGATACGCCCACGCCTCGCGCGCTGCGCTTCAATAGTCTGATCAGCCCAAAGCTCGCTGCCATCATCAGCACGAGGGCGCAAACAATGCCTGCCAGTACGTAGAACACCAATTGACTTTGCCCGGATTGCTGAACCGCAAGCAGGAACAGCGCAAGGATCGGCGCCGAATACCACAACGTATCCGAGATCAACGCCCTTTGGGCTTCCGTCCTTCTAAGCACCTCCATCGGAGCGACTCTCATCAATCGGGCCAACTGCGGCCCTGAAAAGCCGATCAACAGGACCAAACCGAGCAAAAGACTAATCAAGATCGCGCCAAAACCGGCTTTGCCAGCCCCGAGGGAAAACACCTCCCCCAAAAGACGGGTCATCAGTTCCTGAGCGCCAAAACCCAACACAGCTCCGAAAAAACCCCACGCCACCCCCATCATGACCAGGGTTTGAAGGTGTATCAGCAGGACTGTCGGCCCCGTTGCCCCGAAGCATCGAAGCAATGCGGCATGGCGACGACGTCTGTCGACATAGCGCCGTGAGGCAACCAGAATCGCAATTCCCGCGATGAATAAAGTGCCCAGTGACGCCAGCCCAATAAATTCGGTGGAAGCTCCGACAGTGGCACCAACCTGCTGCTGGGCCGATTCGAGATCAACAATTCGGATTCCCTCGAACGCTTGCGCGTCGAGAAACTCCCGAAAACGGATCACCTCATCCAGAGGACCCGCTGCGAGTAGCGCGTGGGTCGCTCGACTGGAAGGCCCTAGTAGCCCAGAGGCTTCGACGTCTGAATAATGCGCCAAAACCCTTGGGCTAAAACTGAAGAATTGGCCGCCCCGGTCGGGTTCGTATTCCAAAACGGCTTCCAGATTGAGCGAGACCTCTCCAATATCCAGACGATCGCCCAGTCGCAGTCCCAGGCTGGTTAGAAGCCGCTTATCTACCCACGCCTGACCCCTATCCGGGCCATGCGCCGAGCGCACCGATTCTTCCCGATCTGAGTCGCCCTGCAGGCCCAGCATCCCCCGAAGCGGGTACTCAGGTGTGACGCCCTTGATCGATGCAAGCAAGGTCTCGCCATCGATAAATAGCACCGTTGGAAAAACTACCGTCCTCGCGGTAGAAAGCCCCGTAGATCTGGCTTTTGTCTCAATCTCGTCAGGAACTCGCGCCCTCGCTGTCAGCTTTATGTCTGACGCGATCACTTCCCCTGCTCCTCGTTGAAGGCTGCTCTCTACCCGATCGGAGAAAGTGCCCACGGCGCTGACTGCCGCGACGGCCGTCAGAAGCGCGCCTCCCAAAGCGAGCATCTCGCCGGAACGCCAGTCCCGCCAAAACTGACGCGCGCCATGACGCAGAGAAAATCTCATTCATCAACTCCGATGACCTGACCTCTCTCAAGACGCAGATGCTGATCGCAGCGCTGGGCCAAAACCATGTCGTGCGTCACCAGCACCAAAGCCGCCTGACGAGTACTGCAGAGCGAGAACAACAACTCCGCCACCTGATCGGAGGCGGCATCGTCCAGATTTCCAGTCGGTTCATCTGCAAAAAGAATCTGGGGCTCAATGGCGAATGCGCGGGATAGCGCGACCCGCTGTTGCTCACCCCCTGACAGTTGTTTGGGGTAGTGGTCGCAGCGGTCTGACAGTCCCACGCGATCCAACCAGTCGGCCGCTTTGTCCCGTGGAGCATCATCTCCCGCCAACTCAAGGGGCAGCATGACATTTTCCAGCGCCGTCAATGTCTCTACGAGATAGAATGACTGGAAGACAAAGCCCACCCGTCCCGCCCTCAGTCGCGCCCGTCCGTCTTCATCCAGCACGCCAAGATCACTGCCTACGAGCATAATCTTGCCGCTGCTTGCTTGATCCAATCCCGCCAGCAGCGCAATCAACGTCGACTTGCCCGATCCGGAAGGGCCCGTCACCGCCAGGGCCTGTCCTTTGGCGACCGTTAACGATACGTCATTTAAAATGGTGAGCGTCCCTGCCGGACCTTCAACCTGTCGAGATACATCAGTGGCTTCCAAGACAAACTCCGTCACCCGATTTTTACTCCTTTATTTATTTTTTCTTGCGACTAACGCAAACGCGTCGCCACCCACTGTTCTTGTTATCGGCGACAGTATTAGTGCCGCATATGGCATGCCCGAAGAAAAGGGATGGGTCAGCCTGATTCAAAAACGCCTGCCCGCCGGCACCCGAATGATCAATGCCTCAATCAGTGGGGAAACCACCGCGGGGGCGTCACGGACGCTTCCCGGACTGCTTGATCAACACCGTCCACAGATTGTCGTTCTCGAACTTGGCGCCAACGATGGTTTCAGAGGACACCCTCCCGCCGTGATCGAAAGAAATCTCGCCGGCATGATTACACAGTCGATTCAATCCGGTGCTAAGGTCCTCATGACCGCCATAGATATACCTTCGAACTATGGACCCGCCTATCGAGACGCGTTTCGGTCGGTCTACACAAACCTGGCCGCGGATTATGACATCGCCTTTGTGCCCTCGATATTCGATGAGATTTTCTTGCGACCCGATTTGCTGCAGGATGACGGACTACATCCCAATGAAGCAGCGCAACACGTGATAGCCGACCGAATATATCCAGTTCTTGAAACACTAATCGACTGAGCGTCCAACACTCGTGAATAGCGCCTCAAAGAGTGATCCCTCTTGGGGCCGGAGGGTATGATCCCTGCGAGACTTCTCAGGGTTCGTCGGTACCGATTGCCTCCTTTCTTCGAGCCACGTAATCTTCAAGGGACTCCTCTATGCCCGGATCGATCTCCGGGGGCTCGTGCTCTGCCAGAATCGACTGCCAGAGTGTGGTGGCTCTTTCCGTCGCAGTTTTTGCCCCTGCGGCCTGCCAGTTCTCATTGTTCTGCCAGTCACTGACCAACGGCGCATAAAAGGCAGTTTCGTAACGGGCCATCGTGTGGTCGGTGCCAAAGAAATGTCCTCCGGGGTCCACATCCCGGATCGCCTGCACACCCATCTCATCCTCAGAACAATCAATGGGCGACAACATGTGCGCAAGATGTTGAAGTATCTCTATATCAAGGATGAACTTCTCATAGGACGCCACGAGCCCTCCTTCCAGCCACCCGGCAGCGTGGTAGACCACGTTGCCATGGCCCATGACCGCGCCCCATAGCGCCATCTGAGTCTCATAGGTGCTCTGCGCATCTACGACGTTCGATGCGTTACACGCGCTGGTACGATACGGCAAGCCATAGCGTCTGGCCAATTGACCCCCGGCAAGATTGGCTTTTGCGTTTTCGGGGGTGCCAAACGCCGGCGCACCGGAGCGCATATCAACATTTGATGTAAACCCTCCGTAGACTACCGGGCTACCAGGATGAAACAACTGGATCATGGCGATTCCGAAAAGCGCCTCTGCGTTTTGCTGAACCAGGCCGGCCGCCATGGTGACTGGCGTCATGGCGCCAAGCAGAGTAAACGGTGTCACGATGACCGCTTGGCCGAGTTCTGCGAGCGCGAGCGCTCCATCAGACATCGCCTCATCGAGTTTGCGAGGCGAATTCACGTTGATATTGCCAATGAGCCCGGGGTGTGTCCGCATCTCATCCAAACTGATGCCGCGGGCCAAGGCGAGCATCTGGGCCGCATCGTTGACCCTTCCTGCCCCAATTGGGATTGCCGAAAAGATCTTGTCTGTCAGGCAGAGGTTCGCGAGATAGCAGTCCAGATGCCGCGTTGTTGGAGGAAGATCAGTGGTCGCAACCGTCTGATTGCCAAAAAGGCCTATCACGTTGAAATGCTGACCAAGACTCAGCAACTTCTTGTAGTCAGCAAAGTTGCCGGCACGACGCCCGTTGACGCAATCATGTACATTCGGAGGCCCTGACACCATCCCGAAATAGCTCTGGTTGCCGCCCAACTGAAGTGCTCGCTCCGGGTTACGTGGCGTCAGGGTAAAAGTGCGGGGTGCGCGGCTAACCAGTTCAACAATCAAATCCGGATCGGTCAGCACCACATCGCGGTCCTCGAGCACCTTCGCCCCTTCTTTTGCGAATGCCCGGCGGACCCGCTCGCTCATAACCTCAATGCCGCCATCACGCAGCAGGTCCAGTGATGCCTGATGAACGGCTTCGAGCTGTTCTTCGGTTAAAGGATTTAGAGGGGGATAGGAATTGGTCAGCGGACCAAATGCTAACTGCGAGACCTGCGATGAGCCCATCCGGGCCGCTTTACGATCCTCGCGGGCACGCTTGCGGCTACCGCGTCCCGATCGCGCCGGTGATGGAGCCTCTGACATGCTTCAGGATTTCATTTTATCCAGAACACTCATGTCCTAAGCATGACAAAGCCACCGGCCGCAGGCCAGAGAGAAAGCGTCGAGTGCAGTCGAATGAGCGACCCGACCCCATGCCGGTCGCTCACCATGGATTGTCAGGGTTACCCGAGCACCGCCCGCGTGGCGTCCGCCAGAATCTCCGGAATCTGATCCAGCGTGTTTTCGTCGGTGACGATGGGTGGGGCGACACAGTACACATCACCTCGAACACGGGAGAACATGCCCCGCTTTACCGTTTCGTTATGTATTTTCGGACCAATGGTCTCGCCCGGATCAAAAAGCGTCTTGGTTGCCTTGTCTTTGACAAATTCGACGCCGCACATCATTCCGAGTCCGCGAACATCTCCCACGTGCGGATGGTCGGCGAGCGCCTCTTTGAGCTTCACAAGCAGGCGTTGGCCTTTTGTCCTCGCTTGTTCGAGGAACGACTCGCGCTCAATGATATCGAGCATCGCCAGTGCGACAGCACAGCCCACCGGATGGGAACTGTAGGTATACGCGTGCATCCAGGGAGAGCCGCTTTGGTTCATCACATCGGCAATTTCATCACTGATCCCGATTCCGCCAAGTGGGAAATAGCCTGATGTCACTGCTTTCGCGAACTGAATCAAATCCGGCTGAATACCCCAATGCTCAAGTCCGAACATCTTTCCCGTGCGGCCGAAGCCTGTGATGACCTCGTCGGAAACCAACAGCACCTCGTACTTATCGCAAATCTCCCGGATACGCGGAAAGTAATCATCTTGCGGAACGATCACGCCTCCGGCGCCCTGCACGGGCTCTGCTATGAACATGGCGACCGTTTCGGGCCCCTCTTCGAGGATTTTCTTCTCAAGTTCATCGGCTGCTGCAATCCCCTGACTCGGGGCGCCTTCCGGGGCTTCATACAAATACGGATACGGACTGGGAATGTGGACAAATCCGGGAATTCGAGGCTCAAACATTCCCCAGTATGGTGCAATACCGGTCGCGCACATGGCCGCGAAGGTTACGCCGTGATAGCCCCAGATCCTGGAAATGACTTTGGTTTTTTCTGGCTTGCCTTTTACCTTCCAGTAGTAGCGGGCCATCTTGATGTTACTGTCGGTGGACTCGCCCCCGCCCGATGTCAGATAGAAGTGATTGATATTTGGGTAGGTCACGTCTGCCAGGCGCTCTGCAAGCTCGATCGCACGCGGATTCGTACTTCCGGTGTAGCCGGAGGCAAATCCCATCTCCCGCATCTGCTTGGAAGCAGCATCAGCGAGTTCATGTCGGCCGTTGCCTGCAGTGTTGTTCCACAGACCGGACAGGCAGTCGATGAAGCGATTTCCGTCGGCATCGATCAGGTAGGCCCCTTCTCCCCCCGTCCAAACCCGCGCCGAAGCATGGGCACTCGGGTTGTGCAGAGGATGAACCAGATGGGTTGCATCGCGATCCACCCACTCTTGTTGTTGCTGATGCTGCTCTTGTTGCTGTGCCATTTTTTTTCCTTAAGTTTTTGGTTGCTCTGCCTGTCACCGTGAACAGGCTCTTGGGCCCTACCCGAAGGAAACTTCAGGGGTCTGCATTAGCCATCGGATTATTGGGATGCCGGGTCCACTGCAATTTTTCGGCAGGACTCACCATCTGGCCCGTCCGCACATCGACCTCATTTTCTAATCTGCGCAACGTCAGGCAATTCTCCACAGGACAGACAGTAACGCAAAGGTTGCAGCCGACACACTCCTCTTCGTTCACTTCATACCGGCGCTCGCCGTTGTGACGTGCGTGAATCGCCTGATGCGACGTATCCTCACAAACGATATGACAACGACCGCATTTGATACACAAATCCTGATCGATTTGCGCCTTAACTGTGTAGTTCAGATTAAGGTGCTGCCAGTCTGTGAGGGATGGAATGGCCTGCCCCACAAGATCTGACACCGACGCAAAACCTTTTTCTTCCATAAACCGACTCAGCCCGTCGATCATGTCGTCGACGATCTTGAATCCGTGGGTCATCGCGGCCGTGCACACTTGGACGTTGCCGGCACCCAGCAACAGAAATTCAGCAGCGTCCCGCCAATTGCTGATGCCGCCGATCGCGGAAATAGGCAGACCCTCACATTCCGGATCGCGTCCAAGATCGGACACCATGTGAAGCGCGATGGGCTTGACCGCGGGCCCGCAGTAGCCGCCGTGGGTACCCATAGCATCAATCGTTGGATTGATGCTGAGCGAGTCCAGATCCACCGACATCACGGAGTTAATGGTATTGATCAGCGAGACTGCGTCTGCACCGCCTTTTTTTGCCGCCCGGGCAGGTTGCCGGATATTGGTTACATTTGGGGTGAGTTTCACTATGACGGGAAGCCGCGAGTACTCCTTGCACCAAGCCGTCACCATCTCGACGTAGTCGGGTACCTGGCCGACCGCCGCTCCCATGCCCCGCTCAGACATACCATGAGGACAGCCGAAATTAAGTTCGAGTCCATCGGCTCCGGTGTCTTCCACCTGACTCAGAATTGATTTCCACGCAGCCTCCTGACAGGGCACCATTAAAGACACCACCAATGCACGGTCTGGCCAGTCCTTCTTGACTTGCGCGATCTCCTGAAGATTCAGCTGCAAAGGCCGATCCGTAATCAATTCAATGTTGTTAAAGCCGATGACGCTGCGATCCTTGCCGTGAAGAGCCTCGTAACGAGGCCCACTTACGTTGACAATCGGCGGGCCTTCTTCCCCCAGCGTCTTCCAGACCACGCCGCCCCAACCGGCTTCAAAAGCGCGATTGACGTTATAGGCCTTGTCTGTTGGAGGCGCGGAGGCCAGCCAGAAAGGGTTTGGGGACTCGATCCCGACAAAATTACTTTTGAGATCGTTCATGGTTATCTCCTCTTCTCTGAGATCACTGTTTGCTGTTGTTGTATTTCCAAATGCGCCAGACTGATCCGGGTTTTATTCCAGCAGACTCGGCGCAGTCAGCCGGCTTAAAGGGAAAGCGCTCGATGAATGCTGTTGGCCGCCACCTTGCCGTCCTGGACGGCACTGACGGTCAGATCATCACCGCCGGCGATACAGTCCCCGCCAGCCCAGATACCCGAACAGGAAGTCCGGCGTTCGTCGTCCACCACAAGTCGTCCGCTCGCCACTTCAAACAAGTCCGCGGACCCGGCTCTTTCAAGATGTGATCCCTGACCTATGGCCTTCAACACCATATCCGCCGGGATCACAAACTTCTCTCCCGCGTCCGAATCCCCACTCGGTTGAAATTCGACACCTGCCGCCTGACCGTCCTCGACGATTACGGCACCGGGTTGCGCCCAATACCGGATCGAGACGCCCCGGATCTTCGCAAACTCCTGCTCAACAATACTGGCTTTCATGGCGTCCGCACCCTTGCGGTAAGCGATGGTGACTTCTTCCGCGCCCAGTAGTTTGGCCTGAACTGCTGCATCAATGGCGGTCATTCCCCCGCCGATGACAACGACGCGCCGACCGACCGGAACCGCCGACAGCTGATCTGCTTGTCGCAGTCCGTCTATGAATGCGACCGCGTCAGCAACACCCTCTGCTTCTTCTCCGGGAATCCCAAGCGTATTGCCTCCACCCAGGCCAACCCCCAGAAAAATGGCGTCGTGACGCTTTTGCAAATCCTGAAGAGTGACATCCCTTCCCAAAATCGTGTCGTGGACAATCTCGATACCGCCAAGCGACGTAATGAAATCTGATTCCTTTTGGGCAAATTCATCGAGCATCTTGTACGCAGCAAGACCGTACTCATTCAGACCGCCTGACTTGGCTCTGCCCTCGTAGACCACGACATCATGTCCGAGCACCGACAGGCGGTGCGCACAAGAAAGGCCCGCGGGGCCAGCCCCCACAACTCCAATTGACTTGCCAGTCTGTTCGCTGCGTGAGAAAAATTCTGTTCCTTCCTGAAGCGCTTCGTCAACGGCAAAGCGCTGCAGTAATCCGATTGTCACAGGGCGATCATCGCCATGATTGCGGACGCAGACCCCCTCGCATAACGTCTCTACTGGACAGGCTCTTGCACAAGTCCCGCCCATGATGTTCTCTTCGAGAATAAGGCCCGCAGCACCGACAGCGTTGCCGTTGGCAATCATGCGGATAAACCCCGGGATATCAATTCCGGTCGGGCACGCTTCGGTGCACGGCGCATCAAAGCAGAAATAACACCGCTCGGCTTCGACACGAGCCGCGTTCCCCTCGAGAGGGGTGTGCATCTCACAGAAATTACTCTGGCACTCGGCTTCATTCAGCCGCTCGGCAGCGATGCCCGATGGCCCGTTATGCGCTGTCGTAATCAATTCCACTTTCTATCCTTCCTGCTAATGCAGCCAATCTGTCCCCTTGGGGTTTCTTCGTTAGTGAGTTACCCGGTGACGTCGTACCCCCGAGTCCTCCTCGACCGTTTTACCCGTTGCTGTAACCGCTTCTTGACGTCGTCAAAAAATAAATCGGCAGACAGACCCCGGATGCCACCGCATCCAGGGTCGTGCCTTTGCCTTTGGGCTACAACGTCAGAGAAGCGCTATGACCTCAGAACGCCGCATCCCAAACCACGTGGGACCATGCTCCCGAGGGCGCCTTTGAGATGACAGGGTCAGAGCCGCCACTCATCAGGGTCGCTACGGTACGCTCGTAGTCGCCTTCAGCGAGCTTGCCGCCGCCCGCCGTGAGCTTGTTGATCTCGCCCATCATCCGACGCTGGTGTTTCTCAGTCTGGGCACCGGTCTCGTCGTTTTCCAACACGATGTCCGCTGCCGCATCGCCGTTCTCGCGAGCCCAGGCCCAACCTTTCATAGAGGCGCGGACAAAACGAGCCATCTTGTCGACGAACGCCGGGTCCTTCAGGTTGTCTTCGAGGACATACAGGCCATCCTCAAGCGTTGCGACACCCTGGTCCTCATACTTGAAAGTGACCAATTCGTCGGCGCCAAGACCGGCATCAATAATCTGCCAATACTCGTTATAGGTCATGGTCGACACACAATCCGCTTGCTTCTGAAGAATGGGGTCGACGTTAAAGCCCTGCTTCAAGACCGTCACACCCTGCGAACTGCCATCCGTCGGGACACCCAGTTGGCTCATCCAACTCAGGAACGGATATTCATTCCCATAGAACCATACGCCCAGGGTTCGGCCAGGAAAATCAGATGGTGTTTTGACGCCGCTATCCTTACGGCAGGTCAGCATCATGCCGGAGCGCTTAAAGGGCTGGGCAATATTTACCAGCGGCAAGCCTTTTTCACGCGATGCAAGCGCCGAAGGCATCCAGTCAATGATGACGTCTGCACCGCCACCCGCGATTACCTGCGGAGGCGCCACGTCTGGCCCACCAGGCTTAATCATGACATCAAGCCCTTCTTCTTTATAAAACCCCTTGTCTTTCGCAACAAAGTAACCGGCGAACTGCGCCTGGGTTACCCACTTCAGCTGCAGGGTGACCTTGTCGGCCGCCAGGGTCACGGAACTCGCCATGCCCACTGCTGCTGCCAGGATGAGGGTCGTAATATTGCGTCTCATAGTTAACCTCCTCTGTTTGGTTGAACGTGCCCCAAAGGGGGCGTATTTACGACGGTTTCCGGAATGAGGGGTGCCAAAACGTCGCCCGCCTTTCCGCAACCGCCAGTAAACCATAGAACAGTGATCCAGACACCGCCGCCAAGGCGATCGATGCCCAAACCATCTCCATATTCATCCTCCCGACCTCCGTCGAAATTCGAAAACCCATCCCAACGATAGGCGTGCCAAAAAACTCGGCGACGATGGCCCCGATCAGAGCCAGCGCCGAGTTGATCTTTAGCGCATTGAAAATAAACGGCAAAGCGGTCGGCAGTCTCACCTGCAGGAATGACTGCCAGTGGCTCGCTCCAATGGCGCGCATCAAATCCAACTCCATAGCCCCCGCACTGCGAAGCCCGCTCATAGTATTCACCAGCATCGGGAAAAAGGTCATGATGACAACGACCGCGGCTTTGGACTGCCAGTCGAATCCAAACCACATCACCATAATCGGGGCGATCCCGATAATGGGGATCGCGCTCACGAGGTTGCCCACGGGCAACAGGCCCCGCCCCAAAAACGCCCACCGGTCCGCGGCCAAGGCAGCAGCGAATCCAGCAAGATTGCCTATAACAAACCCGGGAATAACGGCGCGCACCACGGTCTGCTGGAAATCTGCAGCAAGAATATTCAACGATCCTGTGATGGCATCACCTACAAGACCCGGAGAGGGCAGCAAGACCCGTGGAATTCCGAAGCCGATAGTTACCAACTCCCACAGGGCCAAAAACCAGACACCAAAGATCCCAGGCACAATGATGCGGAACATCATCTGCAGCCACGCTGCCTTGGGGTCGGCCTGACTGAATCGCTGCATCACATACCAGACGGCAAACCCTAAGGAGGTAACGACCAGCCAGAATCCAAGCTGTGCGACTCCACTAATCGACTTCAAATGCACCAGGTCAAGCGTACCCAGAAGCGCTACACCCAGTAACACCAACTGAGCGGTTCGACTCCATAACGATACCGTCGGCCCTAACAGAGAAAGCACCAGAACGCCGGCAAGCGAACCAGAAGTAACCCAGACCCCCGCAAGGTCAATCCATTTCACTTCCGGCGCAGGCGAACCAAAAAATGCCAGTAGCAGGAACAAGCCGCTCGCCCATACCGACCCGGGGACTTTTCTTGAGCCGACGTTCACACCGCCACCGCCTGGCCGCCGTTCAGTTTGCGCAGCGCAATCCTTTCCAAGCGCCCGACTACCGTGACCAAGAGTGCTGATACGACCGAAGCGACTATCAGCGCTGACCAGATCATCGTAATTTGGCCATAGTAGGAGCCGGTAAGAAGACGGGCACCCAGTCCTCCCTGCCCACCTGTCGGTAACTCTGCAACAATGGCGCCGACAACGCTCAACGCAATGGCCACCTTAAGCGACGCGAACAGGAATGGTATTGAAGCCGGCAGACGGAGTTTGAAAAACACCTGGGCCGAACTGGCCGAGTAGGTACGCATCTGATCTATGAGGATGGGCTCAGGCGACCGAAGCCCCTTCACCATGCCGACAACGACCGGGAAAAAGCACAGATACATGGAGATCACCGACTTCGGGAAAAGGCCCGTAATCCCGATTGAGCCCAGCACCACGATAATCATCGGTGCCAACGCCAGGATCGGCACGGTCTGAGAGGCAATAATCCAGGGCATCAGACTTCGATCAAGCGTGGTGACGTAAACGATCCCGATAGCGAGCGCGATACCGAGAAGCGTCCCGAGCGCGAATCCTAAGAGCGACGATGACAACGTGATTCCGGCGTGATACACCAAACTGCGTTTTGAGGTGACCCGCTTGTCGAGCACAGTTTTTTTGAGCTCAACACCCACCTGATGAGGAGCGGGCAACACCGGCCGCTCCATTTTCCAGGCATCTTGGGCCAGTCGACTGATATCCCAATCAACTCCCTTTTTTTGATAGCGGTCAATCAACTGCGTGCTGTTGAGATAAACGGCTCCGGCATACCAGATCACTATCAGGCTCGCGACGACAGTGAGCACCGGTAAGAATGCCCCCTGATGCAGCAGACGATCAATCATCGTCATAACTATGCCCCGCTTTTAGGCCCTCGCGTACCCGGTGGGCGATCTCAAGAAATTCAGGTGTCTCACGGATATCCAAAGCCCGCTCCCGCGGGAGATTGCACGAAATGTCGTCGATCACCCGTCCTGGTCTTGGAGACATGACCACAACGCGAGACGAGAGAAACACCGCTTCCGGAATGGAATGGGTCACAAAAACGACCGTTTTGCCTGTCTTTCGCCAGAGCTCCAGGAGTTGCTGATTGAGGTGATCTCTGGTGATTTCGTCCAGCGCCCCAAAGGGCTCATCCATCAGCAACAACTCGGGCTCGACGCTCAGGGCCCGGGCGATAGAGACACGTTGCTGCATGCCGCCCGATAGTTGCCAGGGGTATTTATTCTCAAAACCGTCGAGATTCACCAGATCGAGATATTGCGCACACCGCGCTTCACGCTCCTGGCGCGAGACGCCCATGATCTCGAGGGGCAGCATGACGTTACGACGAACCGTCCTCCACGGGTACAACGCTGGCGCCTGAAAGACATAGCCGTATGCCCTACTCTCGCGGGCTTCGCGCGGGCTGACGCCGTTAACCTCAATCTCCCCTCCGGTATGCGTCTCGAGATCAGCAATCACCCTGAGCAGAGTTGTTTTGCCGCAGCCCGAAGGACCGATCAGCGAGATAAATTCGCCCGGCGCAATATCCAGGTCAATGTTCGAAAGTGCATGAACCGGCCCATCGTCCGTATTGAATTCCAACGACAGATTGGCGGTGTGTACAACCGCAGAGCCCGTATGCACTGTCTGAGTCATCGAAGCAGTCCGCTGTCCCGATTAACCGTCGGCGTGGCCGGCTTTGGACAACATGGCGCGGAACATGACGTTCGCTCCGGCAGTGGACCACTCCGGTTCGATGTCCTCTACTTCGTTGTGGCTGATGCCGTCGATGCAGGGAATAAACACCATTGACGTCGGCGCAGCATGGGCAATGAAGCAGGCGTCATGGCCGGCACCGGTAACAATCTTTCGGGAACTGTATCCGCAGGACTGGGCGGCCCCGTCCACGGCCTCAACGCAACTCTGATCAAACGGTACCGGCGCGTAATAGAAGATCTGCTCCAGATCAGACGTTAAACCCCCTTCAGACGCAATCCGATCTATCCCCTCACGGATAGCCTGATCCATTTTGGACAGGACTGCATCGTCGGGGTGGCGAATATCGATCGTCAGGAAGACCCGTCCGGGAATAACATTCCGCGAATTCGGGTGGACATTCACCATGCCGACTGTTGCGCAAGCCAATGGGGCGTGAGCAAGGCCGGTCTCGTTGACGAGACTGATAACTTTTGCAGCTCCCAGTAACGCGTCCTGGCGACGGTCCATAGGTGTTGGCCCTGCGTGTGATTCCTTGCCTGTCAGTTCGAGCTCATACCATCGTTGCCCCTGGGCATCGGTCACGACACCGATCTCAATCCCCTCTTCCACCAGGATAGGTCCCTGCTCAATGTGGGCTTCGAAATAGGCATGCAGTGGTCGACCCATTGGCTCATCACCGGCATAACCGATGCGCTCCAACTCCTCACCCATCGTCTTGCCTTCCTCGTCCGCACGAGACAGGCCGTACTCCAGGTCATAAATCCCGGCGAAAACGCCTGACGCCACCATGGCTGGCGCGAACCGACTGCCTTCCTCATTGGTCCAACACGCCGCCTCGACGGGATGGCGGGTCTGAATGCCATGGTCATTAAGGCTGCGAATCACCTCCAACCCGGTCAGGACGCCATAAACCCCATCGAAACGGCCGCCGGTAGGCTGAGTATCCAGGTGACTGCCCGCGACAACGGGCGGCAAATCCGGATCGGTGCCTGGCCGGCGGGCAAAGATATTGCCCATCTTATCAACAGAGATAGTGCATCCCGCATCGCGGCACCATCCGACAAAAAGATCCCGCGCCTCGCGGTCGAGATCCGTCAAGGCCAGCCGGCAGGAACCCCCTTTATCGGTCGGGCCGATTTTGGCCATCTCCATTATCGAATCCCACAGGCGCCCCCCGTTAATCATCGGCTTATCACCCATGCTTCCTTTCTCCTCTTTGTGTTTCTTTCGATTGTTGATTGGGTCTTGGTCAGTTCAAGTCGGTTAAAGGCCCGTAAGTTTCTGGCCGACGATCGCGGAAAAACTGCCAGGTATCTCTGACTTGTCGCACCATATCCATATCCATCTCATGGATCAGAAGTTCGTCTTGATCCGGGCTTGCCTGGGCTTCGATCTGGCCTCTGGGATTCACGAAGTAACTCGAACCGTAGAACTCCCCGATATTCCATGGGGCTTCAGTCCCGACCCGGTTTACCGCCGCAATAAAAACCCCATTCGCAGCCGCCGAAGCCGGCTGCTCTAACTCCCAGAGATACTGCGATACCCCAGCTACTGTTGCCGACGGGTTGTAGATGATCTCCGCCCCCGCGAGCGCCAACGCGCGCCATCCTTCAGGAAAATGTCGGTCATAGCAGATATAAACCCCTATACGGCCGTAGGCGGTATTGAATACCGGCCAATCGGAAGCGCCCGGCTTAAAGAAGAACTTTTCCCAAAAACCAGCGACATGCGGAAGGTGCGTCTTACGGTACTTGCCAAGATAGCTCCCATCTGCGTCAATCACTGCCGCCGTGTTGTAGTAGACCCCAGTCATCGCCTCCTCATATATCGGCACAATAATCACCATATTGTGCTTCTTGGCGTATTCCTTCATCAAAGAGACCGTGTGCCCATCTGGGATCGGCTCCGCAGCGGCGTACCACTTGGCATCCTGGCTCGGGCAGAAATAGGG
>Ga0181588_10002436_pt1 | contig 16105 bp, 17 predicted proteins | sample 071ome_26_FD_148607 | JGI IMG/M metagenome (GOLD analysis project Ga0181588, IMG submission 148607) | Coastal salt marsh microbial communities from the Groves Creek Marsh, Skidaway Island, Georgia - 071409BT metaG (spades assembly) | ecosystem: Environmental > Aquatic > Marine > Intertidal zone...
TTCCGGCAGGCGATCTTTCTCGAGTGCTCGATCCTTTCGAAGGGCGATGGCTACGTCGTCGCGAATGCGGGGCTCAAAGCGCTCGGCATGGACCACGGCGATCCGCGATGGCCGGAGGGGCAGGTCATGTTCTGCAGCGACGAGCACACCACGCTCGTTCCCGACGCCGAGCAGCGCATCGAACTCGATCAACGAATCCGCCTTGTGCCCGCCCACCTCGACCCGACGGTGGCGCGACATGAGACGATGTGGCTCGTCGACGGCGCCGAGGTTGTCGACGAGTTCCCGGTCGACCTGAGGCACTGGTGATGGCACGGCGAGAAATCACGAACTGGTCGCAGCTTCAGCGTTTCCAGCCACGCGAGATCTTCACTCCTCGCAGCGAGGACGAACTCGCCGCGATCGTGGCTCGGGCCGGTCTGGAAGGGCGCCGGATCAAGCTCATGGGGGCCGGGCACTCGTTCACGGCCATCGCCGTCACACCCGATTTTCACGTCACGATTCACGCGCTCGATCAACTGCACCACGTCGACCAATCCTCAGGCGTTGTCACGGTCGGCGCCGGCATCACGTTGAAGAAGCTCAATCGGGAGCTCGACCGGTACGGCCTGGCGTTGACCAACATGGGCGACATCGACAAGCAGTCGATCGCCGGTGCGGTGAGTACCGGCACCCACGGCACGGGACTCGCCTACGGCGGTATCGCAACGCAGATTCGGGGTCTTCGAATGATCACGCCGAACGGCGACGTGGTGGACATCGACGCCAATCACGAGCCGGAACTCTTCCGGTGTGCCCGCGTCGGCCTCGGCGCGCTCGGCATCATCACTCGCGTCACCCTCCAGGCCGTTCCGTCCTTCCGTCTTCATGCGGTCGAGTCCAGCCACTCACTCGACGACGTGCTGGAGGCGTGGCCCGACACCATTCGGTCGAATGATCACGCCGAGTTCTTCTTCATGCCAGGCGGGCGGAATGCAGCTCGCAAAATCAACAATCGAACCGACGAGCCAGCTGCGCCTCTCTCACGCCGCCGCTACATCGCCGACAAACTCGTTGCGGAGAACATCGGCTTTGGCGTGATCAACCGCGTTGCTCGGCGCCTTCCCCGAGCGGCGCCGACGGTCGCCAAGCTGCTCAACGGCAGCGAAATGAACCGCGACTATGTCGACGTGTCGCACAAGGTCTTCAGTACCCCGCGATGGGTGCACTTCTATGAAAGTGAATGGTCGCTACCGCTCGACTCGCTCGTGCCGGCGGTCCGAGAGATCAACGCGTTCGCCCGAACGCTGGGCAAGCCCGTCACCTTTCCGATCGAAGTTCGTTGCGCTGCGGCCGACGACATTCCCTTGTCGACCGCCAACGGAAGCGACCGCGGCTACATCGCCGCCCATGTTTTTTGGGGAACCCCGTACGACGAGTACTTCAGCGGGCTGTGGTCGATCGTGCGGGAATTCGACGGCCGACCGCACTGGGGAAAGATGCACGCCGAGACTGCGGAGACGCTCGCCCCGTGCTATCCCGATTGGGATCACTTCCAGTCTGCACGTCGTCGTGCCGACCCTGAGGGGCGATTCACCAACAGCTACCTCGACCGGGTGCTCGGCCCCATCGGCTGATGCGAGACTGACGGTGCTTACTCGGTGATTCCGAAGCGCCCGAGGCCATAGGCCTCGATCGCGTTGCCGCGGAGCACCTTGTAGCACTCTTCCGCGTTCATGCCGACCGCCGCGAACATCGAGTGTGCGACCTTGCGGCTGTGGGGGAAGGTTCCGTCGGAGTGCGGATAGTCGGTCTCGAACAAGATCTGATCGATGCCCACGTCGTCACGCTGCTTGAGGCCGACGAGATCGTCGAAAATGCAACCGTAGATCCGACCCTTTGCGATCTCGCTGGGCAGTGGACCTGCGCCACCGACCCCGCCGCGGCCTTCCTTGAACACGGAATCCATGCGCTCGAGCTGGAACGGCATCCAGCCGACCTGACTCTCGGCATACGCGATCTTGATGGAAGGGAATCGCTGCAGCGTCCCCGAAAACACCCAGTCGACGAAGGAGCCCTCGGCGTTCTGGGCGTACAGCGACATCGAGGTCGCCAACGGCGCATCGGTTGAGGTGGTGGGCATGGACGACGAAGAGCCGATGTGCATCGACACGGTGACGTCGGCTTCCTGGCACGCGTCCCAGAGGACGTCCCACTCGCCGGAGTACATCGTGGCGCAGCCGAGTTTCGAGGGATTCTCCGAGAACGCGATGGCGTAACTGCCCTTCGACGCACAGCGGCGGACTTCCTCGGCGGCGAGCACGGGATCCCAAAGGGGTACGAGTGTCAGCGGGATGAGCTTGCCTCGGCCAGCACCGCCGCCCCAGTCGTCGATGATCCAGTCGTTGTAGATCTTCAGGCACTCGAGCGCGAACTCCTTGTCCTCCCGCTCGAGGAACCCCTGACCGCAGAAGCGGGGGAAGATGTTGGGGTAGTTGATCGCAGCGGACACATGGTTGAGTTCCATGTCCTCCAGCCGCTCACGCTGGCTGTACGTGCCTGGTCGCAGATCCTCGTAGACGGCGGCGACGTTGCGCTGCTCTTCACGAGGCACGCCAGCGGGGCCGTGCAGGAAGCCGGTGGGCGTCACCAGGTCGTCGTAGAGCCACACGTCGCACAGTTGGCCCTCAGGGTCGTTACGTTCGAATCCGTAATGGCCGCCTTCGAACTTCAGACGGACCTTTTCCTGCACGGTGCGCGGACCACGGTCACGCTTACTCGGCGGAAGCTGCTGTTGCCACAGGTCGCGGGGCTCCATGACGTGATCGTCGACGGAGATGATCAGAGGAAGGTCTTCCTCAGGCGGGGTGACACTGGTCGAAGGATCCGTGCTCATGCAAGCAGCGTACTTCCTGACACATCGTCAGGCCGAACGCGGCGAGGCACAATGATCCCATGACTTCACCACTCGTCTATGTCGCCGGCCCCCTCTTCGACGAAGGCGAGAGGTGGTGGATCGAAACGATCGACGCACGCATCGCCGCCCACGGACTCTCGACCTTCCTTCCACATCGAGACAATCCCGACAAGACCCCCGACAACACGCTGGAGATCTTCCGGAACGACCGCGACGCGATCGACCGGTGCGATCTCGTCGTCGCCAACCTCAATGGCATCACCACCGACGACGGCACGGCATGGGAAATCGGCTACGCCGTCGGCATCGGGCGCCCAGTGATCGGGATCTTCACCGACTGGCGCCGCCGCTTCGCCGATGAAGTCGTCAACCTGATGATCGAGCACTCCGTCGAACGAATCGTCCGCTCCCTCGAGGAACTCGACGACGCACTTCGCTCACGGTTCGACGCCTGACCCGCCCTCGCTCAGGCTGCTGCCCGGGTCCTGCGCAGGATCGGGTCGGCAGCCGCCAGCGTGCGATCGGCCAACCGCATGACGCGGCCGGCGGCTCCGGGGGTCTGGCTGTCGACGAGGTTGCCCATGACCTGCAGGGTGATGTCGGCGATGTACTGGCCGGCGGCTCCAGGGGTCTGGCTGTCGACGAGGTTGCCCATGACCTGCAGCGTGATGTCGGCGATGTACTGCGTCCCGACGGCGAAGCGGAGCCCGCTGCGGAGGATCCAGGGATGGCCGATCAGGAAGCTGAAGCGGCGACCGGTGCGAAGAAACGCGTCGAAACGTTCGCCGACCGCGGCGTCGTACATCGCTGGCGCCGTGGACGGGTCGGCGACGAAGAGGTCGGCTGCGATCATCCCCGACTCAAGGCCGTAGTCGATTCCCTCACCGTTCATCGGGTTCACAAGACCGGCGGCATCGCCGATCGCAACCCAGCCGTCGCCGTGCCGCTTCAGCGCGCTCATCGGTAGGCGCCAAGCCCGGGGCCTTTCGAGATCAGGCCCGAGATCCCACTCAGGCGTGACGAGTTGCCGGTAGCTCTCCTGGAGCTTGTTGAGATTGAGCTTCTTGAAGCCCTTCATCGTCGAAAGCGCCCCGACGCCAATGTTCACGGTGCCGTCGCCGGCGGGGAACATCCAGCCGTAACCGGGTACCGCCGTGCCGTGTTCGTCCTTGAGCGTGAGGCACGCCTCGAGATGCCGGTCGGTGTGGCGCGGTGACTCGGCGTAGGTGCGGATCGCAAGACCAAAGGGCTCGTTGGGATCGCGCTCGGCCCCGAGCATCCGGGCGACGGTCCCGGGCGCACCGGCGGCGACGACCGTCATCGGCGCCTCGAACTTCTGGCCTCCCGCCTCGACGCCCACAACGCGTTCGCCATCGAGAAGGGGGAGCGCTTCGGTTTCAAATCGGATCTCGGCGCCAGCTTTCTCCGCAACGCTGATCAACATCTCATCGAGGCGCCGTCGGGGCCAGACCGCTCCGTGGGGTGCGAAGCGGCCGTTGTCGGGCCAGGGAAGCTCACGCCGAGTCGTGCCGGCGATCATGCGCAGCCCGTCGATCCGGTGGGCATCGTCCATGTCGATCTCGAGTTCGTGGAGCGCAGCGACCGCGCGAGGTGTCAAGCCGTCGCCGCAGACCTTGTCCCGGCCACGAACCCCCTTCTCGAACACGGTGACGTTGACGCCGGCCCGAGCCGCACGGATGGCGGTGGCCGCGCCAGCAGGACCGCCACCGATCACGAGCAGATCACGCTTTTCCATGCGCTTAGCCTGCCGGATCGCGACGCCCAAACCGCAGTCGGGCGTCAGGGGTCACACCGCCACTCGTCGCCGGTTCAGGGGAGCTGCCCGGTGTGCCCCAGGGCAAGGCGCAGAAGACGATCGTGTCCTCCGGTCATCTCGGCGATGACCTCGGGACTCATCGCCTCCTCTGGTGTGACCCACGCCAGGTCGAGCGCATCGGCAGCAGGAGAGGCCTCGCCGTCGATCGGGACGATGTACGCCAGGCTGACCGCATGTTGCCGAGGGTCGTGGTAGCCGGAGATCGTCGGATCCGGGAAGTACTCCGCAACCGTAAACGGCGTCGGATTCGCCGGGAGGCGGGGGAGTGCCATCGGCCCGAGATCCTTCTCGAGATGACGCAGGAGCGCATGACGGATGCGCTCGCCGAAGACCACTCGACCGGTGACGAGGGCTCGGCTGATCGTGCCATCGGCCATGGCGCGCAGGAGGAGGCCAATGTGGGTCACCTCGCCGATGCTGTCGACTCGCACGGGCACGGCATCGACGTACACCATCGGGACGCGGCCTCGCACGGTGGCGAGATCGTCGTCGCTGAGCCAGATCTCTTCCGTGTCCACTTCGGTGAAGTCACTCACGGGGTGATTCTCGCGCTGGCGACGCTCGCGGCGGCGGATCGGGCACGGCAGGCGAGGGCGCCATGACCCGCGTCCTCGATTCAGGGCTGCTTCTATACGGTGTATATTCGAGGGCGTGCCGACCCTCGACCTCACGCCCGCCCGGATCGTCACGGTCGCGCGCAGCCTCATCAGCGAGCACGGGCTCTCGGATTTCAGCATGCGCAAGCTCGCCGCCGCACTCGACGTCAATCCGATGACGATTTACCTCCGCTTCGACAACAAGGACGCACTCCTCGAGGCGGTCGCTCGGGCGAGCCTGGCGGAGTTCGAGGCACCACCGGCGGACGGCACGTGGAGCGAACAGGTGCGGGCGCTCGCCATCGGACTCCGCAACCACCTGATCGACGACCGCGAGACGCTGCGCCTCCTCAACGATGCCGACCGACTCAGCGCTGGACTCCTCGGCACGCTTGACCGAGGACTCGAACTGATGAGCGCCATCTCATCGACAGGCGAGGACACGGTCGCAGCGTTCAGGGTCCTTTTCTGGCACGTCGTCGGCTCCGCCCTCGTCTCGGCGGCCTTCGACGACTTCCCCGCAAGCCGTTCCGATATCGGCGACATCCTCACCAGCGCTGGCACGACCCACACGCATCTCGCCACCCACGCTGCCCACTTCGGTCGCGTCGACGGTGACGAACTCTTCCTCCGATCCACCGACCTCCTGATCGCCGGCCTGCTGGCCGACACCGCAAAGGACAACCCATGACCGCTGCTGATCCGAAAACCAAGGACCCGATCGCTCGCATCGCTCCTCGCCGCGTGCACATTGAGAAGTTCGGTGTCGAACTCGGACCGGTCGTCCACGTTGCCGACGAACGGGCACGGCTGTCCTCACCGCAGTACGAACACATCACCGTCACGCCCAAAGGCGTCACCCTGGGCGCCGAGATCAGTGGAGTCCGGCTCAGTGGGGACCTTCCCGACGAGGTGATCGCCGAGATCCGGCGTGCCTGGCTCGACTACAAGGTCGTCTACGTCCGTGATCAGGACATCTCCAGCACCGAACATGTCGAGTTTGCCCGGCGGTTCGGCGAACTCGAGGTGCATCCGTTCCTGCTCGGGAGTGAGGCGCATCCGGAGTTGGTGCGCTTCGAAAAGGGTGTCGAGGCGAGCGGCTTCGAAAACGGTTGGCATCACGATGTCACCTGGCGTGAGAACCCGTCGATGGGAGCAATCCTCCGATCGATTCAGGTTCCCGCGACCGGCGGTGACACCGCCTTCTCCGACATGGCCGCTGCGTACGACGGACTCGACGACGAGATGAAGGAGCGCCTCGATGGGCTGCAAGCTGCCCACGACTACACCTTGGCGTTCGGCAGCTTCGTCGACGACAGCAAGAAGGCCCAGATGCGCGAGCAGTACCCAGTGGTCCACCACCCGATCGTGCGCACCCACCCCGAAACCGGTCGAAAGCTTCTTTTCGTGAACGCCTACTTCACCTCCCATGTCGTCGACATGGACGAGAACGAGGGGAACCAGCTTCTCCGCTACCTGATTTCTCGGGCGTCGATCATGGAATACCAGTACCGGGTCGTATGGGGATCATGGAATACCAGTACCGGGTCGTATGGGAGCCGAACCAGGTGACCCTCTGGGACAATCGGATCGTGCAGCACTACGCACTGAGCGACTACTACCCCGATGTGCGCATCATGGAGCGTGCCAGCATCGTCGGCGATCGGCCCGTGTGAACAGCCGGGCGAACCGATTCAGGATTCGATGGAGACCCGCTGATCGAGCGGCCGAACACTGACGTCGAGCTGATCGAGAATCGCAGCATCGGCGTCGTCGCCGTTGTTGTCGGCCGTGAGGAGATGATCGCCGAGGAAAATGCTCGATGCGCCGGCGTGGAGGCACAACGCATGGGTCTCCTCGGACATCGACGAACGACCCGCCGACAAGCGGATCGTCGACTCGGGCATCACGATTCTCGCCGTTGTTGTCGGCCGTGAGGAGACGATCGCCGAGGAAAACGCTCGATGCGCCGGCGTGGAGGCACAACGCATGGGTCTCCTCGGACATCGACGAACGACCCGCCGACAAGCGGATCGTCGACTCGGGCATCACGATTCGTGCCGCCGCGATCGTGCGCACCAACTCGAGCGGCTCAAACTCGGGTAGCCCGTGGAGCGGTGTTCCCGGCACCTGGATCAGGAGGTTGATCGGAACGCTCTCGGGATGCGGGTTCAAGATGGCTCGTTGCTGCAGCAGGCCCGCCCGCTGCCGTCGCGTCTCGCCCATGCCGACGATCCCGCCCGAGCAGAGGCTGATACCGACCTCTCGGCAGGCCGCGAGTGTGTCGAGGCGGTCCTGATAGGTACGCGTCGTGATGATCTCGCCGTAAAAGTCGGGGGAGGTGTCGAGGTTGTGGTTGTAGTAGTCGAGTCCAGCATCGGCCAGCGTCTTGGCCTAACGCTCGGTGAGCATCCCGAGTGTCACGCACGTCTCCATTCCGAGATCGGCGACCGCGTGGACTGCCTCCGCAACCTCGTCGACCTGTCGATCGTTCGGTGAACGCCACGCCGCTCCCATACAGAATCGGGTGCCACCTTCGGCCTTCGCCTGTTCGGCTTTGGGGAGGATGTCCGGCAGGTCCATGAGGGGTTCAGGCTGCAGGTCGGTCTCGTTCCGAGCCGACTGGGGGCAATAGGCGCAGTCCTCGGGGCATGCGCCGGTCTTGATCGACAGCAGCTTGGCACCCTCGATCTCGTGCGGGTCGAACCGCTCGCGATGGCACGCATGTGCTGCGGCCAGGAGGTCGTGGAACGGCCGTTCGATGACGGCAAGCACCTCGTCGATGGTCCAGTCGTACCGCGGTTCGGTCATGGTCCCGGGGTCTGGCCGCTCGGGCGGCAGGACACAAACAGCGATTGGGTCACCCGCTACGGTCCCTCGGTATGCCGCCACGGACCGACTGGAATCCCGTCTTGCGCGCCGAGTTCGAGCAGCCGTACTGGCAGGAACTCATGGGCTTCGTCGCAGCGGAACGAGCCGCCCACGAGGTGTACCCGCCGCACGACGAGGTTTTTGCGGCTTTGCATCTCACCCCATTCGCCGACGTGAGGGTCGTGCTTCTCGGGCAGGATCCGTACCACGGTCCAGGGCAGGCAAACGGTCTCTGCTTCAGTGTGAATGACGGCGTCCGGCTTCCGCCTTCGCTCGTCAATATCTTTAAGGAACTCGAGGCCGATCTCGGGATCCCGCCATCGGCACACGGCAACCTGTGTTCGTGGGCGGAGCAGGGTGTGCTCATGCTCAACACGACGCTCACCGTCCGGGCTCATCAGCCAGCCAGCCACCAAGGGCGCGGCTGGGAAACCTTCACGGATCGAGTCATCGGGCACGTGGGGGCCAAGGCGGAGCACGTCGTCTTCGTCCTCTGGGGTTCGCACGCCCGCAAGAAGAAGGCACTTGTCGACCAGAGCCGCCACACGATCCTCGAGTCGCCCCACCCGTCGCCGCTCTCGGCGCACCGAGGCTTCTTTGGCAGTCGCCCCTTCAGCGCCGTGAACGTCGCCCTGGAGCGCGCCGGCCAGTCCCCGATCGATTGGCAGCTCGGCGCAACCCCGTGAGACCGTCCCGGAGTTCACGCTTTTCCTCTGGGGTAATGGCGTCCCATTGTCCGGGCGCGAGACCCTCCAGAGTGATCGAGCCGATCGCGATGCGAACGAGACGCAACGTCGGGTGCCCGACTGCTGCGGTCATTCGACGTACCTGGCGATTCTTGCCTTCGGTAAGCGTGAGACGAATCCAGGAATCAGGAACCGACTTGCGAATGCGGATCGGTACTGGCCGAGGCGGGAGCGCAGGTTCTGCAGCGAGGAACTCCGCTGTGGCCGGACGCGTGCGGCCGTCCTTGAGATCGACTCCCGTGGCGAGATGGTAAAGCGCGTCGTCGGACGGGATCCCCTCTACGTGCACGAGATAGGTGCGAGGGTGACCGATCGTGGCATCGGTGAGGTCGCCCCGGAGCGCCTTGTTGCGCGGGAGGAGCAGGAGGCCTTCGCTGTCTCGATCGAGTCGGCCCGCCGGATACACGTTGGGCACCTCGATGTGGTCGGCGAGCGTTTGGCGTCCGTCACGGTCGGTGAACGCCGTCAGACAGTCGTAGGGCTTCCAGAACCGCAGGACCAGGTCGGGATCGTCGAGCCCTGTCATCGCCTCTGCGCCGCCTCTGGTCCTAGAAGTACCAGGGGAAGGGCGACCAGTCAGGTTCCCGCTTCTCCAGGAACGCATCACGCCCCTCGATTGCCTCGTCGGTCATGTAGGCGAGGCGGGTGGCCTCGCCGGCGAACACCTGCTGGCCCATCAAGCCGTCGTCGACGAGGTTCATGGCGAACTTCGCCATCCGCTGCCCGGTCGGGCTCTTCTTGTTGATCTCGGCGCCCCATTGGAGCGCAACGGTCTCGAGTTCTGCGTGGGCCACGACCTTGTTGACCATGCCCATGTCGAATGCCTCTTGTGCGGAGTAGTCCATCCCGAGGAAGAAGATCTCTCTCGCTCGCTTCTGACCGATTTGCCGAGCGAGGTACGCCGACCCGTAGCCACCGTCGAAACTCGCAACATCGGTGTCTGTTTGCTTGAAGACGGCGTGCTCGGCACTCGCGATCGTGAGATCTGCGGTGACGTGCAAGCTGTGTCCACCTCCGACGGCCCAACCAGGCACGACCGCGATAACCACCTTCGGCATCGTTCGGATCAGGCGCTGCACCTCGAGAATGTGAAGTCGGCCGGCCCGCCCCTGCTCGACCGTTTCGGCGGTCTCGCCATCGGCGTACTGGTAACCGCTCTTGCCGCGAATTCGCTGGTCGCCACCCGAGCAGAAAGCCCAGCCCCCGTCCTTCGGCGACGGACCATTCCCGGTAATCAAGACACAGCCGACGTCAGGTGACATCCGGGCGTGATCGAGGCAGCGGTAGAGCTCGTCGACCGTGCCGGGCCGGAAGGCGTTGCGCACCTCGGGTCGGTCGAACGCAATGCGGACGGTTCCCTGGTCGACCGCTCGGTGGTATGTGATGTCGGTGAGGTCGCCGAGATCGTCGATCGGGGACCAGCGGGCAGGGTCGAACAGCGGGGAGATCGTCTCGTCGGCCATGCGGCGAGGCTAGACCGGGGGAGGGGCTACGCGGGCGTTCGGCTACAGCGGAACGCGCTGGAGTCGGGCGTCGAAGCGTTGGAACCAGCTGTCCATCAAGGCAACGCCTCGATCGTCGCCGAACTCCAGTTGGTCGAGGCCTGACATCCGATGCAAGAGCAGGAGGAGGCCTTCCTCGTAGTCGGCCAACAGTCGTTCGAACGGGTAGTCCTCGACGCCTGCGGTGACCAGCGTGTCGTGGTAGCCCCGGAGCAGCTCATCGATCATGGCCTCGGGCGTTTCCGGTGGCAGCGACCCTGCGATGAAGTAGGCGACGTCGAGGACACCCGGACCGCGATTGACCGTCTGCCAGTCGATGATCGCGGCCAGCGATCCATCCGCCGCGAAGAAGAGATTGTCGAGTCGGAAATCGCCGTGCAGGATCGTGCGCGGCGCCTCGGCGTGCAGCCTGGTGATGCGCGCCAGGCCCGTCTTCCGGATGGCCTTGACATGTGCCATGCCATGCTCGCTCAAACGCGCCGCAGCGAAGCGCTCAAACGAACGCCGATTGTTCTTGTACTGGGCGTGAAAGAGTCGCGGGACGATGTCGCCGTTGGTAAACCAGTGCCGCAGCGGCGGACACGCATCACCCCAGCCCGCCGCATGAAGCCGAGCGAGCACCCCGAGCGCAATGGCCGCCCGTGCCGGATCACAGCCCGCCACCTGGTTACCCATCTCAGCCTCGGCGAGATCCTCGAGGAGGAGGATGCACGGTGGGACGTCCGCGTCGGTCTGTACCTTTCGCAGTACGACTCGCAGGAGGAAGATGGGGAGGCGCTCCGCCTTGATCATCTGGTCGAGGAAGGCCTCTTCGTCGCCGGTTGCGTCGTAGATCGCCGCATGCGCACGGGGTCGTGGGACGTCGACGGCGGGGAGAAGCGTGTCGTAGGCCCGGACCTCTCGCTCATAGACCCCGAGCGACTTTCCCGTAGCCCGATTGAGCGCAACGGCAGTCGGCACCTTCGCAATCACGGTCGCCGGGCCGGTGCCGGCCGAGTAGGCGAGGCGAAGACGGGCGATATCACCAACGAAGCCTTCACCATCGCCGAGGTCCGTGCGCTCAAAGGCTTCGACTCGGGCGTCTGCGCTGATCGCACGCTCCGCGCGCAGCACCTCCGTGAGCCAGTCTGACGTGATGTCATCGAGCCGACTCGGTGTCGAGGTTGCCATCAGGCGAAGGTAGCGCCCGAGGAGCGTTCGAGGCCAGAACGCTCAGCCCCTGAAGGCCGCCAGCACGGCGTCGCTCTCGCTGTTGAGGATGAGCACATCGGCCCCGGTCGGCGTGATGAAGCGGTCGGTCGGAACGGTGGACGAGATGGGCTGAGCACCACGAAGCGTCAAGCCGAGTCGGGCCGCCTCCAGGAGGCCGAGGCCTTCATCCACGGCGACATGATCACCGACAGCGCCCATTGCGCCGATCAGGGTGAAGGGGTTCCGAGTCGAGCCGAGCTCGCTCATCACCGCCGCCAAAAATCTCTGCTGTCGCTGCACGCGGCCGAGGTCGCTCGTGGGATCGGTCACGAGAGCGCCGTCGATGCGCTCGGTGTAGCGGCGAGAACGGACGTACGCGAGGGCCTGAGACCCATCGAGCACGACGGGACCGGCGGCGTCAATCGCCAGGCCGGAGCGGTCGTCGTACGCGGGATGCGGGAAGTCGATGGTCACGCCGCCGAGCGCGTCGACGAGCCCCAGAAAGCCCGCCAGGTCGATCTCGAGATAGTGGTCGATCCCGATACCAAGCTGGGCCTGCACCGTTGAGACGAGTGCTTCCGCACCCCCGAACGCAAAGGCGGCATTGATTCGGTTCGTCGAACCGGTTGCGAGCGGAACATAGAGATCTCGGGGAATGGCGAGCAGCGACACGGCGTCGCCCTCGACTCGCAGCACGGCGATGGTGTCGGTACGAGATCCGCTGACATTCCCTCCCAGAATCGCACCGGCGTTTTCGATATCGGGATCGACACCTTCGCGGCTGTCGGTTCCGACGACGAGGTAATTGGTGCCGGTCGCACTCCCTTGGAGCACGTCGGCCAACTCGACCCGTTCGACCCCACGCCACGCCGACCAGGAGGAAAAACCGATGATGCCCGCGGGCAAACCGACGACCAACGCAAGCCCGAGCAGCACCCAAGGCCAGCGGCGGACGCGGCCGGGCGGCTCGACGGCCTCGTGGACGGTCGGCTCTGATAGCTGAGCCGCCGGCGGCGTCTCGACATGGATCGATCGGGGGTCACGAGGAGGCGAGGACACGCCGTCAGTCAACCACGCCGGGCGGCCTTCGGAACGGCAGGAGACCGGGTGCCACCACCTGTGGATAACTCATGGCTAACCTTTCGCTGCGGGCCGATTCTCCATGCGTTCCTTCACCCTGTCTTCGCTGCGATCCCCGTTCGCCCTTCCCGCCGTCATCGGCGTCGTCATCGCCCTCGTGGTACCCGCCGAAGCACAGGACATCAGCGACCTCCGTCGCCAACGCGAGGAGGCGAGGGCCGCCGAGCAGGAGGCGCTGGAGCAGATCGATCTCCTGCGAGCCGACGACGCCATCGTCGCCGAGACGCTCGCAGAGATTGCGGGCCTGGTCGACGCCCAGACGGCACGCGTCGCCGGCGCTCAGCAGGCGCTCGCTGCCGCTGAGTCCGAGGTCCTGTACCGAGAACAACTCGCCCGCGATGCAGAGGCTGCAGTCGCCGCCATGCGAGAAGAGATTGCGGTCCGCGCTGTCGACTCCTACGTCGGCACCGATACCACCGTCGAACCCTGGCTCCAGTCCGGCGACCCCAACCGCACGGCGATCCGGCTCGCCATGCTCGACTTCGCCGCTGGCAGCGAGCGCGATCTTCTCGATGCCCTCCGCACTGCGCAGGCCGAGATGGAAGAAAATGTGCGACTCGGTGAGGCCGCACGGGTCGAGGCGGACCGTCTTCGGGAGGCGTTCGAAGTCGAGTTGGCCGAACTCGAGGGTCGTCGAGCCATGCAACTCGACGTACAGGCCGAACTGCAGGTGCGGATCGACGACTGGATCGCCATCGCGAACGAGCGTGATGCGGCCAGCGACGAGTTCACCTCGCTCATCCGCGAGGCCACCGCCGCCGCCACCGGACTCGACGTCGGATCGGCATCGCTCGAGGGCTTCGTTATGCCGACGTCCGGATCGGTCGGCTCTGCCTTCGGCCCGCGTGTGCATCCGATCTTCGGCACGGTCCGCCAACACACGGGCGTCGACATCGGCGGCGTGACCGGCAATCCAATCTGGGCGTCGAAGGATGGGCGCGTCATCTTCGCTGGATGGAAGGGCGGCTACGGCAACACGGTGGTCATGGTGCACGGCGACGGAACGGTCACCACGCTCTACGCCCACATGTCCGTGATCCACGCGTCACCAGGCGACCGCGTCGACCAGGGGGAGGTAATCGGCGAGATCGGCAGCACCGGCTTCTCGACGGGTCCCCATCTCCATTTCGAGGTGCGCGTCAACGGAGAGCCGAAAGACCCACAGGCCTTCTTGCCGTAGTCCGGTGACGTCACCCAGCGGCGCGCCTCGGGTAACGTCACCGGCGCAGTCGGCAAGCCGGGGATCACATGGCGGGGAAACGAAAGCGCTTCAAGCGGCGGCTGTTCGGCTACCGGCGGGCGGCCGTCGATGCCCGCCTTGACGAACTCACTGCCACCATCGAGGCACTCGAGCACCGGTGCGCGGCCACCGCACCGGATCACGATGATCTCGTGCTCCGGGCCACACGCTTGAGCGTGGCAGCGGTCATGGAGCAGGCCGAGGCTGACGCCGAGGACATCCGCCAGTCCGCTCGAGACCAGGCTGCGGCCATTCTGGACGGGAGCGACGCCACGGAACCCGACCACCCGTCCGGCCCCTGATTTCCGGTCCCGCCCGGTCGCGACCGCTACTGTCGCCGCGCGATGCTGCTGGCGATCGGCGACCTGCTCGAAGAGATCCTGATCCGTCTCGACGCCGCGCCTGTGCGTGGTGTCGACAGTGCCGTCCGGTCGGCTCGAGTCCGAGGGGGCAGCGCCGCCAACGTGGCGGCCCTCGACGCCGAAACCGGGGGCACACCACGCTTTGTCGGTCAGGTCGGCGACGACGCGCTCGGGCACGCTCTCGTCGACGACCTTTCCTCGCGCGGGGTCGACGCCCGGGTCGCTCACCTCGGCAGCACCGGGGTCATCGTCACCACGGTCGGCCAGGGCAGTCGCACACGGCTCGTCGATCGAGGGGCATCGCGCGGTCCGAGTCGGCTCGATCCCGGCTCGCTCGACGGCATCGCGCAGATCTACATCGCTGCATCCGCGTTCACGGAGGATCCGTTGGCGACTGCGGTCGACCGCCTCCTCGCCGAGATCCGGGACCGCCGTATCCCGCTCGTGTTGGGCGGCCCAACCGACGCTGACCTCGGCCTTTTCGGCGTGGAACCCTTCCACGAACTGGTGCGCACCGCCCGACCCGATGCCGTGGTACTCAACCGTTTCGAGCACCGGTCCCTCGGTCTCCACCCGCGCGAAGCGCTGGGGGGCGCAGGCGCGACCATCATCACCGCTGGCGCCCGGCCGACGCTCGTCCTCACGCCAAAAGGCGTCGCAGACTCGGTCCCGGTGCCACCGATCGACACACTTCGCGACCGGACGGGCGCCGGGGATGCGTTTCTCGCTGGCTTTCTCGCATCACGTCGCACGGGTGCCGACCCCGTCTCGGCCACCAACGCCGGGCATCGGATCGCAGCCCGGGTTTTGCGCAACCTCGGCCCGACCACCAAGGGTTAGGGCATGCGTGCTGCTGTTCTTACTGCCCCGGATCGCCCTCTGGAGATCATCGACAACCTCGACGTCGAGTCGCCGCGAGCGGGCGAGGTGCTCGTACGGGTACTCCACAGCGGGATCTGCCACTCCGATCTGACCGTGATCGACGCCGGACACGGCATGCCGGTCGTGCTCGGACACGAAGCGGCAGGGGAGATCGCTGACGTCGGCGCAGGAGTCGAACATCTCCGGGTCGGCGACAAGGTAGTTCTCGCCCCGCTCGCACCCTGTGGCGAGTGCGGAGCGTGCGCTCGTCATGCAGGCACGGAGTGCGCTCAGGCGCTCGCCTTTGTTCACCACCTTCGTCCGGACGGGACATCGCCATTCAGCCGGGGCGGCAAGCTCGTCCACCGCGGACTCGGCGTTGGCGCCTTTGCTGAATACACCGTGGTTCCGGCGAGTGGCGCCGTCAAGGTTCCCGATGACACGCCACTCGACATCGCGTGCGTGATCGGCTGCGCCGTACAGACCGGCGTCGGTGCGGCCCTCAACACGGCAGAGGTCAGGGCGGGCTCCTCCGTCCTGGTCCTCGGAGCCGGGGGAGTGGGCCAGGCGGTTGTGCAGGGGGCCCGCATCGCCGGCGCAGCGAATGTGATCGTCTCCGAACCGGTCGAAGAACGGCGTACGCATGCACTCGCCATGGGGGCAACGGCTGCGGTCGATCCCACCAAGACCGACCTTCGCGAGGTCGTCATGGACCTTACAGGCGGTTCCGGCGCCGACTATGCGTTCGAGGCGGCTGGCTCAGGGCGGCTCGTACAGACCGGCATCGAGCTCACCGGGGTCGGCGGGACGATCGTCATGGTCGGGGCCCCGCCGATCGAGGACGCCGTCACCATCGATGCCGC
>Ga0181588_10002437_pt1 | contig 16097 bp, 12 predicted proteins | sample 071ome_26_FD_148607 | JGI IMG/M metagenome (GOLD analysis project Ga0181588, IMG submission 148607) | Coastal salt marsh microbial communities from the Groves Creek Marsh, Skidaway Island, Georgia - 071409BT metaG (spades assembly) | ecosystem: Environmental > Aquatic > Marine > Intertidal zone...
CACTATTTCAGAGCGAATCGATTTGCAGCTCGATGCCCCTGCTTCTGGTCAGGCCACCCTATCGTGGAATACCGTTTCCGGAGCCGCGACCTACGAGGTGCTGCGTCTCAATGAGGACAATACCTGGGCGGTGGTCCACACAGGACCGGAAACGCGTGTCAATGTAGACGCTGCGTGGATCGTAGGCAGGAGTGTGTGGCTATCCGTTCGCGCCTACGATGCAACCGGTTCCATTCAGAGCCAACGTGCGGACGCCGTTCACGTCGTTCCGGTCAATTCCCATCCGATTGCTGCCACTGACGAAGTCTCGGTAGCCACGGGTAGTTTTATCCTGTTCGATATTCTTTCCAACGATTCGGACGCGGATGGGGACGCTTTGTATGTGACAGGGATTGGCGAGGCCACCAACGGGCAAGCGGTACTCATGGATAATCAGCTCGTGCGCTATTTCCCCGATTCCGGCTTTGCTGGTACGGACTCCTTCTCCTATTCCGTGGTCGATGGGATGGGAGGTAGCGCCACGGGTACCATTGTCGTTTCGGTCGTATCCGGCGTGGAGATCGAGTCTGAATCCACGCTGCCGACGGACGTGGTTCTGGCGGCCAACTACCCGAACCCGTTCAATCCGCGAACAACTATCCGATTCGGTGTTCCCGTGGCTTCCACGGTCTCCCTTTCCGTCTATGACGTGATGGGGCGCCGGGTGGCGGTCCTTGCACGCGGGCATCACACCGCTGGTTGGCACCAAGTCGCTTTCGACGCCTCCGCTCTGGTCAGTGGTGTCTACTTCTATCAGCTGCAGATGGGCGGCATACACCGCACGCGATCCATGATGCTCATCAAGTGACGTTGGCGTACATCTCTTCGATGCGGTCGGCGTACTGTTTCTCGATGACCCGGCGTTTGAGCTTCATCGTGGGCGTCATCATGCCATTTTCGATGGAGAAGGGTTCGAGTACCAATCGGAAATCGCGGATCTTCTCGTGTGCGGCTGCCTGACGGGAATACGAACGGAAAAGCTGCTGGAAGACGCGCTGCACCTCCTCGGTTTCCAGGATGTCAGCCAGCTTCGAGGCGTTCAATCCCTGTTCCTTCGCATAGCTGCGGATGACATCTTCGTCCGGGACAACCAGCGCGGTCAGGAATTCCCGCGCCTCCCCGATGACCATGATCTGATCGATCCATGGCTCATGCTTGAATCCCTCTTCGATGGGACCGGGATAGATGTTTTTGCCACCGGCCGAGACGATCATGTGCTTGATGCGGTCGGTAATCATCAAAAAGCCGTTGTCGAAGCGTCCGACATCGCCCGTGTGGTACCAGCCATCCGGATCAATGGCCTCGGCAGTGGCCTCCGGGTTGTTCCAGTAGCCTTTCATGATGTTGGGCCCTTTGGCGATGATCTCGCCGGGCTCGGTCGTGAGCGAACTGGGGTAGTCATCACCTTTCAAGGATCCCAGGATCTCGTTGGTGTCCGGATTCTGGATGGCCACGGTCACGCCGGGTATGACATGCCCCACCTTGCCGTATTGAGGATCATCGAAGGGCGAAATGGAAAGCACGGGAGCGGTTTCGGTCAATCCATACCCCTCGACAATGGGAATTCCGGCCGAGAAGAAGAACTCGCCGATGGACTTGGGCAAGGCGGCGCCGCCCGACACGCCGAACTCGATATGACCGCCGAGCTTTTCATGCAGCTTCGCAAAGACCAGTTTGAAGGCCAGTTTGTACTGGGCGGCGAGGACGGGCCCGATACGTTCCCCGCGGGCTTTTTTGAGGTTGTACCGATAGCCGACTCCCTGCGCCCACGTGAAGATCTTCTTCTTCGCCCCACCGGCCTCTTCGACCGATTTGTTCACGGCGTTGAAAATCTTTTCGTAGAGACGGGGCACGGACAGCAGCACGGTGGGCTGTACGTCCAGGATGTCACTCGTTACGGTATCAATGCTGCGCGCATACGAGATCGTCATCCCGCTTGCGAGCGTACCTAGGTAGCCTCCGAGGCGCTCGAACGAGTGGCACAGGGGCAGGAAGGATAGATGGCGTCCTCCCTCGCGCAACCGCAGACGCTGCAGGGATGCCTTCAGGTTTTCACACAGGTTGGCGTGCGTCAGCATGACGCCTTTGGGATTGCCGGTCGTACCTGACGTGTAGATCAGCACGGCAAGGTCATCGGGCTTGACAGCGCGCTCGTTGGCACGAATCGCATCTTCAAATTCTTCGTAGAGCTCGAAGCCCGTGGCCATGGCATCGTCGAAGAGATCGACGTGGGAGGCATCCTCTGCATCTTCGGGCACATCCACCATCGATACGATCTTGGTCAAATCGGGGCATGCGTCAAAAATCTGCAGGGCTTTGCGCAACTGGATCCGCGTGGAGACAACGAAAACGGAGGCGCCGGAATCGTGGATGATGTAGCTGACCTCCTTAGGGGGCAGGGTCGTGTACAGGGAAACATTCACGGCACCCAAAAGCTGCGTAGCCATGTCCGCATAGGCCCATTCGGGTCGGTTTTCCGATAGAATGGCTACCCGATCCCCGGGGCGAACGCCCTGCGCATACAGATACCCCGCCATGGCGCGGGCCCGGTCCCTGAACTCGGGCCATTTGACATCGACCCACTCCTTGGAGTCCTTGTCGACGTATCTCAAGACCGTCTGATCTTTCCCGTCATGGTAATCGATCAGGCGGTTGAACAGCTGAGGAATGGTATCGAAGGGGACAAGGGGTTGTGCGGACATCGAGACGACCTGTAGTTGGGGAAGCGGGAGGACAGCAGTTACCCAGCCAATAATAGGCGGAAGATGAAGATACGAACGATTGAAGCGCTTCCGGGTTGCCGGTTGTTGATATTGTGTGTTACAACACATAATATACTGGAGAATACACTGACAAAACGCATGTCTACAGCTTCCCACAAGGCTCTTGCCACGTCCGACGGCTCCGGGTACCTGCAGGAACAGTGCTCGCTCGAGATTCTGCGAACAGCAGCCGTTATCGAGCACGCTGTAGCGCAGGCACTTAAGGAGCATGGTCTGACGATGACGCAGTACAACGTGCTGCGCATCCTGCGCGGAGCAGGTTCAAGTGGCCTGTGCCGCAGCGAGGTTGGTCAGCGCATGATTGCACCGATGCCGGACGCAACGCGTCTCATCGACCGGTTGATAGTCGCCGGATATGCCCAGAAGGCCCGAGATCCGAAGGACATGCGTTTTACCGTGACCCGTATCACTGACCGGGGTCTTACCCTCCTCAAGGAGCTGGATCAGCCGATTCGGGACCGGCACAAAACGTTGATGCGTAACCTATCGGACGCAGATATCACTACACTTTCCACCTTGCTTACTTCAGCCAGAGACACACGATGATTTATCTTTCTCATACAAGTGTTATAACACGCGTGTTATAACATGTACTCATACCCGCGGTACTGCTCCTATTCTCCTTCACGGACACACCAACGAGACGATGACCACTCCAAGCGAATCCAAAGCGACCACCTGGCAGATTGACCCAGCCCACACGCAGGTTGAATTCGTCGTGACCCACATGATGTTCGCCAAAGTGCGTGGCGGATTCAACACGTTCAGCGGCCAACTCGTGCAGGGCAATGACGGCGATCTGGCCAGCGGCTCTTTCTCGGCCACCATCGATGTTGCCAGCATCGACACCGGCAACGAGGACCGTGACAACCACCTGCGTTCGGCAGACTTCTTTGATATCGACAATCACGCCAGCATTACGTTCGAAAGCACCGGAATTGAGCGTGTTTCAGAAAATGACCTCAAAGTAACAGGTGACCTGACCATCCGGGGCGTCACGAAATCCATCACGCTCGACGTTACGGAAATCGGAACGGGCGTTGACCCATGGGGCATCACGCGTGTCGGGATCGAAGCCATCGGAACCATCAACCGCGAAGAATTCGGTCTGACATGGAACCAGGCGCTTGAGGCCGGTGGCGTTCTGGTCAGCAAAGACGTGACCCTGTCCATCGAGGCGCAGGCCATCGCTCAGCAGTAAGTGCGAAAGAGGGGTAGCGGTTTGACGCTGCTCTTTGTACAGATGGGAATCCTCTTCCCGCCCAGAGGCTACCAAGCAACGCGGCCGGGCCGCCCATCGGGCGGCCCGGCCGTCGTGCTTTTACAGCGCTTCAAGAAGCGTCGGATCGGGTGCCTACCGCTTGGGCTATGGTCGCAAAACCGTCCTCTTCAAGGAGCCGCACCAAGCCTTCCTTGATGTCCCGGATCAGACCGGGACCCTCGTATACGAGACCGGTATACACCTGGATAAGGGATGCACCAGCCTTGATCCGCTCGTAGGCCTGCTCTGCCGAAGCAATGCCTCCCACGCCGATGATCGGCTTGGTGCCTTTGGTCTTGCGATAGATGTATTTGACTAGCCCGTTGGCCCGTTCCCGGATAGGCTGCCCCGACAGGCCACCCTTGCCAATGCGGGCAAGACGGTCGACCGATGTTACCAGGTTATCCCGGTCGGGCGCCGTGTTCGTGGCAATGAATCCATTCACTTTGTGGGCCAGCGAAACGAGAAGTATCTCATCAAAAAAGCTGTCCAGGACAAAGTCGGGCGTGGGTGGCGGTGATAGCTTGACCAACACGGGCACGCGGCGCTGCATCTCACTACGTTCCCGCATGATGGCGCCGAGAAGCTGGTCCAGCGCGTTCGGGTCTTCGAACGTCTTGCCCTCCTCCGTATTGGGGCAGGAGATGTTCAAGGCAACGTAATCCGCAAAAGGGGCCAGTAGGCGAAAGCTCTCACAGAAGTCATCGATGGCCGCCTCGCCCATGATGGTTGGGCTGTGCGTCTTGGCAATATTGACACCTACCGGGAAGGTCTTTTTGCCAGCATGCTGACGCAGGCGGGGCTGAACGGCCGCGGCGCCCACGTTGTTGAGTCCCATCCTGTTTATGAGGGCTTGATCCTCTGGCAGTCGGAAGGCTCGAGGCTTCTTGTTGCCCTTGCTCTTCCTCGCGCTCACGCTGCCTACCTCCACAAACCCGCAACCAGCCCTCTGGAAAAAAGGAATCAGGCGGGCATTCTTGTCAAAGCCCGCAGCCAGCCCGACGGGATTGGCAAACGTCTTTCCAAAAATCTCCTGATGCAGACTCGGATGCGCACACTGGTACATGGCATCCAGGAGAAAGGGCGACCAACGCTGGGCAAACCGCGCACTGAGCAGGGCCACGTTGTGCGCGGTCTCTGGTCCTAGGACAAAAAGGGCGGATCGTAATCGAGAGTACATGCGTTCGGGAGGCAGCGGCCTTGGCGACCTTGGGCTGCCCACAAAGATACATCACTGCAGCCCCGACTTCCCTTTCGAATGCCATTCATATTCCATCAGGTTGACGCTTTCACTCGGAGGCCCTTCGCAGGCAATCCAGCGGCCGTTTTTGTTGTCGACGAATTTCCTGCCGATGAGATCATGCAGCAGGTGGCGTGCGAGATGAATCTCTCCGAAACGGCCTTCGTGCAACCAGTCAATGCGACCGAGTGGCACCTTCGATGGTTTACGCCGACGGCGGAAGTGGATCTGTGCGGTCATGCAACGCTGGCCACGGCGCATGTGCTGTTTGAACAGAAGCTGGTCGCGCCCGGGGAGACGGCTCGCTTTCATACCCTCAGCGGCATGCTGCGCGTCAGGCGCATGGACGACGGGAAGTTGGAAATGGATTTTCCATCAGAGCCTGCAACGAAGCAGATTGCCGCAGAGCCGATCGACAGGGCCATCGGTATGGCAGGACACAGGCATGCCGCCAACCGGATGGACGCGCTCGTCGAGCTCGGATCCGAGCAGGAGGTGCGTGAACTGCAGCCCGACATGAACGCCATCGCCTCCCTCGACGTGCGGGGCCTGATCGTGACCGCACCGGCCGACGATCTGGAACTGGACTTCATAAGCCGTTTCTTCGGGCCGCAGGTGGGTGTGCCAGAGGACCCCGTGACGGGATCGGCCCATTGTTGCCTGGCGCCCTGGTGGTCGGAGCGTCTGGGCAAGACGCGGATGAAAGCGCGGCAGATCTCAGCCCGCGGCGGCGAGGTCGAGGTGGAATTGAAAGATGACCGGGTGCTGCTCCGGGGGCATGCCGTTACTGTCGTCACGGGCACCCTGCACGGCGTTGGCTCCTGATCTGACAGGGGGTGCGGGGCGGGCGGCGCCCACCGCCCGCCCCGCCTGGATCATCTCCGGGGCATTACCAGCCCGGGACGATCTGGAATCCGAAGTGGTTGCCTTTGATGGGACGCTGGAACGGCTTGGCGTAAAAGATTTCCAGCACCGTGTATCCGAAGAGATTGACCCGCGTGGTAACACCGGTCGAGAAAACAGGAATGCGTTCAGCGCTGCGGGTGCTTTTGAACCACTGCGCCACGGGCTGGATTTCAGGCGCCTCTTCAGCGGTCCAAGCCACGCCCCCATCCACGAAGAAGGATACCTCGGTGGGCAGGTAAGGGAAGTTGATCAGGCCGAATGACTCAGTGCCAAAGAGGGGAACACGCAGCTCCACCGATGCCGTTGCCATCCGCGTTCCCAAGAGACGGTCCTGCTCGGCACAGATGCCCTGTGTCGTGGGCGTGCACTCGGCCAAGTCGTCAAACGAGGAGAATGAGTAGCCCCGGATGAAGCCGATGCTGTTGGCATAGCCCAGGTATTCCCGGGTGAAGAGCGAATTTTCCGACTCCTCAGCACCGTAGTTGCCGACATGCAAGCCCCGAACAGCCAGTGTCAGAGGCTTCAACTGGATGTACTTGCGCCAATCGGCCTGAACACGGATGAAGCTGCTGGTTCCGTAGAAAGGCGCCACCTCGAGACGGGATCGCCCACCGCGAACAGGTGAGGTGAATCCGAAGAAGGAGTAATCGGAGACGAGGGCGATGCCTGCCGTGGCAAAGTACTGTGCATCCGGTTCCGATTCATTGAGCTGCGTTCGATCCCGCGTCACGAAACCGGTCAGAGGGTCGAAGCGGAAGGTATCGAGCTCATAGTCAAACCCGTATCGCGTAAACCCACCCGATGCCTCGATCCGGCGGGTGGTGGAGAAGGGATAGGCTGCCAGGCCTTCGATCTGGTCGATGTAGATACGCTGCCGCAGATTCAGGATGCTTTGTCCATCGTTGCCGATGTAGGAGGATCCGAACAGGATGGGTATATGCCCGCCGACAGCGCCCCAGTTGAACCGGCTTTCCCGATTTACATAGGCTGCCTGCGCCCCGATGTCTTTCAGCGTCCCATTGGCCTGTGCAATGAGCGTCAGGTTTTGATTGCCCAGCATGTCCGAGAAGTAGAAACCGACACCACCCGATACGCCGGCCCCGTAGAGCCCGCCTGCCTGCACACCAATCGAGGGTGGTGCCACGTAGTCCAGCATCAGCCTGGGGCGGTAGGTACGGCTCGAATAATCCTGATCCGGAGGTAACCCGGTGAGGGGATCTTCCAGGTACGAGCCCACTAACCCCTCGTCCAACGCCGAAACCGGTGGCAGGACAGCGGCAACAGGCGCCTGCTCAAGGCTGCTGAAATCCACGGGTTCGCCCCCGAGGTCATCGGCTTCCCGGGCAAAAACGGTGTACGCGCCGTCTGAAAATACCGAGTACATCATGCGGCCGTTCTGGGCGGCCACGGACATGGCCGGACTCATGGCCGTGATACCCGAAATACCTGTTCGCTGGTGCGTCAGTCGGAAGACCTCATCCGTTGGCAGGTCCAGGCGGTAAACGTCCTTGAATCCATCGTGGTCGGAAATGAAGTACAGCTGCGTCCCATCGGGTGAGAACTGCGGATTGTGATGCAGACCATCAAAGGGTCGCTGTACGTCGATTTCGAGAGTCTGCGTATCAATGATGGCCAAGCGGGGTTCTCCGAAGGCAAGCGTACGGAAATTGGTGCCGGCCTCGCCGCGATCCGTCGTGAATGCGAGCTGTCTTCCATCCGGGTGCCATGCAGGCTGCATGTCCGCAAAGCGATCGTTCGTCAGTTGTCGCACCTGCCCGCTTGCCATATTGAGCAGGTACAGGTCCGAGATGCCACCGTCCATGCCCGAGAAGGCCAGCTCATCACCATCGGGCGACCAGGCGAGGTTGGTAATGGCCGATACACCATCGACTTTGAAACGCCGCACGATATCGCCTTTGGTCCAGTCCAGGATGGCGATTTCATTGTCGCCCTCAACGAACGTGATGAAGGCGAACTCCCGGCCGTCTGGCGACCACGAGCCTGCCGAAGAAATGAATCGGATGGCATCGAAGTGGGCATCTCGATTGCCGCCCTTGAGACGCCGGATGATCGTGCCCGTATTGGCATCGGCAATGAACAGGTTGATCTCGAAGAGGTCTTTCTCGGAGAGATAGGCCACATACTGCCCATCTGGACTGACCACCGGTGCGATGTTCATATCGCCCGAATCAATGTTGCTTGAGAGCACCTCCCGACCGGCCTGGGCCAGGCTGTCCCGATCCGTTGTCAGAGGCAGGTAGGTGTCTTTTACCGTGCTGATCCATTCCTGTGACAGGGAGTCTGCCGTAATCCCAAGCGTATAGACGAAGGCCGAGTCCACACCAACGCGTCCCGAGAGCTTGAACAGGTTGGCAACGGCCACGTCACCATACTTGCCTCCCACATAGGCCAGATAGGCCTGCCCATACCGATACGGGAAGTAGCTCATATCCCGGGTAATGGTTTCGATCGTAGGAAGGTCGTCGCGCAGCGCAGCATCTCGCATCCACATGGCGGTGTGGGCATCGACGCGACCGACCGAGAAATATTCCGCCATACCCTCTGTAAGCCAAAGGGGCACGAGTTGAAAAGCGAAACGGGTCGAATCGGTTCGGGAAAGAGCGATGTCGTACTGGAACGAGTGGACCAATTCATGACCCAGGACGTGGTCGGTATCCTTGTAGGAGCCCGTCAGTGGCATGATGACGCGTTCCTTGAGGCTCTCCGTGACCCCGCCGGTGCCTTCCCCGATGGAACCGCCAATAGCATTGGTTTGCTGGAAGTCCGCATCGTTGGCATAGAAAATGACGGGCTTGCGCTCGTAGAACTCGCGCAGGAAGGTCCGGCTGTGGCGCTGGTACCACCGCTCGGCCATGCGGGAGGCATCCTCCACCGCCTGCCGTTCTTCGGGGTACAGATAGAATTCGAAATGGTCCGTTTTGAACGACTCGAACTCGAAGTCGTCGTACTGCACCTTGTTGCGACCGAAATACTGCGCCTGCGATGCGACTGGGAAAAGGCTGCCGATGAGGAAGGTCACTGCCAGGACGCTGCCCAATCGCCGGGTTGACCCGTGGCGATGGATGCTGTCCATGCAGCGTGTTTTCTTGGAATGGATCATCTGGATGCCTTAGATGGAGCGTCTGGCCGTTGGCACTACCAACGAACGGGAAGGAAAGCGGTTGCGAGGGCACGTAAAATGCGACGATGGCAACGAAAGCAATTATCGGGCCGAGGCCGTGAGTTTTGAGGGTCAATGGTACCTGCGCTCCACCCATCCGGATGAATACCTACCCGAACGGAACCCGCGGGTCGGCCGTGCGATTTGACAGGAGTGCCGGTGTCCGATCCGGCGCCCTGTACTCCTCCCCTCATGTAGCCTCCCCTGAACACCATGGATGAAGGCCGGTCCCGACTCCGCATCTTCATGGTTCTCATCGTGTTCATCCTCGGCATTCTCATGCTGCGGCTGGGCAAACTGCAGATTCTGGAGCGCTCAAGCCACACCGGGCAGTCGGTAAACAACGCGGTGCGTGAGTGGCGGGTGCAGCCACCGAGGGGTCGGTTCTACGACCGGGACGGCGTTCTCATGGTGGACAATGAGCCGCGCTTCACGCTCTTCGTCACGCCCCGCTATTTCAAGGAAGAAACCATTCCATTGCTGGCAACGCTGCTCGGCGCGCCCGATTCGCTTCTGTCCGTCCGTTATCAGAAGGCTGCCAAGAATCCTTTCCATCGCGCACCGATTCAGGTCGATGTCTCCTTCGAGGAGCTGAGTCGCGTTCTTGAGCAGCGTCACAACTTGCCGGGCATCGACTACGAAATCACGCAGAAACGCACCTACCTGACCGATGCCCGCATGACCCATGCCATGGGGTATGTCCGGGAGATTTCGGAATCAGCCTTGGAAGCGCATCGTGATGAGGGCTATGTCTGGGGTGATCCGTTCGGCCAAGGAGGGCTGGAACGCCAGTACGAATCCGAGGTCCGGGGCGTGCCGGGATCTGACTTCAAGATGATCAACATCAAGGGGCAGGTCGTGGCCGAGTACCTGGATGGGCGCGAGGACCGTGCGGCCAGAAACGGGCTCGACTTGAACCTGACCATTGATTCCGGACTTCAGGCCTTCGCCGAAAGCCTCTTCGTGAACAAGCGCGGTGGGGTCATCGCGCTTGACCCGCGCAATGGCGAAGTGCTTGCCATGCACTCGGCGCCCGATTACGATCTGGAGCTCTTTACCCACCGCCTTGATCCTCAGGTTTGGGACAGCATCCGGACCCACAAGGATCGGCCCCTTTTCAACCGGGTGACGCAGAGTCAGTTCATGCCCGGGTCCACCTACAAACCGCTGATCGCCCTTCTGGCCCTGGCCGTGGGGGAGATCGATGGCGCCTACGAGTTCTATTGCGGTGGCGGGCATCCGCTTGGTGGTGGTCGCATCTACAAGTGCCTCGACTCGCATGGCTCGATCAACGTGGTCGAGGCCATCAAGTACTCGTGCAACACGTTTTTCTTCGAGATGATGCGGCGTATTGACGTCAATACCCTGCATCGGCTGGCCACCACCATGGGCTTCGGGCAGCGTCCGTACCTGGACATTGCCACCAACGAAGTCGCGGTGGGCAATATCCCCGATTCGACCTACTACAACACGCTCTTCCCGCGTGGGTGGACACAGGGGAACGTCATGAATCTGGGGGTCGGTCAGGGAGAGGGCGAAGTCACGCTTATCCAGTTGGCGCGCTACATGGCAGCCATTGCCAATGGAGGCACCCTTGTCACGCCCCACCTTGTGCGCAGCATGGTTGATCCCGAAACGGGTGCTCAGGCCGTGCCCGAGATGCCGGATCCGGTTCGTCTCGAGCTGAACCAGACGTATTTGCAGCTGTTGCGCGAGGGCATGCGACGGGTGGTTGCCGAGCAGAGCTGGTGGCTGGATATTCCGGGCGTTCCCTCCATCGGGAAAACCGGATCGGCACAGAATACCCGGGGCGACGAGGATGATTCCGTCTTTATCATGGCTGCGCCAGCCGACAATCCTGAAATTGCCATCGCCGTGTTCGTGGAAAACGCCGGATTCGGGTCGGGCGCGGCAGGTCGCATCGGCAGCTTCATGGTCGAGCGCTACCTGACGGGTCGCGTCGATTTGAGTGGGGATCGAGGCTGGATCTGGACACAGATGTTCAACCTGAACAGTGAAATCCTGCCCGATCGCAATGAGGTCCGGGGGCCTGCAGGGTAGGCAGCATGCGAAAACGCTATACCAATCTGGACCCTGTCATCCTGCTGACCTGGATAGCCCTGGTCGTAGTCGGCCTCTCGGCCATCTACTCAGCCACGCACGGTCCCTCCTCCGAATTCTATCAGTTCAACCCACGACAGAATTTCGGTAACCAGATTACCTGGCTGGGTATCTGTCTGGCGGGGATGGCCGTGGCCCTGCTGCTTCCGGTACGCTTTTTTCAGCAGATGGCGTTTCCGGTCTATGGAGGAACGCTCCTGCTTCTTGTTGCGGCGCTCCTTTTCGGACGCGAGGTCAACGGCGCCAAATCCTGGCTCTATATCGGCCCCATGAGTCTGCAGGTCTCCGAGCTTGCCAAGGTCGGCACGGTGCTGGCTGTTGCCCAGGTCGTGGGCATGCGACGACCCAAGACCATGGATTTGCGCTTTGCGTTCATCCTGGTGGGAATCATCATGTTGCCTGCCTCGCTCATCATCCTGCAGAACGATACGGGTACGGCGTTGGTGTTCTTCGGGCTCGTGCCCATTGTCCTGTTTTGGTCAGGCCTGGATTTGAATCTGCTTCTGTTGATGATTGCCCCTGCGGTAGCCGGCTATTTTGCGATCGTGTCCATGCCCACAGCCATCCTGTTCGTCGTCCTTTTCGTGGGATTCATGTGGTGGCGAACCCGCGACAGACGGATCAGCATGGTCTCGGCGCTCATGACGGGCGGCGTGGTGGCACTGGCCAACGTAGCCATCACGATGGTGCTCAGCGACTACCAGGTGCAGCGCATCCTGTCCTTCACCGACCCCGGGGCCGAGCAATTCCGTCAGAATGTGGGATTCCATCAGGTGAATTCCATGGCCGCCATCGGCAGTGGGGGATGGTTCGGCAAGGGGTTCCTGCAGGGAACGCAGACGCAGGGAGGGTATGTCTTTGAGCAGTCTACGGACTTTGTTTTTTCTGTCATCGGCGAAGAGTGGGGCTTTCTTGGCAGTGTGGTAGTGCTCTTCCTGTTTGCCGTGCTGCTTATCCGACTCCTCCAGCTGGGTGCCAACATGAAACATCCCTTCGGCGTTCTGATTGCTGCCGGGGCCTCGGGGATCTATCTCGTCCACATATTCATCAATATCGGCATGGCCACGTCGCTCCTGCCGGTCATCGGGATTCCGCTGCCCTTCATTTCCTACGGGGGGTCAGCCTTGTTGGCCAACTCCGCCTTGCTGGCCATCGTCCTCAGCCTGCATCTGAGGAGGGACGATTTTTCGATCTACGGGTACTGACCCGGATCAGCACTCAGTAATGCTTACGGCCAGGCCGCCGAGCGAGGTCTCCTTGAACTTGTGGGACATCTCCTCGCCCGTCTGTTTCATGGCCGAAATGCAGGCATCCAGGGTCATGATGTGGTGTCCACTGCCGCGCAGCGCCAGCGAGGCGGCCGTAAAGGCTTTGATGGCGCCGAATCCGTTGCGCTCGATGCACGGCACCTGCACAAGTCCCGCCACCGGGTCGCAGGTCAGCCCGAGATGGTGTTCGAGGGCGATTTCAGCGGCGTTTTCCACCTGATCCACCGTGCCACCCAGTACGGCGCACAGCCCGGCGGCGGCCATGGCGGAGGCCGAACCGACCTCACCCTGACAGCCCACCTCGGCGCCCGAAATACTGCTGCGGTGCTTGATCAGGCCGCCAATGGCCGCCGCCGTCAGCAGGAAGTCGTGAATGCCGTTTCGATCCAGGTTTTCGTGCTCCACCATCCAGTAGAGGACGGCAGGAATGACGCCGGCCGCGCCGTTCGTGGGCGCTGTGACCACCATATGGCCTGCCGCGTTTTCCTCATTGACGGCCATGGCATAGGCGCACAGCCAGTCGTTCATGCTGATGCGCCCTTTACCCGCACGCAGTTCGCCCACCAGCTGCTTGGCACGACGCCGAACGTTGAGTCCGCCGGGCAACGTCCCCTCGGCGCCCAGGCCATTCTCGACACAGGCTTTCATGACGCTCCATATCTCGTCCAGACCCCGGTTCAGCTCCATATCGCCATGATGACGATGTTCGTTTTCGCGCTTCATCCCGGCAATCGATAGCCCTGATTCCCTGGACATCACCAACATGTCCTTGCCCGATTCGAAGGGGTAGGGGAATCCTTCAGCCTCTTCCATGGCCAGGGGCGCTTCGATTTCATCGATGTCGTCCTCGCCCGTGATGAAGCCACCGCCGATGGAGAAGTAGATCCGTTCGTGAAGCACGAGATCTCCCGAAACGACGTGGAATACCATGCCATTCGGATGCTCGGGCAGCGGCTCGCCCCGGTCGAAAACCACGTCATCGGGCGGTGCAAAGCCCAGACTCCAGTCATCCGTCTCGATCCGCATGCGCTGCCAGAGGTCGCCCATCAATGCGTTGACGTCTTCTCCTATCAGCCCGCGCGGCGAGTAACCGTTCAGACCCAGCACGACAGCACGGTCCGTGGCGTGCCCTTTTCCCGTCCACGCCAACGACCCTTTGAGGATGACACGAAGCGAACTGCCCACAGCAAGCGTCAGATCGCCTCGGGATACATGCCTGGAAATACTGCGACGAAAGGCTGCCGCAGCCACCATCGGTCCCATGGTGTGGGAGCTCGAGGGTCCGATACCGACTTTGAAGAGGTCGAGTGCAGAGATGAACATACGGGAGCAGGTTATTCGCCGGACCGATCGAACATCCAGCCCATGATCCACCAACGCGACCCGTCGTGCCAAAGGGTGATCGAGTTGACACCCCCGGTGTAGGGTTCGCCATCCGGTTCGCGTGCTGAGGCGTATCGGCTCCAGACGTGTACCATATTGCCGTGGCGCTGCGTGGAGCGTTCGACCTCCCACTCATAGAAGTTTTCGGCGCGCGGTCCCAGCTCTCCGTAGAACCCTTCGAGTGTCATGGTGCGGACAAGCGGCTGTCCGTCCTCATCGACGTTGGCTATGGCAATCCAGGCATCGGGGTGATGCAGGGACTTGTCCCGTTCGTAGTCGGGGATGGCTCCGGCCGGACCGGAAACCACTTCATAGTAGGCCGCGATGATGGCATCGATGCTGCTGACATCGGCCGGGTCGGCCTCTTGAGCCCGGGTACTGTTGGCAAGAACGCCGAGAGCCAAGACGCAGAAAAAGAAACGGTGCATGGAACCGCTAGGTTGATGGGCGGGCCGGAAAGGTACGTTGGAATGGCCCGCCTTCACATCTGTTTCTCTGCTTTCCGGAAACAGAGCGCGGCGCGCGTACACGAAAGGGTCCTTCCTCCCGGGTAACGCGTCCATGCACCCTTCTGTGCCTGGCAGCCGCTTGTCGCGCTCGTATGCCTCTTATCGCCGAACCGTGCGGTTGATCGACGCGAAGGCGGAGAGCCCCGAGGCAACCAGGATCTTGCGCGCATCGCGCCACGACCCATGAATAGCATGCCCACCGCAGTCCACGCCCGTCCGACCCTCATGCCGCGCCCTTGGGCTGACTGGTTCAACCTGCCAGCCTACCTGCTGGCTTGGTCCATACCGGGCGTCGCCGCCCTCAGCTTCTACTATCTGAACCAGACGCTTTCGGCGCAGCCCCTCAACTGGTCGTATGCTGTCATCTCGACGTTGCCCAACTGGTATATCTGGGCGCTCCTGACCCCGGCCATCCTCAAACTCAGTCAGCGATGGCCGCTCGAGCAGGACTCGTGGAAGCAGGTGCTCCTTACCGTGCATATCCCGGCCCTCGTGGTCAGCATGCTGATCCACTCGGCCGTCAACCTGATGCTCTTCCGCACGACCGGGCTGCATGACGATATCACCTTCGGGTTGTACCGGGTCCACTTCTTCACCCGCATCCATGCCAATATTTTCACCTATGCCGCTATCGTGGGGCTTTACTCCGCCTGGGAGTATTACCGCCGGTACATGACACGCGAGGCCCAGACGGCTACCCTGCAGGTCCAATTGGCCCAAGCCAATCTGCGGGCGCTCAAAATGCAGATCCATCCGCATTTCCTGTTCAACACGCTGCATTCCATTGCTGCGCTCGTTCGAAAAGGGGAGAACAAGCCGGCTGTCAACATGCTCGGGCAGCTTGGTGAGTTCCTCCGCTTGGCCCTCGAAAACAAGGGGCAGCAGGAAATCTCCCTGGAGCAGGAGCTGGACTTCCTGCGCCGTTACCTGGCCATCGAGCAAACCCGATTCGGGGAGCGGCTGCAAGTCGAAGTCACCATGGACGAAGCGGTGCGAGGCGCCTACGTACCCAACCTCATCCTTCAGCCTATCGTGGAAAATGCCATTCATCACGGAATTTCCCCGTCCATGCAGCAGGGTCGCATCCGGATTGAAGCCCGGTTGGAAGAGGGCCGGGTGACGATGCAAGTGGCCGATAATGGGCCCGGTCTGCGTAATCCGGAGCGACTCAAAAAAGGTGTGGGCGTTGGCAACACACAGGAACGCCTGGAGAATCTGTACGGACGGGACCAGGATTTCAGTTTCCGAAATGGCAGCTTGGGCGGACTCGAGGTGACCATCCGGGTGCCGTTTTCCACCCAACCCGTCATGCAATTACCTCCCGAGGTCGACTGATGGACGCACCACTCGACGTATTGATCGTGGATGATGAGGCGCTTGCCAGGGATACCATTCGCCTCCTGCTG
>Ga0181588_10002441_pt1 | contig 16078 bp, 7 predicted proteins | sample 071ome_26_FD_148607 | JGI IMG/M metagenome (GOLD analysis project Ga0181588, IMG submission 148607) | Coastal salt marsh microbial communities from the Groves Creek Marsh, Skidaway Island, Georgia - 071409BT metaG (spades assembly) | ecosystem: Environmental > Aquatic > Marine > Intertidal zone...
GAATCCGCTGAGGTTCATCTCCCAGATTTCGAATTTGGCCTCGAGAACGAATCCGCCGAGGTAGTTTTGCCACATGTACCCGCCAGGTTCCATGAGGCAGTTGTTGTTCTGCGACGATTCACAGCCGGGTCGGCTCCACGTGCTCGCTGCGACCCAAAGGCTGTGGGAATTGGTGTTGTCCTCGGCGGACTTGACCTGCATTTCCCAGCCATCGAGCATGCCGTCGGCATCCGTATCGTTGATCAGAGGGTTGGTCGGCTTTTGGAACGGCCGTGGCACGAAGAGCACTTCTGCCCCGTCTTTCAGCCCGTCGGCATCGGTGTCTGAATTGTTCGCGTGCGTCAAGAAGTTGTCCTGACCTGCAATCACCTCTTCACCGTCCTCCAGCCCGTCGTTATCGGTGTCGAACATGCAGGCGTCCGTGAAGTACGATTCACCTTCCCACATGAATCCTGAAAGCGCTTCGGCTTGGTCGCCCAAGCCATCGCCGTCCGTGTCCGGATTGGACGCGTTCGACCCCATATCGCAAAGGCTGTCAAACTCGGTGAAATCCGAAAGGCCATCGGCGTCGGTGTCGTAGAGGCCAGGGTCGCTGGTGACGTGAACTCGCTGAACACCGACATTAACAACGAGGATTTCCCAACCCATGACCTCGATGCCGTCAATCAGTCCGTCACCGTCCGTGTCGGCCACCAGGGGGTCCGTGGAGCGACCGTCAACAATGCCATCGCCGTCACGGTCACGTGCATTGTATTCCATCACGTTCGTGAACTGCTCCTCCGGTTCCACAATCTCCATCCAAACATCAAGCCGGGATTCGATCACGTCGCCAAGTCCCACGTGAATAGCGTACACGTAGCCGTCAACCGGAGCGGCAAGCACCACGGTTTGCTTGTTCCCACCAGCCAAGGTCACCTGGCCCCGGGCGACGGTTTGGTTGGCCGTGACCCATTCGTCGAGGTCGACATCAACACCAATGACGGTCACGGAATTGACGAGTTCGGGATAGGTCACTGCACCGTCACCGTCGGCGTCCCATCCATCACGGTCGGGGTCTTCGTCCCCGTTGCTGCCGTCGCGTGGGTGGAGGCCGTTGCTCGACTCCCAACCATCGGGCATGCCATCGAGGTCGGTGTCGACACGCCATGGCGAGGTGAAGTTGGTCGGTCCGAAGTCATCTGCGACCCGGTATTCTTCGAGGTTGTTCAACCCGTCCTCGTCCCAATCGCCGTACGCGTCCGACGCGTTGGCAGGGTTCAGCAATTCGTCGGTCGCCCCAGTTGGATGGACGTTGGCGTGGGAATAGCAGAACTCGAAACCGTCCGGCATGCCGTCGCCGTCGGTGTCCCAATCCGATGGACCGTTCAACAACCCGTCGCCGTCCATGTCCTGATGGAACCAGGTGGGTTCCATGTTTTGGAAGGGGGCGACGCGGCTGATCGAGGTGATGAGGGGCACGTTGCAATCCTCACCGGTGCCGACGAAGAGTTCGACCAACTCACCCGACACCTCGACGATGTCCTCGATCAAATCCATGTCCGAATCACGGGAGGTCGGATTGGTCCCGTAGCCTTCCTCGACCCAATTCGGCAGGCCGTCGTCGTCGCTGTCAAGGACGCTGTCGCAGGAATGTTCCCCGAGGGCGTTTCCGAGTTCGGACCACGATGGGGTTTCTTCATCGTCATCGTAGCGGTCTTGGAGCGCTTCTTCCGTGCCGGGGTCGAGGAGGGGGCAATCCCAGTTGCCTGAAAGCGGATTGAACATCACGATGATGCCCTCAGGGGAGGTTGCTTCGTAGGTATACGTGGCCTCCCAGCGGTCGTTCAAGCCGTCGTTGTCCGTATCCGCACGCTGAGGGTCGGTTCCGAGTTCCTGCTCCATGGTGTTGGTGAGGCCGTCACGGTCTGGGTCTCCGTTCGGACCATCGTTCGGGTCTGGCCAAGCATCGGTCTCGTTCTGTTCGCTTGCATCTTCAACGTCATCAGAGGAGCCCGGGTCCGTGACGATGTCATCGGACTCACCGTTGTCCAAGGGGTTGAGGCCATGGTCCACTTCCCACCCGTCCGACATCCCGTCTCCGTCGGTGTCCGGGTCGTTGATGTCGGTGCCGTACTGCGACATTTCCAACGTATCTGGGAGGCCATCGCCGTCGGAGTCGAGGGTCTCTTCTGCTGCCGACCCGTCACCCACGAGGTCGTCGTCTGCGGCACTCACGAAGTCACCCACGCGTTCGTTCGTCTGCCAATAGCCGCTGATGCCAACGAACAGCGAACCGAAGATGAGCGTCGAGACGATGGCAACATACGCCATTTGATTGTGGTTCAGCCCCATGGCAACGACTCCGCACCTTCCGGTGCTCCGCTCCGGTTATAGAACTTCATGCACGATGTTTGAAGGAAACCGCTGCACGGCGGGCAGGTTGGGAGGGGGATGGCAAGCCTCAGAATCGTTCAGAACGTCGGGTGTTTGAGGGGATGCCACGCCCGCTGAGATCGAGGTCTGCGACAGAGATTTTTTTCGTGACCCCCGTGGCCATGGACCCTCCAAGCCGTCCTTTGACCTGAACAGCTGCGGTGCGACCTCGGTAAGCAGACGGGCCAATCAACCGTTCAAGCACCGGTTCTGGCCCAGAGTTGTCCTCTCGTTTGAGCCACCACCCCTTCCCCAAGGGTTTGGTTCGTGGCGCCTTGGCCCTGTCCATGCGTGCCGCTCTGCGCTGCAAGCGAGCCAGCGTGCGGCGTTCTGGGGCCTGTTCCGAACGTTCCACGAGCCATGCAGGGAGGCCTATGTCAAGCACAATGCCGTTCACGGTCAACAACAGGCCGGTCAAGAGCAAATGGGTTCCAATCGGCGTGTTGTCGATGCTTGGGACGGCGCGACGGCGACGTAGACGGCGACCGAATTCGATCATCGCGCGCTGGTCACGCTGCTTGACAAGGTGCCGTTGCTGTTGCTGCATACGAAGCACAGCCAAATGGAGCGCTGCGCACGCAGCACCAACACCAACCCCAACGATGGTGGGTCGGACGGTGGTGACGTACATCGCTGCGAGGCTGTAGAGGGGGAAAATCAGGCCGAGGTGCACAAGGCGCGTCGCCCATCCCCGGCGAAGGCTGGGGGCGACCCCACGGCGCACCCCTTCATGGGCCACGATCAGGGCGTTCGCCGTCAGGGCCTCGTCGAGGCCACCCTTGACGAGCGCTCCTGCCATTGGATTGATCGGGGCCTCATCGAGGTAATTTTTCCCTTCAGCAGCAGGCTGCAATGCGATGGCCACCTCAAATTCGTTCATGTCCGGTTGCTGACCCATCAAGGCCTCAAGGCCTTTGACGCGTGGGTCTTCACCGTCGCTTTCCCTCAGTTCTTCAAGAATCGAACGTGCTTCATGCCATTGACCCACGTCGATGAGGCAGAGGGCCACAGCGATGCGGGGTCGTGCACCAAGAGGGTCATGACGTACGGTTTCGAGCGCCAAGTCCAACGCCTCATCGTGCCGACGCTGGGCACGGAGCAAGGCCACACGGGAGATGAGACCGACGATGCTCAAGCGGTCCGTATGACGGTTCATTCGCTCTGGATTGGGATCCCAATCCTTCAGCATTCGCATCATGTCCTGTAGATGGTCGATGGTCGAGTTGTTCTCCCAATCCCAGATGTCGTCTTCGTCCACTCGACCATGCCAAGGATCGAGCCATTCGCAGAGGAATCCAATCAGTTCCGGCTCGTCGTAGCCTTCAGGCTGCTCCAGGCCATGCAGGGCTTCTCGAGCAGCATCCAGACGCCGAGACGCGATGTACGAGACGGCGATCAACAACCGCACCTCGTCGTCGTCACCGCCCGCTTGCGCGAGGACCTTCTTCGCTTCTTCAGCAGCCGCTGGCCACAATCCCCGAAGCGCCAATTCCCACATCCGAGCCCGAGCCTTTTCGTGCCGAATGAGGGCTTCATCGTCGGTGAAATCTGCGTTTTGTAGCCGTCGAAGCATGTCAAGGTCATCGTTCTGTGCTGCCTTTTCGATCAGGGTGCGGAGCCTGCTCCCCGTGCTCAGCATCACAGCACCATCACGTCGCTGGTCGGGATCGAGGTCAAATCGGAGGCGACGCAGGGCCCCAAACCGCCCGATGGACAGCAACCATGTGAGAAGGAAGATGGCTTGGCCGACAGCGATGAACATCCACGTGGTCAGCAAACGCATTTCCTCATCGAAGCCCAAGCCATCGAGGGTATCCGTGTACGGCATCAAGGACCCAAATTCCTTGTAGCACACCAAAATGAGGAGCAAGACCGTATATCCAGAGAATCCCGAAAAGCAAAACGCGACCAGACGACCCCGCACCTCAACTTCGCTTCGGATATCACGAGGGGAAGCGAGTTGCACCCCGAACACACCACCAAAGGATTGCCCGCCAAGCAGCAGGTTACGCGTGAGTTCGAAAATAAACGCTAACCCAACGATGGCCACGTTCAGCGAAAGGTACACCGAAAGCATCTGTGGAAGGCTCTTGAGGGCCTCCCATTCACCGACGATTTCCATGATGAGGTCGATGTTGGAATAGATCGAGTAGCCAATGATGCCTCCATAATTCAGAACTGCCTCGGCATCTGCCGGCTCGTTCACAAGAACGTGAACGACGGTCACGATGCCGTTCAGGGCCGTGACGGGCATGGTGAACAGAAACAGGACAAGCACAACTGCAGCGATGCGCCCGAGCAATCCTGGCCGTGAAGGATCAATAGGGGTGGTTCGACCACGAAAAGAGCGCCATTTGTTCAGAAGAAGCACGTTCCAAGACGCGCCCATGATGCGTCCGTAGGCGACGATGGTGGGTGCCATGAACACAAGCATCGCCAGAGCAAGCCAAACAGGTGTGATCGCCCCTTCTGAACGAATACCTGCAAGCACTGTAAACGTGGATGCAGCGATGAGGAGCGGCAATGTTGTGAACCTCCCGAGCCTTGAGAGGAGGCCTTTCGCGGTCGAGGAAGTTTTCATCCCGGCCACTTGAGCGTTCAAGGTCTCCCACGGTGAGAAAATGATGGGCACGATGACCAGCAAGGCCATGATGAAGAGGTTCGGTTCGTAAAACGTCGATGGGTCAAACGCCAATTCGGCGATGAGGAGGAGAATCCCCGTCATGCCCATCATGTACAATCCGGTTCCGATGCTGACGGTTCGCTCACGCAACAAGTCCCTGGCGTCGCTCGGCGTCTTTGAGACGCGGTGGACTTCGTAGAGGTCATCGTCGATCTCAAACGCGACCTGGAGGGACGCCAACTGACGAGGGACAAACCATCGCCACAGCACGAGCGCTGCGAGAAGCGCCACGGAGAGTGGCATGGCGAGGTCGACGGAGGGTTCACTGGGGTGGACGACGGTCAACTCAGCGCGTGCCAAAGGCGCGCTCAGTGCACCCAGCATGGCCAGCACCACCACCCGAAGGTGCCCTGACCGCATGGTTCGTGGCGACGGCCGGCACATCAAGAACCCACCTCCGACATCCGTCAAGGAACACGATGACGTTGGAGAAACCGCTCGATGCGGTCGAAGGCCTCGTCGAGGACGGTGACGTCTGCAAGGTACACAATCCGGACATGACCGGCTCCCTGCTCAACACTGAATCCACTCCCATGGACGAGCAGGACGTGCTCTTCTTCGAGCAACCGCAGCACGAACTCCTTGTCGTTCTCAGCCCATCGAGGGTCCGTCAACCGTACGAACATGTAGAACGCGCCTCCTGGCGCTTGCACCTCGAGCCCTTCGATGGCGTTGATGCGCTCCAAACAACGGTCCCGTTGGCGCCGAACGCGATCGATGTACCCCCGCATCCACGACCTGTCGCCCTCCAAGCCAGCAAGGAAACCGCGCTGCGCAGGGGTGGAAGCACAAAGGCGTGATCGGAGGAGACGCTCCATGGCATCGCGCACGACCGTGAGGCGCTGGGTTGGGTCGTGAAGGCCAAACCAACCAATGCGCCACCCGGGTGCAAAGTACACCTTCGATACCCCGTTCATTGTGATGACGGGCACTTCGTTGCTTCGGCTCGCGACCGCAACCTGCTGTCCACTCAGGTCCAGTCCGTCGTAGATTTCGTCCGCCAAAACGATGCAGTTGGGCCATCGTTGTGCAATCTCAAGAAGGGCATCGATCCGTGCTGCATCGGCAACGTTTCCCGTCGGGTTGTTTGGGTTGATGAGCACGAGCAAGCGAACGCGATCCGACATCTTCGAGGCAATGTCCTCGAGATCGAGGTCCCATCCGTTGTCGGGATCGAGGCGGTATTCCTCGGTGCGGGCCCCAAACATCTGTGGATAGGCCATGTAGGGGGGATAGTGAGGCCCGGGAGCGAGCACGACGTCGCCTTCCTCCAGCAGCGAGGCAAAGATGATCTGAAGCGCCTCCGTCACGCCGTGGCAGACGTAAATGTCATCTGGCGTGGCCGGCCATCCCTTCCCTCGTTCGTCCTTGGCGATGGCCGACCGAAGTTCGGGGAGCCCATAGGATGGCGAATAGCCGTTCATTCCCTCGTGGACTGCTGCTGCGTATGCGTCCACCATGTGCTGTGGGGTCGGAAGGCCGGGGTAGGCAATCGGGTCACCGATGTTGAGCTTGAGGATGTCATGCCCCTGTGCCTCAAGGGCCATCGCGGGAACGACGACGTCCCGAATGGCGTACTCGATGGACAACGCCCTTGCCGCAGCAGGTATCTGTTCCGCCGTCATGCATCCTCACCCAAGAGGTCGTGAACATCGAGGCCACCAAGTTCCAAAATCCGACGGAAATGATGCTCGTCGACGGTCTGGATGGAGAGCCGTTGGCCACGCTGAACCAGGGGCATGCCTTCGAAGTACGGGTCGTTCTTGATGTCGTTCAGGGCGACGGGTTGAACGAGTTCAACCACCGGCTCAATGTCCACCATGATCCACCTCGGATTCTCCGGTGTGGCCTTCGGATCGTGGTAATGCGACGAAGGATCCAAGGCCGTGTGGTCCGGGTACCCCTCCTTGCAGACCCGCGCGACACCAGCAACGTGCGGTGGATTGGTGTTCGAGTGGTAGTACAGCACGAGGTCTCCAATGGCCATCGCATCCCGCATCATGTTCCGCGCCTGGTAGTTCCTCACTCCGTCCCAGTGCGTTCGTCCGTCCCGAACGAGGTCTGCGAAGGCGTAGACATCGGGTTCCGATTTCATGAGCCATCGCGCTGGCATAGGGGTGCGTCCGTAGGGGGGTCATTGAAGGCTCGCTTCACCAAGCGTCCGTTGCTTCGCTGATGAGGACCGCGTCGTAGACGACGTCCTCGTTGCTTCCTTGCTTCCGACCGAGTCCAACGCGACGGGCCAGCGCGTTCGAAGAAGCGACGGGAGGATAGCCGGCCTGCTCCATCGCTACGAAGATGGCAGGAAGCAGCACCAGCGCACCCGCCGCTGCCACCCAGAGGAGGATCAAGATGACCGTGAGGAAGGGTTTGATCTCAGGGATGGGAATGCGGTAGGCCGTGATTAGTCCCAACGACGTCACGGTCGCTGCTTCTGCCAGCGACATGCCGGTCCCGACGGCCGCGGTTCGAATCGCATCAACGCCCCCGCCGAGTTCTTTGATGCGGTTGGCGATGTGGATGGAGAAGTCAACACCGACGCCCACCAAAATCGACCCGATCATCACGGTCACCAAGGACAAGGGGACATCCAACTGCCACATGACGAGCCATTGCATGGCCACCGTTGCGATGACAGGGGACGTGGTGAGGAGCGAATACCTCAGGTCGCGAAACACCACGGCCAGCGTGATGATGGTGAGGGCCACGGCAAAGCCGAGCGAGTTCCATTGGGAGCCGACGATCAGTTCGTTCACTTCGATGGCCGTTGCCGCAACCCCTGTGATTTTCTCAGCACGTTCGCTGTTCTCGCCTCGGAAGGCTGCGGCCTCTTCGTTGATCCGTACGACGCTTCTTGCCGTGTCGGCCACGGGAATGAAGGGCATGTCGACCAAAATGAGCGTCCTGTCGTAGTCCTCGTTGATGAAAACCTGCAGCGTCTCCTCCGTGATGGAGGCATAGAACACGTTGAGCAAGAAAATTTGCGTTTGCGTGTCTGCAGGCATGTTGTAGGCAGAAGGATTGGTGAGCACGTCCCAGAACGACGCGTCCGCGATGACCTCTTGATTCAGCAGCGCCGATGCTGCGTCTTTGATGTTCTCAGGAACACCAGGGACGGTGTCGATGAATTCTGCGAGCGGGGCACCCGAGATGGAGACGGCCACACCTGTGGCCTTCATCAGGAAGACGATCGACACCGCCGATGCGTTTTCGATGGCGTTGATTTTTCCTTCAAGGACGTTGATTTGCTCCAAGATCGAGGCGGGGTCGTCGTTCTCAGGGTTTTGATCGTTGATGTCGCCCGTCACGTTCGCGTGGATCAGCACCATCCCGACTTGACCAGCATTGAATTCCTCGCTGTACTGCTTCATCTTGATGACCGCAGGCTCACCTTCGGGCGCCATCCCGAGCAGGTCGATGTTTTCCTCAACGTTCGCCTGACCAATGGTTGACGATACGAGGATCAACAACAAGAACACCGCCAACACGGCTTTTGACCGCTTCACAGGAACTTCGACCATCGTGTGAAACGGCTTCAGAGGGGCGTGTTTTGGCTTCCTCAAGTCCAGCAGCAGGGTCAGGTTGGGGACCATGAACATCGTGAGGATGTACACGATGACAATCCCCCCTGACAAGGCGATACCGACCGTTTTGATCGGCGCCATGGGGGTGAAGACGAGGGAAATGAACCCGATGACCGTCGTGACGGCAGAGAGGAAGACGGCCCGGCCGGTGGAGGTCAGCGCTGAGCGCATCTTTTCGTCCTTTGAGCCACCTTCCTCGGCGTATCTGTTGGTGATGTGAAGGCCGTACGAAACACCCAAGGCCAGCAAAATTGGGCCAACGATGATCACCGTCATGGTCACTTCATAATCGGTCCAACCGAGGATGCCCATCGTCCAGAACACGGCGCACAACGTTGGAAGGCCTGAAATGATGACGACCTTCAAGCCCTGAAGAGGACGAATGCCGGTCAAGCCGGACTGAAGCACGTCCGAGTGAAACACAAAGAGGCCAATGGCCACCAGCACCACGGCCATCGGAAAAATTTCCCAAAACAAAGCGAACGAGAACTCGGTGACCGCGTTCGTGATGGGCACAGGCCCGGTGAGGGTCATCGTCAAACCGAGGTCTTGCCACGTGCACAGGCCAGTTGCAGGGTCGGGGTTCCCGTTTTGATCGAACTGGCACGGTCGCTCCAATGAGGCAATCCTGTCCAATTCACCTTGGGTTTCCAAGATGACTTCCTTGGGCGTTTTCGCCTCGGTCACGGCGATGGCCATCACAGCACGGTCCAGCAACGCGTCCTCATCGTCCGCGCACAGCCTCCCCGCCAGGCTGCACGGGTTCGTGTTGCGGGCGAGTTTGTCAAGGCCAGGTGTCGGGCTTCCATCGTCTTCGTACATTTCACGAACGATGAGGTCGATGGTTTGTTGCGAAGGGATGGACCGAGCACCGCCGAATGTTGAATCGGTGCCTTCCAGGACGTCGTTCAACACGGCGGCCATGTCGCGACTCGCGCATTCGTCGCTGTTGGGTGGGCATCCGACTTCCCCCAGTTCGGTCACAAGGGCCGAGCGAACGCGCGGAGCACTCGAATTGACTTCCTTGATGACGGTGGACAGCGACAAAATGTAGATCACGTCGTCGTTTTCACTGTCCGAGATGTACGGGTTGAGCCGCTCCTCCACGAAACTGATTTCTTGAAGAATACGTTGGTCTGTGATGTTGTTGTCCTCGGATTCGATGTAAATGACCATCACGTCCGTGGTCCAATCCTCTTCCACCAACCCAATGAGTGAACTGACCTCGGAACCATCGGGCAGGTACACTTCCATGTCACCGTTGACGTTGAGTGCAGGCGTGGTCAAATCGTCGTCAAACCTCGTGCCGTCGAGGAAACCCGACTGCGTGACGAAGAAGACGGTCATCGCCAAGAAGACAACCACGGTGAACAAAGGAAACCGCGTGATGGCGCCGATGGCGCCGCTTTGTTGCCATTCACGGCGGATGTTGGACGGGGCGTCGAGCACCGCATCCACGGCGGTCTTGGCGTCGAAACTTCGAACGCGGCCTCGCAAGTCCGATGCTCGACGAGAAACGGAAGCACGTCCGGCCTCCCGGAGGGCCGCCATCCGGCCCTCTCGCGCCCCACTGTCGGGCTGTTGCTCATCGACCATCGAAACGCCCTCAACGCCACTGCCGCACGCCCGTTTGAAAGGGTGTTGCCACGAAGGACGCTGCCGACGACGCTCGATGGGATGGCTTGAAGAGCGGGGACCCGAGGCCCGGGTGAAGGAGAGGAGGGAGAACGATGGGGGACCCGAAACTGCCCGACAAGCGTTGGACCATCGACCTCGAAAAGCGGATCCAAGAGGAACACTACGCGGACGAAGCAACCTACGCTGCTCGCTACGGGTTTGATCCTCACAGCACGCGGGAACCTTTCGTCATCGACACCCCCCCTCCGTATCCATCGGGAACGTGGCATATTGGAGCCGTCGCTCAGTACTCAATGATCGACGTCATCGCCCGTAGCCAACGCTTGCTCGGAAAGGAAGTGTACTTCCCCTGGGGTGTGGATCGCAACGGGATCAACATCGAGTTTACCGTGGAAAAAAACACCAAGCGCAAGATGCGCACCTACGAACGGGGAGAATTCCTTGACCTCTGTCGGGACACCATCGAGACCTTCACGCAAGCGATGCGGACGACGGCCAAACGGGTTGGACTTTCCTGTGATTTCGAGAAGGAATACCTCACCGACGCTCCCGATTACCGAAGCGTCACCCAAGCGATTTTCATCGACTTGTTTGAACAAGGGGCCATCGTCGAAGACCTGCGGCCAAACATCTACGACCCCGTCGAAGGGACAACGATTGCCGATGCCGAAGTGGAACGCATCACCCGGGCAACGAAACTGGTTGACGTGCGCTGGAGTGCGGAAGATGGGCGTGACGTCATAATCTCGACCACACGACCGGAGATGATCTGCGCGTGCGGCGTCGTCGTGGTCCATCCAGACGATGATCGGTACCGTGACCTCGTCGGTCTTCGCCTGAACCTCCCGATCGACGTCGAAGGACGTCCTGCATCCGTCGAGGTCCGCACCCACCCCTCGGTGAAGATGGAGTTTGGTTCTGGAGTCTTGATGGTCTGCTCCTTTGGTGACCAGAACGACGTCGCCGTGTTCCGCGAACTTGGCCTCGAACCCTTCCAAGCCATCGACCTCGACGGTCGGATGACGGCCCTTGCTGGTCCGCTCGCCGGCATGACGGTGCTGGAGGCCCGTGCGCACGCCATTCAAACGCTGGACAATGCGGAACGACTCGCGGGCGTTGTCGAAAAAGACCAAGAGGTGCCCGTATCCGAACGTGGAAAGAATCCTGTGGAAATCATCCTTCTAAAGGAATGGTACGTCCAACAAACCCACGTGCAAGGCAGGTTGCGGGAACTGGTCGATGAGGTGGAGTTCCATCCTCCACGCAACCGACAATTCTTGCTTGATTGGATGGACAACATCAGCATCGACTGGCCCATATCCCGCCGTCGGTGGTACCATACCGAGATTCCAATTTGGTACGTGGATGGTGGAAGCAAGGTCGTCGTCCCACCAAAAGGAACCTATGTGCAACCTTGGCGTGAATCGCCTCCAGCCGGAAGCCGTGTTCTGGACCGAGGCACGCGTGAAGATGTCGGACTGTGGGAGGACCTTTCTGGCACATGGACGGACCTCGAGGGAGAAGCGAAGGTCTTCGACACCTGGATGGATTCGTCCAATTCAAACCTCTTTGTCAGTGGCCTGCTTGAGGACGACGGGCGTTTTGAACGGTGCTTCCCCACCGCCCTTCGTCCGCAAGGCAAGGAAATCGTCCGCACCTGGCTCTACTACACGATGCTCAAGAGTGCACTTCTGCTCGATGCACCCGCGTTCAAGCACGTCTGGATCGACGGGCTTGGCATGGACCCGTGGGGGCGAAAAATGTCCAAGTCCTTGGGGAACGGCATTGACGCCGACAGCGTCCTTGAGTGTGGTGCTGGAGGGCGCACTGGTTCATGGAACATCAAGGGCCCGGACGGTAGCGTGTCCCTCAAGGCCAACAAGATTGGCAGCGAGTGCTTTCGGCTCTGGAAGGCATGCGAGGCTCAAGTTGGTGACGACTTTCACATCAATCCAGAGGAGATTGAACAGAAGTACTACGGCGTGTTGACCAAGGTGTACAACGTCGCGCGTTTTGCCTCCCAATTTGATGTGCCAACAGACCTTGAGACGGTGCCGGAGAACCTCTCCGCAGAAGACCGGTGGATCCTTGCAGAGCATGACCATGTCTTGCACACCGCACACGAAGCGTGGGCAGCACTGGACATTTATTCAGCCACGCAGGCCCTGAAGAACTTCCTCACCGGCGTCCTGCCAAGCCATTGGCTTGAGATGGTCAAAACCCGATTGTACGACGGCGACGGTACCGCGGCGTGGGTGCTGCACCGGATGGTGCGGGATGCCTTGACGGCGTTCAGCCCGGTCTGTCCCTTTTTCACCCACCACATCACGACCAGCGTGTACGGGACCTCGGCCGTGGACGTACGTGCCTTCCCCGCTGCCGTTGGCGCCTCCGGCGCAGAAGGAGGAAACGGTTGGCGGGCCTTCACGTCCAGCATCACGGCCTTCAACAGCACCGTGTGGTCGGCCAAACGCGAAGGTGGAATTGCTCTGAACCAACCGATCCAAGGCATCGCAATTCCGGAGGAACTTGCACGGTTTTCAGCGATCCTCACGTCGATGCACAGGCTCGAGTGACGGCACTTCGTCGTAGCGCATCAGCGTGGTCTGACGCGTGGGTGGGTCCTCCAAATCTCCCAACCGGAAGCCAATCAACCTCACCGGCCGCCCGTCTTCCACCGAAGTCGCAAACAGACGTTCAGCGATCTGCGCGAACACGTCCACATCGTCCATCGCCACGGGGATTGAACGCCGATGGGTGTGGGTCTCGAAGCCCGTGTATCGGAGTTTCACTTCGGCCAACCTGCCGACCACCCCCATCTCACGTGCAGACCTCATCACACGTCCAACCAGGTCCAACAACCGAGCCATGACCACCTCATGGTCGCGTTCATCCACCTCGAAGGTACGCTCCTTGCCGATGGAGCGTCGTGACCGCAAGGGACTGACTTCGTCGCTCGTGGTTCCCTCGACGACCGCCAACAGCCACCGAGCAAACCGCTCGCCAACCATGCGACCCAAGGCAAGGGACCCCAAGGCGTATGCCTCGTCAATTGTTTGCACGCCCCATTCGCCCAATGCTGTGGCCGTGGCTGGACCGACGCCCGGCAAGTCACGCATCGGGCGCCCGTGGAGGAAGGCGTGAGCATCGCCGGGCATCAACCGGAACAACCCACGCGGTTTCCGTTCTTCACTCGACATCTTCGCGAGGATTCGGGTCGATGCAAGCCCGAAGGAGGCGGTCAGCCCTGTCGCTGCCTCGATGTCCAGTTGCAGTCGTTCGCAGAGCGCCAACCCTGCGTCCCAATCCCCTCCAACCGCGTCCGTGATGTCAAGGTAGGCCTCGTCGATGCTCGCCTGCTCAAACGGCCCCCCGACCTTGCGGAGCACCGTCATCACCTGCCGAGAGGCGCGGCCGTACAACCTATGTGAGCCACGCACGAAGGTCCCCGGCCCGTGAGGAGGGCCTGGGCAACGTCGCCACGCTTCGCTGATTGGCATGGCCGAGCGAATGCCGTAGACCCTTGCAGCGTAATTGCACGTGCTGACAATTCCACGTCCACGGCCTTGGCGTGGGTCGGCTCCAATGATCAGCGGTTGCTCGGGATCAAGGTTCCTGTGCAGCACCTCGACAGCAGCAAAAAAGGCGTCAAGGTCGCAGTGGACGAGCAATCTTGGGGCTCCCACGGCACCCCCTTTGTGTCGATGGTGCTTGAGGGCTGCGGGTTCACTTCTCAACAGGGGTCCACCAAAAGCAGGTAGGATGCCCGAACGGACGACTGAGGTCTGGTGAACCCATGCCTGAGATGACGGTGGTCGCTCGCGCCGCAGGTCACGTGCGCCCGCGTCGGCCAGGGATCCACCTCGTTCTTGCTGAAGGACGGCACGGCAGGGCGGGACGACCGTTGGTCGAAGCGTGGGTCAGCATGGCCCTTGCCTCGGGGCGTGTGGTCCATTGGGTGGACGGCGCGTCTCGCCTTGATCCGGGGAGGATGATTCCCTACCTTCGCCACCTTGGACGTGGGCCACGCGACTTGCAGCATCTGCACGTGGCCCGCGGGTTCACTGCACACCAATATGCATCGCTCGTTGCACGTCTTGCAGGAGAGGTCGAAGCCAGCGGTGCTGCCCTCGTGGTGCTCGATGCGCCTACGGCGATGCTGGATGACCCCGAGGTTGGGGGTCGCGAGGGAAGGGACCTCGTGCGGCACCTGTGCAGCGACCTTCTGGACGTCGTGGCACGCAGCGGTGTTGTCGTGCTCGTCGTTGGAGCGCGCCACGGCACGGCTCGCCAGCAATGGCGCACTGCACGACTGGCCAGCGTGGCCACGGACGTCCTCACGCTGCGGGGGGACGGTCGCGATGGCGTGCTGGACGTCAGCCGGAACGGGACCGGGTGGACCACGGTGCAGATCGGTGGGCGATCACGCCTGCCGCTGCAACGGCAGCCGACGCTGTCCTGCTGGACGCCGGAGGGCCTCGAACGTCCAGCCAAAAGGGCCCAGAAGGGACCAAGCTGCGCGGTCCAAGCGTCGGAGGTGGACCTCGAGGTCCAGGGCAGGGAAGGGGCCAGCGCCAACCAATTCACCGTCGAGAAGCACGCCCTCGTCGTCCGCGTTCACCTCCACGAAGCGAAGACGTGAGCCGAGCGCCACCTGCCATCCCAGCCGTTCCGACCTTCGGAGGGCCCGCTGAAGTGAGGTGACCGCCCGCCGTCCAGCAAGACCACGCTCGACCCTGCGTGCAACAAGCAGGTCGTCCAAACACACATCGCCTCGGACAAGCCGCGACCGGGCGCGCTCATGGGCCTCGAGGAGCACGCCCTCAAGCGACGCCGTGTCGTTCAGGCCGTGGTCAAGAACCCGAGCCCGAAGTTCCTCAAGGGCCTCGAGTTGAAAGCGACGAACAAAGGGGCTGGTCGAATGCTGCCGTGCTTCGATGCCGCGCACCTTGACACCGCTCACACCGCAGCCCCAGTACCGCGTCAAGGCACCCGCCCCGTCGCGCCGACGGGGAAGGATGGCCAGAACCGGGAAGCGCCCTTCGACCTCGAGGGGGACGCCCGTCAACGCTCCGATGTGCGCCGCCAACGCGGCGGCTTCCGACTCGATGTTCGATGGTGTACGGGTGCTGCGGTCCACCACCCAGAGGCTGTCCACGATGCCATGAACAACTTCCCAGCCATGGCTCCGCGCGGCTTCGACGCCTTGAATCATCACCTCACGGGCCCATGCGCAGATCGCTTCGTGGGCTTCAATCCTGCCAAAACGTGCGTTCCTGTAGCCTGTGTATCCGAAGCACGTGACGAGGAGCCACTTCAGGGCCTTCTGACGCCTGTCTGCCTCGTCGCCCGGAGCCGTGCACTGCCGCTTCAGTTGATGGCGACGCCGAATCAAGGGGGCGACCACCCGCCCAAGCATGCCATGGCGCTGGGAACAGGTGTGGAGGGGGAGCCCTGGGACGCGGAGGCCAACGGGCGGTGGCCATGACGCGCCCTCAAGGTGCCTTCGGGAGGCCCTGCTCCGAAACCATGTGCGCGCCTCGTCGGGATCAAGCGGAACGAGCGGCGCATCATCGCTTGGCCGGCAGCACGCGCAGCCGAGGGTCTCAGGTGAGATGTTTCGTGTGGCGATGATGCTTGGGTAGAGGCTTGCAAAGTCAAGTTCGACCACCTCGGCATGCACCCCGGGATGCGGGTCAAGGTGCAGGCCGCCGCGGTCAGCGTGCAGCAGGTCCCACCCCGTGCTCGTGTCTTCTGGCCG
>Ga0181588_10002450_pt1 | contig 16047 bp, 8 predicted proteins | sample 071ome_26_FD_148607 | JGI IMG/M metagenome (GOLD analysis project Ga0181588, IMG submission 148607) | Coastal salt marsh microbial communities from the Groves Creek Marsh, Skidaway Island, Georgia - 071409BT metaG (spades assembly) | ecosystem: Environmental > Aquatic > Marine > Intertidal zone...
CAAATTTTTTTTTAAAAAAAAAAAGAGAAGCAAAACAGAGCAGCAAAATCCCCTAATAAAATAAATCGAAACTCTCTCTCTCTCTCCCTCCTCCTTCTCCTCCTTCTCCTCCTATCGCGCGAAGAGTCAACGGTCGCCGCTCCGACGTCGACGCGCGTCTTTTAGAGAGAGAGATTCTTTTTTGCAAACAAAAAAAAGCTTCTCCGCTTGTGTGCTAATTTTTTTTGTTTACAAAATGCGTGACGACGAAGTGATTGAGATTGTTTCTTCTTCATCAGAAGAAGAAAGAGATGATAACGATGAAGAGCAAAACGCGGTAAACGGGACGATGATGACGGAAAGTCCTTCGCGTGAGGGAGAGGAGTTTTCTCCGTCTCCGGCGAAAGTAGTAGTAGTAGTAGCAGAAGAAGAAGAAGCGGCGGCAGAACCGGGACGAGTCGAAAGCGAAGAGAGAGAAGAAGAAGAAGAAGAAGAAGAAGAAGAGGTGATTTTGATTGATTCGGGAGATGAGGGAACAGAAGAAGAAGAAGAAGAAGAAGAGACGCGTTTCAACATCGGCACGGAGGTTTTAATCCACGACATCTTAACGAAACCGGAACTGAATGGACGGAAAGGAGAGATCATGGAATTTATCGGTGGGTTGGATCGTAGGTATTCGGTGAAAGTAGGCCGCAGTAATAGTGCTCGCGGTAATAAGGACGTTCTCGTCGTGGCGCTGAAAGAGGTGAATTTGATTGATTTCAACAAAGACGGAGAGAAAGCGATGGAAGTTATGTTACGAATGCGAAGCGAGAAAGAACGAGAAGACGATGGCAATAATACTAGGAATAATAGTAAAAAACGGAAAGAAATGATGGGCGAAGGCGAAGAAGAAGACATCGCGTGGGGACCGGCGCACAGAAACGACGTCTACGAGGATGAGGACGAGGACGACGGTTTGTACAGAAGAATGGCGTCATCACCACCGCTAACGGAGTCGCCTCCCGCGAGAAGGATGATGCCGCCGCCGTCTCCGTCCATACAATTCACGCCGACGAGGAGCAAATACGCGCGAGCGGTACCGTACGCGCATCCCGTGTACCAAAGTGGGAAAAGCAAGATGTTTGGTAAAATTACGTGCGTGTTAGACCACGATATCGCGATGAAAAATGTTGGTAAAGCCGTTATTCAAGGTTTGGATGCTCCGAACGGGATTTCTGGTTTATCGAAAGACTACAAAAACCGATTGCGATGTACGTCGAGAACTTTATTGCCCATCCCTTCGAGCATCACGTGGATTCGGCATCCGGAGAAGGAGTTGAGAACGAACGAAGAGTGTAGATTTATGTTGCAAGATTTAACCCAAATGCAAGTCGAGGACGATCCGAGATTACACTGGTCGATGCGCACGACGTTGATTTTAAACGGCGAAGAGTTTGTGAAACTCCTCGAAAAAGAAGAAGAGACAGAACGTTTGCAGCACATACAGGACGGTTCCTTATCGGATATTTTATTGAAAGCGAAAAGACGTTCGGATTCGGTAGGTATTCTCACGCTTTTGGTGTACGGATTAGATGATTACGTCTTGAAGCGAACGAGGAAAGAAATGGCCCGCTTGGGCGCCAAAGACGCGTTCAACGATAAGTTTGTTTCCGCGCTGAAAACAAAATTAATCGTTCGATCGGGCGGGTTTGGAAATCTAGGAAAGATTCAAGTCAAAGTCGTCGAGTGTTTGAATGAACAGGCAGTCGTGGATAACATCGTCGGCACGCACAGATGGTTGGCAGATCTTCCGTTTAAGAAGAACCACAACGCGATATCGGTAGGGGTCGTCGCCACCGTGGACGAGAAGAAAATTAGGAAATTGGACCATTTGAACCTCTCGTGGGTGAAAGCGCTGGCTGCGATATCAGGATTAGCCGAAGAACACGCGCACGTGGTCGCGTGCCGCTTTCCGAGCGCAAAAAAGTTGATTGAGCACTTTGATCGGTTTAAAGACGATCAAAACGGTGGCGAACGCGTCATTGCCGATTTGGATAAATTTTCGAACAGGCACCGAGACGGAAGGCAAAAGATTGGAATCGGAGTCGCGCACAGATTACGCGTCATGTTCAGTCGGAACGCGAAAGCTGGCGATATATTGTAGAAAACTGAAGAATAGAGTAGACGCTAGCATAAAGTGCTTTCGTGTAATAGCGCATGCTTTTGTAAAAAATGTATTTGTAGTTCTTTTTTTACTTAGAAAATTAGGTATCTACTCGTACAACACGCACGTGAATCGTTGTCATCTCAAGAAATCAAACGATTTTATGGACCGGTCCAAAATCGTCGTCGTCGTCATCGGACCAATCTTCCGACCAGTCAATCGGAGGTCCCTTGTTTGGTGTCGTGGTCTGCGAAGAGAACGCGCTCCTATTCCCACCGCCGACGCGAGGTGCCGGACCTCGCATCCATCGCTCGTACTTGAACTTCGCGTAAGCGCCCAGAAGCAAAATTCCAAAAACAGCCACGAGGAACAAGAACATTTGAACATTGTACATCCCACTTTGAACGTTTGACATCATGTTTTGAAAGTCTGGTAACCCAACCGGCTTGCGATAGGAATCATCGCTATAATCATCAGACGATGAAGCGTAATCGCTCGTGTCCGATGCTGGTTCTAAATCAGCCTCGATTTCCTCTTCGTCCTCGAATCTACTCGCACGTTCTCTTCGAGAAGAAGAAGAAGTTGATGAGCTAGATGCATCTTCTTCTTGTTGTTCTTCTTCTTGTTCTAACTCTTGCTCTAACTCTCGCTCTTCTTCAATTCTTTCCTCTTTTCGTTCTTCTTTTTCTTCTCGAAGTTCTCCACGAATGGCCTCTTCCTCATTCTTTTCTTCCTCTTCTTCCTCTTTCTTTTCTTTCTCTTTTTTTATGCTACCGCTGCTTTTGGAAGAAAAGTCCGAGTCAAATGAATCGTTGGTTTCTTTGAACGTATCTACCATCATCTCATCTGACTCTTCCTTCTCTCTCTCGGTTATTTTCTCTTCCTCTTTTTCTTCCTCTCCTTCTTCGCTCTTCATGTGTTTTTCGTCATCAAAAATTTCCTCCTCGCGAACAGCTTCTTCTTCCTTTTCCTCCCCGTTCTCCTCCTCTTTAGGTGTTGTTTCATCGCCATCGCCAAGGGCAGCGACTGCGGACAAATCCTCTTTTTCTTCTTCTTCAATCGATCGTTCTTGCTTTTGTTCTTCTCCTTCTTCTCCCACAGAACTATCGTCGATATCTGAAATGTCTTTACTTTTCTTACTGTTCCTGTAACGATGGGTCGTGGAAGATCTTCTCGAATGCGTTGTGTTGCGATGGCGGTGTCTTCGCTTCCCCGAAGACGCAGCGCTCTCATCGTTAACGCTGTAATCAGTATCCGCAGTGCTTTCGGCAGCACTTCCGACAGATCCTTCTTCGTCTTCTTTTTCTTCTCCTACAGATCTTTTTTCTCGCTCACTCGAGGCGTCTCTCTCCTCAGTCTTCTTTGATTCTTCTTCTTCCTCAGTCTTTTCTAACTCCTTCGCATCTTCTTCGACGACGTCTTTTTCTTTCTTCACTAATTCTTCCTCTTTTTCGAACGATTCTGACGCAAACTCATTCTTTTCTTTTGAGTTCTTCACTTCCTCATCTAGAGCTTCGTCATTATCGTTCAAAGACGTCGGCTTTTTCACGTCGCTCACAGCATCGTACAGATCTTTCATATCGACGTATTTTTCAGCCTCTTCAAGTGTCTTTTTTGCACCCTCATCATCCTCAATTGTCGTCGTCGTCATTACTTCTTTCATGTCGTCGCTCTTTTCCTTTTCTTCTTCTACAGCACTCTCGCTTTTTTCATTATCTTCGACGGCGACGTCTTCCGCCTTTGTGGTTTCTTCGTACGACCCTTTTTCGTCGTTGCTGACGGATTGCGGCGAAGAAGTCGTTGACTCTTCCGTCTCCTTCTTCAATGCCTCTTCCTCAAAGGAATCCTCGGAGGATGTTTCTCGAGTAAACGACGACGACGACGATGATGATGATGATTCTTCGCGTTTTTTTTCCGCCTCCATCATTTTCTCCTCTTCGACGGCTTCGTCTGCTTTGTCCTCCTCTTCTTTCTCCATCGCGTCTTCAACAGCCGCCGGCGAAGACATCTCTTTTCCTCCTTCTTCTGTTTCGTTCGAAGAACTGTCCGGAAGGTCAGCTTCGGGAGCATCGCCTCCCATCATCTTCTCGTACTCATCCCCAACCGAGGAGGAGGAGGAGGAGGAGGAGGAAGAAGAAGAAGATGAAGATGAGGAGGAAGAAGAAGTATTATCGTCCTTTTCCAATGACGGTTCTTCTTCTTTTTCTTTTCCTTCTTCTTTTCTTTCTTCTTCTTCTTCTTCTTTTTCCACCGATCGAGGAAGATAATCTTTCTCAACACCTCCACTGCTCTGTGCTTCTTCCGCCACCGCTTCTTCGCCAGCGGGGAGCGCGATCCACTCTTCGTCGGTCTTCTCCGATACGGGTTTCGGCGTCTCTTCTGTGGTTAATAAAGTTCCTTTATCGTCGTCGTCATCGTCTGTCGCGACGCTTTCAACGTTTTCCTCTGTTTTTGCGCTTCTCTCTCTCCTTTTTCTCCTCGAAGAAGATGAAAACGACAACGCGTCGTCGTCGCTTTCGTTGTCGTCCGTCCTCGTCGTCGTCGAATACTCGTCCACTTCTTCTTGCGCGGAGACGAGCGTTGTCGTCGCTAGAGCGACGAGGATTACGATAAACAAGAAGAAGAAGAACGAGCGGCGAGTAGTACTACTGCTACGACGAAGCATTTCGCTCTTCTCTCTATTTTTTTTATGCGCGCGCGTGTGTTGTTAACTTTTTTTTGTGAGGTGCAAAACTAAATTCGACTACTATTATTACTAAACACGCGCGCACTAATTTAATCTCTGTGTCGACTATTAGTATTGTCGTTCAAATTCTCCAGACTCTCGCCGCGCTGTTCTCGCAACTTTCGGACGACTTCGGAACTCATCGAGGCTGGCGGATGTCTGGACATGGCCGACGCCGTCGCGGAGGAGAAGGCGAAAGATTTCGTTCCGCCGTTTCGCGTCGACGCCATCGACGACGGTTTTGTGTTGCTATTACTATTAGAACTATTTCTCGCGTACGCGTTTCTGAACTGATTGTGCATCCGCCCGAACCATACTTTTATGGTTCTCCATAATTCTCTAAGTTTGTTGGGAATGGCGTCGAGGAAGGCGGCGAGCTTCGGCGAGACGCGACGCAGTCTCATGGAAACGATGATTTTGTATTTTTGCACGAACGGAATGAGCTTGCTGAAGATGAGCGTAGAAACGAGCGATTTGATCGCATCGATGATTTTCACCGCATACGATTTCATCGTTTCGATCGTTTTCTGAATCACGGGATACTTTTGGTACCAGAGTTTCAACTTCGGCCAAATCGCGTTCACGGCGCGAACGACGACTCTTCGATAGAGCACGTCGAAGATTGGATAGAAGTAATCGCGCAAGGGTTTTGTTTTGACGTAAAACCAAGCGGCAAACCTGTTGTACCCGGACTTTTCGCACGACCACTCGACGAGTCTGTTCAAAATCGCGGACTTTTTACACAAGTATTTCAATCCAATGTACCAAACGACTTGGAAAAGCAAATAGTAAAACACTTGCATGAAGAGCGATAGAGAGACCCACCATCGAATGAAACGTTTACCCATGCTCGTATTTTTCGCGCGCATTTTAGCCTCTTCGTATTTATCCATCATCGATCCAAACGTACCAGCCATGGAGCCGTGATGGGTGTAAAAGGAGTCGTGGGACATGGCTAAAGTGTTCGTCTCGACGCCTTCGGCCCACACCGCGGAAGCGCTGTGCGACTCGCCCGTTCTCGCTTCGTGGACTATTTTTGGATGCAAAGAATCTTTGTTGCTCGCCGCGTTCGATATGCCGCCTCTGTGGCGAACGTCGTAGATACCCGTTAAGTGCTTCGTCATTTCGTGGTCGTCGGTATCGTCTACTAAACTGTCGCCGTTCTCATTTTGCGTGTGATCAAATTCGACGTTCAACGCGCCCGCAACCGTTCGAGCGAGTTTTCTCTCCACGTCTAATAATTTAATCGACGACGGGTTCCCTCTGTCCGTCACGTAAACGCGTTGCGAGTCCGGGCACACGGAAATGCCAAAAGGAACATCGAATGATGATTTTGTCGCCGATCGACGACCGAAACGGTCTCGAATGCGATTGGATTTATCCACGACAGTCACGTCGACAACTTTCCCTGTTTTTTCCCAGTTTGGTTCGTACGACGCGTCGTCTTTGGACCCGTCCGGATACGCCGAAGAGATGTCGTCGAAAACGGGGACTTTTCGCACCGCGCCATTTCCAGAGTCTACGACTAAAACGTATACTTTTTCTTTCTCCTTCTTCTTTGATTGAAACAACGAGGAGGAAGACATCGTCGCCGATAACGAGGACGGCATGAACGATACAGCCGTCGGTTTCGCAAAAAGCGTATCAATACCGAGCGCGTTACCTTTATACCCTCTGCTTTTACCACCGGCTAAAGTAGTCACCGCTCCAGTTTCCGTATTTACTAATCGCACCGCGTGATTCCCGGCATCCGCCACGGCTAGAAACGCGCACTTGTTGCCCGATTTACCGCCACCATCCAACGCTGTGTTTGTACTACACGACATACCCATAGGTTGCAAAAATCTCGCTTTTGATTTTACACCGTCTACCATTCCCGGAATTTTATCTCCCGTCAACGTCGTCACCTCTCCGCTTTGCACGTCTACTTTCCGTATGCAATTATTCATCGCGTCCGAGACAAACAACGTGTGGCCGTCCGGGTGCATGACCACATCCATCGGTTGATTAAATCTCGCTTTCGTCCCGACTACATCGTCGTGGTACCCAGTTAAACCCGACCCGGCTACGGTTCTCACTACTCCGCTCCCTAAAATGATCACCCTAATCTTATGGTTCTTCGTATCTGCGACGTAAACGAACCCGCCGTCTGGCGATACCGCCACGCCGGATGGAAACGTAAACGTCGCGTCGCCCCTCTTCGCTAAACCGTCCGAGCTCCCACTCGCTCCAGTCCCCGCTAACGTCGTTACCGTCCCGAACTCCACGTCTATCCGTCGTATTCTGTGATTAAACGTATCCGCTATGAATATATCTCTCCCGTCCGGAGAGGCGACGACGCCGAACGGCTTGTTAAATCTCGCCTCTAAACTCGGCCCGTCGTGGAATAACATGGACGGATGTAAAGCTCTGGACGGGTCGTACGACGACGATCCTCGCGTGTCTTGTCGCGCGAATCTTCTCGCGGAATACGTTCCTCCAAAATTACCGTTGTTGTCATCTTCGCCACTGCCACCATTATCGTTCGTTCCTCTTCTTCCCTGTTGTTGTTGATAGGCTGCGCTGTTCCCGTCCCGTCTCGAGGAGTGCACCAATCTGTCCTGTTGCGCGAATGCTTTTTCGGGACCCGAGACGACGACGACGAACAATAGCGATACCAATAATAACAGAAACAACGACATCATCGACGGAGTCGTCGCGAAGAAGAACGAACGGTTCGTCGCGATGACCATCTTTAATATTCGTATTATTATTATTAGTAGTAGTAGTAGTACCACGGACGGGTATATAAAATTGTGGATTTTTATGATTATATATCAAAAGTGTGCGTGTGTTGTCTCTGAGTGATGAGAGAAGAAGAAGAAGCACAAAAAAAGTTTTTCACATTTTTTTCACCTCTCTCTGTTCTCTCTCTCGTTCTCTCTCTCTCTCGTTCTCTCTCTCTGCAAAAGAAAACGCGCACCCACGCTTATAAATAAAGAAGCACAACACACGAAGAAGCACGAGGGCGCATCGATCGCTTTCAAAAGTAAAAAACAAGAAGAAGAAGAACAGAAAAGACAGGAAATATACACACGTAAGCGCTCGGCGGAAGGACAGAAGCAGCAGCACTAAAAAGAAAAATGGGAAGGAAAATGAAAACGCCGAAGAAAGAGACGCACTCGCTCCCCATCGACCGACAGATTGAACAAGACAACGTGGCGCGAGAGCGGAACCCGAAGAAAGAGAACAAAGAAAAGAAACGCTCGAGACAACCAGAGGAAGATTTTATTCACGATAATCTGTCGAATAAGATCATGGCCGAAGCGAGGAAGCAGTTGGAAGATATCGAACGAGAAGAGAGGGAAGAGGAAGAAGCCGGCGGCGGCTCGACCGGAAAAAAGGCACCAAAAAGGAGACCGTCCCAGGGAAGACAGATTTTATTAGAAGGAAAGAGCTCGATGTTAGATCACGACGACGATTCTGGCGATGATGAAGAAGATGACGACAACAACAACGACGACGACGACGGGAAGAAGACCAGAAAGAACGCGTTCGATGAAGACCACGTAAAACACGACGGAGAAGACGACGACGAACTAGAATACGACTCGGAGGACGAGAAGAAAAGCGAGTTCGCGTACAACCTAGATAAAGAATACGAACACGAAGAATACTCGGACGTCGAGTTAGACGAAGCGGACGAGCAAGCTTTGAACGCGTTTATGAATCCGTTTGGAGGACAACAACGTTCTTTGGCAGATATGATTTTGGAAAAGATTCACGATAAGGAGGCGGAAGAGCAAGGCGCGGCGTTGGAGATGTTGGAAGAAGACGCCGATGAACGACAAAAGAAAGCGGCGGCAATGTTGGAGGAGTTCGCACCGGAAGGCATCGACGAGAAAGTTTTGCAAGTGTATAGAAAAGTGGGGGATTTGCTGAAACGATACACGACGGGGAAGTTCCCGAAGGCGTTTAAAATTATACCGGCGTTGTCTAATTGGGAGGAAGTGTTGTGGTTGACGAGGCCGGACACGTGGTCACCACACGCGATGTTTCAAGCGACGAGATTGTTTGCTTCAAACTTGAACGAACACATGGCGCAAAGATTTTACGTTTTAGTTTTGTTACCAAGAGTGCGCGACGATATTCAAGAGCACAAAAGGTTACACCACGCGTTGTATCAAGCTTTGCGAAAAGCAACGTTTAAGCCGGGCGCGTGGTTTAAGGGCATTTTGTTGCCGTTGTGTGAAAGTAAAACGTGCACTTTACGAGAGGCTGTCGTGTTATCTTCGGTGTTAGCAAAAACTTCCGTGCCTGCGTTGCACTCCGCGGCGGTGTTGATGAAACTTTCCGAGTTGGAGTACGCTGGGACGACGTCGTTTTTCATTCGCGTCTTGTTAGACAAGAAATACGCGTTGCCGTACAGAGTCGTGGATGCGTTGGTCGACAACTTTCTCAAATTTGCCAACGAAGAGAGAACGTTACCGGTGGTTTGGCACCAATCTTTCTTGTGTTTTGTGCAAAGATATAAACACGAGCTCTCGAAAGAGCAAAAGAAACGTTTGAGCAAATTGGCCTCGGCGCATCAAAACCATTACTTGATTTCGCCAGAAATCGTTCGCGAACTCGCCAACTCGGATACGACCAGAGGTGATAAACGCATGGACGTGCACATGAAAGGCATACACGAGACGAAACCAAAACAAGCCGTGGCCAGAGAGTTCACCTTGAAGACGAAAGGTGGCGCAACACTTCAAGTGGAAGATTTTAGAAACATGCCGCCTATAGTTTTACAGCCCGATATGGAATACTGAAAAAAAATATGTTTCGTTCGATGGTGATGGTATTTGTTGTTATATTGCGATTGATTTATTAAAACCCAGCTGCTGTAAATGTCACTTCCTCTGCTTTCAAAGTCTTCAAATTTAACAAGACGACGCTCCCGGTTTCGCTAAAGCTCGGTACGGAAACCAGCACGGATTTTTGTGACGCTACTACTATTTCTCTCGAACCAAACGCGCTTTGACAACCCGCAAAGAACACGTCCGGAATTTTCGTTAAAACGAAAGGATCCATATCTTTAAAGGGATAGCACGCCAACGTATCCGGCGCGGATGGGGCGATGTGTCCCCAACTCAAAAACCTCTCCATGACATCTAACGCCGCTTTCGCTTTTTCCTCCGACGTTTTTTCCTTCAAGCCGATACCGCTCGAGGTGATTTGTAAGCAATCGCGAACGTTTTGCCCGGACGTCCCCAGGAAAGTTCTCGATGATGTGGAGGCAGCGCTTGAAGATGATGGTGAGATTTGAAACTCGTGTGGGTTGGTCGCTTTCTTCAACGTCGATCCTTCGAATCGAGCGGCGTTTGGTAAGAAGCAACTGTGAATGGGTTGTTGCGGTAACGCCGAGTTCGTCGGGTCGGAGCTTCCAGGCATGAGGTCAACGGGAACCATTTCGCAAACTTTCGAAAGGAACGCGTCTGCTTTTTGAATCGAGGATAAGGTCGCTTTCTTTTTCGTTTCGGCGTGGGTCCCGCCCTCGCCGTTTGTCGTCGGCTTCGCGCCTTTCTCGCCGTGGACTTCTTCCCTCGTTTTCGAGGAAACCAAATCGCCACACACGAGAACTTGACTAATCCCACCCGCTCTCTTTTCATCGCCTAAACTGCCTTCGATGTATTCACTTAACATGGACGCGCGCACGTCGTTCAAGGGAGACGCGCCGAAATTCAATCCAGAAATTAAGCAAGCGTACGTCGGTTCCTCATCGTCGTCTTCTACCTTCGTCGTTGATTTCGTCGCCGACGACGATGGCGTTGCAAACACCATAGAGTCAACGATGAAGTCTCCTTTTTCGTCCACGCGCCCTTTACACACCGCCGAGACTCCAGTCACTAACTCTCCCACGTTCACTCCCGGCCCTTGTAACTTCACTCTCGCGCTTTCGTCCTCTAAAATACAAAAATCCTTCTCTTCGTCGACGAAGTTCTCCTCCATGTTCATTAATCCGTGTTCGACTTGCTCTTTTTTCGTGACTCCGGCTTTCGTCTTGATGTATTCGTCTAAAATAATTGGTTTCTTGGCCATCTCTTTGTAAATGGTGCCTATGATGACGACTTCCTCGCCGAGCGCAGCTGCCGGTTTGTTTTCTTCTTGGAGCGTCTCGTCGTCAACGTCCATCATTGCGCTGGACTCTCTCTTCTCTCCGTCGGCTTTTCCATCCTCGTCGTTACTCGCCGCGGCGCCTAATTGAATGACACGTTTCAAAGGAACGGACGTTCCAAAGTTCTCTTTCGCGCTTTGCTTTAATCCTGGGAGTAAAACCATCAACCGCTGGTAATACAACGACGAATACTGTTTGCCCATGTGTTCTTTTTCGAAACGGAATTTATTCTCAGTGGCAGCGTCGTCGTTCGATGGTCGAGACGACAGTTTTCTCTTCATCGCAGTGCTCATGTTCTTCAACTCGTTCTCGTCGAGAGAGACGAGATGAGAGGTCGTCGCGGTCATTTCTTTCGCTCGCAACGTTTATTACTTTAGAAAGAGAGTTTAGAGACAGAGAGAGAGTTTCAAAAATCTGTGGACTTTTTTTGAATTTTTGTTGCCTGTTTTGATCCCTCAAGTCTCAACCCATTGCCCAAGCTCTCGAGAAGAAGTCAACACGAACGAACGAACGAACGAAGAAATCGAACGCGCACACACTCTTACAGCGAGATAAAAACAATCTCAACTCATTACGATATAGTTACAACGATACCAAAAAGCTAAAAGTGATTTTGATTATTCTCTCTCTTTCTCTCTCTCTCTCTTTCTCTCGCGCGCGTGCGCTAATCGCATATTTTTTTTTTGTATATTTTATGGATAGTTCGGTTCGAGTTCCCAGGACGATTTCAAACAACCTATGATTTCCCCGACGTACGTCTCTTTATCGTTCCTCGTCCATTGCGAAGGACATCTAGCCAGTAAACTCTTCTCCAATTTGTTAATTTTCGTCTCGCCTTCTTTCCAAACCTCGTTCATGAGAATACTTTCCACATACGCGGCTTCTTCCGCGCCCGGCTTGAAGCGTTCAGTCAAGATTTTCATCTCTCGCATGGCATCTTCCGTACCGAAATTCTGATGGATTGATGCGTCCGTCCCTTGAACGTCCTGCGATGGTTTCTCAACAACAGCCTCCTTCTTTTCTTCTTCTTCTTCTCTTTTTATATCTTCTTTTTGCTCTCCTTCTCCTTTCTCGATTCGTTCGGATAAAGTTTCGTCTCTTTTATCGTCACCTTCGTCCTTAGCATTATTATTAGCCTCAGCTACGGATGCACCCGCAGCAGGCGCCGGAGACGCCGGTGCCGCCGCTTGTGGTGCACAAACGCCCGGTTCCTTATTTTCTTTGCTCGCGCTGTTGTTCACGTCACGGTCTGTCGCATCAGTCGCGGGTGTATCGATAACCATATCGCTACTGCTGCTCCCGTCCATGATCTCTTGTTCCAACTGAAACGGCGTAAAGTTACGCGGATTTGTCTCCCTCGGATCGTCAGAGCAAACGTGAAAGTATCGAATGTCGCTCACCGCGGATGGGTTTCTGAGGTCGTACGGACCAACAATAGCACCAACGAATGGACAGTTCTTACGTCGCATGAGCATTGCATACTTCTCCGCGCTTAAATTATCACCGTCGTCGATAACTTCAGCATCGTTGAACAACTTTTGATAGTTCGATTGATTCTCGATGTCTCTCAAACTTGGTTGATTTGGAAAAACCGGGTGCGAGTGATACCATCCAACGACTCGCTCTCCGTTTGCATCCAGTTTTTCGACGATATCCGGTACGGAAGATGGATCGAGTTCTACTTCTTGACCGGCGTTCCCTTCCTCCTCGGATAAAGGTAACTGTTTCGCCGGCAACGCGCGAGTGATTTTCAACTCTCGTTTCTCCCCATCCCACGTGCCTCCAAGGAAACCGATGATTTCGTTCGAACACAAGTGGGAATGGTAATCCATGACGAGTAAGCACGAAGGCGAAACGAGCATATCGAACGGTTGCGCGCCTTTAGTCGTCACGTTTCGAACTTTCGGTTCGCGATAATTCTCGCACGAGACCATGTGTAAATCCGTATCCTCCTCGTTGCCGTTCCCAAAGTTGTGTCTCGTTTTCTTCCTTTCCCGTTGCGGCTTGTCTCTGGCTAAACTCGGCCCGTCGAGGTTGGCGTACTTTTGCGCGCGAGCCAATTCTTGCTCTTGTGCCGAACGCTTCTTCTTCTTTGGCGATTTGGGCGGTTTCGGTGGCTTTGGTTCTTTCGGTGGTTTCGGTTCTTTCACTTTCTTCGGTGGTTTCGGTTCCGGCGGCGGTTTCGGCGGCAAGATGTTCTGTACGTTTTCTGGATCAATCCTCGCTCGAATTTCTTTCAAACTCACCCATCGCGGTTCCTTCTTTTCTTTCCCGTCTTCAGCCTCGTTATGTTGTTCTCCGCTTTCTTCTTTTTCAATTTCATCCTTATTGTGCACGTCATATTTCACGTTGCCCCACCCGTCAGTAAACTTTATCGCCGGATTGGTGAGTTTCTTCACAAACATCGAGAACGACGCCGCGGACTTGAAGTTTTTCGCCTCTGCGTTATTATCGTCGTAATTCGCATTTAATTGAATCGTCCCATCTTCCAATAGATCCGCGAGAAGTATTCTGCCCGCTTCCCCGTTTAACGGATACGCGTGCGCTATTCGCTGCTCCCCGAATTTCAAAAGTTTCAACGAAATCATGAGTTTCAAATCGATGCCATCGTAGACGGACTTTTCCGGCTTCTTCCTGTTTGGATCCTTCGGTGGAGGGGGAGGTTTCGGAGGTTTTGGTTCTTTCACGACCACCGGTTTCGGTTCCTTTGGCGGTTTCGGTTCTTTCGGAGGAGGAGGAGGAGCAGGTGCCGCTTTCTTCTTCTTTTTCTTTTTCTTTCTCTTTGCTCCGCCCGGGCGGAAATCTCCCTCGGAATCAGACGTCCCGTATCCGAATTCATCCTCTTCTTCTTCTTCTAAATTGTATTGCGCCTGCAAGGCTCTGGCTAAGGCGAGATCCGCGTCTTCTCCATCGTGTTCGCCTTCACCTCCCATCTCGCGCTGCGTTTCTTTGAGCGTTATTTATGTGTGTAAGTGTGTGTGAGAGAGAGAGAGAGAAAGAGGTCAATCTGTGGTGGTGCGATGAACTGCTTATAGTTTTTTATTTTGAAATTTTTTTTTGCTTTTCGTCGTCTCTCGACCGACGACCAGTTTATACGTAGAGGTGACCTTTTTTTCCTCTCTCGTTCTCTCTCTCTCTCTCTCTCTCTCTGCTTTTGTGCCCGCCCGCACTCTCTCTCCTATTTTAAAGTGCTCTTCTCTCCCTCCGACTCTCCCCACCGATCTACTTTTTTTTTTCGAACTTGTTTTTTGTGGTCTTTCCTCCATAATAAAAGACGAAACTGTGTCGCACGTCGCGCCCCAGCATTCGTAATAAACGCGAGAACACGCTGAAACGCACACGCGCGACCTTTCGAGATCTTTGCTTCCTCGACTGAGTGTCGATAAAAAAAGCGAAAGGGAAAGAGCGTGCGTGCGTGCGTAGCCGAAAAAGACTAAACACAAAAAAAAATTAGAGCAGAGAGAAAATTCAAATTAGTCGAACAACACGCAGGAAAGGGAAAACGCACGCACAAAGATGGGGCAGAAAGACGAAGATTTCTTCCCGGATGAGGTCGAAGAGCGCTTAATCGCGGAGGAATATAAAATATGGAAGAAGAACACGCCGTTTTTGTACGACTTAGTCGTCACGCACGCGTTAGAGTGGCCAAGTTTAACCGTGCAATGGCTTCCCGAAAGAGTAGAACACCCAGACTCGGAGTGTTCCACGCAAAAATTGATTTTAGGAACGCACACGTCGGAGAACGAACAAAACCACCTGATGATCGCGGAGGTGCAACTGCCGTTAGAGGACGCGACGGTAGACGCGACGGAGTATGAAAACGCGTCGAAACAGAACAACGATCAAGGGTCGTACGGACAAAACGCTGGGAAAGTGCACGTGGTGCAACTCATGAATCACGACGGCGAAGTGAATAGAGCGAGGTATTGCCCGCACAATCCGTTCATGATTGCCACGAAAACAGTCTCGGCGGAAGTTTACGTCTTTGATTACTCGAAGCACCCGTCGAAACCTCCTGCGGATAGCGCGTGCTCGCCAGATTTGCGTTTAACCGGGCATAAGAGCGAAGGGTACGGTTTGTCGTGGTCGCCGTTTAAAAAGTACACTCTGTTGTCCGGGTCCGACGACGCGCAAATTTGCATGTGGGATTTGGAATCTGCCGGAGTGGATGGTCCTTCGAACACTTCGAACAACGCTGCGAGTACGAATAGACAATCGCGATCGTTAGAAGCGAACAGAGTGTTCAAAGGACACGGCGGGGTGATTGAAGACGTCGCGTGGCATGGAAAACACGAACACATTTTCGGTTCCGTCGGTGACGATAAAAAGATGATTTTGTGGGATACGAGAGCGGCGCCGGCGGATGCGGCGACAAACACCGTCGACGCGCACGACGCGGAAGTGAACTGCTTGGCGTTCAACCCATTCAACGAACATTTGTTAGCGACTGGCTCGGCGGATAAAACCGTGGCTTTGTTTGATATTCGTAAATTGACCTCGCGGTTACACACGTTTGAGAATCACACGGAGGAGGTGTTTCAAATTGGATGGTCGCCGAAGTCCGAAACGGTGTTGGCTTCGTGTGGTGCGGACCGACGTGTGGCTGTCTGGGATTTGAACATGATTGGCGAGGAACAAACGCCAGAAGACGCGGAGGACGGACCGCCGGAATTGTTGTTCATCCACGGCGGGCACACGCAAAAGATTTCCGATTTCGCTTGGAACCAAAACGACGATTGGGTCATCGCCTCCGTCGCAGAGGACAACATCTTGCAAATCTGGCAAATGTCGGAGAATATCTACGCGGACACGCCTGAAGGCGACGACGACGCTTAATAAGAGTTTTCTTTACACGAGAGCTTCTCTAAAAATAATACATTCAACGGTACTACTAAATATATATACATACAAACAAATTTTACACGTCTACTGCACACGTATCGATCGATCAATTGATCGATCAATCAATCGGCCTACGATATTCTCTCTTCTTTTTAAATATTATCGGGCTTTGGTACTGCTATGGGCACTTTTCTTCCGAGTATGCTTCATACT
>Ga0181588_10002463_pt1 | contig 16012 bp, 13 predicted proteins | sample 071ome_26_FD_148607 | JGI IMG/M metagenome (GOLD analysis project Ga0181588, IMG submission 148607) | Coastal salt marsh microbial communities from the Groves Creek Marsh, Skidaway Island, Georgia - 071409BT metaG (spades assembly) | ecosystem: Environmental > Aquatic > Marine > Intertidal zone...
CTCCCGAGGGAGAGGAGAATTTGAGGAAGATTCCGAAGGAGAAGTTGGAAAGGAACTCGCCGGAAAACATGCAGAAAAGAAGTCTCGGTATCAACGTCTGCGCGAGTTTAGCGTCCGGGTCGAGAGAGTGCGCGTTGATGTTGCGTCCAATTTTGGAGGAACTGTGCTTCAACTCTGGAATAATCTTGCCCCGAGACAGCATGACGAAAATGTGCGAGTTCGCGGAGCGAACGGCGACGGCGCTCGTACTCGCGGACGACGGGTCGTGGATAGGCGACAACAGCACGTGGAAAGACGAAGACGATGAGAAGAAGTGGGAGCAGACTCCTCTGGAAAAGTTGCCGAGTATTGTGGAAGAAGTAATCGATTGGTTTTATTACCCCGCGTTCAAATCTAAAGAGGAAGGAGAGAGTAGCGAGGGTGATACTGACGCCGTTAGGAAAGAAAACGAGGAGGCGCTCATCGTGTCTGGACTCCTCGCTTTGACAAACATCGTCAAGGAGATCTATCTCGCGAGCAAAGGAAATTCTTTCGATCCGTACGAGGAAATGGATTTATATGATAGCGCCGAGCCAGCCGCGAATCCATACGTAGAAGTTGCGAATTACATCGCGTGTACTTATCGGTTGGTTGAAAAAGTTTCGAGGGAGTGTTTGTATAAGAGAGCCGGGTCAAAGGCGGCGTTAGTGGGTTTAGAATTCATAAATACGATGATAGAAGCGAGGATATTAGGTGAAAACGACGACAGCGTGACTCACCGTTATAATTATTTCTGTTGGTTAGATTTTGAGAACAAGTGGTCGAACGAGCTTCGCGAAGGGTTGAAGTTTATATTATCGTCAAAGAGCGTCGATAAAAGACAACGAGCGCTCGCGGTGCACGTCGCGGCCTCAGTGCAAGACTTATGCGGAGATGACAGCTGGCTGTTGAAAAACTCTCCGTCATCGCTTCATGTGAACGATGGAAAAAGCAGCGAGGGTAAAATGAAGAAGAACGAATCGGGAGGAAGAGTAGCTGCAGCGGGTGAAAAGATGAAGAACATCACGCTCTTCGAACTTGTCTCGCAGATTTGCCGCGTGGAGATGCAAGTTACAATTTATCATTTACTCGAATCAGACAGTCGCGAGACGCGATATGATGCGAGCGAGAATTTAAGGAATCATTTGCATAGTTTTGGAACTCTCGTGCGAGTGTTCACGCTCGCGATGGGGGGAGGAGACGATGTCGAAGGAGAAGACGATGTGGACGATATCACGAATGGCTTGGAGAATCTCGACATCACCGCGGAAGGTGCGATGAAACAAATGGATGTCATCGTCGCCGTCATCGGTAGTTTAGTAGAAGTCATAGGTTCGGCGCAGAACTACGAGCGCTTGGAGGAGTGCGGGGCAGATCCGTACCTTGTGTTTGCGATTGCGGATATTGTCGGGAGATTTGCGAACGAGCTCGAGGTTGTTCACGTAGGCGAAATCGACGCGAGCATGGAACACGTTGCGAAAAGTATGCGCACGAGACTCGCTCAGATTGACAGTTCATCCAACAAGCACGATAAACTTTATTACGGATGGGATCGAATGGAAACAACGATATTCAATTTTAACGCTCGAATTTGCAGAACCTTTGAAACGGAGCAAGATCCCGAGCGACTCGAGTGCCAGATTAATTCTGGTTTCATTTCGCTCTTATTTGAAATGGTTGCAGATAATATCTCCACGAAGTGTGAATTTAGGTATGGGAACATGTTCGACGCGCACACGAGGTTCTTGCACTGGGTCGAGAAATTCGCCTCTCATTTAGCCCAAGACATGTCCCTTATGCTCGTCGAAGGATGGCCGAACAGCCTGCGCGCGTTGCGCTTAGATCCCAACGAAATCGAACGAATAAAAAAGCAATGGAAGAATATCGCAAAAGCCGCCCAAGATGGAAAGGCAGAGATCGATTCTTACATAAATCCTTCCATCATGGACAAGAAATCGATCGTAATAGCGAAACAATTACGTCGACTTTTCGAAGAGCTGGACAACCCGAAACGCTTAGACGCTATCGTTTGAGCGCGTTTTGTAAATTTTTACTATAGTTTGAGTTTTGAAACATGGTCGCCCGTAAGTTTTAATTTTGTACAACATTTTAATGAACGGCAGCAGCAACAACAACAACAACAGTAATACACAAGTGTGTTCACCTTTGCGAAAGAAAGAAGAGGAGAGACATTTTTCTTTTTCAAAAAGAAGGAAACGAGAGCGGTCGTCGTCGTCGTCGTCGTCGTCGTCCTCGAGAAGACGACGCCTCTACGCCCCGGCGTCGAACGCGCTCAAGCCTTCTCTGTGCCCTCTCCCTTTCGGTTTCGCTCTCACCGTCTTATAAAACTCCCTCAGCGTCGCCTTATCCGCCTGCTTCCTGTCCACCGCTAACTCTACTCCACCTTCTTTACTCCTCGCTTTAATCGCTCCTTTCCCCGTCTTATTCTCCATCGACCATTTCAACGCCTTCGCTTCGATCCTCGCTTGCTTCAATCGTCTCTCCTCCAGCTCCATCGGCGTCGGTCCTTCCTCTGGCTTCAGCGCTAAATACGCCGCTTTCCACGTCTTCTTATCTTTCGGAGGTTTCCTAAACGCCGGTAAACTATCCGCCTCGAACCACGCCTTGGCGCAGTGCGGCCACCACGCCTCGTCCGAATCCGTAACCTTTCGAAACTTACACGCCACGCCTTTCGGGCACGTGCACCGCTCCGCCGTTTTCGCTAAATCTTGCGCGGTTAAATTCGAAATCGTCCTCAACATCTTCTCCGTCGTCAACGCTTCGCCGAGAAACTCCGGGTCTAAGAGCATTTCTAAAGGGCACGTGATGTCGAACGACGACGTCGAGCGTAAAGACGAAGACGACGATGCGTCCGAGTCGGACGCGTAGCGCTCTTCGTCTCCGCCCATTTTTAACTTTATTTATATACGTGTGTGTATATATATATATATCCGTGCGCGCGCGTGATAAAAGAAAACACACGCAGAGACAGAGAGACAGAGAGAGAAAGAGAGCGCTCCCGATGCGATGTGCGATCGATCAACAGAGCGCGCGAGAGAGAGTTTGTTATATTTTTATTATTGTGGGGCTTTCCTCCGGTGATAACGGTCCGCGAAGAGAAAACAGTATTGAAACCCTAAACCCTAAACCCTAACAGACGCGAATCTTTCTTTCTTTTCCTTCTCAGCGTTTCTCTCGAATTTGAAGAAAAGGTTTGATATTGTATTGTTCTCGTTATTATTTTGGTGTGCGCTCGCTGGAAAGAGAGAGGAGAGAAGAGAGGAGCGTTTACGCTCTTTTTGCTCGTATTGCATTGTATTTTTCCCGTTCGCACGTATTATCAAAGGGAGAAGAGCTCATCTCGCGCGCTATACATACACGAAGAGAGAGAGAGAGAAGAGCGAAATGTTTTCTTCTTCGCGTTCGTGTTCCTCTTCGGGAAGAGGAGGATGGACGGCCTCGCGAGAACGACGACAGCGAGCGTCGTCGCATCAATTCGCGTCGTCGAGCAGCGGTGCTTCTTCGTGTTCTTCGTCTTCTTCTTCGTCGAGGATGGTGATAAGAACGGTCGTTGCGCTTTCTCCTCCAAAACTCCTCGTCGCGAGAGGCGCTGCAAAAACGACGAGAGGTTGGAAGAAGAAGAAAAGAGACGGAAGGGTTTGTCGCGCGATGATGATCGACGACGGCGCGTTTTACGACAGAGAACAACGCCAGAGCGCGATTGAAGCGATGACGACGATGACGACGAGGGAAGAGGTGGTTCGTCTTCTCGCGGAGGACGAAGACGGCGAATCGAAATCGACGTCGTGGGGCAGAACGAGTTTTACAGACGGGAGCAAAGTTTTTCCGGAAGAGATTCTCGTTCCGGGAACGACAACTACAACGACAACGACAACAAAAAATCATCATCAGCAGCGCGCGACTAACGCGGATACTCCTCGCTTATTCCTCGCGGAGGTGTACCTGCCGACGCCGCGCTTGGACGGAGACCAAAGGCCGGCGTCCATCGTGAAAGTCGTCGTCGAACGCGCGCAAGAAGCGATGGGGTTGCTCGATTCTGGAATCGAGGAGGAGCAGTTACCGACTGGGGTGATCATACAAGCCGCAGAAAATCCGAGGGCGTTCGTGGACGAGTTGGTCAAGGAAACGAGAGACGGAGTAGAATCCGGAGCGACTTTAGACGATAACGAGTGGACGAAAGTTTTGAAATCGGTGGACGTGGACGTCGGTTTGCTTTTACTCTCGGTCGTGGTCATCGTCCCGACGTTTCGAAAATTTAAGTTATCTCCGGTGTTGGGATTCTTAGCCGCTGGTTTAGGTTTGAATAAGCTCGGATTATTCATCGAGAACCAAGAGGTGGACCAGTTTTGCGAGCTCGGCATTCAGTTTTTGTTATTCGAAATGGGTTTAGAGTTGTCGATCACGAGATTGAAAGCGTTGGCGAAGTATGCCTTCGGTTTAGGTTTTACCCAAGTTGCCGCGGTGAACGTGCTCTTCGCGATGGCTCTGTTGCCAGCCGGGAACGCCATCGGGACGAAAGTTTTAGAGTTTGTCCAACCGGGGAATAACGAGATGTTGCAGGTGACTTCGACGCTAGAGGCGGTGGTGATTGGTTTCGCGTTGTCGTTATCTTCGAGCGCGTTTGGTTTACAATTGTTGCAAGATAAGCAACAGTTGGCGACAAAATTTGGTACAGCATCGCTGGGGGTGCTTTTGTTTCAAGATTTAGCGGTCGTGCCGTTTATCATTTTGTTGCCGGTGTTATCCATGGCGGCGGCGAGCGGCGGCGGAGCGAGCATGGATATGGGCGTCATGGCAGCGGGCGGCGCGACATCCATGCTCGATCTCGGTGCGCTGGCGTTTGCAGGAAGATCGATCGCGCTAGTTGGCTTTGAAGCCGTGGAAGCTGCCGAAGCCGGGACGGACGTTTTCGTCGCCATGTCCTTGCTCACGCTCTTCGGCTTCTCCTTTGCCTGTTCTGCGATTGGTTTTAGCGACTCGTTGGGCGCGTTCCTCGCCGGTATCGTTTTGGCGGACACGAAATACGCGCACCAAATCATCAACGAATTGAACGCGTTTAAAGGTTTATTCCTTTCGCTCTTCTTCGTGACTATTGGGACGACCATTGACGTCCCGCTGGCCATCGAAATGTTCCCGATTATTTTGATCATGACCACGACTTTAATGGTCACGAAAACCGGCGTCGTCACCGCGCTCGGTCCACTCGTCGGCCTCTCCTGGCGCGAAGCCTTGGTTGCTGGCGCGGTGCTCTCCCAAGGCGGCGAATTTGCGTTCGTCATCTTTGGTCAAGCCACCTCCACGGGCGCGGGTAACCTCTTCCCACAAAAATTAGAAGAAGTCTTAGTCTGCGTCGTCATCCTCTCCATGGCGTTGACCCCAGTCGCCGTCGAAGCGGCCATGAAAATCGCCGGCCCAGAGTTACCTCTCGGCAACTGTTCCGACGATCCCACAAACCTCTCCTCGGATGAATTAGAGGCGTGCGAAGTCACGAGCAGTTGGAACGAAGAGGTGGAAGAACTCAAAGCGGCGAAAGATTTGAAGCAACTCGGCGTCGGGAGTTACAAGCGCATCAAGAGAGACAAAGACCCTTTGACGCAGTCCATAGACGAATCCGTCGCTCAAGAGTTGGCCAGTCAAGACGAAGCTACCAAGCCGCGATAATAATATAATAATAATAATAGGGATGATGATGATAATACTAAGAAATGATCGCGCTAATATTTATGTAACGTGTAAACCAGAAGAAGAAGAAGAGGAAGAAGAAGAAGAAGAGGGAGAACGAAAGCAATATAATAATATAACATCACATGTGTAATGCCCATCACTCAATTCGCGTTGAAAAATATCTAAAAAAGCGACATATAAAAATTTAGAAGATGCTCCAACACGCTCAACAACAACAACCGTCGTCGTCGTCGTCGTCGTTGCTCGCGCGAAGAAGAATAAGAATAAGAAGAAAATGCACCTCACGACACCACCGGCGCTTTGGCGCTTTCTCTTCCGACGGCGGCGAAGAAAAAAAGACAAAAGTTGTCGTCTTTTCCACGCACGATTACGAGAAGGAAATTCTCGAAAAGCAACTGAATAATAATTTCGAAGTGACTTTTCTCGCGCCTCGATTGACGATAGAAACGGTCGATTTAGCGAAAGGATTCGACGTGGCGTGCTGTTTCGTGAACGACGATTTATCTTCGGACGTTGTGGTGAGATTGCGGGAGACGTGTGGGGTGAAAATGATCGCGTTGCGGTGCGCTGGATTTGATAAAGTCGATGTGGAGGCGTGCAAAAAGTTAAAAGTGCGAGTGTACCGCGTGCCGATGTACGATCCGCTGAGCATAGCGGAACACGCCATGGCGTTGATTTTAGCGTTGAACAGAAAAATTATGATCTCACACACGCGCGTCAAGTCCGGAAATTTCACGTTAGATGGATTAGTTGGGTTCTCGATGCGAGGCAAAACGATTGGAATAGTAGGCACCGGAAAGATTGGACGAGGCTTGGCGAATATTTGCGCCAAAGGGTTCGGCATGAGCGTGTTAGGATACGACTTGAATCAAAAGCGTGAGTTTGTCGGTCAATATTGCGACGATGTGGAAACTGTGTTAAAAAATAGCGACATTGTCAGTCTCCATCTTCCGCTCAACGAGCACACGAAACACTTCATCGCAGAGAAGGAAATCGCTGCTATGAAGAAAGGCGCCATGTTAATCAACACCTCTCGTGGAGGCCTTTTAAATATAAAAGACGTCATCTGCGGACTTCGCCTGGGAAAGCTTGGGAGTTTAGGAATAGACGTCTACGAATCCGAAGAGAAACTATTCTTCAAAGACTTTTCCAACTTGACCGTAGAAGAGAAGATGCTCTACTGGGACGACACGATGGCGCAGTTGTCGTCTTTGCCTCAAGTGTTGGTCACTCCACATCAGGCGTTCTTAACGCACGAAGCGCTCACCGAGATCGCCGAGTGCACGAAACAAAACATTCGCAGTTTTGTTTCGAAAGAATCAGACGCGGGCGACGATACATCTCGAGCCGAAGACGAGAAAAATCCAAATCGAGTTTGTTAGTTTTTGCTCCTCTCCTCATTTTTTAGGCGTGCGCACGCACGCGCACAGTAGTTTAGACACACGCACACAGTAGTTTAGACACATAATAATAAAGCGCATCATCTAATATAGATACGCACAAAACACACGCGTGGCGCGCGCATTAATACACTATTTATTCAAATGTATGCGTCTGCCGTGCGCGTTCCGTGCGGTTTCGGAGCTTCTTCCCGGGGAATGACTTTGGCGAAGACGACTCCTGCGCCCCAAAACGCGTGGAAAAGAACGCCAACGCCGGCGTCGACTCTCTGCGTCGCTCGAGTTGAGAACAGAACGGAAATGAGTACGAGTAGCTTTCGTCGTCGTCGTCGTCGTCGTCCTTGTTCGACGAAACTTCCGTGTCATCATCCGCGAACGACGAGAGCAAACGAAGCGAAAGAAGTTGAGAAGAAGAGTTTGTTACCGACGATGAGATATGGAAAAGCGGATAAGAGGAGGAGCAAAAAAATGTCGACGCTAATAATTAAAGCGATGGAATCTTCCTCTTCGATGACCGAAAAGAAAGACGAAGATTTTAACGACAACAACGAAGAAGATGAAATCGTCTTGTATTCCCAGCGATGGGTTCAATTGGGCTATTTAGCGTGTTTAGCGTTGATTTCAGATTGGGTGTGCTTCTCCGTAGCGGCGACGCCGGGGACCTGGGATTCGATTTTCCATCGAAGCCCGGAGACTTTGATCGACGTGTTTTTGTTTACGAACGTCGCGTTTTGTTTTTTGGAGCCGCAAATCGTCGGGAAGTTTGGTTTGCGAAACGTTGTGGTTAGTGCGGCAGCTTTGATGACGTTTGGGTGCGCTTTGAGGTCGGGATTAGAGTTTAACGATTTCATTCCGTTCGCGTCGTTTATGCCTTCCTATACCGAAGAGGTGGTGGGTACTATTATGGTTGGCGCGGCGCAGCCTTTTTTTCAGTGCACACCGACGTTGTTGTCCAGTAGGTGGTTCGGCAAAGACGAAAGAGCGTTATCGACATCGATCGCGATTAACGCGAACCAAATCGGCATCGCGGTTGCCTTCATCGTCGGCGGATTGATGGGCCAAACCTCCGAAGGTTTAAATGGATACTTTTCGTTGATTACGTTACTGAGCGGCATCGTGACCATCGGCGCGTTCATACAGTTTCAAGAGAAACCTCCGACACCACCGAGTTTATCGCAAGTGCAGCAAGAAAAAGAGCGACGACTCAGGTGCGAAGCAGAGGAAGCGTGCGACCTCGACGCGTTGGAAAAAATGGGCGAAGACGAGTTGGCCGAGTTAAATTTTCCGGCGTTGTGCAAGCGTTTGTTGAACACGCCGGGTTTTTGGCAGCCAACGGCTGCGTTCGTAGCTTCTATCGCCATCTCGAACAACGTCTCCGCGTTTATTGGCACGACGTTAGGAAAAGCCGGGGTGGAAAATGCGTTCGAAGCGGACGAGTTTGGCGCGGCGTTCCAGTTGGCCATCATGTTCGGCTCTATCTTTTTAGGCGGCTACGTCGATCGATCCAAAAAGTATAAACCGGTCTCCGTGGCGTTGATCATCGCCTCCATATTTCTCTTAATTCCAATTGGCGCAGGCGAGGTGATACCAGACGCGTACGTCTTATTCAGCCTCGTCCTTCTGGGCTTCACCGTCGGCCCAGTCCAACCGATTTGCGCCGAGTTGGCCGTGGAAGTGTCCTACCCGGAGGATGAAAACGGCGTCGTCGCGCTCCAACAAGTTTGCGGCAACCTCTTCTCGGCCATATTAGTTCCCATCCTAGCCTTTGCGGCAAACGGCGACTTACTCTTCGGTAAACTGAGCGGCGACTACGCCATCTTAATAGTCCTAGGTTTGGTCACGCTCGGGTATTTCACCACGTTCGACGCGCCTTTGAAACGCCTAGAGGCGGACAAAGTCGCCGAGTGACACGACGACGCCGATATAAAGGAAGAAACAGAAAAATCCTCGCGAAACGAAACGACGAGCGTGTAAAATATACGATACTAATATTACGAACACTAATAACGACAAGACGAACGACAGATTTTAAAATAATAATACGAGTAACAACAATAAACTAGAAAATGACGAGAGCGTTTAGAAAACGAGTTGTAATAAACGAGTGCTGCCACGGTGCGCAGAAAAACAAACGAAGAGTTAAAGAGAGTGAGAGAGCATGTCGTCGTTATGAAATATACGCGTTTTGGCACCCAATATTAAAATCTTACAAAAACATATGTAGAGAGCTCTCTCTTTTCTCTCTTCGTTTGTGTGAAAAATAAAAAAAAATTTGTCCTCCTCCTCCTGCGTGTTGTGTGGTTCCAAACCGACCAACGGGGACACAAACTCTCTTCTCTCTATCCTTTCACGCGACGTTCTAAACCTTCTCTCTCTCTCTCTCACGACCAGATGTGATTGATTATATATTTAATACTTGCCCTTTCTCGCTTGCGCCGGGGATCGAGTCTTTCTCTTACCGCCAGCCGCCGGCTTCGCGCCCGCCGCCGGGGCAGCCGCTCTTCTGCCTCTTCTCGCCGCTGGGGAAGTCGCGACGCTCGGCGCCGGGACGACGGTCTTGCCCTTCGGCTTGTACGCCGGCTTCGCGGCGGACTTTCTCGTCGCGGCCGGCTTTTTCGCCGCCGCAACCGGGGCCGCGGAGGAGGACTTTCTCACTCTCTTCGTCGCCGCGTTGGCATCGCCGACGGACAAGAAGCCGAAGGACAAGACCGCGGCGGAGAGGAAGTCTCTCTTGGATAAAGATTCCGAGTTGATCGCTTTGGCTTGGACCTGGAACGCAGCGGCAGATCTCTTGGATTGCTTCGCGGCGGTCGGCTTGGCGGCAACTTTAGTGGCGGCAAAAGACGCGGATTGGGTCAAAGAAAACATATTCTTACGTGTGCGTTATGTGTTTGTGCTTTAAGGTACTGTGTAGAAGTACGCGATGCGAAAAGTGACGACGAGATACGTTTTAACAATCAATCCGTATCAAATAGTTCGGGAGAATTGGGTGGTGGGGAAGATACTCTCTCTCGTTCTCTCTCTCTGTTTTTTTTTTAAAAAAAGAGCACAAACAGCGTGGGAACGCCCGAGAAGAGACAAATTTTGCTCGGCCACGACAAGTCGTTCGGTCGCGAAAGAAATTTGGTTGGTTGAAAATGAATATATCCTCTCTCTCTCGTCCGAGCAGCAGAGCTGGATTTTCTTTTTTTCAAAATTTTTTTTTTCCCTTCCTGTCCTTCTTCTTTGGTGGATTCTCTCCTCTCTTCTTCGCCTTTTTTGCCTTTTTCTGTTCCCCCTTGTGGCCCTTTGTGGATTTTTTGATTAAAAAAAATATGAGCACAACACAACACCCACACACGCCAACAACGAAAAACTTCTTCTTCTTCTTCTGCTCTGAGAGGAGAGAGAGAGAGAACAGAAAAAAAAGGAAGCAGCAGCAGCAGCGACGATTTTTGGAGAAGATGAAGAGGAAAGCACGGAGGAGAGAGTGTGTTTCGCATGTTGTTGTTGTCGCTGTTCGCTGTGAAAATAAATGTGTGCGTTTTGTTTTTTTTCAAAAAAAGATACGCACATGTGATGATGATGAAAAATAATACTATTACAAGCAAAGAGCGTGAAAAGCGCAAAACAATATGACATCTTCTTCTGTTGATATCGTCAGTCTTCCTCGTCCGAGGCGCTCATGTGGGACAGAAACCCGTGCAATTGCTCGTTCTCTCTCACCAGTCGTTCGTTTTGCGCGGCTAAATCGCTCTTCTCTTTGATGAGTTGTTGCAACTGCACGCGGACTTGTTCCATCAACTTGTCCTCTTCCTCTTCTTTGTGTTTGCTCTGTTGTCTTTTTTGGAGGCCGAGATTTTGTTTCTTGAGCAAGTCGATGTCGCGTTGGAGCGTTTTTCGGTGGGTGGTTTCTTCGCGTAAATTTTTCGTCAAGCCGTCAACTTGGGCGGTTAAAGACGCGTTGGACTGCTGAAGATGTTTGTTTTGTTGGAGAAGGTGTTTTGAGAGCCGACGCGGAGTTTGAGGAAAGTTTGGATCGATGTTTTCCTTGTTCGCGTCTGCACAGTCGTCGTCCCAGTCGTCCCAAGAAGACGAGGAGGCTCCCGTCTTGTCCGCTCCTCTTCCGTTGTTGTTATTGTTGTTGTTGGTGCTACCACTACTGCTGCTGGTGCTAGTTCTACTGTTGTTGTTGTTGTTGTTGTTGGTATTCGCACTGCCTAACGACTCTCTGCATCGCATTTTGATCACGTTTGGCGAGCTCATCGGATCTTCGTCTTCCTTCGTTCGGCTTTTCTGCGAGCGCCCGCCCGGCGGGGACATCTTTTGCGAGGCAAAGTGATCCAATTTCAACGCCGTCGTTTCGACCGCTGCATCTAACGTAGACGCGAACGAGCTCACCGCTCCGACAAAACCACTGTACGATTTCGTCAGAACGCTATCCACGGCTTCATCGATAGATTGAATCACTTGCGCGGTTGGCGAAGCCGCCTTGCGCTCGGGCGAGGACGTTCGGTACAATCTCGTGAAATTTTTCTTTGCGTTATTCGCGTTGTTGTGACTCCCAAACCCGATTCTCGCGCTATTCGAAGGCGTCGTCGGCGCCTGTTGCTGTTGCTGGTTACTGCTATTACTCGATCCCAACGCAATCTGCTCCATCGGCGTCGGCACGCACTGAAATTTTTTGCTCGCCGGGAGCGCCGCGCCGCCCGTCGCCTTCTTCTGTTGTTTTTGTTCGCGAGCGGCAGTCGACCCACCGCGAGCGCCAGCGGTGGTGGACGAAGACGAACACCCCCAACTCTCCCAATCGTCGTCGTCTTCGTCGTCTGCTTTTCTCGGAGGACTCAGATGTTTCGCCGGCGCTGGTGCCGCCATCGTTGGTCTCGCTGTTCACATTTTTTTTGGTCGCCAGATAATAATAATACACAAGAGGGGGACGAAAAACAGTTAGAGAGAGTTGGAGACAAATGGAAAAAAAAGAGATATAAAGAGCTACTACCGCGAGCGCTATCGAGACCACAAAAGACGCGAGAGAAGAAGAAGATGCGTAAAACACAAAGGCGTACCTTTCCTGACGACCGCTTCATCTTTTTTCGCGCAGCAGCTCGCGAAGAAATCCTCCTCCTCGTCTGTCTTCTTGGAAGACGATGATGCCGCCGCTGACGAAGACGACGAGAATACATTTTTTTTCCCGAACATGTCCGTCAACTTTGTCGCGGTGGTGGTGGTCGTGGTGGTAGACATCGCGCCCTTTTGCGCCGCGACGACGGCGTTGTTGTTGTTGCGAGAATTCGCCCCGCTGCTGCTGGCGCGGTGTTGTTGGTAGGTGTTCGTGACGTCGGCGAGTGGCATATTATTGCGTGTTTTTTTGTGTGGATAGAGAGAAAAAAAAGTGCGTGTTTTTCCCCTCTCTGTCTGTGCTTTTGCCTCGAAAATCCGAAAAAAAACACCAACGCTTCGAGGTTCGTTATGTTGCTTTTAGTGATAACAAAGCTGCGCCGTTCATTTTTAAAATTATTATTATTGGTATCGTTATCGCTCTCGTCGCTCGCTAGTTGTCGGTATCGCCGCCCCGACAGGGACGAAACTTCCAAATTTTTACGGTGCCGTCGTCCGAGGCGCTGGCGAAATAATTCGTCGATTGCTGCTCGTCTTCTCCTTTTTCCGTCTCCTCATTCGGCACTGAAAACCACGCGATGTCGTTCACGTCGTCTTCGTGGGCGTTCACGAACGCCGCGGCTTCCTCCCACACGCCCGTTTCCTTTTCGCGATAGACTCTCACCGAGTTGTCGCCTCCTCCGGCGGCTAACGTCGCCGGGTGTTTCTTTCCGCTACAATCACTACTTTTACTCTCGCTATTCTTCGTGTTCGCGGCACCTAACCAATCCACGCATAATATCGGTCGATCGTGTCCACCTCTAAAACTGCACTCCAAAGGTGCCGCGTCTTCTTTTTTGCTATTATTATTACTATTACTACTACTACTATTACTACCGCTAATCTCCGTCTTTAGCGCGCCGCCGGCTTTCCAAATCTTCACCCACCCGTCGTCGCTCACGGTCGCGAATCGTCCCCCTTCTTTCACTCTCTCCTGGGTCAAATCCCAAACCGTGCTCTCGTGCGCTTTCGTCGTCCCGCTGCAGCTCCAATCGTCCCCGTCTAAATCTTCCTTCCACGTTTTCACCGTATCGTCGTAACTCGCGCTATACAACACGTCCTCGGTTTCGTGCCATTTCACTTTCTTCACGTCTTGCGTGTGACCGTGCAACACCGCCACGCACTCGAAGTGATTGCCAGGCGCGGATTCCCATATCCAAACCGACTTGTCTCTGCCGCACGTGGCTAAGAGCGACCCGGACGGCGACCACGCGCAGCTTTTCACCTCGTTCTCGTGGCCTTCCAAAGCGGCGACGCACTCGAATTTCACCTCTTCGTCCTCTTCTTCTTCGTCCACTCTCTGGTACACGGCCACGGTCGCGTCGAAGCTCGCGCTCGCCAAATATCTCCCGCACGGCGACCAAGACACCGACCGAATCGTCCGCTCGTGCACGCCGTCGAGCGTGCACGCGCACCGAAACGAAACCTTTTTCTTCGCTTTGCCGTCAAAGTCGCCGTCGTCGATGATGATTTTCTTTTCTTCTCGTCGTTTCCAAATCTTCACCGTTTTATCGCTCGAGCACGTGGCGAGGAGCTCGTTCCGGTTCGGTTCGAACGCGATCGACCACACGCGGTCGTCGTGCGCGAGCAACGTTTCCTCGAGCGAAATCATCATTTCGGACGTCGTCGCGCGTTGTTCCTCGACCATTTCTTTTTTGTCTGATTCTCTTTTTAACGTTTTTTTTCCCTTTTTCAGGAAGAGAAAACAAAACGTGACTAAACCCTAAACCCTAAACTAAAAAAAAGGTGCTTCTTTTGAAAATGTTTTTCTCTCCCACACTCCAGAACAAAAAAAAGAAAAAAATGAACGAAGAAGACGAACCCACGACGAATGATGATGGCGAACAAAACAAAGAAGAAACGGAGAACTTCTTCTCCCGCGCGAGCGAACTCCGCGCGATGTTCGAAGAATCGCTGGCGATGTGTTTCGAGCCAGCCACGGTTGGGGTGAGATTTGTTGCCTCTCTTTCTTTTTTATGCGTAGACAAAAAGCGCGTTTGGGGAAAAAATTCAAAATTTTTTTTCAAAAGCTTCTTTTCCCCTCTGACGTGTGTACTGACCGCGCGCTTTTGTGTTCTCTCTCTCTCTCTCTCTTTCGTTTCTTGGAAAAACAAAAACAGGAGTTCGCGCAATTCTTTCCGACGTTGCCGAAGGACTACCATCTCCCTCTGTACGATTTATACTCGCAACTTTTATCGTCCATAAAAGAAAAATCGAGGGAAGAATTCGAGCAAATTTTAAAGGAGGAGTCTTTGGAAATCAAGCTGAAAGCGATCGACGACGCGTGCGCGGCGCGAGGGATCGACATGAAGATGAGGGTGAATTCGATCGAGACGATGGCGGAGGATATGGTGTCGAGAGTGGTGCCACCGGAGGAAGCGGCTAGGGCGGCGAGAGCGGATGCGAAGAGAAGAGAGTTGATTTTGTTGGAGGAGGAGTGCGAGAAGGAACGCGCGGTGGAGGAGGAACATTTACGGGTTTTAGAGGAGAAGAGAAGAGAGGTACAAATGGCCGCCGGGAGAGTTGGGAGAGCGCAAAACGAGTTGGAAGAGGTGAGAGACGCGAGTTTGCAGTGGGCGGGGAGGCAGGCGTACGTGAGTCGATGAGATTTTTTTGTTTAGAACGGGACGCTCGCGTTCCGCCTCGTCTCGCGTCGTGGCTTTTGTTGTATACTACTAGAAAAGAAGATTTGATTAGCTGTTAAGATACTAAATATCATACTATTTATACTACACACTACCTTAAAAGCTAAAACTATGCGCTGCTACTTTAATAATCTTAAAAAAGGATGTTTGTGTTATCGAGTCCTGCCGCTTTTCGGTGGGAGACTTTCTTTGAAGCACCGCTCGTAAGTTTCTGCGAGCGTTTCGTCTTTGATGAGTTTCGGTTTCTTTTTGCTTCCTTCCTCTTCCTCTTCCTCTTCTTCCCCGTCTAATTCGCTGGAACCGTTGAGTATAGTGGTGCCTTGGATGGACGTGTCGTCCTCGGAACTTCGAGTCGCCGTGCCGATTTTGTTGAGAGGTGGTTCCGATTGGTCTGGCGTCACCTCGTCCGAGTGTTGTCGTCCGCCTGCGGCGTCTGCGGCGTTCCGGTGGCGTAAAATCGTTTCTTGAGATTCCAAACTTTCTCGCGCTTCTCGCCCTTTTTGCTCTCGTATACGTTGGTGCAGATCCAGTTTCCCCAAACGATTTTCAATCGTTAACGTGTTGATGTCATCACTACCATCACCGTTATCTTCATTATCTTCTTCTGCGATTGTGGCGACTGAAATGATCGACGTGCTCTCTTTCTCTCTCTTCTTTTTCCCGGTTGCGATGGCATCCAAGGCGGCTCGCGTTTCGAGACCGTAATCGATAACGTCGAGAGCGCCGCTCGATTTTCGAGGACGCGTGATGCATTCCGCAATGCTGACAAACGCGCGAGGATCTTCATAAAATGGTGGTAATTTCGAACACATGAGTTGATGCTCTATCTGGCGCAGTTTCTTGTCTTTCAATGTTTCGCGAGAAGCGCTAGCATCAAAACCGCTGCTGCTGCTGTCATCATCGTTGGAGGACGATAAAGCCGCTTTCGTGAACTCGCTGCATGCCCGCCTAGCCACTTGCGCTAAATTTGCATCTTTTTTTGCGCGTTTGATCCACTGCTTCTTTACGCACCGCTCGCGAAAATACGCCACTTCGAGGTTCGCGGTTAAAGGTTTCATGAGATTCGCGATTTTCACTTCGACGTGTTTACGCACCGGCGATATAAAC
>Ga0181588_10002471_pt1 | contig 15982 bp, 16 predicted proteins | sample 071ome_26_FD_148607 | JGI IMG/M metagenome (GOLD analysis project Ga0181588, IMG submission 148607) | Coastal salt marsh microbial communities from the Groves Creek Marsh, Skidaway Island, Georgia - 071409BT metaG (spades assembly) | ecosystem: Environmental > Aquatic > Marine > Intertidal zone...
CCAGATCGAGATGCCCTGGCTTCGGTTTCCTTCCGGCGCGCCGGTCCCGGTCGCCGCGCAGCCCACATCGAAGGCCAGCGTCGACGGTGCTTTCCATGTGGCGATCTGCCAGCGGTCGACCTTGCCGTTGAAACCCCCGGCGGCGGCGAATAGCGGCGGCGGGTCGAACTCGATCAGCCAGCGCGAGATTTTCACCCCGTCTTCCAGCCGCTCCATCTTGACCGGCACGGTCCCTTCCGCAGGTTCGCCGGCGATGGTGTTGCGGTGGATGTATGTGACGTGGCTGAAATCCAGAAGATTGTCGATCAGCAGCTGGTAATGCCCCTTCATCGGGATGACGCCCTTGACCGACACCCAGCCGGGATCGTCGAGCCATGAATAATCGGGGATATCGCTTTCGTCGGCGCGATCCGGGTCGCCCATCCAGATCCAGATGACATTGTGGCGTTCGCGGACGGGATAGGCCCTGACCGACGCGCCGGGCGGGATCGCCGGCTGGCCGGGGATATGAACGCAGGTGCCTGTTCGGTCGAACCGCAGCCCGTGATAGCCGCAGACGATATGATCGCCGATGCATTCTCCCTTCGACAGGGGGGCTGCGCGGTGACAGCAACAATCCTCCAGTGCGGTCGGCGTGCCGTCTTCCTGCCGGAACAGAACGACCGGTTCGTTCAGGAAGACCCTGCCGACCGGCGTCTGATCAGGCAGGTCATCCGACCAGGAGGCTGCGTACCAGGCGTTTTTCAGAAACATGATGGAATGTTAGCGCGGTCCGACCGTCTTCGCCAACGAACGGGAGGGGTATAGAATTTCCCCATGGCAGAGACACCCGTACAGACAACATCCAGCTCCGTGCCCTGGCGTATCCAGGGTGCGGTGTACGGGTCCGGCCTGTTCGCTAACTCGTCGCTTCAGCTCTACAACGTGATCATACCCCTGTGGGTCGGCCTTCTGACCGAATCGGCGTTCCTGATCGGGGTGGTGCTGGGCGTCCGGCAGGTTCTGCCGATGTTGTTTTCGATCCATGCCGGCGCATTGATGGATCGGCTCGGCGCGCGCCGCGTGACGCTCTGGCTCGCCGGCCTGGCGGTCTGCATTCCGCCGCTTTATCCGCTGCTTCCCTGGATACCGGCTCTGGTCGTTTTGCAGATGCTGGGCGGCTTCGCGGTGATGCTGTGCTGGGTCGGCGTCCAGTCTTTCATCGGTCATGCGATGAAAGGACAGCCCGTCTACGCAGGCCGGCTGACCTTCTCGACCCGGATCGGCGTGTTCGCCGGCCCGCCTCTGGTCGGCGCCTGCTGGGATCTGGCCGGCGCCTGGGGCGCATTCGGGTTCATGACTTTCTGGGCGGCGGGCATGTTCGCCGCGATGCTATGCCTGCCGCCGGGGATAAGCGCGCAGGAGACGAAACCCGGCGCGACCCCGCCAAGGACCGGACTCAGGGGGCTGGTGCCCGACTGGCGCGATTATGCCGCCGCGTTTTCGCTGCTCGCCATTCCTGCCGTGGCGCTGGTCATGGGTGTCACGACGATGAGGCATGCGGGCACCGGCATACAGTGCAGTTTCTACGTCTACTATCTCAATGAGATCGGCATCACCGGCACCGCCATCGGCTGGCTGTTCTCGATGATTGGAATTTTCGGCGCGGTCGGTTCGCTCTGCGTCGGGCGGTTCACGCGTGTCATCTCGCAGCGGATGCTGCTGCTTGTTGCGGTGGCGGCTTCGGTGATTCTGGTGTCGATCGTTCCGATGCTGGGAACCTTTTTCACGCTCGCTATCGCTATCAGCCTGCGCGGCATGGCGACCGGGATCGCCCAGTCGATGGAGATTGCGCTCACCTCACAGGGGGTAGGGCCCGCAGCGCAGGGCCGCGGCGCGGCGCTCAGGCTTACTATCGGGCGGATCGCTGCGGTGATCGTTCCCATCATCATGGGCGCGGTGGTGGAATTCGCCGGGCTGGAACTCTCATTCTACCTCCTCGGCGGCATCATCGTCGTGGGAATCCTGGCGATGGCGATCCTGCTGCCGAATGAGAGGAACCCGGGGTAGGGAGAGGGTCGGTGCAGCCAGTTAATTCAGGTAGGTATGCGGCATCCAGAGAGCGATGGCGGGAAAGGCCGCCACCAGCGCCAGCGCGACAAGTTGCAGGATGACGAACGGCACGCTGCCCCGCCAGATCGACTGCACGGCGAGTGCCGGAGGCGCGGCGCCCTTGACGTAGAACAGCGCGAACCCGAAGGGCGGGGTCAGAAAGCTTGTCTGCAGGTTTATGGCCATCAGGATGGCGAACCAGTAGAGCAGGTCTGTGCGCGCGACATGATCGCCGAAATCGAGCCCTTCGAGGATCGGCACAAAGATCGGCAGGACGATCAGCGTGATCTCGATCCAGTCGAAGAAGAAGCCGAGCAGGAAAATAATCAGCATCAGGAGCGCCAGCAGGCCCCAGGGCCCGAGTCCGGTCCCTTCGATGAGCTGATTGACCGCATCGTCGCCGCCCAGCGCGCGAAACACGAGGGAGAACGCCGTTGCGCCGATAAAGATGCCGAACAGCATGCCGCCGGTCAGCGCGCTGCGCTCCGCGACGTCGCGCAGCAGGGCCGGAAAGCCCTGGATCCATTTGCCAATGGCTGCCCGTTCGATCATCGGCGGCAGGAAAAGGCCCAGCGCTATCGCACCAAAGGCGCCGACCCCGGCGGCCTCGGTCGGCGATGCCCAGCCGCCGAGGATCGATCCCAGCACCAGGACGATCAGCGCGGCAGGCGGCAACAGCCCGGCGACGATCAGGCGGGGCAGGGAGTCACCGTCCGCGGCGGCCCGCGGCTTCGGGGCGAGGTCGGGTCGCAACGCCGCGCGGATCGTGACATAGAGCGCGTAGAACCCGGCCAGCATCAGCCCGGGCATGAGCGCCGCAAAAAACAGCGTGCCGACCGACCTGTTCAGCATTTCCGCCATCAGGACCAGCATGATCGAGGGCGGGATCAGGATGCCGAGCGTGCCCGATGCCGCGACTGTGCCGCTGGCGAACCCGTGATCGTAGCGCGCGCGCAGCATGGGAGGCAGCGCGAGCAGCGTGATCATCACGACCGACGCGCCGATGATGCCGGTGGTCGCCGCCATGATGGTGCCCATCAGCGTCACCGCCAGCGCCAGCCCGCCGGGAACGGCGGCGAGCAGACGTTCGAGACAGCGCAGCAGCGCCGCGGCGATGCCCGACCGCTCCAGCATGGTGCCCATGAAGATGAACATCGGCACAGCGACCAGGATCGGATTCTCAGCGATGCCGCCCCAGATGCGCGGTACGACGTTGTAGAACTGCACCAGCGTGAATTCGCCCGCGGCAATGCCGATCCCGGCGAATCCGAGCGCCAGCCCGCCGAGCACGAAGGCGACCGGGAAGCCGCTGAACAGAAAGATCGCGAGACTGGCGAACATCCAGAGCGGAAGTGCTTCCGCGAAACTCATTCGCCATCGCCCCCGTGGCCGGAGAGTCGCGCGATGCAGGCGATGAGCCTCGCGACGCCGGCGAGAAGCAGAAGCGCCAGACCAGCTGGAACCGCCGACTTGACGATCCAGCGATGGCCGAGCCCCGAGCCGGAGGCCGAGGCCTCGTTCTGCGCAAATGATGAAGCCGTAAAATCGGCGCTATACCAGAATACCAGCCCGGCGAAGGGCAGGAGGAACAGGAGAATGCCGGCGATCTCGATCCAGTCGCGCGCCCGTTCGCCCAGCCGCTCCCGCACGACATCGATGCGCACATGCGCGCCGACGATATAGGCCCAGCCGAGGCACAGCATGAACAACACGGTATGCAGGTGCCATTCGAGCTCCTGCAGCATCGTAGAGCCGAAATGCGACTGCTGCCATTCGCTGAAGGTGCGCAGGGTTGTCCAGGAAGATTGCGTGAATTCGCGCGTGACGACGTCGAAAATCGTGACGAACACCAGCGCGACGCCGGCCCAGGCGGCGAATTTTCCTGTCGCTACAACGAACCGGTCCAGCCGTTCGACGAGGCGGATCATGGCTTTACAGCATCTTTGACGCAGGCGCAGACACCATTTCAGGGAAGATACCCGATGTCTTTCCAGACACGATATTCCTTGCGGAAGTCGGTGTAGGATTTCCAGACTCTTGCGAAGGTTGCATCGGCAGCAGAATCTTCGGCGGCGACTTCATGCCAGGCTTTCTCGAACGCGGCGAGAATGTCGTCCGGCCAGCGGTGAATTTTCACGCCCTTTTTCTTCAGCTCGTTCAGCGCCTTCACTTGGATCGCTTCGCCCTCGGCAAAGCCTTCGCGGACATTGTCGCCGCAGGCGATACGGAACTGTGCCTGCTGCGTTTGCGACAGCGCGTCCCATTTCTTACGGTTGATCAGAAGTTCCAGCAGCGTCGATTGCTGGTGCCAGCCGGGAAAATAGTAATGCTTGGCGATCTGATGGAACCCGAGATCGAGATCGATGGCCGGCATCGAGTACTCGGTGGCGTCGATCGTGCCGCGTTCCAGCGCCGGATAGATATCGCCGCCGGCCAGCAGCTGGGTCGCGACGCCCATCTTCTGCATCACGCGTCCGCCGAGCCCGAAGAACCGCATCTTGAGGCCCTTGAGGTCGTCGACGGTTTTGATCTCGCGCCGGAACCAGCCAGAAGCTTCAGGGGCGATCATTCCGCAGATAACCGATTTCAGCCCGTGTTTTTTGTATATCCCGTCCATCAGCTGCTCGCCGCCGCCGTGGTAGAACCAGGCGAGATACTCGCCGGCAGATGGGCCGAACGGCACGGACGAGAACAGAACCAGCGCCTTTTCCTTGCCGTACCAGTAGCCGGGCGTGGTCCAGCCCGCATCGATCGCCCCCTTGGCGATGGCGTCGAAATATTCGAGCGGCGGGGCCAGCGCCCTGGGCTCGTAAAACCGCAGCCTGATCTTGCCGCCCGAAATCGCGCGCAGCTTCTTCGGCAGGTTCTTGCCCAGTTGTCCTAGCTGGACCATTCGGCCCGGATAGGCGCTCGCCAGTTTCCAGCGCACGGTGTCTTCCGCCGAGAGCGCCGGTTGCGGTGCGAATGCCGAAACGGATATCGCGGCAGCTAGTGCGAAAGCTGTATGTTTCATGAATGCCTCCCGAATCCAGTATCCTTTGGTTAGCGGGCCGCCTTTGCCCGGTCAATCACGCGTCGCATGCTTTGCGGTACTATGTATCGGTCGTGTTTGCAGTCGCGAACCATCTCCTCATCAGGCGACGATTTTGACCATTGGCGAGAAGCGAACGTTTGCACCGGCATAAAATTTCTTTATTTTCATACTTGTCCATAGCAATAAGGCCGCGCGTCGCGCGGAGTGAAAGGCATCTGTTATGCGTAAGCATATTTCTGGACTGGTTTTCGGTCTTGCCATGAGCGTCGGCTTCGCCACGCAGGCGACGGTTCTGGATGTTTTCAATTCGAACGACCTGTCGAACGCATTCGGGACAATCGATACGATCGACACGGCGCAGACCGGCGCGCAGCATTACAATTTTTTCAGCGCTTCGGGTCATCCGTCAGGTGTGCCGCTGGGCGATCAGGTCGCTAATATGTGGGTCCATCAGGACACCAATAATCCCGGCCAGTATTCTTTCGGGTTCATTTTTTCACAGGATAATTCCGGCGTTCCGACAAACAACGCGCTGGTCAATTTCCGAATTGTCGGCAGCGATACGGCTGTTTTTATTTCCCAAGGGGATGAGGCGGTGGAAGTCAGCCAGCCAACTGCCGATACGTTTCTTGGTGATTTCACCTATTCGAACAATTCAGACGGGATCATGGTGAGTGGAATCAGCGGTGCCGACTGGACGATCATCATTGATTCCGTAACCTTTGGCGACATTACGTCCTGGAACGCGGCAAGTGGTGACAGCAACCACCTTGCGCTGACCCTGGGCGACGAATACCGGATCACTCTGCAGGACAATGCGCCGTCGACGGCGGCGATTGTGCCGTCGCCCGGTGCGGTCGCGATATTCGGACTGGGCCTGGTTGGTCTCGTTTTCGCGCGTCGCCGCGCGTAAATTTCCATCTTTTCCGAGCTTGGGCCCGCGCAGGTGAAGAGCGGGTATTTTTGCGCACGTATTCACAATGCGTTTCGTCTTCGGCATTCTGTGCGTCCACCCTTATTTTGAGGCCCTGTCGTATGTCCATCATCGTCGATTTCCAGCATCACTACACGCCGAAGGAGCTGGCGGAGAAGAAAGGCGAATCCGGCGCGCTTGGCGCCAGCCTGGACGAGCGCGGCAACCCCGCCTACCTGTTCAATCCGCTGCTGTCCGATCTCGACGCGCATATCCGCATGATGAATTTCGCGGGCATCGACATGGCGGTGCTGTCCTGCGCCGACGGGTACGACAATCCCGACCGGTCGGAATGCGCGTTCATCAACGACAAGATGAAACAGGCGGAAGAAGATTATCCCGGTCGGTTCATTGGGCTCGCCCATCTGCCGGCGCTGGATGCGCCCGAGATGGAGGCGGAGCTAGCGCGCTGCGTCGACGAGCTGGGTTTTCCCGGTGTGGTCATCGGCTCCGAGTTGCAGGACCGGGCGCTCGACGATCCGGCGCTCGACCCGTTCTGGGGAGCGGTGCAGGAGCGCGGGCTCTACGTGTTCGTCCATCCGCTGGCGAAGGTGATCAACTGGAACAGGATGGACGCCGACGATCTGGGCCGCGTCCTCGGCTGGGAATTTTCGCTCTCCGTCGCGGCGCTCCGCATCATGAATGGCGGCGTGCTCGACCGGTTTCCCGACCTGAAAATACAGTTCGCCCATTTCGCCGGCGGGCTGGGGCGATACATGTCGCGCGTGCGGGGCTTCGGCACCCGCACCCAGTGGGGTACCGAGGGCAATGAACGGCACGGGCGCAAGCCGCATAACGAATATGACTGGTACATCAACAACCGGCTGTTTTACGACAATGCCGGCTGGGTCAGCCCGGTCGATACGGCGCGTCAGGGCGTCGAGTGGACCGAGTTCGGTCTCAAGGAAGTGTCGGTGACCCAGGTGGTATTCGCGACCGACTATCCACAGGCGATCCGTACCGACGAGGACTGCAAGGAATATACCGATGCGATCCGTTTCATGGGCGTACTCGGTGAGAAGATACTGCACGGCAACGCCGAAAAGCTGATCCCCGATCTCGCCGAACGCCGTCGGAGATGAGCCGCGCCTTCCCCGACAGCGCCGCCGGATGGTTGCTGACGGCATCGCATCGGGTTGCCGCTCTGCCGTCGTCGATCAGTGTGGCAAATAGAGGGAATTCACGATCAGGAAATAGAGTAAGGAGATTGCAATGGGAAAAAACATAAGGCTGACGGCGTCTGACGGGCATGAGATGGGGGCGTACCTGGCGGAGCCCGAAGGTTCGCCGCGCGGCGCCATCGTGGTGGCGATGGAGATGTACGGCGTGAGCGGCTATCTGCGGCAGGTTTGCGACAACTACGCCGAGGATGGCTATGTCGCCATTGCGCCGCAGTTTTTCGACCGCTTCGAGGCTGACGTGAACTTCCCCTACGACAACAGCGCCTACGACCTTGCCAAGAAATATTCCGCCGATGCCGTGCCGCATATCGTTGCGGACGCAGAGGCCGCGCGCGATTACGTAAAAAGCGCCGGCAAGGTCGCTGTCAGCGGCTACTGTTTCGGCGGCACGGTAACCTGGCTGTGCGCCGCGCGGTCGAATTTCGACGCGGCCATCGCCTATTACGGCTCCGACATGTGCGACTACCCCGACGAGCCGGCGCGCTGCCCGACGATCTGTCATGTCGGCGACAGGGATACCGCGGTGCCGCCCGAGGACGTCGCCATGTTCCAGGCGAAGCGGCCCGAGGTTCACTGGCATATCTATCCCGGCGTGCTGCACGGCTTCGATAACTGGACCCGGGATGCGCGTCACGATGCGGCGGCCTCGAAACTCGCCCGCGAACGCACAATGGCGTTCCTTGCGGAACATGTAGGGTGAGGGGCGTCATCGATTCCGGGGGGCGCCCCCATTGCGATAACGGCCCGGACATTCCCGCCCGCCGCCAAAGTTAGAAAAGCGGATATCGGTCGGCGATGCGCGCCAGATCATCAGCCGTGTCGACGTCGAACGTAAGCCCGGGGCGCTCGACAATAGCCGGGTCCACGCCGGCCTTGCGGGCGGCCGCGCAGTGCGCTTCGAAACTGCCCGTTCCGAAAGAAAAACCGGTGAGTTCGGGCGGCGCGAGCAGCAGCGCATTGGTGCCTTCGCCATCCTCGTCAGGCGCGATGGTGATCGCCGGCGGCGTGGCCGCCCGGGCGAGTTCGGCAATGTCTGCCGACGTTACGAAGGCGAGGTCGGCGGGAAGCGCCATCACCGCCGTCGCCAGCCGGCCCGTCGCATGAGCGCGCGCAAGCATCAGCGCTTCGTTCAGCCCGCCGGTTTCCGTCTCCTCGACATAGTCCGCTCCCCGACTTTCCGCGATTACCCTGACCGTTTCGTCCCGGCTGACGACGGCGACGCCGTCTACGCCGCGCGCGGCGCAGGCCGCATCGAGGACGTGCTCGAACATCCGGCGGCATAGAGCCGCGCGCGATTCCGGCGACAGGACGTCTGCGAGGCGCGCCTTGCCGTTCCTGAACGGCTTGACCGGGATGAGGGCAAAGAGGGTCATCGACGCTCGGCAGTCAACATTTGCCGCGGGTGCGCATAACGATGCGTGGTAAGATTTCCTCAGGGATATTGGCGGGAAGCCTTGGCGGTTCCAAGCGTGCCGCTGAAGAAACCGTCCCCGTCCTTGGCTTTCGCCTCCCATTCGTAGGTATGGGAACCACCGGGAGGGCAAGGGCTCTCATATTCGAATGCTCCCCTTTCGATCAACGTCTGACCCTTGTATTCGACCGTTCCGCCGCCGTGATTGTAGCTCGGAACGTCGAGATCGGTCATTGTGAAGCTGATGAACTTGGTCCCCTTGGGAACGTTGGTCAGCTTGAAAGCCGGATTCTTGACCGTGTTCGGCGACCCGGAGGTGCAGAGCGGAATATCTCCCCAATCGAATGCGATGCCGAATTCAGCGGACAATGCCACGGTCGGCAAAAAGCAGATTACGGACGCGGCCATGAGCTGTGATATTCTGTTCATTTTTTCCTCCGAGTCGGAAACGCGATGTCATCGCCGAACCTATCAGCAAGCGAGCGGCAAACCAACAATCCGGTCCCGGCCATCGCAGAAACCTGACGGCCTCGAAACATCCTGCGCAAACGGGTAATGTGTTTTCCAAATGCTCCATACGCCGCGTGTCAGCGGAAGCCCAGAGTTCCCGCGAGTTCCTGAATGAGTACCGCACAGCTATCGCCTTCCGGCGCATCGCCGACCATGGGGGTTGCCTGGATGATCGCCCAGACGACGGCCATGTGCGCGGCGATGACGGCGGCGCGCTATCTCGCGCATGAAGGGTTCGACGGGCCGCAGGCGATGTTCATGCGGGGCTTTTTCGGGCTGGTCTGGCTGTTGCCCTGGTTTCTGCACACGCTCAGGACCGAACCGGAGCTCCTTGCCCCGCCGGAGCTGAAACTGGTTCTGCTTCGCGGGCTGATCGCCGCGGTCGGAGTCCTCGGCTGGTTCATCGCCCTGACCGGGATGAGCGTCAGCGACGTCGTGGCGGTGCAGTTCAGCCATCCGGTCTATGTCGTTATTGGTGCGGCGCTTTTCCTGCGTGAACCGGTCGGCGCCTGGCGCTGGTCCGCCGTAATCATCGGGTTCGTCGGTGTGCTGATCATCATCCGGCCCGGCTATGAGGCCTTCAATCCGCTGATCATCGGCGTTCTTATTTCCGCCCTGTCCAACGCCATCGTGCAGCTGATGACCAAGCATATGGCGCTCCGCGTTTCGGGTGCGGTGCTGATCTTTCACATGAACATCATCATGACGATCCTTGCGTTCGCTCTTTCCTGGCAGGGCTGGCTGTGGCCCGAATGGCGGCACATGCCGGCAGTGCTGGCAGTCGGGCTGTTCGGCGTGCTGGCGCATATCTTTCTTGCCCGCGCGATGCGCCATTCGGACGCAAGCTTCCTCGGGCCGATCGATTTTCTGCGCCTGCCCATCGCGTCGGCCTTCGGCTGGGTGCTGTTCGGCGAATATTCCGATCTGGAGACCTGGATCGGCGCCGGCATCATCTTTATCGCCGTGCTGGTGATCACGCGGCGCGAGGCGCTGGCGGAGAAACGTAGGAACGGTCCTCAAGCTTGATTTTTAGGGGGCAATGATGGACTCTGCCGACCACTTAATCAAACCCGATGGAGACACATGTGGCGCAGGAATACCTCTTTATCTCGGCCGACAATCACCTCGACACGCACTGGTGTCCAAAGAACCTGTGGCAGGACCGTCTGCCGCAGAAATTCAAGGAAATCGGGCCGAAGGTGATTGAGGGCGAAAACGGCTCGCAATGGACCTGGGAAGGCAAGCTGTGGGACAAGTCCGCCGACGGGTCGAACTCGGCGCAGTTCCTCAAACCCTTCCGCGATCATGGCGTCGATCTGCCCGACGGGGCGCTGCCGCCCGCCGACCCGAAAATCCTGCTCGATCATATGGATCAGTCGAAAGTCTGGTCGAGCGTGGTGTTTGCGAGCGTGCGCAAATGGAACGTTTCGGATCCTGAGCTTCTGTTCGCCGTCTACCGCGCGTTTAACGATTACGCGATGGAGATGAATACGCTCGATCCTGATCGTATCTTCATCCTGCCGGCGCTGCCGACCAAATATCCCGAAGAATGCGTCCGCGAGCTGGACAGAATGATCAAGGCAGGCGCCAAGGCGGTCGAATTTCCGCCTTTCGATGTGGCGAAGCCGGTCTATGACGAAGTCTGGGAACCGGTCTGGAAGATGGCCAGCGACGCGAAGGTACCGCTTTGCATCCATATCGGCGGCGCGGCGGATGCGCCCTTGCCGCCTTACCATCGCGGCGCGCAGATCGCCTTTCTCGCGACCGCGCCCTTCAATTTGTGCAATACATTCGCCCAGCTCGTCTTCTGCGGCGCGTTCGAGCGGAATCCCGACCTCAAGGTCCTGTTCTCGGAATGCCGGATCGGATGGGTGCCGTTTGCCGTCGAATGGTGCGACCGCCAGGTGGAAGAACGCGCGCCGGATCCGTCCGCGCCGCTGTCGATGCTGCCCAGCGAATACGCCAAGCGCAACTGCGCCTTTACGTTCGAGGAAGACTATGTCGGCTGCGAGATGATGAAGCTCGACTGGTGCAATCTCGGCGATCTGGCGATGTGGGGGTCCGATTATCCGCATCCGCAGGGTACCTGGCCCGATGTGTCGATCCCCATCGACAAGATGTTCGAAGGCGTCGATCCCGCGGTCAAGCAGCGTGTCGTCTGGGATCACGCGGCGGAGATGTTCCGCATCAACGGGCCGAGCTGATATAATCGCACCTGCCCTCTCCCCCACCCGGCCACCCACAAGAGTATCCTGATGGGTGGCCGGGTGGGGGAGAGGGCAGGTGCCGAGACCTGAGGAGGCAACCATGGCAAATGGAAAACTTCGTCACCTGGCTATTTCAGTTCAGGACCCCGACGCGACCGCCGAGTTCTACATGTCGGTGTTCGGGATGGAGAAGGTGACCTCGGTCAAGGCGCCGCTGGCCGACGGCGTGTATCTGACCGACGGCACGATCAATCTCGCCATCCTGCGCTACAAGGAGGACGAACCTGTCGGGCCCGGCAAGGACAAGGATTTCGTCGGCGCGCACCATCTCGGTTTCTGGGTCGACGACGTCGAGCAGACCCGGTCCGAGATCGAGAAGAACGGCGGTGAGTGGTTCATGGGCGAGATGGAAGGCGACAATGTCTTCTACGAGCTCAAATTCTGCGACCCGAACGGCCAGATTTTCGATATCACCCATAACGGCTGGGGCGGCGCGAAGAAGGATCCCTGAGAAGAACGGGCCGACAAGAAAACGGGCCGACCCGTATACGCCTAGCGCTACGGATCGGCCCCAGTCTACAGGGAGGCTGAGCGCTCAGAGGAGACGCTCGTATATGGTTACGGACCGAAAGACGTTTCGGATTACCGGAAAATGAATGTTTTCGTTCAGACGGCCCTTCCGATACTAGCGGTGCTGATGACCGTTTCTTCTGCTTTCGCCGGGCCCATCGGCGAGATGCAGCGCATCGGCGCGTTCGCCATCGACCGGACAGAGGTAACGGTCGGGCAGTTCCGCAAATTCGTCCAGGCGACCGGGACGGTGACGCAGGCGGCGAAAGCGGGCGGCGGGCTGGTCTACGGGGCCGGCTGGGAGCGCAAGCCCGGCTGGACATGGAAATCGCCGTTCGGAACACCTGCCTCGGATGACGAGCCCGCCGTCCATGTCACGTTCGACGAAGCCGCCGCCTATTGCCGCTGGGCCGGCAAGCGCCTGCCGACCGATGCGGAATGGCAAGAGGCGGCCCATACGGAGCGGCGCGCATCTCCGCCGGCGCCTTTCGTAAAGGACAGAACCTACGATTACCCGACCGGCGACACGCCGCGCGGCGCGAACTGTCTGGAAGAATGCGGCCCGACGCCCGCCATCGATTATTCCGCAGTGCTGGATCGCGGCAAGGGCCACGCGCCCGCCGGGACGACGGTGCAGGGCGTCAACGGGCTCTACGACATGGGCGCCAATGTGTGGGAATGGACCGAATCGGGCGGGGCGGGGGAGAAGCGCACGCGCGGCGGCTCCTGGTGGTATGGCTCAGCGCAGATGCGCCGCTCCTACCGCGCCTTCAAGCCGCGCGACATGGCTGTCGTTTATATCGGGTTCCGCTGCGTCAAAGACCTGAGATAGCCGGCGCGGATCCTTCCGCGATCAGGGTAAGGATTTCCGATGTCGGGCGGACGTCGCCGAAAATCCGGTAGAAGGCGGTCAGGCTCGCTTCGTGCAGGCCGAACGCGTAGCCTCGCATTGCGTTCGATACCATGGTGACGCGGTAGCCAAGCTCCACGGCGTCCCGGGCCGACGATTCGCAGCAGACATTCGTCACGGTGCCGGCGATCAGCAACGTATCGATATCATGCTCCCTGAGGCGTTCGTGGAGATCGCATTTGCCGGGGAAGAAGGCGCTCGCACCCCGCTTCAGGACGTGGATGTCGGTGTCCCGGGCATCGAGACCCGGCCAGAGGTCGGCGCGCGGGTCGTCCGCCTGGGCCATGTCGTGAAACAGCTTTGCACGATCCGCGCCGGCAAGCTCGGTCATGTTGCGGCTGACGGAACCCGACGGCGCGGCGGTAACCCACGCCACGCGTCCGCCGGCCTGCCTCAGAGCTTCGGCCATGCGGTTGATGCCGGGTACGAGGCCTTCACAGCCCGGATCGAGCTCGACCGTGGCCCGCATCAGGTCGACGACGACCAGCGCCGTGCCGGCAGGGTTCAGCGACTCGTACGCATGCAGCCGGCCTCGCCGGGCGAAAACCTTGGCGACGACCCTTTCGTCGAGACCGCTGGGATGTGGCGGAACGTCCATAAAAATGCTCTCAATATGAGAACAATTAATGAACATACGATGCGACTCAAATCAACAGAAATGCCGCCCTGTATCCCGGCGGACGCCGTTTATTCCGGCACATCCACCCCGTTCTGGCGGCAGCAGGCGATCAGCGTGTTGTTGAGAAGGCAGGCGATGGTCATCGGACCGACGCCGCCCGGCACCGGGGTGATCGCGCCGGCGATTTCGACCGCGGCCTCGTAATCCACATCGCCGACCAGCCGTGTCTTGCCTTCGCCGCGTTCCGGCGCGTCGATCCGGTTGATGCCGACATCGATCACGGTCGCGCCGGGTTTTATCCAGCCGCCTTCGATCATGCGGGCGCGTCCCACGGCGGCGATCAGGATATCGGCCTCGCGGCAGACGCCGGGCAGGTCCCTTGTGCGCGAATGCGCCACCGTCACCGTGCAGTTGGCGGCCAGCAGGAGCTGCGCCATCGGCTTGCCGACGATGTTGGAGCGCCCGACCACCACAGCGTTGGCGCCCGACAGATCTCCGACCGTGTCTTCCAGCAGCATCATGCAGCCCTGCGGCGTGCAGGGCACCAGGCTGTCCTCGCCCGAGGAAAGCCTTCCGACATTGACCGGGTGGAACCCGTCGACATCCTTGCCCGGGTCGATGGCCTCGATCACCGTGCGGGAATCGATCTGGGCGGGGAGCGGCAGCTGAACCAGGATGCCATGCACCGCCGGGTCTCTGTTGAGCGCGTCGACGACCGCCAGCAGCTCTTCCTGCGTGGTGGAGACCTCCATGCGGCGGCCGACCGAGTTCATGCCGGCCTCAACGCACTGTTTCTCCTTGTTGCGGACATAGACCTGGCTCGCCGGGTCCTCGCCCACCAGCACCGCAGCGAGACCGGGAACCAGCCCGTGCGCGTCTTTCAGCGCCGCCGCCTTGCGTCCGATTTCCGCGCGGAGGGTTTCGGCAAATGCCTTGCCGTCGATTCTTTTTGCTTCAGACATTGGTTCTCAGTCAGGAGGTCAGGATTGCGCGGTGCAGGTTGCCCAGCACCATCTGGGCGAAGATGAGGATAAGGATCAGCGCGATGGGGCTTACATCGATCCCGCCGAAATTGGGGATGAACCGGCGGAGCGGGCGGAGCGCAGGTTCGGTGATGCGGTAAAGGAAATCGGCGATGGTATAGACCAGCTGGTTCGACGTGTTGAGCACGTTGAAGGCGATCAGCCAGCTCAGCACCGCGCCGATGATGACCATCCAGATATAGAGATCGATCGCAATCATGGCGATGCGAAACAGCGGGTCGATGATGATCATGGCGTCCGTCCTCGTTCTCGCAACCGCCGGCGGGCAGGCGGCCTGCGTCCCCTAGTTTCTAAAGACCGCGCCGCGCCGGTTCAAGCTTTCGGACGATTTCAGAGCGCGAGCCACGGTGCAGGTCGGGGGCGCAAACGGCGCTTGACAAGACCGCGCCGCGGCAACACATTGTCCGCCGTTTTTCGCCCCGGAAATTTCACCCGAAATTCCCATCCCGGGGCCCGGTCGGGGCCGTAGCTCAGTTGGGAGAGCGCAGCGTTCGCAATGCTGAGGTCAGGGGTTCGATTCCCCTCGGCTCCACCAATTTTTCCAGCGCAAACGTCCGATATTACGCCAGCACCGGCTCCGACTCGCCGAACACCCGCGGGTTTCCCAGGTTTCTGGCGTTCTGGTTCGGGGCTGTGTCCTGTTGAGACCCAACTTATCCATGATTTAGTATCGATTGGTGCAATCTTTGTTATTGACGGGTGTTGTTGCCGGAGCCGACAATTTTTCCGGTAATCCTGCTTTGAAGCGCAAAGAGAAACCCGTTGGCGACCTCGACTGAATGATGCTCACGCCTGTCACGATCCATAAACATCGCGTTTATCGACGCGAAGGGCGCGCAATTGGCTATGTAAGCTGGGCGTTCGTCGACGAGCAGCGCGAAGAACGACTAAAGGCTGGCCAGATACGTCTCGCACCCGCAGAGTGGCGCTGTGGCGACCGCGTATGGCTATACGATGTCGTGGCGCCTTTCGGCGGGACCGACGAAATGATCGGCGACATTCGGCAAAACGTGTTTCCTGATCGGCCGATGCGTACCGTCCAGCTATCCGCCGACGGCAAGGAACGAGTGACGGTCGAGTGGTCAGCAGTAGGTCATCCACAACCTAATAAAGAAAGATGAAGATTTATTGATATAGATGTAAGGTGGTTAAAATAAATCCCCTAAAATCATTCCTCAACCCTATATTTGACAATATAAAATTCAAAAAAATCTCTATGTATATATCGCAAAACATCACGGTCGAAGAAATCATGTAAAAAATATTGTATTTGCTAATATTTTCCTCAGTTGTTTTCTTTATTAACTTAGGGGCTGAAGTAGCTAAGGGCCTAATTGAGGTTCTATCTTTGCTACGATGTACGTTCGCAGAAGTCGCCTTACGGCGCGCCAGCAGAGCAAGCTGATCGAGCATTTCGTAGCCGGGAGCACGGC
>Ga0181588_10002479_pt1 | contig 15957 bp, 15 predicted proteins | sample 071ome_26_FD_148607 | JGI IMG/M metagenome (GOLD analysis project Ga0181588, IMG submission 148607) | Coastal salt marsh microbial communities from the Groves Creek Marsh, Skidaway Island, Georgia - 071409BT metaG (spades assembly) | ecosystem: Environmental > Aquatic > Marine > Intertidal zone...
CGCGGTTCCCGAGGACCTCGAAATATTGCGTGGTGCGCTCGCTCGGCCCGTCGGCGTCGAACGAGTACGTCATCGACACCCCATCGAGCGACATTTGCTCGATGCCGTTCACCCTCGCCGGGACCTCCACCCCCGCCGCATCGAGAATCGTCGGCATGAGATCGACCACATGATGGAACTGGCTTCGCAGACCACCAGCGGCGATCCGCGACGGCCACTCGATCGCCATCGCGTTCCGCGTGCCACCGAAATGCGAGGCCACCTGCTTCATCCACTGGAACGGCGCATCCAACGCCCAGGCCCACCCCACATTGAAATGGTTCTCGCATCGCGCCGTACCGAAATCATCCATGTGGGCGAGCAACCACTCGGGATCCTCATGCACACCGTTCTGGAACGACGGCGCGCTCCACGCCCCATGCACCGTGCCCTCAGCCGACGCCCCGTTGTCACCCGACAAATAGATGATCAACGTGTCGCGACCATCGCCGCGAGCCGCGTCGATCACCCGACCGATGTGATGATCGGTGTGGGCCAAAAACCCCGCGAAACATTCCATCAACCGCGACGCCACCGGCCGATACCGCTCGTCATAGTCATCCCACGCCGGAATCTCATCAGGACGCCCCGTCGACACCGTGCCCGACGGAATCACCCCCAGATCGAGCTGACGGGCATGAATCGCCGCCCGCAACTCATCCCAACCACTATCGAACGCCCCGGAGAACCGATCGATCCAGTCGAGCGGCGCGTGATGCGGGGCATGCACCGCCGGCGTTGAGAAATAACAGAACCACGGGCGATGCGGAGCGGCGGCGCGTTGCCGGTCCATCCACTCGATCGCGCGATCCGCCAAATCCTCATTCAGGTGATAGCCGTCACGGCCGACATGCGGAGCGATCGGCGTCGTCTGGTCATAGACCGCTGGCTCCCATTGCGACGCCTCGGCGCCGATGATCCCGTAGAAGCGGTCGAACCCCATTCCCGTTGGCCACCGATCGAACGGACCCGCCGGACCCTGCTCCCATGACGGCGTCAAATGCCACTTGCCGAAACACCCCGTCGCATAGCCCGACATCCGCAAGATCTGCGCCACCGTCGCCGCCTCCGGCGGCATCGCCGAGTCATACCCGGGAAACGAGTTCGCGATCTCCGTGATGCCACCCATATGCACCCGGTGGTGCTGACGTCCCGTCAACAACGACGCCCGAGTCGGCGAGCACAACGCCGTCGTGTGGAACTGGTTGTAGAGCAGCCCGCGATCCGCCACTCCCTGGAACGCCGGACTCGGAACCGGACCACCGAGGGTCGACATCGACCCGAACCCGACATCGTCGAGCATCACCAACAACACATTCGGACCCTCCGGCGGCTCCGGCGCGCGCAACGGACGTGGCGTCGACTCGCCGATCAACCGGCCGATCTCACCCTCGAACGCCGGAGTGCCGAGCGGAAGATCGCTCACGACCCCTCCAGCGCGAACCCGTCAAGATCCACCACCCCGAGCGCTGATCGAACCGCGTCGACATCACCATCGACCGTCATCCGGCCATCAGCGAGCACGTCATCGAGCCCGCACACCCCGCACAACAGATCCACCCACACCGAACGCTCACACGCCACCGTCACCGTCGCCGACATCCCATCGGTCGGACACGCGACATGGTTGCGCACATGCAGACCCGCGGCCTCACCTGAGAGCACCACTCGCAGATGTGTATCCACCCCCGCCGCGCGCTCCGGCACGACGAGCACCCGCAACACCCCGACCAGATCGGCCACCGACCAGTCGGCCACCTGACGATGGCGGAACCGATGCACCCGATTGCGATCCAACGACCGGGTGCCATCAGCGTCACGAGCCCGCGTCAAACACCAGTTGCGCACATTCGCCGATGTCGTGCGGCGAGCGACCACGCGCAACACCGCGGCCAGCCGCGCGCGATCACCCTCATCGGCGTCAGCGTGATGCACGACAAGACCGGCCAACTCGAGAGCCCACCGAGGATCATCCTCCGTCGCGCCGTCGATGATCGCTCGCACCGCATCGAGACCACCCATCGCCGCGACGAACCGCTCGGCCCGCTCGCGTTCCGGATGGGGGAGGAGACGCTGCGGATCCCCATCGAAAAACCCAAACAACCCCGACCGGATCTGCTGGACGTGATGCTCGGCCACCCCGTAGTGCTGTTGCAGCAACCAGTCGTCGCTAAACACCTCGGGCAACTCGATCCGGTCGGCGAGATCCGGGCCCGACAGGCCCCGATTCGTCCAACGCACCGTCTGATCCCACAGGAACTGGATCGCATCGCGATACCGCGTGACCCGCTCGGCGATCTCGGCCGCCCCCGACATCGGCGGACCATGAGTTGCCGCCAAATGCTCAGCTCCGAGACCGACGAGATGATCGAGACCGTCGATGAGCACCCGCGGATCGCGATACGACTCGCCGCGGATCGCGAACACGTTGAACAACGCCGGCCACACCAAGTTGTGCACCGCGAGGCCGAGATCGGGAAACCAGAAGGTCACCGAATCATCAGCATCCGATGGCGCCGGCCGCACCTCCACCCGAAGCCCCGCGACCTCAAGCGACGTGTCGGCAGTCGCCGTCACCGTGGCCGGCACATGGCCGATCGTGTGCGGGGCGTGCTCGTCGAAGCGATACGACAAACCGAGACCGACATTGACGAGTCCGTCCGGTCCGGTCGGCTCGAGCGCCACTGCGAACTGCTCCACCAGCCCGCGCGAATAGGTCGGCGCGATCTCGGTGCCCGACCGCGCCCGGTTCAACGCGATGCGCTCATGGCCGAAGATCAACTCCACCGGTTCGGTGTCGGTCACCGCCGTCGTGCCGCTCACATAATGGAAGTGGGTGTAGAGCACCGCGACCACCGGCTCAGACGCCACCTCGCGCAACGCGGCGAGGGCCGCTCGCATCTCCTCGACGCTCTCACCGGTGTCGATCGCGATGATCCCGCCCGGTCCGCGAACGAAGGTCTGATTCGACAGCCCGTTGCCAACCAAGGTCCAGGCGTGATCACCAAGCGGGTAGAGCTGGCGGCGCAGACGGTCGGTGTGCGCGAGTAACGACGAGTCGACCACCTGCCCGGCGGGACCCTCCGCGACAGCAGCATCGTCGCCACGGATCGCACGAGCCATCGCCGCAGACTAGAGCGACCGCGAGACGCGGTCGGCATGACTCAGTCGTCGTCGTGAGCGGGATCGTCGCCAGTCGGGTCTGCGTCGGTGTCGTCGAGACCGGCGAGGAACGCCTCAAACTCGGCGCCGAGATCATCGGCCGTCGGGATCATGGCCTCCGCCCGACGGTCATACTCGCGTTCCAACATCGCGACATACATCGCCAACTGCGGATCATTCGCCACGATGTCATCATGAGCGGCGCGGGCCTGAGCGATCTCCGCTGAAAGATCCACTGGGCTACCCACACCGAGCACATGCCCGAGATGGCGTTGCAGCGCGTCAACCGCCACCGGATGCGAGGTGTTCGCCAAATAATGCGGCACACCAACCCGCAACGACACCGACGCCACGCCGGCCGCCTCAAGACGCGGATGCAACACCCCAACCAAACCCGTCACCCCCTGATAACTCGGTGACGACAACCCGAGACGACGCGCCAAATCCTGATTCGACGACGAACCCGTCACCATCGGGGTGCGGCTATGCGGCACCGCCTCAGCTCCCGAGCCAACCGTCACCACCACCTGACACCCGAGCCGCTCCACCACCTCGAGCACCGCATCGCAATAGGTCGGCCAAGCGAGATGCGGCTCAACACCGAGCAACAACACGACATCACGACCCGCACCTGAAGCGCGCCAGAGAGAGAACTCGTTGCGAGCCCATCGGATCTGACGCAACGCCCCATCGACCACCTCGACGAAAGGCCGCTCAATCGTGAAGTCGTAGAACGGATCCGGATCGATCTCACCGACGATCAGGCGCTGATCCGACGAGAACAACTCATCGACCGCGCGCGTCGCCGCGCCAGCCATGTCGAACCAACCCTCGAGCGCCACCACCAACACCGGTGACTCGAGCTCGCCGACATCGCCGGCCGCGAGAGTGAGAACCTGCTCCACTCAGCCCCCGAGCCGCTCCACAACCGCGTCGATACAAGCCACCAGCGCCCGCACATCATCGGGCTCCACCGCCGGGAACAACCCGACCCGCAACTGGTTACGACCGAGCTTGCGATAACTGTCAGTGTCGACGATCCCGTTCGCGCGAAGCGCCGCGTTCACATCCTCGGCACGCACACCATCAAGATCGATCGTGGCCACCACCTGCGACCGCTTCGCCGGATCCACCACGAACGGCGTCGCAAACGACGAGGCCTCCGCCCAGTCATACACCACCGACGACGACTCCGAGGTGCGAGCCGTGCAGAACTCCATGCCGCCGTTGTCGAGCATCCAGCCAAGTTGCGAATCGAAGAGCACCAGCGTCGCCAGCGCCGGCGTGTTGTAGGTCTGGTTCGCCCGCGAATTCGTCAACGCCACACCAAGATCGAGCGACGCCGGACGCCAACGAGCGCTCGCCGCGATGCGCTCGATGCGCTCCACCGCCGCCGGAGAACACGCCGCCACCCACAACCCGCCATCGGACGCGAAACACTTCTGCGGAGCGAAGTAGTAGACGTCGACCTCGGCCGGATCCCACGCCAAACCACCGGCCGCACTCGTCGCATCCACCGCCACCAGCGCGCCAGCATCGGCGCCGGCCGGACGCACCGGCGTCATCGCCACCCCCGTCGACGTCTCGTTATGGGTGAGCGCCAACACGTCGACATCCGACATCGCGCTCACGGCCGGATGGTCACCCGGATCCGACGAGATGATGATCGGATCCACAAGGTGTGGGGCAGCGCCCGCCGCCTCGGCGAACTTCGACGAGAACTCTCCAAAAACCAGATGCTGTGAACGGCGCGCAATCAACCCAAACGTCGCCACATCCCAAAACACCGTCGACCCGCCGTTGCCAAGCACGACCTCCCAGCCGTCAGGCAACGAGAACAACTCCGCCACCCGCGAGCGCACCGAACCCACCAGATCGCGCACCGGCGCTTGACGATGCGAGGTGCCGAGCAGGCTCGTCCCCACCGCCGACAGAGCTTCCACCTGGGCCGGCCGCACCTTCGACGGACCGCACCCAAACCGTCCATCAACCGGCAGCATCTCGGCGGGCAGGACGATCGAGGAGGGATCCACCCCCACAGGATGGCCGTGGTGCCGGGCAACACCACCGTTCAGGTCCACATTGGTAGCCGACCTCGGCGAGACATGCGCCACCCCGACGAACCGCCGGGAACCCGCCGACGACCTGAGCGAACGCGCCCTATCCGTGGCAGAGTTTCAGGGTGAACCGAACCTCAGCTCGCCTCGCCGCCATCGCTCCCTCGGCCACCCTCGCCGTCGACGCCAAGGCCAAGGCCCTCAAAGCAAGCGGGGAGAACGTGATCGGTTTCGGCGCCGGCGAACCCGACTTCGCCACCCCCGACCACATCGTCGAAGCGGCCATCGCCGCCTGCTCCGAAGTGCGCAACCACCGCTACACACCCGCTGGCGGCCTGCCCGAGTTGCGCGAGGCGATCGCCGCCAAGACGCTCCGCGACTCCGGCGTGACCGTCGATGCCGCCCAAGTGCTCGTCACCAACGGCGGCAAGCACGCCGTTTACACCGCCTTCGCCGCGCTCTGCGACCCCGGCGACGAGGTCATCTGCCCCGCCCCGTATTGGACCACCTACCCCGAAGCCATCACGCTCGCCGGGGGAGTGCCCGTCATCGTCGACACCGACGACACCGCCGGCTTCAAAGTCACCGTCGACCAACTCGAAGCCGCCCGCACTCCGCGTACCAAAGTGCTGCTCTTCGTCAGCCCCGACAATCCGTCGGGCTCGATCTACACCCCCGACGAGGTCGCTGCCATCGGACGCTGGGCCGTTGAACACGGCGTCTGGGTGATCACCGACGAGATCTACGAACACCTCGTCTACGGCGACAACGAGTTCTCCTCCATGCCCGCCCTCGTGCCCGAGATCGCCGAGCAATGCCTCATCGTCAACGGCGTCGCCAAGACCTACGCCATGACCGGCTGGCGCGTCGGCTGGCTCATCGGACCGAACGACGTCATCAAGGCCGCCACCAACTTCCAAAGCCACGCCACCTCCAACGTGTCGAACGTCGCGCAGCGCGCCGCCATCGCCGCCGTCGCCGGACCCCTCGACGACGTCGTGCGCATGCGTGAAGCTTTCGCCCGTCGCGGAGCCGCCATGCACGCCGCCCTGAACGCCATCGACGGGGTGAGCTGCATCGCCCCCCAAGGCGCCTTCTACTGCTTCCCGAACGTGTCGGGCCTCCTCGGCCGAGACATCGCCGGACAGACCGCGGCCACCACCCTCGAACTCGCCGACCTCGTGCTCAGCGAGGCCAAAGTCGCCTTCGTGCCCGGTGAAGCCTTCGGCGCGCCCGGCTACGCCCGGTTCTCCTTCGCGCTCGGCGACGACGACATCGCCGAAGGAATCGCGCGCATCGCTGCCCTCGTCAGCTGAACGACGCGTCTCGCGCGCCCAGGTGAGACCGGTTCAGTCGCGGGTCGCGTAGGAGACGCGTTCGAGCACCATCACCACGGCGAACGCGGTCGCAACCAGCACCACAGGCACCACGACGTCATCGGCCGGCCACTCGAGCCGGGTTGTGCCCGTGCCGCCCGGCCACGGCCACAACACCCGCAACGAACCGACCATCAAGCCGACCATCGCCGACAGCACCAGACCGTGATGGTGCTCCAACAGCCAGTTCAACAACGTCGAGAACACCCCGAGACCGATCGCGCACCCCAACGCGAACGCGAGCAACACCACCACATCTCGATCGTTCACCGCGCCGAGCACCTCGGTGTACATGCCGAGCATCACCAAAATGAACGACCCGGACACCCCCGGCAGGATCATCGCGCAGATCGCGATCGCGCCGACCAACGTGAAGATCACCCACGACCGTGTCACCACCTCGGCGCCAGTCGCCTCGGTTTCGTCACGCAAACCGAGCAACAGAAACAACCCGATCGCCACCACCGCCGCCGTCGCCACATAACGAGCCGTGATCGCGCCGATCGTGCGCCACGCCACCACCACCGAACCACCCACCAAACCAAGAAACACCGCCGCGGTCCGCACCGGCTGCGTGTGCAACAACTCCTCGATCAACGACGACAGCACCGCGATCGCCGCCAAGATCCCGACGAGCAACGACACCAACCACACCCACGACACCCGCCGCAACGCCGCCAACGCCTCAGCGAACGCGCCCGTCAACAACAGCCGCAGAGCGCCCGCGCCAGCCCGCACCTCGGCGATCAGACGCTCATAGATGCCGAGCACCAGAGCAACCGTGCCGCCCGACACCCCCGGCACGATGTCGGCCGAACCCATTGCGAACCCGCGCAACACCTGAGGGACAACCGATCTCAGCTTCGACACGGAAAGCGACACTAACGCCGGGTGCTCAGCGCGGAACGACCACGTCGAGCAGCACGCAATCCGCCGACGGATCCGCGAGCACCGCCCCCGCAACCGCCGGAGCAGCAAGCGAATCACCACCCGAGAGCCGACGACCGGTGCCATCAGCGAACGTGACCGACACCGAACCGTCCATGACGAACATGAACCGGAACTCGGCCTCAACCGGATCGGCGAACGCGCCATCACCAGCCGACACCATCCGCACCTCAACCACGCCGTTCGTCGCCGCCCCGATACCGGTGTCGAGGGCGGAGAACCCCGGCGCGTCGAACGCGACCGGCGCACCCGACCCAGCCCGGTAATGCACGAAACGCTGACCGGCCCACTCGCGATCCGCATCGCCGGTGCCATTCGGAAGCGCGAGCCCGTGATCGAGCGTCGTCAAATGATCAGCCGGCGCCCCCACCTCGACGATCTCGAACCCCGGAGAGGTCTCGAGCACCCGATGACGGATCGTCGGCGGCTGCAACACCACATCGCCGGCCTCCATCACGAACGGATCACCCTGATCCTCATAAACCAAACGCACCCAGCCGTGACGCACCGCGAGGAACTGGAACCGCACATCATGGAAATGCACATCGTCGGGCACCTCACCACCGGCCGGCACCGCGATATGGCTCGCCACGAACCGGCCATCCCAACGATCCGGGATCAGATCGCGGTAGTGCATGCCGGCCCGACCCGTATGCCAGCCATGGGCGTCGTCACCGCGCGACAACGCCACCGGGGTTCGACGCAGACGAACCCGATCGCCGTCCGGAAGCTCAAGCAACGCCTCCGCCGGATCATCCGCTGGACGAATGGTGAGCAGCCGCGCCCCACCGGCGCGCAGCTCAGCCAGCGACGACGCGAAATCGAGCGTGTCGATCGAACGCTCCGCCACCGGCGACAACCTCAGTAGTCGATACCGCGCTTCGCGCGGATGCCCTGCTGATAGGCGTGCTTGATCTCAGTCATCTCCGTCACCGTGTCAGCCACCTCGACCAACTCGGCCGGAGCATCCCGTCCCGTCATCACGATGTTCACATGCTCGGGACGCGAGCGGATCGTGGCCACCACCTCAGCCACATCGATCCACCCCCAGGTGCACAGATACGTCAACTCATCAAGCACCACGAGGCGATGCTCACCGGCTTCGATCAGCGCCTTCGCTGCTGCCCAACCAGCCGCCGCGTGAGCGCGATCCGTCTCGAGATCATTCGAATCCCACGTGAACCCGTCACCAAAGGACTGCCACTCGACACCGAGCTTGCGACCAATGACCTCCTCGCCGACCTTCCACTCACCGCTCTTGATGAACTGGACCACCGCGACCGGCCACTCGAGGGCGAGCGCACGAACCATCACACCGAACGCCGACGACGACTTCCCTTTGCCGTTGCCGGTATGCAACAGCACCAGCGACGGCACCGAACGCAGACCATCGGGCCGCGGATCCTCCGTAAGTGGTTGATCGTCGGCGCCGTGCCCGTCGAGGGCGGCTGTGGGGGAGGAGTCAGCGGTCATGCCCGGCTGAGCATAGGTGTCACCCCCGCTGGGGTGTCCGACCCTGCCCGCTGTCGACACCGGAGGAGGCGATGCGTTCCCGAGGGTCACGACGGTGCTACGTTGCGGCCGTCACGTTGATGTGCGAAGTCCGGTGAGATTCCGGCGCTGTCCCGCAACGGTGGTTCCGGCTGGCAAGCCAGTCCGGACGAGCCCGGTCGACCATCCCCGTGCGCGAAACCAACCCTCGAGGCAAGGGAGGTTCGCAGGCTGGCAACAGCCGACGACCCGACTTGACCTCCGGAACAACGGAGGCATTCATATGACACGCACGACCCTCGCCGGTCTCATTGCCGGCGTGGCTCTCGTCGCCGCCTGCGGCAGCGACCCCGAACCCGTCGCCGAACCGGCCAGCGAGCCGGCGCCGACCACCACCGAAGCCGAGTTCACCGAACCCGACGCCGACCCACCCGCCGAGGCCGAACCCGACGCGACCGAGGAAGCCGCCGAGGCGGAGACCACCGAGGCTGAGGAGACGTACCCCTCACGCATCGTGTCGCTCTCGCCGACCGCCACCGAGATGCTCTACGCCATCGGCGCCGGCGACCAAGTGATCGCCGTCGACGACTTCTCGAACTACCCGGCCGACACCGCCGACAAGATGCCCGGCATCAGCGGCTACGACCCGAACGTCGAAGCGATCCTCGCTCTCGAACCCGACCTCATCGTCACCGAAGGCTCCAACCCCGACCTCATCGAACAAATCGAGCGCGTCGGCATCGCCCACTGGGCCGGACCCGCCGCCGTCGGACTCGACGACGTCTACGCACAAATCGAACAACTCGGCGCCGCCACCGGCCACCTCGACACCGCCGTCGCGCTCACCGCCGAGATGTCAAACCGCGTCGACGCCGTGCTCGCCCGCATCGCCGACCTCGACACCCCGGCGCTCAGCTACTACCACGAGCTCGACCCGACCTATTACTCGGTCACCTCCGAGACATTCATCGGCACCGTTTACGGCCTGCTCGGCCTCGTCAACATCGCCGACGCCATCGAAGAGGAGTCCTACGGCTACCCGCAGCTCTCGGCCGAGTTCATCCTCGAAGCCGACCCCGACCTCATCTTCTTGGCCTGCACCAAATACTGCGGGGAGACCATCGACACCGTCGCCGCCCGACCCGGCTGGGACACCCTTACCGCCGTCGGCAACGGCAACGTGATCGAACTCGACGACGACATCGCCTCACGTTGGGGCCCGCGCATCGTCGAGCACCTCGAACAGGTCGTCGACGCCGTCGAAACCGTCGCCGTCGGAGCGGCCACCAACGCATGAGCGACCGGGCGCGTCCCGTCACCGGTCGGCTCCCCGGCACGGTTTGGATCCCGGCCTCGGCGATGCTGCTCGTCATCGTCGCCGTCGCCGGAGCCATGATCGGCCCCGCTGGGCCCGACTGGTGGCGGGTGCCCCTCGCCCTCGCCGAACGCATCCCGCTCCTCGACCGCCTCGGCATCGACTCCGGAGTCACCGAACGCGAATGGTCGATCATCTGGAACATCCGCATGCCCCGAGTCGTGCTCGCCGGCATCGTCGGCGCCACCCTCAGCCTCGGCGGAGCCAGCTACCAAGGGGTGTTTCGCAACCCGCTCGTCGACCCCTACCTGCTCGGAGCCGCCGCCGGCGGCGGACTCGGCGCCACCCTTGTGATCGCCACCTGGGGCGGCTTCGGTGACGACTGGATCGTCGACCCCGTCCCCGTTGTCGCCTTCCTCTTCGCGCTCGGCACCGTCGCCGTCACCTACGTCGTCGGCGCGTCCTTCGGCGGACTGCGCACCACCAGCACCCTGGTGCTCGCCGGCGTCGCCATGGTGTCGCTCATGACGGCCATCCAAACCTTCGTGCTTCAACGCAACTCCGATGTGGTGCGCGAGGTCTACAACTGGATCCTCGGACGACTCTCCACCGCCAGCTGGAACGACGTCGGCCTCGTGCTGCCCTACGTCACCGTGTCCACCGTCATTCTCTTCCTGCACCGGCGCCACCTCGACGTGCTCCGCGTCGGCGACGACGAAGCCACCGCCCTCGGCGTTCCCGTCGCCCGAGTACGCCTCGTGGTCGTCATCGCCGCCACCCTCGGCACCGCCGCCGTGGTCGCCGTCAGCGGACTCATCGGCTTCGTCGGCCTCGTCGTGCCCCACATGGTGCGACTCATCGCCGGCTCGAGTTACCGCGTGGTGCTCCCCATGACCATCACCTTCGGCGCCGCCTTCCTCATCCTCGCCGACATCCCCGGCCGCACCCTGTCGGCCCCCGCCGAAGTGCCAATCGGCGTCGTCACCGCCTTCATCGGCGCCCCGTTCTTCATCGTGCTGCTCCGCACCCGGCAGGTCGCCCGATGAGCTCCATCGAATACCGCGACGTCGGCGTACGCCACGGCCGAACCCGAGCCGTCAACGACTTCACCGCCTCGGTGCGCACCGGCGAATGGCTCGGCCTCATCGGCCCGAACGGCGCCGGAAAATCGTCGCTGCTGCGCGCCACCGTCGGCCTCCACCGACACAGCGGCGACATCCTCATCGACGGCTCCTCGCTCACTCTGCGCAGCCGCGCCCGACGCGCCGCCCTCATCGCCCACGTCCCCCAAGACCCGATCCTCCCCGACGACATGACCGGCGGCGACTACGTGCTGCTCGGACGCACCCCCCACATCGGCTACTTCGGCACCCCCACCCGCCACGACCGCGCCATGGTCGACGACGTCATCGACCGCCTCGACCTCGGACAACTCGCCAACCGACGCCTCGGACAGCTCTCCGGTGGCGAACGCCAACGACTCGTCATCGCCCGCGCCCTCGCCACCGAAGCGCCCATCCTCCTCCTCGACGAACCAACCAGCGCCCTCGACATCGGCCACCAGCAACAAGCCCTCGAACTCGTCGCCCGACTCCGCGCCGAACACGGCCTCACCGTCATCTCCGCCATGCACGACCTCACCCTCGCCGGCATGTACGCCGACCGGCTCGCCCTCCTCCACGAAGGCACCGTCGTCGCCGAAGGAGACGTCGCCGACGTCCTGCACGCCGACACGCTCGCCGAGTTCTACGGTGTTCGCGTGACCGTCCACCGCGACCCTGACGGCACCGTCGTCGTCATCCCGCGTCGCGAACACCTGTGACCGTCCCCGCCTCCATCGTCCGCGACACCGGCGGATGCCGCGACTCCCACCGCGACCTGCTCGCCACCCTCGGCGACCTCGACCACCTCGACCCGACCCGACCGAGCCGGCTGCCGGGATGGAGCGTCGGACACATCCTCACCCACCTCGCCCGCAACGCCGACAGCCACGTCGACATGCTCGAAGGACGCCCGCAATATCCGAGCCTCGAGCGGCGCAACGACGACATCGACACCGGAGCCGACCGCGACGCCGACACGCTGGTCGCTGACCTCACCGAGAGCATCAACCGGCTCGAGACCGCCTGGGACACCTGCGACAACTGGGACTTCACCGCCACCACGCTGTCCGGCACCCGACCCGGCGTCAGCCTGCCGTTGCTCCGATGGCGCGAAGTCGAAGTGCATCGCGTCGACCTCGCCCTTGGCGACGACCACGACAGCGACCTCGCCGCCATGAACCGCGCCTACGTGCGCATCGACCTCCACCACCTCGAGATGATGTGGCGGGCCCGACGCCCCATGGGCCTCACCCCGCTGCCCGCCGCAGTGCTCGCCGAAGCACCACACCGCCGACTCGGCTGGTTTATGGGACGCGTCGACATCGACGGCGTCGAACCGGCCGGCATGATCGCCTGAGCCGCGATCAACGATCAGCGCCCGCCGAGGTGACAAACGTCGACAACGCCGTCGACGAGGCGACCAACGACGCGATCGCTGACACCGCCACCCGCCGCGCCGAATCACTCACCGCTGACACGAACTCATCCACCAGCTCACCGAGCCGCCGCCAGATCGCGACCGGCACCGACATGAGACCGAGACGGCCGTGCAGATCGGGACGCTCCGCCACCGCCGACAGCAACGACACCACCTCGGCGTCGCGCAGACGCTCCACGAACGCCTCGTCGTCAAGACGATCCGGCCCGGGAATCGCCGCGAACGTCGCATGCAATGCCGCCGAACCCGCCCACGCCACCGCACGCGCCTCCGGAATCACCAACGAGGCCAACGACGCAGCCCACGTCGTGGCGGAACGTCCCCGCGACACCGACACCGCATGAGCGAGATCACCACGCAGATGGCTCTCCACCCGCACTGAATCGACCAGATCGATCGCGCGGTCCACCGGAGCCAGCTGGGCCGCCAGTGTCGCCGAGAAGGTCTGCTCACCCGACGGGCGAACCGCCAGCGCCTCCGCGATCGAACGATCGCGCCACGAACCGATCCCCACCCCGAAGGCGAAACGCGCCGGAGCGTCCGACAACACCTCGTCCAACAGGGCACGCATCCCCGCGGCATCGGTGACCACCGTCGTCACGCCACCCGAATCAACCGCCACCACCTCCCGGTCGATCACCGGACCAAGCACATCAAGATGAGCCACCAACGCTGCCGCCGCACCCCGACGAGCCCCCACCGACAAGCCTGAGTCGGCCGCTACCTGAGCGAGCACCCCCACCTCAGACACCTCCGCTGCCGCCCTCGCGGCGATCAACCGCTCGACCGCCTCCGCGTCGAGGCCGCGCTCCGACATCAGGAACCGAACGGTGTCCGCATCAAGGTCAGCCGCCACGACCGCCACATCCTCACGACCAGCACTTGCCCGCACCATCGCATCAACCACCAGCAGACGTCGACCGTCGTCACCACCCAGCAACGCCGGACGATTCGCCGCAGCCACCGCCTCATCAAGAAGCGACACCACCAGCGAAGGAGCAGCCACCGTCACCGCCAACGCCATCCGATCGGTGATCGTTGAGGCTTCCGGAGCAGCAGCCGACATCGCCAACACCGCATCGGCCGGAGACCAGTCATCGAGAAGATGACTCGCCGCCACCGCATCGATCATCGACACCCAGTCACCGCGCAGGCGATCCCGCAGCGATCGAACCGCCATCGCCAACCCGCCGGCCATGGGATCGCCGACCCGAGCGCACCAGACCGACAGATCCGCATCGACGCGTGCCACCTGATGACGGAGGGCGGCCACCCCATCGACGTCGAACCACCATCCCCTCACAGCATTGACCGCTCGAGCTCATCGGCACGACGCTCCAACCCAGCCGCCAACACCTCAACACGCGACACCTCATCAGCCACCCGGCCAAGCGCCACCCGGAGCTCACCAACCAGGCGATCCACCCGCGGCGATGCCCACACCACCCCGGGTGAACCGAACAACGACGACACGTCGACCGTCGACGCCGTCCGAGCAGCATCCCGCAGCCCCGCCGCCCGAGTGCGAAGCGCGGCCACCTCCACCGATGACATCGCCCAGTGGGCACCCGACCGTCGCCGGGACGGCAGATCAGAGCAGACGAATCACGTCGTGGTGGGGGAGACCGGTCGAGAGGTCGACATAGCCCTCACCGAACACCTCGAAACCGCGGAATGTGTAAAACGTGAGTGCCGTGTCGCGAGCCCGCGCCCACACCAACTCGGCGCCCAACGCGGCCATTCGCTCCACCCCGCCAGCCAACAACCGCGACCCGAGCCCCGACCCGGCGCGCTCCGGCTCCACCGCCATGCCCCGCAACTGGAACCCGGTCAGCGCCGGCCGATCCGGATGACGCCGCTCGAACCAACTCGACACCGCCACCACACCGTCATCGACCAGGCCGAGGTGCACCGCCTCGTCGTCACCATCGAAAACCACCGACGTCGTCACCGTGCCAACCCTGAGCACCCGACGCCGCAAATCATGAGTGTCACTCGCAGCGAGATCGACCAGCCTCATCCGTTCACCCCCGACAGATCAGCGAGCGACACCGACCGATCAGCCACCAATGCTGCCTCGGCGCGATCATGCGTCACCCACAAGGTCGTGGTGCCCGACTCGCGCAACACCGCACCCACCTCCACCGCGAGACGATCGTGCAGATCAGCATCGAGACCGGTGAGCGGCTCATCAGCGAGCAGCACCGCCGGCCTCGGCGCAAGCGACCGAGCCAACGCCACCCGCTTCGCCTCGCCGCCCGACAGCGTCGACACATCCCGATCGCCGAACCCATCGAGACCAACCGCTGACAACAACTCCTCAACCCGCGACTCGCGTTCACGCCGCTCCACACCGGCCATCTCCAAACCAAACGCGACGTTGCCCGCCACATCCCGATGTGGGAACAGTTGCTCATCCTGAAAAACCATCCCCACCCGCCGCCGATGCGTCGGCACGCTGGTCACATCGACGCCGTCGATCACCACTCGACCCGACTCGACCTCCACCAAACCCGCCACCGCGCGCAACAACGTCGACTTGCCCGAACCCGACGGGCCGAACACCGCCACCACCTCACCGGCCGACACCGCAAGTGACACGGCGTCGAGCACCGAACGCCCACCGAGCGACACCGAGACCGAATCGACGACCAGCATCAACGTCGCACCGGATCATCCCGCCAACGATCCACCAACACCACCACCAGGATCGTCACCACCGCCAACACCACGGCCAGAGCATGCCCCTGCGCACGAAACGACCCACCCGTTCGCGCCAGCATCCGCTCAATCACCACCGGCAACGTCTCCGAACCCGAACGCGACAACAAACTCGTCGCCCCGAACTCACCGAGCGACACCGCCGCCGCCAAACCCGCCCCAGTCGCCAACGGCCGCCGGAGCGCCGCGCCAACCGTCACCCACCAGGCCCGCACCGGCGACGCACCGAGGGTTGCCGCCGCCGACCGCAGATCACCCGACACCGCCCGCACCGCCGCCAACGCCGGCCGCACCACGAACGGCACCG